>Ga0256831_1002018_pt1 | contig 10660 bp, 7 predicted proteins | sample 132544metaG_FD_189087 | JGI IMG/M metagenome (GOLD analysis project Ga0256831, IMG submission 189087) | Hydrothermal vent microbial communities from Lau Basin, Pacific Ocean - 132-544 | ecosystem: Environmental > Aquatic > Marine > Hydrothermal vents | place: Pacific Ocean: Lau Basin | collected... | reverse complement strand
TATCGATCGGATCAGTCTTGAGATTCTTGAAAAGAATCATGGTATTGACGAGTTGGCCATCGTCGGTATTCATACAGGTGGCGTCTTTCTTGCCGATCGGATTCATCGAAAAATCCTTGCCCATGAACAGGGTGATATGCCGCTTGGCGCCCTTGATATCACCCTGTATCGAGACGACTGGAGCCTGATTTCCCAGAATCCCATTGTGCGGACGACGGATATTGGCTTTCAGGTTGAGAATCGCCGGGTAGTGTTGGTGGATGATGTCCTGTTTACCGGCAGAACCATTCGGGCGGCCATGGATGCGATTATGGATTACGGCCGCCCACTCTCCATTCAATTAGCGGTGTTGATTGATCGAGGGGGAAGAGAACTCCCCATCGGACCGGATTATATCGGTTTGTGTGTCAGTGCCGATGCCGATGAACAGGTGGATGTTCTGCTCAGCGAAAAAGACGGCCGCGATGAAGTTGTCCTGCATGGAGCCGAAGCCTGAAATGTCCACTGTATCCGCTTCGCCCCGGCCAACGGATCTGGCTGCTATCTGTCATCGGGTGCGGGAAAAATCGGAGAGTTACGAAAAATATAATTTCAGCAGTAAATTCAATGAATTTTTAAAGGCATTTTTTGATCTGGCACAGGAGTTTGATTCACTGGAGGATTTTTACCGGATCTGCGTGGCCGTGCCGCTGGAAATGACGGACCTGGCAAGTGCCTTATATCTCAAGAAGAAGGGCGAGGACTCGCTGTGGCTTGCCTGTGATAGTGAATATGGGATCCCGGCGGAGCCTGTCGCCGCCGACAGCGCAATCCGTCTCCAGGATTTTCCATACGAGACCGGGCAGAGGTATGTTATTCCCATCTGCAGCAAGCAGCCGGAAGGCGTTGCCGCTCTAAAGAAGACGAATGATGCACCGGGGGAACGAAAAACGGAATTATGGTCTGGAGAAACCGGATTTTGCGGCATGGGCCGACTTCTCGGTATGTTCGCTGTGGGGCCGTTGACCGCTCTTACCGCATCGGATAAGTTTTTCTTTGTCAAGTATGTCAACAGGATAGGCTTTAATCTTGATAATCGCCTGATCGCCCGCCAGAATATTGATCACTTGAAGTTTATCAATTCCCTTGTCATGGATATTGAGCACAATGTTATTGTGCCGAACATGTATTTTCTTCATCTTTTCAATCAGTTGAAGAAAAAAATTTTTGAGCTCCAACATCTTGAAGATGAGTTGAAAAATCCAACAGCCTGTGGCCAGGATATCTCCAGCCGTAATGACTGCATCGACCGTTGCAGTCGGATTCGGGAAGATCTGATGCGCTACCATCAGGAACTGGTTAAACATCATGCCAATATCAGTCTGTTCCTGGAAAGTCTGTTCAGACGCGAGCATTTTCAAAAAGGACATCTGGTCCTGCATCCAAAACGCTGCTTTGTAGAAAAAGAGATTATTCTCCCCCAGCTTGAACATTATGCCGCTCGTATACGGGCGGCCGGTATAACGGTGGAACGTCCGGACAACATGCTGGACGAGGAATTTCAGATAATGGTGGATATCGGTCTGCTGGCCCAGGTGTATGCCAACCTGTTTTCCAACGCCGCAAAATATACCCGTGAGATTAAATCCAATGGCGGTGTCTCCCGTAAAGCCATGGCCTATGGTCGTGAAATTGTGTACGATTGTCCGGGGCCTGGTCAGCAGGGAATAAAGTTTAATGTATTTACTACCGGCCCTCCTTTTTCAGTGGAAGAGGGCAATAAACTCTTTGCAGAAGGCAGGCGTGGCCAGGGGTGTGAAAATATTCCCGGCACCGGTCATGGGCTCTCTTTTATCCGTCATGTGATTGAGCTGCACGGCGGCACAGTCGGGTACGAAAGCACCCCGGAGGGCAATAATTTTTATTTTATCCTGCCTGTGCCCCCATCCGGCCATAAAGCCTCTTCCTGAATCCTCACCAGATTTCGACAACTGCATTGATTTTTCTATCCGAAAATAGTCCACGAAGGACATGGTTGCCCATGCCGGAGTCGGAGCTTTTCATTATTCGAAGTCTACGCTTATCTGTTGTGGCCCGCCAATCCGGAGTCTTCACTACGTTTCTTACCTGGTCCAGCCATGCTGGTTTATCAATTTTTCTATGAATAAAGCACCTCTTATCGTCCACAGTGACTGGTCCCGTAGCTGGGGTGGCCAGGAAATACGGACGCTGACGGAACTGCGTGCCATGAAGGCGCATGGATTTCGGGTCGGCCTGATTGTTCGAGAGGGCGCTGAACTGGCCACGCGGGCACAGAGGGAAGGGATATCTGTGTATTTTGTTGATTTTTCGTCAAAATTTAATGTGTCCGCCTGGGGAGACCTCTATCGACTGTTCAGGCGTCTCCGGCCGGCCGTCATCAATACCCATTCTTCGGAAGACTCCTGGATGGCCGGTTGCCTGGCCCGGCTGTGCCATGTGCCCCTTGTCATCCGGACCAGGCATGTGCTGGCCCCCATTTCCAGCTCGCTCAGTTATAATCTCTTTGCCGATGTTATCTTTGCCTGTAGTGAATCCATCGGCCGGCAACTCACCGACCAGGGGGTCTCGCCTGCGAAAATAGTTGTTCAGTCCACCGGTATTGATGAACACCGTTTTTGTTTTTCCGAGCAGGACCGGCGACAAATCAGAGGGCAGTATCAGATCGGCCCGGATGATATTCTGGTGGGTAATGTGGCCTTTATCCGCCACTATAAGGGCCATGATTTTATTGTTCGTACGGCGGCGCAGACGCCCGGTCATTTTAAATTTATAATTGTTGGCGGAGGCGATGATCTGCCGCTCCTGCAGAAAACCATTGAGCAGGCCGGAGTTGCGGAGCGGTTTATTCTTCCCGGTCATCGGGAAGATCCCGAGCGTTTTTTTTCAGCCATGGATATGATCTTTTTTTCCTCATACGAGGGGGAGGGTATTTCCCAATCCTTTATTCAAGGGCTGCTCTACGGCCTTCCCCTGCTGACCTGCCGAACGCCATCACTGATGGAACCTCTGGCCATGGTGGAGAAATACCGTGTTGTTGACTATGGCGATATCGAAGGTGCTGCCCGGAAGCTACTGGAATTGGCAGGCGATCTGCAATGCAATGCGGAACAGATCGAGCGGCAGCGGCAGGTTGTTGCCGAAAAGTATGGATTGCGAACTATGATCAGAACTATTGTCAAGGTATATGAGGAACATGGTATTGCCCTCTAAGCGACTGGAACCTGGCCCGAAAAAGCAAACCGGACATCATAGCATGGAACTTCTTGCTCCGGCCGGCAGCTTTGCGGCCTTTGAAGCGGCGCTTGAGCAAGGGGCGGATGCAATTTATGTCGGGGCGCCGGGGTTTAATGCCCGGGCGCTCAGCCGTGATTTCACCTTTGCCGAGATCGACTCCATGATCAGGCAGGCCCATGGACAGGGAGTCAAGCTCTACATTGCCATGAACAGCCTGGTCAAGGAAGATGAATTGCCTGCCGCCATAGAGGCCCTGTCCTGTTTTCAGCAGATGAAAGCTGATGCCCTTATCCTTCAGGACCTTGGTCTGTTCTACCTCGCCCGTATCTGGTTTCCCGATCTTGTTTTGCACGCCTCGACCCTGATGTCGGTGCATAATTCTCTTGCCGCTGAAGAGCTGGTGCGGCTCGGTTGTGAGCGGGTGGTTCTGGCCCGGGAGTTGACCATTGATGAAATGGCTGAAATTTACAGGAAAACAGGTGCTCAGATCGAAGTGTTTGTCCATGGCGCCATGTGTTTTTCCTATTCAGGGCTCTGTATGTTTTCCAGCCTGCACGGCGGTAAGTCCAGCCTGCGGGGCCAATGCGTGCAACCATGCAGGCGGCATTATTCCTGGATAAACCAGCATGCCCGTACAGCGCGACAAAGCACGAAAGTCAACGGATTACGAAGAAATGGACCATCAACCGTTTTTCGGAAAAAGAGCGCAGGTAAGGGAGATGCCGGCGGCAAACATGGTTCCGCCTCGTATCCTTTTTCCATGAATGATCTCTGTGGCGTCGATGTGTTGCCTGAGCTGCAGAAGGCTGGTGTAGGTTGTCTGAAGATTGAAGGACGATTGAAAAGCGCTCAATATGTCGCTAATACTGTGGCCGCCTATCGTCTGGCCCTGGATAGTCTCAATGAATCCGATGAAGAACAGGAAAAGGTTCTGCGTGAGGCGCATCGGCTCCTTGATGCGGCCATGGCCAGAAAACGATCTACCGGGTATATGCTCTCTGTAAAACCGGCAGGGGCAATTTCTCCCCAATTTTCAGGGAATAGCGGGCTTTTTTTAGGCAAGATATCCGGGGCTCGCCGGCAAGCAGTCGGGCGGGGAAAACAGCGGCAACTTGTGCAGTTGTTGTTGGCCGCACCGGTTTCCGAGGGAGATCGATTGCGTCTGCACGATGAAAAAACAGGGGAGCGGAGCAGCTTTACCCTGCGATTTTTGACCGTTGACGGCCACAGGCGGAAAAACGCCGGCACCGGCAGGAAAGTGGAAATAGGCCTGCCCGACCAGGTCAAAGGGATGGGGCATGCTTTTCGGGGCAGTCTGTTTAAAGTCGATGTCGGATCAAGGATTGTTGCCGAGCGATCCGGACACAAACGGCGCCGAAAACTTGCCGGCCGGAAAGTATTACCGGATCGACAGCTGGTCGAACAGATCATTCATCATCTCAGTTGGAAACAAAGTCACACGCAGGAGAAACAAACGCGCAAAGGTCGTACCAACAGACGGACTTCGGCAAAGAGCAGACGACAGGGACGGCGTGAACTACCATGGTGGGTCGCCTTGCGGTCCATATCCGAGCTGCGGCAAAGATTGCCGGTACGGCCCGCAAAGATAATTCTACCGCTGTCGCCTGAAAATATACGCGATCTTGAACGTCTGGGACTGAAGATTAAAAAATACCGATCCCGGATCATCTGGCGTCTGCCGCCGATTTTGCCGGAGTCTGAACTTGCCTGGTATAAGAGACAGATAGACACTCTTGTTGCAGCAGGATACCCCCGTTTTGAACTGGGCCATCTCAGTCAGTACGGATTGTTTTCTTCCCAGGGACAGCAGGAGCGGCAACGGCTGGAATTGTCGGGTCATTACAGCCTTAATCTGCTTAATTCAGCGGCTCTTAATGCCGTGTATTCCCTGGGCTTTTGCCGAACACTTTTTTCCCTGGAAACGGAGTCGGGAAATCTTGCGGCAGCCCTTGCCCATTTCAGGAGTCAGCGCGGCCGGATTGGGAAGAAATATGGATCCCGCCGGATGAAGCTGGAGGTTGGTCTGTATGTTTATGGTCGGCCACCTCTGTTTACGGCCCGGTTGGACAGCGATCATTTCCAGTATCGAAATATTTTTGTCAGTCCACGAGAAGAAGAGTTTACCCTGGAGCATCGGCAGGGGCTTACCCTGGCAAGGTCAATCTTTCCTTTTTCTCTTCTGTCATGGCAAGGCGAACTTAAAGATACAGGGGTGGATTATTTATTGTTGGACCTGACCGGCGGGCCGATGAAAAAGGAAGCGGCCCTGGTAAGTGGTCTTCTTACCGGTGGCGGAAAAAGAATTCGGGTGCTGTCCGGGAATTTTCACTCCACCCTGGTATAACCTCCCATGCTTGACAAAGGAAAAGCGGTTGACTACTACTGTATTTTTTTCGCATTTTTGATAGTGGCGTAAAAACTTCGATCTATGGTGTCTTGTCCCGGGGCGGCAGGAACCAGGGACATTGAATAATCCTCATGACCAATAAAGAAATTATATCCAGACTGTCTTTGGTGCTTGCCCCCTATCGCGGTAAACTCATTATCGCTATGGTGGGGATGGTCATTGTCGCCGGGTTCAATGCAGCCCAGGCCTATATGGTCAAGCCGCTTCTGGATGAAATTTTTGTCAACAAGGATAGAGTATTACTCAATATCCTCCCTCTGGCCCTGTTGGCATTGTTCCTGGTGAAGGGTGTTTTTTATTTTATCTATTCCTACCTGCTTGAATGGGTGGGCCAGTGTGTGATTCGTGATCTGCGTAATTCCCTGTATGCTCATTTGAACCGGTTGTCTCTGTCGTTTTTTCACAATATGCCCACCGGGGAATTGATCTCAAGAATCATGAACGATGTCGCCATGCTGCAGGGGGCGGTTTCCCATGCCCTGATTCGGGTATTGCGGGATTTTTTTTCGGTGATCGGCCTGTTATGTGTCATCTTTATCATGGATTGGCGTCTGGCCTTGATGTCCATGATAATCCTGCCCCTGGCCGTCGTTCCCATCGTCATCTTCGGCAAAAAGTTTCGGCAGGTTTCCACCCGCTATCAGAAAAGCATCGGCAAGGCGACTAATATTCTGCATGAGACCATCGGTGGAGCCAGGATTGTCAAGGCCTTCTGTATGGAAAAAGCGGAAGAGAAGAGATTTGCAGGACAGATTCAGCATCTCTTTAATACCCTGATGACCGAAACCCGCTACCGGTGCCTGTCCCACCCCATGATTGAATTTTTGGGTGGGGTGGCCATGGCCCTGATTATCTGGTTTGGCGGTATGCAGGTGTTGAAGGGGAATTCGACCACCGGTACCTTCATGTCCTTTCTGACCGCTCTTATCATGCTCTATGAACCGGTCAAGGGGGTGAGCAAGATAAATTCCACCATCCAGTCCGGGCTGGCGTCGGCAACGCGGATTTTCAGTCTGCTTGACATTACCCCGGATATTGTTGAACGGGATGATGCCGTCGAGCTGCCTCTGTTTCACGATACCATTGAATATCGAAATGTGACCTTTTCCTATGGTCAGGACGAGCCTGTTTTGCACGAAATAAATCTCAAGGTACGATGCGGCGAGGTGTTGGCAGTGGTCGGTCCATCAGGTGGAGGAAAAACAACACTGGCCAATCTGCTACCCAGGTTTCATGACGTTGAAGCCGGGGCCGTCCTCCTGGATGGCCATGACATCCGTGATGTAACTCTGCATTCGTTGCGCAGGCAGATCGCTCTGGTGACCCAGCAGACAATCCTTTTTAATGATACGGTTCGGAGTAACATCGGATACGGTAGTCCGGACTGCAGTGAAGAAGAGATCAGGCGGGCGGCGGATGCGGCATTTGCCTTGAAATTTATTGAAGAACTGCCTAAAGGCTTTGATACCGTCATTGGTGAATCCGGAGCACGACTTTCTGGTGGCCAGCGACAGCGTATCTCCATTGCCCGGGCAATTTTAAAAGATGCACCCATTCTTGTTTTAGACGAGGCCACTTCCGCGCTTGACACCGAATCCGAGCGCAAGGTGCAAAAGGCTTTGGAAAATCTTATGAAAAACAGGACAACCATTGTCATTGCCCATCGTCTGTCGACCATAAAAAATGCAGATCGTATTATTGTCATGCAAAATGGTCGATTGGTTGAAGAGGGCACCCATGAAAATCTTTTGCAACGCCAAGGTGTTTATGAGGGTCTGCACAGCATGCAGTATGGCGGATGACGGGAAAGCGGCCGTATCAGAGACCGGCCTGCGGACAATGTGACGGCATGGGAACGAGTTATGGTTGAATACAGGGAAATGGGGGTGGGGCAACGGTTCCGGACAGGTGCCGGGCGCCTGAACCGGATTCTTCCCGCTCTTCTGGCATGCTCGTTGCCGTTATCTACTTCTGCGGTGAGCGTGTTGTCGCTGTGTATTTTGCTGCTCTGGCTGCTGGAGGGGAAATTTACGCAGAAATGGCAGGCCATCACAGCCAATCCGGTGGCCATTGCGGTCCTTGCCTATCTTGTTGTACTGGCAGTCGGTTTATTGTGGAGTCCGGATGTCAAGGCAGGGTTGCTCGTGCTGCAGGCAAGATGGAAAATCGCCTTGCTGCCCGTGTTTTTAACGGCAATTGACACCAATCGTCGGTCGTTCTATATTTGGGGCTTTCTGATCGGACTGACTGCGGCCATGCTCATGACCTATCTTGCCTGGTTCGGCTTCCTTCATTACAGCGATATCTCCCAACACCATTTGACCCATAATACCTTTCATGTGGTGTATAATCCCCTACTCGCCTTTGGTATTTACCTGGTAATGCATGAGGCCGTCTGGGGAAAGGTCGGAAAAGGTTTACGCTTGGGCCTGGTGCTGCTGGCTGCCATCATGACCTTTAACATGTTCATTACCGAGGGACGTGCCGGCCAGCTGGTTTTCTTTGTTCTGCTGGCGCTGTTTATCCTGCAGGTGCTGGCGAAGAATCGTGCCAAAGCTGTTGCTGCCGTCTGTCTGCTGGTTCCGGTCATGTTTTATGGTGGATACCGTCTCAGTCCGGTTTTTCACAATCGGGTGGATACGGCCCGTCATGAGATTGCCCGCTTCCACACCGATCCCAACACCTCGGTCGGCCAGCGGCTGCAGTTTTGGTGCAACTCATGGCAGATTATCCGACAGCACCCGATTCTTGGGGTGGGGACCGGTGGTTTTCAGGCGGCCTATGCCGATATCAATCACGAACTCAGCCCAACATGTGTGGCAACCGATAATCCGCATAATCAATATGTACTGGTAGCTGCAATGGTCGGTATCCCGGGTATCATTGCTTTGATGATGATTTTTGCCGTTATGTTTCGACAGGCCTGGGTAAGCCATGACCACTGGCGCCGCGTCCGTTTTGCCTTTCCTCTGTTTTTTCTTACCATCATGTTGACGGAATCGTATCTAAAGGTGTATGAGACCGGCTTTTTTTTCTCCCTTTTTGCCGCTGTTTTTTATGCCGTTCCACAGGATGACAGGCAGTTGATTTCCGGGCAATCCGGCGCCGGGGAGCCAGCGGAATGAGTTGTCCGGTTTGTGGGCATGCTCATGTTTTTATTCGCTATACCATTGGAGCGTACAGCCTCAAATGCTGCCGCCGGTGCGGTCATGCGGTCACCGATCCCATGCCGGATACTGCAGAGTTAGCAGCTCTGTACGACCAAAAGTATTTTTCGACGCATTATGAGGATGTCGCTCCTGGTGATCCCGGGTTTGCAAAACACATTTGTCAGGAGGATCACCGGGTACGTTTTGTGAAAAAATATAAAACACAAGGGCGGCTGCTTGATGTGGGCTGCGGCAGGGGCTATTTCCTCTATGCCTGCCCAAAACGTTTTGCACCTGTTGGGTTTGATATCAGTCCAGCGAATAAAGATTTTATATCCCGGAAGCTTGACATGGAATTTGTCGATAATCCCGGGGAAATCAGTCAACGCCGTTTTGATGTCATCACCTTCTGGCACAGTTTTGAACATTTTCCAGATCCAGAGAGGCAGTTGGCCTTTTTTATTGATGTACTGGATCACAATGGAATACTTGTTCTTGATGTGCCGAACCATGATTCTATTGACGCGTTCATGGAAGGAGAGGATTGGCCGGGTTGGGACCTGCCGTTTCACTGCCATCATTTTACGCCTAAATCCCTGGAATTATTGGTCAGGCGCCATGGCCTTGAGATAATAGGACAAAAAACGTATCATTGCGGCTATATAAAAAATCGGCTTGCCGAAAATCCCATCACCCGTCCGTTTGCCAGGCCCATTGCCAAACTATTTCCCGGCTCTTCGATTCTCTTTGCCTGCAGGAAAAAAGAACAGCGATGACCCCGGATATCTGTATTGTCATAGTCAACTATAATACAGGAACACTCCTGGCCAGGTGTCTTGATTCCATCAGAAAAGAGAAGGATGACAACTACCGGATAATTGTGGTTGATAATGGTTCGATTGATGGCAGTCTTGACCTGTTGCAGACTGATTATCCGGAGACAGAACTCATTATCAATACCGAGAACCTGGGTTTTGCGGCGGCAAATAATCAGGCAATTAAACGGTGCACGGAGGAGCTGCTGTTTTTTCTCAATCCTGATACGGAACTGGAGAATGGTTGCCTGCAGGCAATATGGGAATTTATGGATTCGCACCCTGAAGTCGGGCTTGCCGGGCCGCTCATTATTAACCGGGATGGAAGCCCGCATCCTGTAGTGGAATATAGGTACCCGGGAAGCCGGTACGGAGGTGGACGATTTGATGATCTTCCTGGAAAAATTGCCTGGATACTTGGCGCGGCCATGGTCGCACGCAGCTCTGTCATTGCTGCTGTTGGTGGTTTTGACACCCGTTTTTTTCTGTACGCCGAAGATATAGATCTCTGTCTTGCGGTTAGAAAGGAGGGATGGCTGCTTGCTGAAATACCGGAGGCAAAGGTCATGCACCTTGAAGGACAGAGCGAAAAAGGAGCGCCCTTTGTCGAGGTCGTGGAGCGTAAGGTACGGTCAGAACTCCTTTTTTTGAAAAAATATTATGATGTCAAAACCGTTCGGAAGATACGGCGTATCCGTCTTCTGGAAGCATGGTGGCGGATCTGCTGCCTGCGTTTTGAAGGTTTTTTTTGGGATTTACCGGCAGAAAAAAAAGAAAAATTGATCAGGTATGAAGTTGTGTCCAGTCTGTATAGACAGACGTGATGTCAGGGTATCTAAGTGAAAGTTGCCATTATTCATAATCAGTTGCGATCCAGTGGGGGCATGGAGGCCTATATGCTGGCCTTGATCAATGGCTTTCTTGCCGCGGGCGACGAGGTGCATATATTCACCTATGACGTGGATAGAAAACTGGCGGCTCGGCTCAACTGTACCCTTCATCGGGTACACCTC
>Ga0256831_1002017_pt1 | contig 10662 bp, 14 predicted proteins | sample 132544metaG_FD_189087 | JGI IMG/M metagenome (GOLD analysis project Ga0256831, IMG submission 189087) | Hydrothermal vent microbial communities from Lau Basin, Pacific Ocean - 132-544 | ecosystem: Environmental > Aquatic > Marine > Hydrothermal vents | place: Pacific Ocean: Lau Basin | collected... | reverse complement strand
GTGACTTCAAGCCATGCTATGGAAATGATATTTGATAAAAAATTGCCAGATTTCATTTCAAAATGAAATTACGCTGAGCAGTTACTATAAAATTTTGAATACCTCTTTTTTAGGTACTCATTTTTATGCTTCAGAGGCTAAGCTTCAGATGATTAAAACTATAGTTTTTTATTGCCTTTTGAGTATCAATTAACTGTCTGGTAAATACCTGGGCAAGTTCAATGGCTTCCTTTAGCTCATTATAGTCTTCAATACACTCATGAACCAGCTTGTTTCTCAGATTTCTGGCTATTAGCCAGTCCTGAGTATTAGTGATTAATGATAAAGTTTCTGCTCGATTCAGATTTTCAATGACTGTGCCTGTTTTTTCACCGGCCAGGGATAAGAATGTGGGTAGTAGTTTATCGGCAAGTGTATCCTGTAAGCGGGAAAATTTTGCGGAAAAAGACTCCAATGTATCAATCAGTTCAGGATTTTTTAAAGCATTTTCAAGTTCAGCAGCCGGTTTTGGTAATTTCTGTTCCAGTCTTTGGGCAACCTGTTCAAGATGAAGGGCTTCTTTATCAGTAAGAAATATTAATTGTACCAGGCGTTTTGTCGTTTCATTCACAATTTTATCCCGTGCTGTTGTGCTTCTTTATAAAGCGGTGTTTCCGGGGTGTTTTTTTGATGGGTAATAATATCTATTTTTTGTAAGCCCCACAGTGCCAGCTGTAAATCAGCATTCAGCGATAAATTTTTTTTTAATAATTGATCGACTGGTTGTTGCAGTTCTATTAACAAATCAATATCCCCGCCACGCAGAATATCATTGGTTCTTGAGCCAAATAAGATGACTTTGGCATCATTGCCAAAATAATCTGTAACTTTATGTTTTATAATTTGTTGTTGTTGTTCAGTCAGACGCATGATTTAAAAGCCCTCATCCTGTCCTTCTCCCAAAGGGAGTAAGGAACTAAGTGCTTATTACTCAATAAATGGATAGACACTATTTATGGCAAATAATAGCACAAATAAGTGTTATTATCCCAAGTCGTTATGCACGCTATTACTGCGCCTGGGATCAGAAAAACTGATTTGAAAACAAACGCCTTCTTTAATATCGATATATTCTAATTTCGCAGAATTACATTCAGCCAGTTCTCTGGCAATATAAAGTCCTAAGCCGGTTCCAGTGGCTTCAGTGGTAAAAAAAGGTTCGAATAACTGATTTAAATTTTCTTTGGGGATTCTGGAACCGTAATTCATAACCTGTAAATAGATATTTTTTTTCATGGCATCAATACCGGCAGTAATCACTACGGGTCTGAAATGCTGATTTTCCTTTGTGCTGTGTCTTAGGGCATTTTGTATTAGATTATTGAAAATTTGCTGCAAATGCTGGGGGTCAAACTGCACTTGCAGATCTTCAGATTCAAATTTCAGATAAAAACGTTCCTGCGGCAGCTGGATATATTCATTGAGAAAATCCTTGATCCAGTCCAGTAAGTTAATATCTATTTGCTCTGCCTTTCTACGTCGACTGAGATCCAGCACTGTGCCGATAATCTCATTTACCCGTACCGATTGTTGTTCGATAATTTCAGTTAAACGTTTATCGGTTTCTTCCAGAGATGGCGATTCGTTGAGTAATTCACCTGCATGTCGGATAGCTGCCAGTGGATTGCGCAACTCATGGGCAATACTGGCGGTCAGTCGACCCAGTGATGCCAGTTTGAGTTGTTGAGCCTGGTTGGTTAGTTCGGCATTATCTTCGATAAACACGACAGCACCACTGTTTGCTGTATTTCCCAGAGCGGCGAAACGAGGGGTTAATTCAATCGAGCCGTTAGCTATGACAAAGCTTCTGGACTGAAAGTTGGTTGAGTTTTTCCAGGCATGAAACATTTCCCCCAGTTCCAGAGAGTATTCATATAAATTAAATGGTTTACTCTGAGTATTGTTTTTTAGCTTGTCAGGTAATTTAAGCAGGCTGACCGCTGTGTCGTTAATCAGACGGACATTGCCATGAAAATCGACCACGATGACAGCAGTTTGCATGCGCTGCATGATAAATTGTGTTAATTGTTCCATATTGGCCAGGTCAATTTCCCTTTGACTGGCAATTTCGACACTTTCTTCGGTTTTATTCACCAGATAATTGGTGATTAATGCGGTTAAAAATAAAATAGCACCCAGTAATCCTGCCTGAGCATAACTGGTATCATCGGGCTGTGTCAGGAACAAATAGCCCTGTTCCAGCAGAATAATCAGACTGAGCAACGCAGAGTAAAATAAAGAAGAACGTCCCATAGACAGGATGCTGATAGCAGAAACCGGGATCAGCAGTAATAAGCCTACACCACTTTGTACACCACCACTGGCATACATAATCAGTAGAATGGCACTAAAATCGATCAGAATATGGACATGACTTTGCAGCCAGAACGCCGGCCAGCGCCAGCGAATGGTGATACCATTAAGAATACTGGCAATAAAATAGCCGATACTGATAATTTGAAACAGTTGCGGGTGTTCCATGCCAAAAGGTTTTATGGGAGTATTTGAAAAAATCAGGGTCAGAAAAAAACTGGAAATCAGCAGGCGGTATAAATTAAGAAAATGCAGTGGCCGCCAGAGCTTTTGCTCTTCAGTTAAATTTTTTTCCGGGGCATTTTGGAGATTTTCTGTATTGTAGTAGTTGCTATTTTTGTTCATGTTCTAAATAGCGATCAAGGTGTTGATAGCTGCAGAAAAACTTTCCATCTTTATAAATTCCCTCGTTTTCCGGTATATGTGTTTTGCAATAGCTGCAGGCTTTAATTTGCTGAACGTTTGCTGGCGAACGGTGGTTTTGTTCATGCTGTTCTACTTCTCTGATCCGGGCTGACCAGGAATTTTTTAAGAAACGATAAGCTATCCAGATAAGAAAAACTAATCCTGAAATCAGTAATAATCGACCCACAAATCCATCCTGTATGTAATAGTGTTTAAAGTTGAATAATAACAGAAAATTAAAGTTTTTTTGCCAATTGTCAGATATTTCGCCACAATATAGAGCTTACAATGAAATTTGATAAAAAAACTGGTGAATGAAATATGAATCTACATGAGTATCAGGCTAAACAGATTTTTGCGGATTATGGTATTCCTGTGCCTGCCAATAGAACCATTTCCTCGGTGGAGCAAATAGCACCGGCTGTGGCGGAACTGGGCGGCAATGAATGGATGGTCAAGGCACAGGTGCATGCGGGTGGTCGCGGTAAAGCCGGCGGGGTTATTAAAGCGGGTTCGGTTGATGAAATTAAGGTCTTTGCTCAAAAAATGCTGGGTACTCATCTGGTGACCTTTCAGACTGATGCCAAAGGTCAGCCGGTTAATACCTTATTAATAGAAGTCCCCAGTACTATCAGCCGTGAACTGTATATGGGGGTGCTGGTGGATCGTGCCAGCAGACGGGTGACTATTATGGCATCTGAAGCAGGCGGTATGAATATTGAGGAAGTGGCCGCCACTGAGCCGGAAAAAATTATTACTCTGCCCATTGATCCAGTCAGTGGTTTAATGCCCAATCAGGTCAGAGAAGCAGGGTTTGGAATGCATTTAAGCCCGGCTCAGCAAAAGGGCCTGATGAAAGTGATGCAGGGTGTGTATCGAATTTTTATGGAAAAGGATGCCTCTCAGGTGGAAATTAACCCACTGGTTGTCACTGAGGATGATCAAATTGTGGCTCTGGATGCCAAAATATCCCTGGATGATAATGCCCTGTACCGTCATAAAGATATGCAGGATTTACGCGATGCTTCTCAGGAAGATGAAAAAGAAAATAAAGCCAAGGAATTCGAACTGAATTATGTTCCTCTGGATGGGGATATTGGTTGTATGGTTAATGGTGCCGGACTGGCTATGGCAACCATGGATATTATTAAAAATCATGGCGGTGAACCGGCCAACTTTCTGGATGTGGGCGGAGGTGTCACCAGAGAACGAGTGGCCGAAGCCTTAAAGCTGATTTTATCGGACTCTAATGTAAAAGCCATTTTAATTAATATTTTTGGCGGCATTGTGCGTTGTGACCTGATTGCAGAGGGTATTATTGCGGCAGCTAAAGAAGTAGCTCTGGGTGTTCCAGTGGTGGTGCGTCTGGAAGGCACTAATGTCGAATTAGGACGGGATTTACTGGAACGAAGCGGCCTGGATATTATCTCCAGAGGTGATTTTACCGAAGCGGCAGAAGCAGTGGTCAGAGTAGCGCAAGGAGGTAAAGCATAATGTCTGTTTTAATTAATAAAGAGACCCGAGTAATCTGTCAGGGTTTTACCGGGCAGCAGGGTACATTTCACTCCGAACAGGCGATTGCCTATGGCACTAATCTGGTGGGTGGTGTGACCCCGGGTAAAGGCGGTCAGACCCATCTGGACAGACCGGTATTTAATACGGTCAAAGAAGCGGTACGGGACGCTGGCGCGGAAGCCAGCATGATTTATGTACCGGCGGCCTTTGCGGCGGATGCTATTTTAGAAGCGGCCAATGCCGGGATCCGGATCATTGCCTGTATTACCGAAGGTATTCCAGTGCTGGATATGTTAAAAGTTAAAGCGGCTTTACCCGATGATGTGTATCTGATTGGGCCAAATTGTCCAGGGTTGATTACGCCCGGTGAATGTAAAATCGGGATTATGCCCGGTTCTATTCATATGCCGGGTAAAATTGGCATTGTGTCACGCTCAGGTACTCTGACGTATGAGGCCGTGCATCAGACGACCATAACCGGCCTGGGTCAGAGCACCTGTATTGGTATTGGTGGTGATCCTATTCAGGGCATGAACTTTATTGACTGCCTGACCCTGTTTGAACAGGATCCTCAAACTGAAGGCATTATTATGGTGGGAGAAATAGGCGGTACTGCCGAAGAAGAAGCCGCTGAATTTATCAAGCAGCATGTCAGTAAACCAGTGGTTGCCTATATTGCCGGAGTAACAGCACCCAAAGGCAAACGTATGGGCCATGCCGGTGCAATTATTGCCGGTGGTAAAGGTACGGCAGAAGAAAAATTCACTGCTCTGGAAGCCGCCGGCGTAACCATTACCCGTTCCCCGGCAGATATGGGTAAAGCGATGTTGGGAGTTATGAGATAACAGGAAGGGCGAACCTGTAGGTTCGCCCTTTATGAATTGATCTCCAGACGTTTTTCAATTTTTTCAAGACGTTCCTGCACATATATATTGTTTTCATCCTGTCTGGTTTTATCACTATCCAGTGCGGCAAGACGATGATGGGAAGCTATTCCCTGTGCTTTTATGTCTCTGATATCCTGTTTTATGAGAGTAATATCATGTTGCAGCTGTTTTAGAATTTCCAGCATCAGACTTTCTGTTTCTGACATAATTATTAATCCTTTTATTGTTTGCTCCTGTATGATTCAAGTGTAACCCTGAACAGGGAAATTTCAAGGCAATTTATTCCTGAGAATAAATTGTTGGAATCGGCTGCCGTTTATGCTGGGTACTGGTATAAATTTTTATCAGTTTTTGTTCGGTTTTCTGATCTATTGGTCTGCCTTCCAGAAAGTCATCAATTAAATCATAGCTGACCCCGAGAGCCTCTTCGTCTGCTTTTGATGGCGAATGACATTCCAGATCCGCGGTAGGAGTTTTGGTAATAATGCTTGAAGGGGTGCCGAGGAACATGGCAAGTTGTCGAACCTGACGTTTGTTCAGGCCAAACAGTGGCGCCAGATCGCAGGCACCATCACCGTATTTGGTATAAAATCCGGTGACATTTTCAGCGGAATGATCGGTTCCCAGTACCAGACCGCTTAAGATACCGGCAATTTCAAACTGAATGGTCATTCGGGCACGGGCTTTGACATTGCCTTTGGCAAAATCAAGGGCGTATTTTGAGTGATCATGTAACTGGGCGGATTCAAGAGCCCGCAATGATTCATTATGAATAGCATCGGTTCCGGGTTTAACATTAACGACCAGATTTTTATCAGGCTGGATAAAATCTAATGAAACCTGGGCATCCTGTTCATCAATCTGAATACCATAGGGCAGACGTACTGCAACAAACTGGTAACTATCGTCATGCTGTTCGGTTCTTAATTGTTCAACAGCCAGCTGCGCCAGACGACCACAGGTGGCTGAATCAATGCCACCGCTGATCCCCAGAACCAGGACTTTTAGACCGGATTGCTGTAAATGATTTTTAATAAATTCCAGACGGCGTTGGCACTCAAATTGGGGGTCAATTTCAGGTAATACTTTCATTTCACTGATAATGGTTTGTCTGTCCAAGGTAAAGAACTCCTGATTATTAAAAAATAATTGTCTGCATAAATGCTTTTAGGGTAACATACCAATATTATCAGGAAAACCCAGGCTAAAACCAAGAAAAATCAAGGAAAAATAATAAATGAAAAAAATAGAAGCGATTATTAAGCCATTTAAACTGGATGATGTCAGAGAAGCATTATCAGAGATAGGTGTAACGGGCATGACCTCTACAGAAGTTAAAGGCTTTGGTCGTCAGAAGGGACATACAGAACTGTATCGTGGCGCAGAATATGTAATTGATTTTTTACCTAAGGTAAAACTGGAAATAGTGGTCCAGGAAGAAATTATGGAACGTTGTATAGAAGTCATTACCAATGCTGCCAGAACAGGCAAAATTGGAGACGGCAAAATTTTTGTCACCAGTATAGAAAAAATTATTCGCATCCGTACCGGAGAAGAAGATCAGGACGCGATATAAAAGAGCAGCGTTCAGCGCTGCTCTTTTAAAGCTGCTCTTTTAAAGCTGCTCTTTTAAGTATGCGGCTTCATCCATTCCGGTATGCCCGGAATAATCGCGTCATCCACATAAAATACTTCCTCGTGGAATTTATCCGCATTAGTGTCATATACCCGTTGGGCATCCTGAGCAAGTCGAGTTTGTCCCAGCTTGGTGTATGCCTCAACCATTAATAATAGGGCTTCACTGACGGCTGGTGTCTGCTGATAATGTTCAACCACATAGGATGCCCGATCCACTGCTGCAATATAGGCCTGTCTGCGCATATAATATTTAGCCACATGCAATTCATGGTTGGCCACTTTATTGCGCAGATAGCGCATTCGAAGTACCGCATCCTTGGAATATTTGCTGTTAGGGAATTTTCTGACCAGTTCACTGAAATAATTAAAAGACTCTAAGGAAGAATTGGGATCTCGTTTGGATTCATCCTGAGGAAAAATAAATTCAAAGATACTTTTTCGAGCTGGGAAAGTCACCAGACCTCTTAGATAATAGGCATAATCTACATTAGTATGACGTGGATGTAATTTGATAAAACGATCGGCGGCCGCAATAGCCGATTCCGGTTCTTCAAATTTATAATAGGCAAATGCCGTTTCCAGCTGAGCCTGCTGGGCATATGCACCGTGAGGATAACGGGCTTCCAGTTTTTCATACAGATCAATGGCTGTTTGGTATTCCCCATCGGCCAGATTGGCTTTTGCTTCAGCATAGAGCTTACTGGCAGACCAGCTTTTGGTTTCGTCCACTTCTTCCGGCAGCCAGGACTCAAGAATAGAGCAGCCGGAGGAAAAAATACTGATAAGTACAAGTAATAGTGCCAGATTCATGCGACTTGAGTGACTGAAATTCATAGAGTAATGATTGCCCTGAAAAAATGTCTTTTAATATGGTTATAAGACCGCCTAGTATATGAGAAATAAGTTATACTTGCAAAATGAATTCGACACATAACAAGCAGATACAGACGGAACAAAGACAATATCAGGTGCCTGCCGATGCTTATGGCATGAGGGTGGATCAGGTTCTGGTTGAGTTGGTGCCTGAATTTTCCCGCTCCCGTCTGCAGCAATGGGTTAAGCAGGGCAGAATTCTGCTCAATGGGCAGAATATAAAACCTAAAACAAAAGTAACTGGGGGTGAAACCCTGGATATTACTATTGAACAGGAACAGCAGGGGGAATGGCAGGCAGAAGACATTCCACTGGATCTTGTTTATGAAGACAGCAGTCTGCTGGTTATTAACAAGCCTGCTGGTCTGGTGGTGCATCCGGCTATCGGCAATCGCAATGGTACCTTATTAAATGCCCTGCTGTTTCATTGTCCGCAGCTGATTAATGTCCCCCGGGCGGGAATTGTCCACCGGATTGACAAGGAAACCTCAGGTTTACTGGTGGTTGCTAAAACGCTGGCCGCCCAAACTCATCTGGTTAATCAGCTTCAAAAACGGGCTTTTGACCGTGAATATGAGGCCATAGTCAATGGTGAAATGACCGGTGGCGGTACTATTAATAAGGCTATTGGCAGACATCCGGTGCAAAGGGTTAAAATGGCTGTGATGAAAAACCCGGACAGCGGCAAAGAGGCGATTACCCATTACCGCATTAAGGATCGCTTTCGCCGGTATACCGCGGTCACTGTTAAGCTGGAAACCGGACGCACTCATCAAATTCGTGTCCATATGGCGTATATTCGATATCCACTGGTCGGTGATCAGGTCTATGCAGGGCGCTTACGTTTACCGCCGGACTGTAATGAAACTTTAAAAACCTTTCTGTTAAACTTTAAACGTCAGGCTCTGCATGCCCGAAAACTGGGGCTGGAACACCCGGAATCGGGACAATGGCTGGAATGGGAAGCTGAAGCACCGGAAGACATGCAGCAGTTAAAAGCCTTATTAAGAGACTATTCACAGCCGTGATGACTATGATTCAGGCTGACTGGGATGCCCCGGAAAATATTAAAACCCTTATTACGACCAGAGCCGAGGGTTTTAGCCGGTATCCTTATGAGGGTTTTAATCTGGCCCTGCATGTAGGCGATGATCCGCTTGCGGTAGTTAAAAATCGCCGTAAACTTCGCCAGCATCTTCCTGCTGAGCCTGTCTGGCTGAATCAGGTTCATGGTAATCAGGTGATAGAAGCTCAGGTCAATGCTGTGAACAGTGATGCGGATGGCAGTTATACCTGTACCAAAAATGCCATTGCCATTATTATGACGGCAGACTGTCTTCCGGTTTTGATCTGTAACCGGCAGGGAAACGCTGTAGCAGCCATTCATGCCGGGTGGCGGGGTTTGCTGGAGGGTATTGTGGAGCAGGGTGTTGAACAGCTTGTGAAACTATCCCACTGTCAGAACGATGACGTTATGGTCTGGCTGGGGCCGGCCATCGGGCCGGAAAAATTTGAAGTGGGTGAAGATGTCCGGCAGCTGTTTCTTGAGCGGGCAAAAACATATCCGGCTGAAATGCTTGATAAACTGAACCAATGTTTTACTGCAATCAATAATTACCGGCAAACAGATAAGAAATATCTGGCTGACATATATCAACTGGCCAGAATAAGATTGTCCCATGTCGGTGTTGATAATGTTACTGGGGGGCACTATTGTACTTATAGCGAACAGGATAAATTTTATTCTTATCGGCGTGATGGTAAAACAGGTCGTATGGCCAGTATGATCTGGTTTGAATAGTTACGCTTTGACAATGTTAAAAAATAACTAAAAATTCACCGTAAAATTTAAAATTCATATACGGCAATTTATGCAGAGTAATTAAAAAATAATTTAAGAGAAGATAATGAACGAATGGAAAATGTTAACTCTGGTGGGACGTGATCAGTCGGGTATTGTAGCCAGAATAACCAGTGCACTGTATCAGACCGGCGCGCAGCTGGGCGAAGCTTCCATGATGCGTCTGGGGGGTAACTTTACCATTATGTTAATGGTAAAAAGTGAGCATACGATTGAACAGCTCAATCAAAGTATTGGGGCGGTGGTTCAGGATATGGGACTGACCAGCTCTTTTCAGGCTATTGAGGCCAGTCTGCATCAGCATGAAATTCCGGATTCCATTATTACCGTTTATGGTGCTGATCGTCCCGGCATTGTTGCTAAAGCCACCACATCACTGCTTGAAGCGGGTTATAACATTACCGATTTAGATTCGGACGTGGCAGGCAGTGAAGCTGAACCCATTTATATTATGCAGATTGAAGGGATTGCAGCTCAGGGTATGGAGGCACTGGAACAGGCCATTGAACAGATTAGATCAGAAGGCGTCAATGTGGATATGACACCAATTGATGTGATGATAGGATAAAAAATGGCACTACTGGATATTTTAAAATACCCGGATGAGGCCTTAAAACAGCTTTCAGAATCGGTAGCGGAGTTTGATGACGAACTGCATTCGTTTTTAGTCGATCTGGAAGACACCATGCGGGCCGGACCCGGTGGAGTGGGTATTGCTGCACCTCAGGTGGGATATTTCAAACGTATTGCCATTGTGGATGTGTCATCCAGGCCTAAAATTGAACACAATGGCTGTATGATTCTGATCAATCCGGAAATTAAAACCTGGGACGGTATGAAGGTCGGCAGAGAAGGCTGTATGTCTGTGCCTGATTATACCGGTAATGTGATCCGTGCCGAAAAAATCACTCTGCAGGCTTATAATGCCCGGGGTGAACAACAGGATTATGAGTGTACCGGTTATGAAGCCCGAGCGGTACAGCATGAACTGGATCATCTGGATGGGCTATTGTTTCTGGATCGTCTGGTCAGTCGTCGAACTGATTTGTTTAAACGTAAAACTTATCATAAAAAATAAGTTATCCACAGCTTAACTTATTGAAAAAAATATAAAAAATAATAAACAAAAGG
>Ga0256831_1002016_pt1 | contig 10664 bp, 7 predicted proteins | sample 132544metaG_FD_189087 | JGI IMG/M metagenome (GOLD analysis project Ga0256831, IMG submission 189087) | Hydrothermal vent microbial communities from Lau Basin, Pacific Ocean - 132-544 | ecosystem: Environmental > Aquatic > Marine > Hydrothermal vents | place: Pacific Ocean: Lau Basin | collected... | reverse complement strand
AATACTTATAATGAAACTAGATTTTAGCCTGAATGTGATAGAAAGTCACTATTATCACTTCTCTAACACTATGGTTTCAGGCTTTTTGAATTGCAGTTATGATCATATTGGAAATTTAATCATTTCAGGATTTAGTTCCGATGTAAATGGTGACCAACATCCATTTATATGGAAAATAGATACAAACTTTAATTTAGTAGCAAAAAATGATACTATGACGCATAGTTGGTTGAGTTCTTTTTTTAAAACTATAGATATTGAAAAAGACTCGGCGTATTATGTTTTTGCCTATGCAATGTCTAATGATTATCCTGATATGATTATGAAATTTGACTATGATTTGAATTATATATCAATGGATTCTACCAGAGAAATGTTGAGTTTTCCATATAGTCCGATAATGTATCGTAAAAATGAAATAATGCATGTTGGTAAAAAATGGATACCACATAGACAAGAATCGAGTTATTCAATTATTATTTTGGATTCAAATTTTAATAAAATATGGTATAAATTATATACTAGCCTAGATACAGTTCAAGTGCCAGCTATGTTTAATTCAATATCTAAAAACGGAAATAATGTATATATAGGTGCAACGGTAAATAGTGATTACTGGCTTTCTAACGATACAACATGGCTTCAGCTAACAAGGATGGATACAAATTATAATATTATTTGGGAGAAACGTTTTTTAGGAACTAGATTTGATTTAATAACTAATGTACTGGCTACATCAGATGGAGGGTGTATTGTAACTAGTTGGACTCATGATAATAATAATATGGATAATACAAATATTCATATTGTTAAAATTGATTCTAATGGTAGCGCAACTTGGGTTCGAAATATTAAACAAGCTCCAATAGGTGTTGTTGTATTTCCCAATCCTGCCAAGGATGATATAGCAATAACTTTAATATCGACTAATAGGACGATAGAAACTGTTAAGGTGTCTGATATTCAGGGAAAAATGCTTATAAACAAAAGTGTAAAAGCCAAAGAAATAAAACTGAATATCAGTAGTTTGTCAAGTGGTATTTATATTATTAAGGGTTATACAGATAGAGGTGAGCGCTTTGGTGGCAAGTTTGTGAAAGAATAGGCCGGTAATCAACGAATTCAGATTTACGATTTTACGATTTCAGATTTAACTAACAATCTTCAATCTTCAATCTTCAATCTTCAATGGGTCAATAACTATCTAATTCAATTGATATGTTATATACTGATAGTCAATTTGATACAATTTTTATTTAGAGAATATAAGAATACTGTTGAGGGATGTAGCAGGGATGGGAATGGCAGCTTTGAGGCCTAAATACTTTAGTAATATTAATGGAAAAAGAGCGAAGAATAAGCTCCTTTTGCCACTAATATTAGTTAGTATTAAGGCCTTAAACTAGAATGTACAGCCCGTTAAGCTACCCAAGAAATAATTTTAATTACTTAAATTTTTTAATGTCACCACTTTTTACTCTAGCCATATATGATTTCAGGTCGCCATATACTTCGGGGGCAAGGATGAGTAGCCCGATAATATTTGGAAATGCCATTGAGAGAATCATCATGTCGGCGAAATCCATTACGGAGCCCATATTTGAGGCGGCACCGATAACGATAAATAGGAGGAAGATGGCGAAGAAGAAATATTTTTTTACGGATTTGTTTTTAAATGTTTTATCGAAGATGTTGCCAAAGAGGTAGTTGAATCCTTTGAGGCCATAGTATGACCATGAAATCATGGTTGAGAATGCGAAGAGCATAATGGCAAAAGCAAGGACGATAGGGAACCAGGATATTACGCTGCCAAAGGCTTTGGAGGTGAGTTGTGCGCCGTCGTAACCTTGGGCTAAAGCGGGGTTGTGATATCCGGTAAAGACGATTACCAAGGCTGTCATGGTACAGATGATAACGGTATCGACAAGAGGTTCCATCAGGGCTACTATTCCTTCGCTGATAGGTTCTTCTGTTTTTACGGCAGAGTGTGCTATGGAAGCGGAGCCTACTCCTGCTTCATTGGAGAAAGCTGCTCGTTGGAAGCCTACAATAAGAACGCCAATGATGCCTCCTTTGAGGGCATTGGGGACAAAGGCTCCTTTGATAATCAGGGCAAAAACATGGGGGATATTTTCGTAGTTTATGCCTATGATAACTAAGGCTGCAGTAATGTATACAAATGCCATTAGGGGGACTATCTTTTCGGTTACTTTTGCGATACTTTTTATGCCTCCAATAATTACAATTCCAACAAAAATAGCCATGATAATTCCAAAATAGGCACCGTGTCCATTGATGGAGGGGAGGAACATTTCAAATTGTTTAAAGGTTTGGTTTGATTGGAACATATTGCCTCCGCCAAGGGATGCACCAACTAAAAGGGTGGCGTATATTATGGCTAAGAATTTGCCAAAACCACCAAGATTAATTTTTCCCAGATGTTGTTTTTTCAAGGCTCTACTGAGGTAATACATTGGTCCGCCGGAGACTGTACCATTAGCATGTACTTTTCGATATTTAACACCCAGACTTACTTCAGTAAATTTAAGGGACATACCAAGAAATCCAGCAATAATCATCCAGAAAGTGGCTCCCGGACCGCCAACAGTGATGGCGATGGCCACGCCGGCAATATTTCCAAGACCTACCGTTCCGGAAAGTGCAGTGGCTAAAGCCTGAAAATGCGATACTTCTCCCGGATCGTCGGGTTTGTCGTATTTACCTTGAATTAGCTGTATGGAGTGTTTGAAGCCACGGATATTAATAAATTTCATTCTAAAGGTAAAATAGATTGCCCCCAAGATGAGCCAAATCACTACCAATGGAAAGTGTTTCTCGATTTTTTTACCATTGATGTCTAGTATGGGAGTGCCGTCGGTATTGCGTACTGTTGGGTCGTAAATACCTGATGCAGAGAAAGGATCCCAGAAAAGGACATCGCCGAGCCAAGTTACTTTGGGAGCAAACCAATTGTTGATACGAACACTTAGTTTATCTCTGTTTTCTTTATGAGGATGGGCTATTGTGGTTGCAGTGGTAGTGGTAGAAGCAGGCGGTTTGGGATTGCTATTTTTGTCTTGGGCTTGGAGTTTGAGTGTACTAAAGAGAATTAATATAATACCAAATCTGATGATAAAACGCTTCATAATGTGTGGTTCAATTAACATGAATGAAAGCACAAATATATTAAATATATGGTTTGTTTAGGGAAAAGAAGCAGGATTTTCAAATGGAAACTTATATGTGCATTTGGATAAATATGGCGGAATAGGCGGTACTTCGATATCGCACGAAATCGAAGATTCGACGAAGTCAATTCTTTAGTGCGGTGTATGGCAAGTTTACCGGAAGTTGCAATTAATAGAATTCCGAGGTGGAGGATAAGCCAAGAAAGAAATCCTTCTTTTTCTTTTTACCCCAGTCCTAAGTATTTTCCCATAAACTTCTTCAAATAAAAGTAAAAAATCAACCCCTATCAACTGGCATTATAAGGAATGAAGTTTGGAGCGCCGACAAAGATTTAGAAAGAGCGGAGATTTAATCGGTGGATACCGATTAAATCACCCGTTCGTCTTAGTCTTTGTCAAGTGTAGAGCTTTATTGCTTATCAAGCCTTGAATTTTTTGCTTCCTTTTTGTTTCAAGACAAAAAGTAAGAGCCCTCCCGGCTTGAGGGTAAAACAAACATAAGATAATACTTTGAATGTCAGTCGAAAGATTAACTCTAGAGGATTTAGCCAAGAAAGAAATCCCTCTTTTTCTTTTTACCCCAGTCCTAAGTATTTTCCCGTAAACTTCTTCAAATAAAAGTAAAAAATCAACCCCCATCAACTGGCATTATAAGGAATGAAGTTTGGAGCGCCGACAAAGATTTAGAAAGAGCGGAGATTTAATCGGTGGATACCGATTAAATTACCCGTTCGTCTTAGTCTTTGTCAAGTGTAGAGCTTTATTGCTTATCAAGCCTTGAATTTTTTGCTTACTTTTTGTTTCAAGACAAAAAGTAAGAGCCCTCCCGGCTTGAGGGTAAAACAAACATAAGATAATACTTTGAATGTTAGTCGAAAGATTAACTCTAGAGGATTTAGCCAAGAAAGAAATCCCTCTTTTTCTTTTTACCCCAGTCCTAAAGGGAGAAAGAAAAATAATCCTTCTTTTGGTTCTCCCTTTTTCAAAGGGAGATGGCTGTATTCTGTAAATTTAAAAAGGTTTTAGTAGAGCAACAAAAGCGTCGGTGTCGCTTGGAGCGACGCCGACGCTTTTGTCAGTGTTTATCCCAGTTTTAAAAGGGAGATAGCTTTATTCTTTACGGACAATATATCTATTTTAAGAGCTTTTATACCAATTTTTTAAACATCGTCAGCGCAGAAATCCTTGTGCACCTTTTATTTATCAGTAAGCGCTTCTAAGTTTTCGTGAAGTTGTTCCCATTCGGCAATAGTAGTTTCGAGTCGTTTCTTTGATCGGTTGTATTTTGCATAAAATTCACCATCTTCCAAATTGATATTAAAATCTTGTGGCCGGCTTAGCTGTTCGTCCATAATAGCAATCATGCTCTCAATTTCGTCAATTTCTTTTTCAATATTATCGATGGCCTTAAGGGCTTTTCTGCGTGCTTTTTCTTGTTCTTTGCGTTGTTGGTATTGCTGTTTGTTGGAAGAGGTATTTATTGCTGATTTGGCATTTGCATTGGATTTCTTTTTTCTTTCAATTTCTTTTAAGTTCTCCAGTTTTCTTTTTTCAAGGAAATAGGTAATATCACCAAGATGTTCTTTTATATTTTTATTTCTAAATTCATAAACCTTATTACTTAACCCTTTTAAGAAGTCTCTATCGTGTGAGACGAGAATCAGGGTGCCATTATAATTGAGGAGTGCATTCTTAAGGATATCTTTTGACTGCATATCCAAATGGTTGGTTGGCTCATCAAGGATTAAAAGGTTAACGGGTTCAAGGAGTAGTTTTGCCAAGGCAAGTCTACTGCGTTCGCCTCCGCTAAGGACTTTAACTTTTTTGTCGATATCTTCGCCCGAGAATAGGAAGCTTCCAAGGATGTTTTTAATTTGTTTTCTTACCTCGCCAACAGCCACGTTGTCTATGGTTTCGAAGACTGTTTGCTCTTCGTCCATAAGTTCCGCTTGATTTTGGGCGTAATAGCCAATCTTTATGTTGTGGCCCAGTTTAATATTTCCTTCATGCTCCAGTTGCCCAAGAATTGACTTCGCAAGCGTGGTTTTACCTTCTCCATTTCTACCGACAAAGGCAATAAATTCGTTTTTAAGAATGGTGATATTCACTTCTTTAAGAACATCTTTGTCGGGGAATGATTTGGAATAATTCTCAATTTCCACACTGATTTTTCCTGATGGAGGAGCGGGAGGAAATTTAAAATGGATGCTTTTTTTGTCGAGCAAGTCGAGTTCCTGCTGGTCTATTTTGTCGAGTTGCTTTATTCGCGATTGCACTTGTTTTGCTTTGGTGGCTTTATACCTAAAGCGTTGGATAAAATCTTCAACTTCTTTTATTTCTTTTTGTTGATTTTCATAACGTGAAACTTGTTGGTTGAGAAGGAGTTTGCGTTGTTCCACATAGCTGGAATAGTTGCATTTGTAATCGTAAATTTTACCGCGTGTAATTTCAATTGTTCTATTGGTAACGGCATCGAGAAAGGCTCTATCGTGAGACACCAGCACCACGGCACCGCCATAAATTTTGAGGAAGTTTTCGAGCCATTGTATCGATTCTATATCGAGGTGATTGGTAGGTTCATCAAGGAGAATGAGGTCGGGGGTTTGCAATAATATTTTAGCTAATTCTACGCGCATTTGCCATCCTCCGCTGAGTTTGCTTACTGCCTTGGTAAATTGATTTTTCTCAAAGCCTAGTCCCAGGAGTACCTTTTCGGTATTTCCTTCTCTACTTTGCCCATCGAGGATATGAAAGCGGTCGTTGGCATGTTGCAGGTCTTCGATGAGTTTCATATAAGCTTTGCTTTCGTAATCGCTACGGTTCGACAGCTGGCTTGTAATTTCTTGTATCTGGTTTTCCAACAGGCTATGTTCTTCAAAAGCGGTCATCGCTTCATCAAAGACATTGAGTTCAGTAGTGCAGGTAATATGCTGAGGTAGATAGCGTACTGTTTTGTCTTTTGGAATAATAATCTGCCCTTGGGTAGGCTCAATTTTGTGAGAAAGGAGTTTCAAAAGAGTAGATTTTCCTGCTCCGTTTTTTCCGGTAAGGCCTATCCTGTCTTTCTCATTAATTAAGAAAGAGATATTACTAAATAAGTCTATCCCGCTGAATCTGATTCCTAAGTTATTTACGCTATACATTATTGATTATTTAATTCTGATTTAGTACCTACAAGCAAATCCAATAGGCTTATTTCTTTGTAATTAGTCTTTCCTTTACACTCCTTATTGTGGCCTATTGAAGTTTCTATTGCAATGACTTTCTCTTGAATAGGATATTCGTTAATAGCATTTGAAGAGTAGCTTATTTGCATGGGGAAAGCATTGATGTTTGCCGGATTGATATAATATAGGCTAAGGGAATAGTTTTGTTGTATTGCGATAGATATTTTGTGCAATACTTGCCCCAAGTTGGAAAGTGCTTTTAGGTCTTTGTGAAATAGTTTGGCATTATACCAAATAAATATCTTATGATGATTCTTTGTTTTTATAAAATATTGGCGTGCATTATAACCTATAACTTTACGTTTTTTCTTGGTCTTTGTCCAATTAGAATTTTGCAGGAGAGGGAAATCAGTATTTTTCGTAGTGTCGGCTTGTGTTATTTGTTGAAAATTGGCATATTGTTCATTGAAGTCAGCTAGGCTACCTGACCATCGAATGCCCAAGGGCTTAACAATGATTTCGAGAAGCTTAGAATCTTTGGAGAGGGTGATATTGAGTATGTTATTCTGAAAACTGAGTAGTTTATCAGTGATAAAAATTTTATTGTCGATTCTTATTTTAGCATTATCAAATTGTTGAACAATAAGGGTACGATTTTGGGCATGAGAAAAAGGAATGGCACAAAATAAGAGGGCAAATAATGCAATAATAAAAGGGAAGACTTTGGTGTGGATGATATTATTTTTCATTGTTCTATTCAAAGGTAAATGTAATCCAGGCCATTTTACTGGAGAGCTTTTCCACATTGGTAGTATAAATTGTTTTCTCTTTGTTGAGAACATTTACAAGTCCATAGGCCATTTGTAGTTGTACGCCAAATTTGAAATACGCCAGATAAAATTCAAAGCCAACGCCTCCGGTGAGCATAAAATCGTTGGGATCGAGTTTGATAACAATGACATCACTGGTGCCTTTCTTCTTTTTTTGGGAAGCTAAATCAAGACTATATCTGGCGCCACCAAGCACGTAGGCACGCATATTATTAAGTCTGCCATCGAAGCGCTTCGACTTATACTTTAGTGTAATTGGGAAATCGAGGAATGTACTCTCTACCGATTTAACAAATAAGTCTTCTTTTTTATCCTTTGTTTTAATAATGTATTTGATATTGCGTTGGCCAAAAGACAAGGTGGGAACAAAGCGAATGTCCAGGTATTTTACTAGTCTTTTGTTGGCGACAATACCAATGTTAAAGCCTTGGCTTGGAATGGGTTGAATAACAGCGATGGTGGAATCGTATTGCCGATAATCGACAGGTTTGATATTAAAGTTCATGGTGTTAACGCCAAGAGTAAATCCAAAGTGCCATTGTTTATGGTCGTAATTGGGTAAGTTTTTGGGCATATATTGCGCGCTAAGGCTAGAAAAGCCAAAAGTAAAGACCAGTACAATGATACTATTTTTAATGATGTATTTCATATAGCTCAATAACGCATTGAGGTTAATATTATTATACTATTTTTCACCCGTATAGATACTCGCAATACCGGCGCTTAATGCTCTCCATTGTGTATTCTTAAAGCCTACAGCTTTCATAATATTGGTAAAGTCATCATAAGCAGGAAACCGTTTTACCGATTCGGGTAAATAGGTATAAGCGCTAGAATCGTTGGAGATAATTTTACCGAAAGCAGGAAGAATATTATTGGAGTAGAAGCCATAAAGTTGTTTCATTGGCATTCTACGAGGGTGTGAAAACTCAAGGACAATAAGTGTTCCGCCGGGCTTGAGGACTCTTTTAATTTCGGATAAACCTACTTCTAAGTGGGCAAAATTACGTACGCCAAAGGCTACCATTGCCAAGTCAAATTTATTATCTTCAAAAGGAAGATCTTCAGAGTCAGCTTGTTTAAGTTCTATGAGCGAGTCTAATTGTTTACGCTTAACTTTGTTAATGCCAACCTTAAGCATCTCTTCAGAGATATCAATACCCACAATGGAGTGGGGATTAGCTTTGGAAGATAAGATAGCTAAATCACCTGTTCCGGTGGCAATATCGAGAATGCTTTTTGGCTTTTTGGCTTTGATAATCCTAAGCACCTGATTTCTCCAATGGTAATCTATTCCGAAGGAAAGAAAGTGGTTTAAGAAGTCGTAACGTTCGGCAATATTGTTGAACATATTGCGGACTTTTTCCTTTTTACCTTCCCCGGGAAGCGCTTCTAAATGTTGTTGGTTTTCAGTCATATTTGTTTCTAAACACTAAGGGCGCAAAGGTAATGTTTTTTACTATGCTAGTCGAAACGTCTTTTGCGAAAAATAATACGGTTTGTTTCCTCTTCCTTGGGTTTTATGGGCTCGAAAGTAAGAGCTAAGTATTGTAAGCTTAATGCTATCATTAGAAGTGTCCAAAATATATCGGCAAAAGAAAAAAGTTGGGGGATATGTTCTCTGAAAAGTTGCAGGCTTTCGATATTTATGCTGTGAAAATAAAAAATAATAAGGTCGATATTGAGGGCTGATTTATCGACATAAGCACTTAAAAACCAGTCATAATTTTGCTCAAAGAATAAATATTTGCCAATAAATAAAGAGAGCAAGCTAAAGAATAGGCTAAAGAACACTATGGGAGCTTCCCCTTTTTTATTCATAAAAAGATAGGCAAGAAAGCCTTGTATCAGCCCGAAGAGAATTATCAATATTCCCAAATTTATTTTTGTTATTGCAGAAAAGTAAAACCAGAGCAGGCCATTAAAGAAAGAGAATAAACTGGCAAGGATAAGGTATTGCCAATGCTTGGGGTGTAATTTCTGAAACGTTGTTCTAAGATTAAAGGCGAAATTTATCATTAAAAGTCGAGTTGTATAGACGGTTCTTTGTCCGTATATTTGAATGAGAGGTGTAAGGAAAACTCATGAGCCAGCTCGGCATATTCTTTGGGGCTAAGGTCTTCAATTTTTTTATGATAAGCCAATTGTGAATATTTCTGTGCCGATTGTAAAAAGCCTATTACCGATTCATAAATATAGGGATATAACTGTTTTAAATCATCGCTTTTTTTGGTGCAAATCCAAATGCCATTATTAAGTGCTCCAATGGCATAATTGGGGTCAGTGCCAAAGCTGAGCATTTGTTTTTTTACGTAGGTGGGAATGCTGTCAATTTCAGTAAATTCCCTTTCGATGGTAGTATTATGTCCGTCTTTTACAATTTCAAGAATCATACGTGGATCATATTGCAGTTCACCATCGACACATGGTGAGGGTTCTATGCCCACGACTATTGTATTTTTGTTGGCTTTGTCGACGATAGTTTTCTTTTTCATGTCGAGGTATAGTGTTGGCCAGAGTGGATTATGTTTCTCGCAATAGCTAATATCAAGAAATTCGATTAAATCGTCGAAAGTATGTAGAGAGTCGATGGGGATAGGGTAGCCATGGTATTTTTGCACCAATAAGTTTTGTTCTCTTTGACTAATGTTAATGCCATTGCTACAGGCGTTTAATAGAAATAATGCGGATAGAATAATAGAAAACGAGAGATATAATCTGTAGTTATTCAAGGGCGTTAAAAGAGAAAATATTGATCTCCCATTTGGGTTGAAACCTTGACTTTTCTCAAATGAGACTGCTGTTTTCTTTCTGAGAGAAATCGAATGTATTAAGTCTGTTGTTCTAACTCGCATTTTTACTTAGGCTATAGTGTTAGCAATGAATACTTCTTATTTAAAATTTAGAATTAACGATATGTTATGAAAATACATGGTTTGTAATGCGGGATTCTGATTTATATTTACCAGACCCCATGAGTATATCAGTTCGGGAGCAAAAATAAAACTTTTCGTTATATTTTCTAACCCTATTCCAAAGTCGATGGCTAAATTTTTCGCTGTGTAGAAACTCGAACTTGAATGGAGCCTTTTTGAGATAGGTATTTGTAGGTTTGGCCCGACAAAGAGATAAGGAGTGTGTTTTCTTTTTTTTATTTTATAGCTTAGATGAGTCATTAAGTTTAAACTTAAAGGAAATACCTCGTAGGTAGATTTAGAGTTATCTTGATGGGTAAATACCACCCCACTATTATAAAGCGATAATTGTATTTTTGGTGAAATAATAAAGTTATCGTTAAGTGAGTAATCCAAAAAAGTGCCTAAACAAATTCCTATCCCATTTACGTTCTTTGCGTTAAAAGGAAGACTTTCTTTGGGTTGAAGTATTGAATAATTTGTTCCTATATTGAATCCATATTTAATTTTGGTGTTGACAGTATTATTGTCCGCCTGAGAAAATACAATGGAAGAGTATAAAAG
>Ga0256831_1002015_pt1 | contig 10666 bp, 8 predicted proteins | sample 132544metaG_FD_189087 | JGI IMG/M metagenome (GOLD analysis project Ga0256831, IMG submission 189087) | Hydrothermal vent microbial communities from Lau Basin, Pacific Ocean - 132-544 | ecosystem: Environmental > Aquatic > Marine > Hydrothermal vents | place: Pacific Ocean: Lau Basin | collected... | reverse complement strand
GGCCAGGGCGTTTCCCTGGAGGAGGCACTCCGTCTTCCAGGCGGGGAAAACGAATTCCATGCGGAAATTGAGGATCCGCCCTTCGTATTCCCGCGCCTCTTCCAGCCTGGTCCGGGCCGTGTCGGCCTCCCTCTCCAGGGAGAGGTCCACCCGGATCCGGCGGGGAAGGAGGCCTTCCTGGGAGGTGTCCCACTCGTCCAGGGGTTCGGCGTCGTGGCCCAGCTCGGAGAAGTAGGTGATGTTGAAGGAGCGCACCCGCCTGGAAAGGAGCATGAACTCCCCGCCCTGGAAAGGTTCGTCGTCGGAGAAGACGTCCTCCCTCCGGTAGAGTTCCAGCAGGTCCGGGTTGTCCGGGTTGGCCCGCACCCAGTATCCCACTTCGCACCAGTCCGCGTGGAGGGGGCGGTGGTCGTACTGGCGGGGGATGATACTGTCCGTGGCGCAAATAAAGTCGATTCGGTCGGCGTCCTGGCCGCCGATGGAGTTGTTGATCCCCCGGAGCACCTTGTAATCCTTGACGTTGTAGGTGAGCAGGCTCCTCAGGTCCCGGCGGATCATGGACATGATTCTCGGGCCGTCCCGGAAGGGCTCGGAGAGGGCTTCCACCTCCCGGCGGGCCTTCATGGCGTACCAAAGAGTGGTCATCATGGCCGAGACGATCATGGCCGTGATGGCCATGGCTACCAGGACTTCCACCAGGGTGAACCCGGAGGGTAACTTTCGCTTCATCGCCCGCCTCCCGAGTCTCCGCCCGCCTGGTTCCCCGAAAGTCCTTCCAGGGTGGACTTGCCCTCTTCCACCTCTTCCGGGGTCCGGCCCGAGAGGGCCAGGGTGGATATCTGGTCCCGCAAGAGGAAGATCCCCTCCCCGTTGGGGTGTTTCTTGAAATTCAGCGAGGGGTATTTGACGGCCACGAGGATTTCCTGGGTGGTGTCCTCGTCGATGGGGGCCTCTTCCCCTGTGCCGTCGGGGTTTTCCATGCCCGTCCCGGCGCTCCCCGCGGACGCTCCGCCGGCCGGAATGCTGTCCGCCCCGGTGCCGGTCTCCCGGGCCAGGCGGAGCCTCTCCTGCAGGTCCAGGCGCTCCAGTTGCTTCTGGTCGTCCTCCTCCTCGGCGAGAATGGTCTCGAAATCGGAGATCTCCATGTCGCCCGTGACGATTCTCACGTAGTAGCCCGGGTAGTTCTCCACCTCCTGCCAGTTGTTCAGGTCCACGGGATTTTCCTGGTTCATGCCCGCCTTGAGCTTGTCCAGGGTCTCCCGGGCGATCTTCACCGCCAGCTTCAGGTTCCGGGCCTCCGTGGCCTGCTGGACCGCCTTGGACCTGGACCAGATCATGCCCACCACGGCCAAGGTCAGGATGGCGAAGGCCACCAGGGCCTCCACCAGGGTGAAGCCCCTGCGCCCCTTCCGCGCCAGCGACGGGCTAGAAGTCATTTTCCGTGACCTCCTCCAGGTGGATTTCGCCGGGAAGGATCTCCACCTCCCCCGTGAGACCGTGGACCAGGAGGGTGGTCTCCATGTTTTCGTAGTTGGGATTCCTGAGAAGGATGGCGGCGTCCACGGTGGTCCCCAGGGGGCTGAAGGGCAGGACCACCGATCCGCCCCGGTAGAGGTTCCCTTTGGCGGCGATCTCGATGGATTGCACCACAAGCGGCGGATCCAGGCGGCGCCAGGCCGTGGAGAGCTGGGGGGGCGTTTCCTCGTCCACCAGGGCCAGGCTGTAATCCGGGGGGAGGTTGGTTCGAACCGCCTGGGTTTCCAGGTCGAACTCCAGGCCCATGGTCCTTCCCTGGATCCGGGCCTCGGAGGCCAGGAAAGAGATCCGGCTGGCCAGTTTGCGGGCCTGGGCGTTGAGCTGCCAGGAGGGGATGAAGGCCCCGGCGTTCAGGAAGACCAGGCGGATGGCCAGGGCCATGATGGCCACCACGACCATGAGTTCCAGGAGGGTGAACCCCTCCTCCCGCCGGGCCTTCATGGCGTCACCTTCCTTGCTCTGGGCTGTCGTGCAGGTTCAGGTTGGTGATGTCGTCGTCCGTCTCCGGTTCTCCGTCGGGCCCGAAGGAACGGATGATGTAGCCCCCTTTCCGTTCCGGATTCTCCTCGAGTTGGTACTCGTTGCCCCAGGGATCCTTGGGAACCTGGGTCATGTCCTTCAGGTAGGTCTCGCCGTTTTCGTCGGGCTCGACGAGTTCCTCCAGGCTTTCCGGGAGCTTCCCATGGTTGTTCGTCCGGTAGAGGTCCACCGCCTCGGAGATGTTCTTGATGTCCATCTTCGCGGCGGTCACCGAACTCCTGAAGATGAAGGGGATCACGTTCTTGGCCACAAGGGTGGCCAAAAGCCCGAGGATCACCACCACCACCATGAGTTCCACCAGGGTGAAACCTTCAGGCTGTCTCGTTCCGGTTCTCTTCTTCATGGTCCTCACCTCTCGGCCCCTTGGGGGCCTTTCCAAGGCACATCGGGTCTTCGACTATTGAACCCCCATTTTTCTTTCCTGGAAGGGGGCGTGTCTCAGAACTGCATGGTCTTCAGGATGGGGAGGATGATGGAGACCACGATTCCTCCCACGATCACTGCCAGGACCACGATGATCAGGGGCTCGATCACGGCGGTCATCTTCTGGGTCGCCACCTCCAGCTCCTCGTCGTAGGCGTCGGCCACCTTGTCCAGGAGTTCGTCCAGGTTCCCCGACTGCTCGCCCACGGCGATCATGTAGCCCACCACGGGGGGGAAGGCCTTGGAGAGCTTGAGGGGGGTGGCGATGTCCGTTCCCTCCATGATGTGGTCGTGGACCTTGTCCAGGACCTGGGCCAGGACCCGGTTTCCCAGGATGTTCTTGGTGATCTGGAGGGACTGGAGCACGGGAACTCCCGAGCGGAGCAGGGTGGCGAAGGTGTGGGCGAACCGCGCCACGGCCTGCTTGAGGAAGAGGTCCCCCAGGACGGGGATCTTGAGCTTGAACCGGTCCCAGAGCATGCCGCCCCTGTCTGTGCTCACGATCTTCTGGAAGAGCCAGAGCAAGCCGGCCAGGCCGAGCATCACCGCCCACCACCAGTCCCGGATGAAACTGCTCACGGCCACCAGGATCTGGGTGGGGAGGGGAAGGACCTTGCCCTGGCGGCGAAGGAGCTGGGTCACTTGGGGCACCACGAAGGTTACCAGCACGGCCACCACCAGGGTCCCCAGGATGATCATGATCGTGGGGTAGACCATGGCCGCGCCCACCTTGTTCCGCATCCTGGCCTGGGCCTGGAGGAAGTCGGCGAGCCTGCGCATGACCTCGTCCAGGTTCCCCGCCGCCTCGCCGGCCTTGACCATGTTGCAGTAGAGGTCGGTGAAATAGGCGGGATAGCCGTGGAGGGTCTCTCCGAAGGAGAGACCGCGGGAGATCTTTTCCCGGATCTCCCGGAAGACCGTCTCCATCTGCTGGTCCGGCGCCTGTTCCACCACGGCTTTGAGGGCCTCGGCCAGGGGGATCCCCGCGGCAAGCAGGGTGGCGATCTGGCGGGTCACGGCCGCCACTTGTTCCACCCGCTTCTTGTTGGGGAAGGTGGGCTCCGAGGAGGGGAGGAAATGCTTGAGGGAGAATTTCTTTTTCCCCGCCTCCAGGGGGGCGATCTCGGTGACCATGAGCTTTTCCGCCCGGAGCTTGGCCCGCGCTTCCCGGGGGGAGTCGGCGTCCACCACCCCGCTCTTGGCGGCGCCCTGGGGGGTCAATGCCTTGTATTCGTAGATAGGCATAGGGCGGTCAGGCGATGTCTCTCTGGGTGACCCTCAGGACCTCGTCCATGGTCGTAAGCCCCTGCTTCACCTTCCGGATTCCGTCCATCCGCAAAGTTACGAGCCCCCTCTTGATGGCGTCCACCTTGATCTCCGTGGCCGAGGCCTTCTGCATGATCTTCTCCCGCACGGGCTCCTCGATGGGGAGCATCTCGTAGAGGGCCGTCCGGCCGGCGAAGCCGGAATTGAAACACTCGTCGCAGCCCGCGCCCCGCCAGACCTTGCCCTGGGGCAACTCGTCCGGGTCGATCCCCAGGTCCTCGAGGCGGAGTAATTCCTCCTTGGTGGGAGGATGGCCCTCCTTGCAGTGGGGGCAGATGAGGCGCACCAGGCGCTGGGCGATGACCAGGATGAGGGAGGAGGAGACCAGGTAGGGCTCGATCCCGATGTCGATCATCCGGGTCACCGTGGAGGCGGAGTCGTTGGTGTGAACCGTGGAGAAGACCAGGTGGCCCGTGAGCGCCGCCCGGATGGCGATGTCCGCCGTCTCCCGGTCGCGCACCTCTCCCACCATCATCACGTCCGGGTCCTGGCGCAGAAAAGAGCGCAGTCCGGCGGCGAAGGTCAGGCCCTTCTTGGTGGAGACCTGGACCTGGCTCACCCCCTCCAGGTGGTATTCGATGGGATCCTCGATGGTGAGGATGTTCTTTTCCTTGGAGTTGATGGCGGAAAGGGCGGCGTAGAGGGTGGTGGTCTTCCCCGAGCCCGTGGGCCCGGTGAGGAAGATGATTCCATGGGAGTAATGAATGTATTTTTCCAGGGTCGCCCTCTGCTCCGGAGCCAGCCCGATCTCGTCGAGAGTGAAGATCTTGGCCGTCTTGTCCAGGATCCGGATGACGATCCTCTCGCCGTAGGCGCTGGGGATGGAGGAGATGCGGCAGTCCACGTCGCCTTCGCCGATCCGGATGGAGGCCCGTCCGTCCTGGGGAAGGCGGCGCTCGGCGATGTCCATCTTCCCCATGACCTTGATGCGGCTGATGACCGCCTCCTGGGCCTTCTTGGGGATGGTCTGCATGTCGTAGAGGACGCCGTCGATCCGCATGCGCACCTGCAGGTGGTCCCCGAAAGGCTGGAGATGGATATCGGAAGCCCGCAACTTCAGGGCCTGGAAGAGGAGCATGTTGACCAGCTTGATGATGGGGGCCTTGTTGGCCGTGTCCAGCAGGTCCTCGGACTCCTCGATCTGGGCCGTGAGCCCAAGGATGTCCTCCTCCTCGATTCCCTCCAGGGCCTCGTCCACGCCGTCGGCCTTGTGGCGGTAGGCCCGGTTGATGAAGGCCGCGATCTCCCCCCGGGAAGCCACCACGGGCTCCACGTCGCAGCCGAGGATCGCCGCCAGGTCGTCCATGGGCTGAACGTCCAGGGGCGTGCAGGTGGCCACTACCATGACGCCCCGGTCGGGACGCATCTCGATCCCCGCCAGGTGCTGGGACCGGGCGAACTGGACGGGCACCTTCTGGATGAATTCCGGCGGGGCGGATCGCCCCGCCAGGCTGGGGAGGTACTCGTAGCCGAAGAAGTCCGCCAGGAGCTGGAGGAGGGGCTCTTCCGGCACCAGGCCCTTGCCCAGGAGGACCCGGTCCAGGGTCTGGCCGGAGATCTCCTTCTGCCGCAGGGCCTCCTGGAGCTTCTTCTTGTCCAGGAGCCCCGAGGAGAGGAGTTTCTCTTCCAGTTTTTCCAGGAGGATCATTTCTCCTTCCTCACCGGTGGAAGGGCCGGCCTGGAGGCGGGCCGGGATCGCAGTTTCTCCAGGAGGGCCTGGGGAGGCTTCTGGCCCGGTTTCAACTTCACCTCCCCTTTCCTGGGGGGCTTGTAAACGGGCAACTCGAGGCCTCCCAGTTTTTCCAGGTCCTCCACGGAGACGTTGGAATCATCGATGCGGATCCGGTTTCCGCCGGTCCACTTGCGGTCCACGAGTTGGATCCTCTCCTTGCCGATGTATTGCTGGGCTTCCAGCTTGGTCTGGTAAGAGAGGGCCTTCAGGTCGGAGAAGTCCTTTTCGTCCATGATGTAGGGGGTCACGAAGAAGTAGAGGTTGAGCTTGTCCGAGCCGTGGCTGGTGGAGGAGAAGAGCCAGCCCAGGACGGGGATGTCCTTGAGGATGGGAATCCCCGTGTTCCCGTGGTTGTAGTCGTCCTGGAGGACGCCGCCCAGGACCAGGGTGTGGCCGTCGGGGATGGTCACCATGGTCTTGATGGTCCGGGTGATCTTGTCGGGAGGGAGGGCGGCGTTGCTGCTGGAGCCCAGGAAGCGGCTCACTTCCAGGCTGATGGAGAGCTTGAGGTAGTTGGACTCCGAGATGGACGGCGAGATGCTGAGACTGATCCCGGCGTTCTGGTAACCCGAAAATCCCGTGCTGGTCGTGGCCGTGCCCTGGTTGCTCGTCTGGGTGGCCTTGCCCTGGGTGGATTTCACCTCGGCCTCCTCGTTGTTGTTCACCAGGACAGACGGGATGGAGAGGACGTTGGCCATGGTGTCCCTCTTGTTGAGGTTGAGGAGCAGGGGAATGGAGAAGTCCCCGCCCGTGATGATGCCTCCCATGAGCCCCTGGGGGGGATTGGAGAAGTTGGGGAGCCGGAGGTCGGGGATTCCGTTGCCGTCGGTGTCCTGGAACTGGCTCAGCCCGAAGCTGGTGAAGCCGAAAGGCCTGTGCCAGCTCGAGTTCTCGCCGCCCAGGTCCACCAGGCCGAGTTCGGTTCCGAAATCCAGGGTGCTGTTGACGTCCACTTCCACCAGGGCCGCCTCGATCAGCACCTGGGGCTGGCGCACGTCGAGCCTCTCGATGAGCTTCAGGAGTTCGGCGTACCGGGTCTTGGAGGCCATGATGAGAAGGGAGTTGCTCTTCTCGTCGGGGATGACGACGGGCCGTATCTCCCGGTTGGTCCTGCGCTGGCCCCGTCCCTGGAGGGCCCTCTGCTGGGCCTGGTCCGACTGGAGGAGGAAGTCCCGCAGGGTCTTGGCCAGCTTCTCGGCCAGGACGTTGGTGAGCTGGACCACGTGGTAGTCTCCTTCGACGGTGGTGATCTGGGTGTCCAGTTTCACCACCAGGGACTCGATGTTGGGGAGATCGTCCTTCATGGCCACCACGATCAGGGAGTTGGTGCGGGGCTCGGCCATGATCTTGGGCTCCACGTAGTTGGCCATGAGCCGGCCCGAGACCCCCTGCCTCCGGCCGCCCTTGACGCCCGAGCTGGCGGAGATCAGGTCCGTGATGATGGGTTCCAGTTCGTCGGCCGAGGCGTATTGGAGCCTCAGGATCTCCACCTGGGGTTTTTCGATGTCCGGGGGCACGTCCACGAGCTTGATCATCCTGTAGATGGTCCAGACCCAGGGGGCGAAGCCCATGATGACCACCGAGTTGGAATCCCCCACGGAGACGACCTGGGAGAAGTTGATGTTGTCCGAGAAGAGGGGGCGAAGGGTGGAGGCCGCCTGGCGGGGGTCCATGTACTTGAACTTCACCGTCGTCAAAAGGACCGTGCCTTCGTCCTTGGAATACTGGCTCAGCTCCTCGCAGGGGACGAAGCGGGCCGCGGTCTTTACGTCCATGCGTTGCTGGGAGGAAAGGGAGGCCACTTCGTAGACCTCCGTGTCCCCTTCGCCCCTCTTGACCACGGCGTAGCCGTAGATCCGCAGGATGGTCTGGAAGAAGGCGAAGAAGTTCTCCTTCTTCACCCGCTTGGGGCCGATGAAGGAGATCCTCGGGCCCTGGGCTGCGGGGGCGCCCGGCACCCCCGGTGGAACGCCCGGGGTGGAGGTGAAGTTGTTGATGAAGACCTTCCCCGTCACCTTCTGGGCGAGCTTGATGAATTCCAGCATGGGGATGCCCTGGAGCTCGTCCGTGACGAAGGTTACCGTCTCCCCGTCGAAGGTGTAGGCCGGCGAAGGCTTCTGCGGGGGGGCCCCCCCTCCTGGAGCCTGGGCCAGGAGGCCGCCCGCCAGCCAGACCCCGGCAATCAGGAGAACCAAATCCTTTCTCGTACCCATCCAGCGCGCTCCTCTAAAGAGGTTCGGTCCTGGTCCGCCCGGGCTGGAGAACACCCCTCCCGGGGACCCTGTTGGAAGACACCATGGGACCTCTTTTTTACCGCGCCTATTCCCCGAGGCACGGAAAAACCGAAAGAAGAGAAAAAGGTCGAGTCCGGGAGAGCTTTTTTCTTGTAGGTTCCCCAACCTGTGCCTTCTCATGGCCTTCTCATCGGATTACCTGTCGAGACAAGGAGGTCGGGCGGATGCGGTTACCCTCTGTTCTTGCCGGGATCGTTCTGGGGGCGATGCTTCTTGGGCCCGCCGGAGCCCAAGATCTCACCCCTTCCTCCGGGGGGGAAGGGGTGGAACTGGCCCTTGGAGGAGCCCCCCAGCAGCCGGGGCAGGTGAAGGTCGTTCCCATCAAGCCCCTGCCCATCCTTCCCGTCCCCGGAAGTGAGAAGAAGGATGCCTCCAAGCAGGCGGAAGGGGAGAAGAAGGAGGCCCAGGCCCACGAGGAAGGGGCATCCCACGAGAAGGGCTTCGACCCCCCCGTCTGGAGCATGCTCTTCTTTGTGCTCATGCTGCTCTCCATCGCCGTCCTCCCCCTGGTCCGGGAGCACTGGTGGGAGAACAACTGGAACAAGCTCCTGGTGAGCCTGGTCCTCGGGATCCCGGTGATCCTCTATCTCTGGGGATGGGGAGGGGCGGACGGTGTGCACCACCTCCTCCACGAGGCGGAGGAGTATTTCTCCTTCATCGTGCTCCTGTCTTCTCTCTACATCATCAGCGGCGGGATCGTGCTGAGGGGGGACATCGAGGCCCGGCCCTCGATCAACACGGGCTTCCTGGCCCTTGGGGCCGTCCTGGCATCGCTCATGGGGACCACAGGGGCCGCCATGGTGCTCATCCGGCCCGTGCTCCGGACCAACTCCGAGCGTAAGCACGTAATGCACACGGTGATCTTCTTCACCTTCATCGTGGCGAACATCGGGGGAAGCCTGACCCCGCTGGGCGATCCGCCCCTCTTCATGGGGTACCTGCGGGGCGTGCCCTTTACCTGGACCCTCCACCTCCTTCCCCACTGGGCCTTCGCCGTGGGGGTCCTGCTGGTGGTCTACTACATCTTCGATACGATCCAATACAAAAAGGAAGAGCCCTCGGCGATCCGCCTGGACGAGACCCGGATCCAGCCCCTGCAGCTCGTGGGAAAGATCAACTTCCTCTTCCTTCTGGGCGTGGTCCTCTCGGTGGCCTTCATCAATCCCTTGAGCCTGGGCGAGAAGTGGGCCTACCTGCAGGAGAAATACTTCATGCGGGAGCTTGTCATGATCCTCCTCACCCTGCTCTCCCTCCGGTTCACGCCCAAGGCCTTCAGGGAGGAGAACGAGTTCACCTACGCCGGAATCGTGGAGGTGGCCTTCCTCTTCCTGGGCATCTTCGCCACCATGGTGCCCGCCCTGATGTGGCTCCACATCCACGGCGGCGAGTTCGGGGTGAGCCGGCCCTGGCACTTCTTCTGGATGACCGGCGGGCTCTCCAGCTTCCTGGACAATACGCCCACCTACGTGGTCTATTTCTCCCTGGCCGGATCGCCCGAGTTGGCCCCCACCCTGCATGCCGCATACGGGGCCCCTCCCCCTTCGCTCGCCCACGTGGGGATCCCCCAGATCATCCTGGAGGCCATCTCCGTGGGGGCCGTCTTCATGGGGGCCAACACCTACATCGGCAACGCCCCGAACTTCATGGTCAAGGTCATCGCCGAGGAGCGGAAGATCAAGATGCCAAGCTTCTTCGGATACATGCTCTGGTCGGGGCTGATCCTGATCCCCCTTTTCCTGGTGGTCACCTTGATCTGGTTCATCTGATCCCGGTTCAACCGGCTCGACCCGACGGCCGGAAGGGGACGGGGGGGGTGCAAAAGCCCCCCCGTCCTTGTATGTTCTGCCCTTTCCTCCCGGGGCCCCCTGGGGCGTTCGGGTCCGTCCTGGCGGGAGATGCCCATGGAACTGGTCGAACTCTTGGAGCGTGGAACAGTGGTCCTTCCCCTGGAGGCGAGGGACAAGTGGGAGGCGATCCGCACTCTCACGATGAGCCTCGTCGAGGCGGGGAAGCTCCCGGCCGAACGCTTCGAGGAAGTGCACCGGGCCCTGGTGGAGAGGGAGAAGGAACTCTCCACGGGCATGGAAAAGGGCATCGCCGTGCCCCACGCCGGGGTGGACATGCCCGGAGAGGCCCTGGGCGCCCTGGGCCTGGCCCCCCAAGGCATTCCCTTCGAGTGCCTCGACGGCGAGCCCGCCCGGATCATCTTTCTCATGGTCACCCCCAAGGACAAGAAGCTCCGCCACCTGCGCACTCTCTCCACGATCGTCCGGGTCCTGGCCCACGAGGGCCTGCGCAGGAAACTCCTGGAGTGTGCCTCCACTGAAGAGGTGATGCGGGTGCTCCAGGAGAGGGAGGAAGAACTCCTCAAGGAAGGAGGACCATGGCCTGGGCGGCGGTCGCCCTCTTCCTGACCGGGGCGGGCGGACTTCTCCTGGAGCTGGTCTGGGCCCGGGCCTTGGGGCTCGCCTTGGGGCTTTCCGTGGGGACCCAGGCCCTGGCCGTGGCGGCCTTCGTGGGAGGAAACGGCGCTGGCGCGGCCTTGGCGGGGCGCTTGGTCTCCCTGAAGAATCGCCGTCCCTGGGAGGCCGCGCGGGTTCTGGCCTTGCTCACTTTGCTTGGGTCTCTAGGGGTCTATCCCCTGCTGGCCTGGATGGGCCGCCCCGAGGCTCCTTCCTGGGCGCGGGTGGCCGGGGTCTCCCTCCTTCCGGTCTTTCTGGCCGCCCTCCTGGGGGGCGGAGTGACGCCCCTGGTCCTTTCGGCTTCCGCGTCGGAGGGAGAGGCCCGGCGCGCGGGATTTCTGCTGGGCTGGAAC
>Ga0256831_1002014_pt1 | contig 10670 bp, 15 predicted proteins | sample 132544metaG_FD_189087 | JGI IMG/M metagenome (GOLD analysis project Ga0256831, IMG submission 189087) | Hydrothermal vent microbial communities from Lau Basin, Pacific Ocean - 132-544 | ecosystem: Environmental > Aquatic > Marine > Hydrothermal vents | place: Pacific Ocean: Lau Basin | collected... | reverse complement strand
AGATGGTATTATATATTAAAAAGAATCTTGATGATAAAGTTAAGATTTCTAATAATGATAATAATACTGATTATTTGTCAAATAAATTATTAGCTGGTGAGAATATATCATTAGATTTGATAAATTCACAAGGCGATGAAAAACTAAAGATTTCATCAATTCATTCAACTAATATTATAAACACATTTAATTGTTCATCTAATGAAAATGTGTTGGACGTTGTGTATATAAAAGATGATATGTCAGTAGCGAGGGCAAATGCATCAACAATTAATACGAGTAATGTAATTGGAGTAATTATTGATAAACCATCAGACACTACATGTAGTGTTGTTGTGCATGGGATTATTGATATTTTTTCCAACCTTGAGGTGTCAAAAAGATATTTCTTAGACATCAATGATGGGCAAATTACAACAATTCCAACAACATCACCTGGAACTATATTATTAGAATTGGGTGTAGCATTAACTGATACAATGTTATTATTTGACAAAAAACCATTGATTAAACGGACATAAAATGGCGAAAGGTATAAAGAAAAGTAAGGATATAGATAAAGAGTTGGAGGATTCACTTAATGAATCAGTAGGGCAATTTATCAACAAAGAAATTTATCTTGAATTGAGGAACAATCACCTACAATTAGAGTTATTGAAATCTGAAATGAATAAATTAGTATTAGATATGCAATTACTTGAGAGGGAGAAGTTGTTAAAGAATCTTAAGAAAGATGAATTTAGAAACAAAATTTCTGATGTTGAGGCACAACATCAAGCCTTTTTAGAAAAGGTAAAAAAAGAACATAAAATTGATCTAAGGAATAAAAGTATTAATCCTGAGACATATGAAGTTCTTTAAATAAACATACATATATAACAAATGGCACAAATAAAATTATTAAAAATTGACGCAGATGGGTATCAATCAGAACATGCAAGTTCAGATGAAGTTACATTTAACACAATTACAGGTACATCTTCAATAAATGTTACTTCAGGAGTAAGTATTGACAATAATATTACTTTTAATGCAGTTACTGATACAATTGCAGGAATTGAAAATCAAAATCTATTAGATAAAACTGCTAATGAATCAATTACTGGTGATTATACTATTGAATCTGGTCATAAATTAACATTGGTTGATAATCCAGTTAATGGAACTGATGCTGCTAATAAATCATATGTTGATGCAGCAGTTAGTGGTTTAGATTGGCAAGACTCTGTATTAGACAAAGATTTAACAGCTCCTCCATCATCTCCAAATTCTGGTGATAGGTATATTGTTGGAGATTCTGCAACTGGTGATTGGTCAGGACATGATAAAGAAATTGCTGAATATAATGGTTCAAGTTGGGATTTCACAACTACATCTGAAGGTCTAGCAACTTGGGTTGAGGATGAGGACAAAATTTATGTGTTCAATGGAACTACTTGGGTTAAATTTTCAACAGTTAGTGATCACAATAACTTACAAAACTTACAAGGTGGAACTGCTAATGAATATTACCACATGACAGCGGCTGAAGATTCTTGGATGGCAACAGCTCTTACAAATGTACCTGATGCAAACAATTTATTAGATGCAACTGGAAATGAAACAATTTCAGGTGATTATACATTTACAGGAGTTAACAATTTCACTAATGGTAATTTGATATTCCCAGGTTCAGCTAATGCAAATCCTGTTGAAGGTGACACATATTGGGATGGAACTTCTGATATTTTATATATTTACAATGGTTCAAGTTGGGTTAATGTAAGTTCAGCAGGTACTGCAATTGCTGTTACAACAGAATATACTGCAGGTACTGGTGGAATTTCAAAATATGATGTTGTTTATATTTCAGGTGCTGACACTGTTAATAAAGCAGATGCTAGTTCATTATCAACAGCTAAATTAGTAGGTATTGCTATTGCAGATGCTTCTGAATCATCAAATGTTATGATTCAAGAGGATGGTGTTATTGCAGGTATTCTTTCAAATGCAACTGCTGGTACACCTTACTTTTTATCAACAACTGCTGGTTTAATTTCAACATCAAGACCATTTGGTCCTGGAGAAATTGTGTATAAGATTGGTTATGCAAAAAATGCAACTGATTTACATATACAACCAGAATTTATGGGAAGGAGAGCATAAAACGATGACAGATTGGGTTAAACCATTGAAGATAGAAATAACATCTGATATGGGCTACCCAACTGAAACAAATCCATTAGAGGATGGTGTTTTAGTTAATGGGGTGGCAATATCAAATGCTAACATTACTATCACAAAAGATTCTAATGGTAATATGCTTTTCGTGGATGAAAATACATCCACAAAAACTTTGAGTGATTTATCTACTAATGGGTCCGGTGGTGTACAATATCTTGGTGATTTGAACGATGTTACATTGGCAACACCAACAAATAATGATATTTTGATGTATTCATCAACAAACTCACAATGGGTGAACACTCAACTAAATAACACTATTGAAGTATCAACAAATTATACAATATCTGACAAAAATATTGTTATTTGTAATGACTCAATAACCGTCACATTGCCATTAGCAAGTGAGGGGAAGAATATAATTTATGTGATAAAAAATAATGATAATTCATGGTTTTCATCAGTTACAATTGCTACTCAAAATAATGAAACAATAGATGGAAGTTCAACTGAAACAGTATATAGTGGTGAAGCAATGTATTTGATAAGTAATGGAAATGGGTGGTATGTAATATGAGTAATTTAAGAAGATTTTATTTAATGGATGGCGCAACACAAAATGTTGCTAAAATTAATGATGATGGGAGTTTAAATATATATTCTCCAAATATAACAAATAAAAAAAGTGTGCAAACTGATGTATATTTTGACACTTCTTATATTACATTATTAGATGTACAAGGAAAAGGTGTTGTTGATTTTATATATATGAATTTTAACTCACTTCATGAGATATATTTAAAAATAACTATTGATAATGAAACATATTATGAGGGTGAAATTTATGATTTAAAATATAGGTTCTCAAGTTCATTAAAGCCAACAGATATTCCTTTCATAATTGAGGATAATCAATATATTGAACGATTTGACAATGGGTTGCATTTCAATTCAAATATAAAAATTGATGTTAAATTGACAAAATCAAGGAGGAGATATTTAAAACTTGGAGTATTTAGATATGTGGTAGAGCAATAAAATGATAGAGATAAAACAAAAAACTTGGGATGATTTTAAAAATATTGTTGACTTGAAGCAATTAAAGATTCAATACACTGAAGATGATGATTATTATTATGTATTTGCAGTTGACAATACTATAAATTATACATATAATATATTAAAAGATGATCCAATTACTGATATTGAGGTTGATTTCAATGATAATTATAAGCAAAATTCAAATTATGTATTAGAAAAAAAAGATCAATATGGTAAAATTGTAACTAGAGTATCATCCCACCCTGATGGAACAATATCATGTTTTACTATGAGTGGAGATTCAACAAAAATTGGCGAAGGAGTTAATATTGAGTGGGATTTTAGTACTATTGACGTTGTTGATAATAAAAAAACTAAGGTTATTGATGTACAATTTAATGACAATATATGGATAAAAGAAGGTAAATTATTTTTTCATAATGCATTAAAAAATACATATTGTAGTATGGATATAATTTGCCCAAAAGATAATTATTATATTAATGATAATGGTGAACCTACTTTAGCCACAGAAGAAGTGATAATAAATAAATATGTTATAAATTATAAAATACAAGGTTCTGCCCCAACAGGAATTTCATTAAACACTGAAGAAGCACAAATAGACCCATTGCCACAAAATTATATCTTGAGATTTATAATAATTGCACCCCCTGAAGATGATATTTCAAATGGATATATTGGGATCCAATTATATAGAAAACAATTAATAGAAAATGTTAACTCCTAATGAAAAAGATTATATATTTTTTGAATCTAATACTGGTCTAACAATAAATGATTTTTCATTAATCATATATGACGAGGAAGGTAATCAAATTTCAAATGGTTCAAATGGAGATTTTGTTGAATTTGATACTGGTTTATACAAAGTTGATGTAAAAATTGATGAAGGTGAGTATGTATTTAAAATATCTCACCCTGATTTAGATAATATTTATACAACTGATATTGTAAAAACACCTTATGATGGTTTAACTCAGGAGCAACATAATGCTTTGATAAATATGAAGAAAGCCACTTTAAATAGGACTAAAATTGATGAGAATTACAATATATTGACTATTTATGATGATGATGGGACAACTGAATTATTTAAATTTGATCTTAAAGACAGACTTGGCAATGCAAGTGTGAATGAAGTATTTGAGAGGGTTCCAAAATGAGTTTTAATATAACTTTTGGTCTTGGTCCTGCTGGAGGTGTGAATGAAATTCACATTGATTCAGTTGCACAACATATTGTAACTATTGCAAATATAATGAATTCAAACACTAATGTAACATTTGGAATTCCATCAACTATCGCAAATTATGGGGTGGATGCAACCACAAACTTTATAAAGGTTTCATCTTCAATAGATTTAAATATAGAAGCTGATATAATAACAGATAATTAAAACATGGTAACAATTCAAAATATAATTAATCAAGTTGTTGGTGATGATATTACTATCCTTGCCACCGTTAAATCAGCAGATGGGTCAATTTTAGATGTGAGTGGATCGACAAGTACAATCACAGTTAAAGAAAGTTATACTGACCAAGATTCTGCTGCTATTAGTCAAACACAAGGAACATTAGTAACTGATGGAACAGATGGAAAAATAGAATTTAATGTTCCACATACAGATACTGAAAATGTTGACCCTACAAAGACATATGTTTATGATGCCCAAGTTGAATTATCAAATGGGAGAAAATATACTATATTGAGAGGAGAATTGACATTTCTACAACAGGTAACACAAGCATAAGGTGAGTTAAATGGTATTTGATTTTAGGTATGAATTTTTGGCTAGTGCTATCCTTGTTCCAATGGTTTGGTGGTTAATGAGAGGGATAAAAACCTATTTTGATAAATCACTAGTAACTTTCAATAATGGATTTCAATCTATTGTTGATAGTCACAACCAATTTAGGAAGGAGAATCGTGAGATTCATGATGAGCAAATACGTAAAATAAGTTTTGCAGTTGCTAAAACAAAACTTGATGACTCACAAACTATTGATATAATCAAGGAGAAAATGTGGTACTATTCTGATATTAAACTTGAATATATTAAAAACCTATTGAAAACTAGGAATTTAAAAACTCAAAAAGCAACAATAAAAAGAGATATAAAAAGTCAATTGGCAACAATATCACAAGAATATATTGATTCACTTAATAAATATCTATCTCCACATGGTGAATTGGGGGATATTGTATTGAATAAATTTCCTATGGAAAAATTCCTTGATGATGTGTATGAAGTTGTATTTAGGGAGCCAAATACTGCTCTTGATATTGAATATAAGATTAATGACATTAAATCATTGATGAAGGCATATCAAAATATTGTAATTGTTGAAATAAGGGAAACATTTAAAAACAATTGATTGTCAAAGTAAATTATTATGGGAGGATCCCAACAAAAACATGATTGGTTGCAACAAAAATTATTCAACCACCCAGAATTTATAGACATTCCAAAATTTGACATTCACTCAAAAGCAATGGAATATGAACTTTATCTAAATAACACAATATATGTTGTTCCTGATCTTTATTTTCAAAGAGAATATTATACACATTTTGTTGAAATAAAATCTGGATCAAATCACACTGCTTATTCTAGGGGCATGAATCAACTTGAAAAAATTATAAAGTGGGCAGAGACAGAGAATTTGTCAAATATTGATGCTAAATTAGTAATGCCAAAATATAATGATGACTTCAAGTGGAATCACACATTGATGAATTTAGAAATATATAAATTAGGCGATTCATACAAGAAAAAAGGATATTATAGTATAAACCCTAACTTAAGGTAAAAAGTCTTTAATTAGGCCCATCTCCTTGTCCAGAATAGGCTAATATCTCATCAATGTTATCAATAATATCTCTATTTTTATAAATATATTCACCATCTTCTTTTATGTATAAATTATATAACCCTTTGATTTTAATGCCATAAAGTTCTTCAAGGATCTTTTTATATATTTCAAGTTGTAAGGCATGTTTTGTAGCATCAGTATGGGAATATTTTGACATTGGACCTTTGCATTTTTTACCAAAGTCTGCCTCTTTTGGTTCTGCCCTTTTATAATCAACAATTATGAAATCACCATTTTTGTCTTGTGCAATTAAGTCAACATTTCCAACAATTCTATATTTTGGTGAATAGATTGTCATTTCTGTTCTCCAAGGTTTTATTTGCTCATCTTGTATCCATTTTAAAAATTGTGGCAATTCTTGCACATATTCAATAGGCTCATCATTTGCCCACATTTCAAATTGAAGGTGCATGTTTGTCCCTTTTATCGCAGCATCATCACGATTATCCTCCCACGCTTGTTTAATTTCCTCCTTACTCATCCCATAATATTTTGAATTTGGGTTATTTTGCCACCTATCATAATATTGATCAATCACACCATCTGAGTCAAATTCTTCAAAAAATTGTTTCAACCAAGTTGTGGTTGATTTATAACCTTTTTCAGTGTGTGGCACCCCCCTTATAAGATAAATATGATCTTGTGCATAATTTGGTGATTCTTTCACATATTTATCTCGTTTATGAGGGTGTAATTTTGCTAATTTCAATTTTTTAACCATATTTTTTCTCATTATGCTTTAATTCTTCAAGCCTTCTTCCAAATAGTCCAAGATTATAATACATTTCTCCTAAATTAAGCCTATAATCTCTCCTATATTGCTCTTTCATCTCATAACTATCATTTAATACGTCCAAACTTGTGGTATAAAATGATTGTTCTAACTTTTTATACAATTGTGATGTATTTAAAAGCAACATTTCTTTCATGATATGATTTAACTCATCCTCTTCATTATTGTTTATTAATAATTCTTCTAATAACTGCTTCATTTTATTCAAAAACCTCTCCAATTGCATTCCAATATTCGTCCAAATCATCATATTTAAGATAATTATCTGCCAATATTTCATAAACCTCATCTTTTGTATATAATTCTTTTTTATTTTTTGCACTTGGATTATCACCATGTAAGGGGCAATTACTTGATATATATAAATGTTCCCCCATATCAGCATTATCCATAATTGGGCAAGTACATTTTGGCAAAGTATATTCTCTCCATTTTGATGGATTAACATCAAACCCCCATAATTTTTGTAATTTTGCTTGTGCTTTTCTCCAATTAGCAAGGGCAATTTGAAATTTTTCTGACCTAAAATCATTATATTCCATATCTTTTTCATAAATAATCCTTGCTTCATGCAACAAGTTTATCTGTATTTCGCTATCTTCGTCTATATTTCTACTTTTTATTAAATTTTTATTTGCTACCATTTTCACCATTCACCAAAATCTATCCAAACTATGTTGAGTTTCTTCAATAAATGGAGTTAATTCACTCCAAGTTTTGTCGAGGTCAATCATTGATAATTTGATTTCATCCTTGAATTTATCCCAAACATAATTTTTGTTTGCTCCTACCCCTTTTACATGAGGTTGCTTTAATTTAATCATATTATATTGCCCCTCTCCATATTCTTTTGCTATTTGTGCCTGAATTTGGGAGGGATTTTTATAATCATCAAAAGCACGCACTTTAAAAAAGACAGTTGCAAGACCCAAATCTTGTTTAAGTTCTGCCTCAATCCACTCTTGAATTTTATATTTTGGGTGCTTCACTTGATTATCTGCAAGGATTTCTGGCTTAATATATTTTTCAAATACTTTTTTACCAAGTGGGGTTGCTGTTGATTTAATTATTTGCATTCCTTTGATTTTCAACTTCCCACTTTGAGTAACATAAAGATAATTTTTCTTCAAAAGATCACCATTTGGACCAGTGAAAAAGTGCATCATCCTAATTTCATCATCAACACCCATGTCAAAGGTATCCTGTGGAAAAGGTATTGATTTTTTCACATCTTGTATATGTTTATCTTTAATTTCTAATAATTTTTTCTTATTATGGAAAGGATCTTCAAGATATACTGAATCAGTATCAGTATAAAGGACATTATAGCCATGCTCGGAAAAATGTAATCTAGCAGCATTAACCCATTGACGCCCCAACCTTGTACAATCAGCAGCAGCAGTGAAATTACTAACACTAGCAAAACTAGGATTTCCCAAAAGCCCATAAATCGTATTAATAATAATCTTAATTGTATATTGTCTTTCATCTTTTTGTTTTTTATATTCTAACCTTTTTTGATATAATTGTTGTAACACTTTCCCAACAGGTGCAAGTTTATCTTTAAAATATGAACCCTCTGTATATGAAATTCCTTCTCCTTTCCAAACAATATCTAGATTATCTATATTAGCAAACCCATATAAATTTGCCTGCATCATAATATGTGGGTATAAACTATTATGTGTTAATATTCTATTTGCATAAAAATATGGAGAATCTGAGTTTTTTATACTCAAATCATAAACATACCCTTTATAATTTTTCCTTGTTATTGATTTTATTTTAACCATTTTACTCCCTCATCATTAATTATATTTAAATCATTTAATAATATTAACTCATGACCATCATCAAGGAATTGTTGTATTTTAACTTTACTATGATCATACATATATCCTTTTATTTCAACCCATTTATCATGTTCAGGAAGATAAAAATCAGGAGTGTAAAATGAACCATTTGATAATTCAAACACTTTTGGTTCATATTCCCATTTAATATTATTCTTATCAAGGTTTTTTGCGAATATTATTTCCCAATTACTCCTAAAATTTATTCCATTATATGCGAATTTACCATTTTTAACTGATTCTAACCTTGATAATCTCATTTTATCATGCCATTCAATAGATTTCATAAAATCCATATTTCTATTTTTATTTATCGAAGACATATCAATTTCTTTCATTGCTTCTTTTGTTGCTTTTGATATTTTGTCCTTTACTTCTTGTGTTCTTGGAATCCCTTTTAATTTAGAATCCCATGTTTTACCTAAATTTGGTTTTGTAGAATTTCTACTTCTCAAAATATTTGCACAATCTTTACAACAAGTTTTTATATGTGATTGTGACTTAAATACTGTAAATTCTGTCCCACACACTTCACATATTTTGAACAATTTACCTTTATAATTTGGATTTTTTATGTCAATTTTTGATAATGTTGTTAATAATTCATCATCTTCTGTAATATCTTTTGCCTCTTTAACTTCACCTGATTTTAAAGGAAATTTATGGTCAGGTGTACAAGACACTTTTAATCCATTTTCAAGTTCAAATTCAATTAATTCACCATCATAATATTGTTTATTAATTGCCCCAATTTCTTGTTTACCATCTTGATTCACCACAAAATCTCCAACATTTAAATCCTCAATTGATTTATCATAATATTGATTTGATTTTCTCCACATCCTTATCTGTGTTCCTTCTGGTAGGCAATTATAATCAAGACAATATATATCACCAACACATTTTTCTTGTGAAGGTGTTGATACAAATCCACCTCCATATGATTGTGGTTCAACATTTTGATATTTTTCTTCAATACCTGCTAAATTACATAATGCTTTATAAGTAAAGGCAGCAGGTGAGGCTGTCAAATATAATTTCTTTTCAACTTGTTCTTTTGTCAAGAATGTTTTAAATTCACCATCAATTTCAATACCACCATTTTTGAAGTCATTAAAGAAATTCTCAACATATTCATAAATATATTCTGTCATCTCAATATCCCTTTGAAGATATGCTATTGCTTTCTTTTGAATTTCTGGGCTAAGGGAAGCAAAACTTTGCTTGAACCAAGCATAATCAACATCACCACTCAATTTTCTAGGACCTCCAAGTGCTTCCGCACATGCATCCATTGATTTTGAGAATAAAACAGTTCCAAGATGTGTTCCATCTGGAGTTTGCATAATTGTTTTACGCCCAAGATCATTTCCAAACCCTTTTCCATTGATTATTTCCATGAGGTCAATTATAATATGCCCCCATTTTCTTAATCCAAATCGTTGAAGCGTCGGAATATCATAACCATTAATATTCCAACCAACCCAAATATCATGCGAATTTAAAATTTGCACATATTCTTTAATATCAGTTGTATATCTAAATTCACTATCATTTGATGATTTGAACCCCATCAATGTTGGAATTGCAGTATTTGGATCGGTTGATGATGCCTCCACATCAAATACTATTATCGATTGTTTCATTTTATTTTTCCTCTACAATAATATAATCTGGCATTACTATTTTAATATTAGTTCTTTGTTTTAATAATACCCAACCCATAATTAATTTTGTGATAGGTTTACCAAAAAACAAATATTTTTTAATAGTATATTTATATTCGTCTTCAACATCATCTATTTTACCTTTAAATAAATCATCAATATTTAATTCAAACTCCCATTTATTTCCAATTATTATTATATTACATTTATTCTCAATAATTTGTGGATTTTCAATTACAGTATCATATAATGG
>Ga0256831_1002013_pt1 | contig 10676 bp, 9 predicted proteins | sample 132544metaG_FD_189087 | JGI IMG/M metagenome (GOLD analysis project Ga0256831, IMG submission 189087) | Hydrothermal vent microbial communities from Lau Basin, Pacific Ocean - 132-544 | ecosystem: Environmental > Aquatic > Marine > Hydrothermal vents | place: Pacific Ocean: Lau Basin | collected... | reverse complement strand
CTGTCCGTAGGCCTCCGGCAGCGGGTTGAAATCCTGCGCTGCCTGCTGCAGGAACCGAAACTGCTGATCATGGACGAGCCCACCTCGGTACTCACCCCGCAGGCGGTGCGCACCATGTTCGATACCCTGCGCCGTCTTGCCGCCGAGGGGTGTTCGATCCTCTACATCAGCCATAAACTCGACGAGATCATGGAACTGTGCCATAATGCCACCATTATCCGGGGCGGCCGGGTGACGGGATACGCGAAACCGGCCGAGGAAAGCGCGGCCAGTCTTGCCCGCATGATGATCGGCAAGGAGCTTCCGGTCTGTTCCCGAAAACGGCCGCAGATCTCCGGCAGAACAAGTCTTACGGTCAACAACCTGTCCACCAAATCCGCAGATCCCTTTGGCACGGACCTTAAGGAGATCAGTTTTTCCGTGTCCGAGGGCGAGATTGTCGGCATGGCCGGTATCTCCGGCAATGGCCAGCAGGAACTCCTCTACTGCCTGAGCGGCGAACGACTCGTTGACGACGAGAACGTCATCACAATGTACGATGTACCGGTCGGCCGCCTGAATCCCGACCAGCGGCGTAACTTAGGCCTTGGTTTTGTGCCGGAGGAACGTCTGGGCCGGGGTGCGGTCCCGGGCATGTCTCTGACCGAGAACACCATTCTCACCGCCCATCGGCACGGAATGGTCAAAAACGGGTTACTTCGATTTCGCAGGGCGGCTGAGTTTGCCCAGAAGTGCATAACCGGTTTTGCCGTCCAATGCGGCTCAAAAGATGATCCCATTACCAGCCTCTCCGGCGGCAACATGCAAAAATATATTACCGGCAGAGAAATTCTCCAGCAACCTAAACTGCTGATAGTCTCCCAGCCGACCTGGGGGGTGGATATCGGCGCCGCCAATGTCATCCGGCAGGCCATGATTGATCTGCGCAACAACGGCTCCGCCGTCTTGGTGGTGTCCGAAGAGCTGGACGAACTCTTTGAAATCTGCGACCGGCTGATTGTCATTGCCCAGGGCAGGGTCTCCCCTTCCCTGCAGGTACGGGAAACCAACAAGGAGGAAGTAGGCCTCTGGATGAGCGGTATGTTTCCCGGCGGCCCGAAAGAAAAAACAGCCCATAGTCCTCAGGAGCCAGGGTCCCATGTTTGTTAAGATAGAGCCTCGCCCTGAACCGTCACGGGTGATGAAATACTGTTCACCACTTATTGCCGCCCTGCTGATGCTCATCAGCGGTCTTATCATCTTTACCCTCCTCGGCAAGGATCCGATGCAGGCCTTTTTCGCCTTTTTCATAGAACCGGTCCACGACCTGTACAGCGTCGGCGAGCTGTTTATCAAGGCCGCGCCGCTGATGCTCATCGGCACCGGCCTGGCCATCGGCTTCCGGGCAAACATCTGGAATATCGGCGCCGAGGGACAAATGGCCCTGGGCGCCATTTTCGGCGGCTATATAGCGATCATCTTCCACGGCAGCAGCAGCCATTTTGTCCTGCCGCTGATGATCCTCTGCGGCGCGGCAGGCGGCATGCTCTGGGCCGCCATACCGGCGCTGTTAAAGACTGTTTTTAATGCCAACGAAATTCTTGTCTCCCTGATGCTCAACTATGTGGCCCTGCTCCTGCTTGAACTGCTGGTGCATGGCCCCCTGCGGGATCCAAACGGGTACGGCTTTCCCCAATCGGTCCTCTTTTCCGATTCGGCCATGTTGCCGATCCTGATCAAAGGGACCCGCCTCCACCTTGGCGTACTCATCTCGATTATCGGCGTTGGTATCGGCTGGGTGTTCCTGGAAAAAAGCTTTACCGGTTACCAGCTTCAGGTTGCGGGTCTTGCGCAGAAGGCGGCAACCTATGCCGGATTCGACTACAAAAAACTGATCTGGATCGGTATGCTCGCAGGCGGCCTGGCTGCTGGAATTGCCGGAGTGCTGGAAATCGCCGGGCCCATTGGCCAGCTCCTGCCCTCTATCTCGCCCGGTTACGGGTATGCGGCGATTATTGTCGCCTTTGTCGGCAGGCTGCATCCCGGCGGCATCTTTCTTTCCAGTCTTTTGATGGCCCTGCTCTATCTCGGTGGAGAATCCGGCCAAATGAACCTGGACCTGCCCTCTGCTGTCACCGGCATTTTCCAGGGCCTGCTGCTCTTTTATCTGCTGGCGGCCGATTTCCTCATTTATTTTCGGCTCCGTCTCACCCGCCGGCAACGAAAGGAGGGATAATGGACTTTGCTATCTTTCTCAAAATACTTGTTGCCGCTGTTGCCGCCGGCACCCCTTTTGTCTATGCTGCGCTGGGAGAACTGGTCACCGAAAAATCAGGGGTCCTGAACCTGGGTGTCGAGGGCATGATGCTGGTAGGAGCGATCACCGGTTTTATTGCCATGGCCAAGACCGGCAGCCTGCTGCTGGCGGTTGCCTGTGGCATGACTGCCGGGGCGCTCATGGCGGCCATCTTTGGTATTCTCACCCTGACGCTCATGGCCAACCAGGTTGCCAGCGGCCTGGCCCTGACCATCTTTGGCGTTGGCTTAAGCGCCTTTCTCGGCCTGAACTATACCAGTATTGCCCTGCCCGGTATCGCCAAGCTACATATTCCCCTGCTCAGTGATATTCCGGTGCTTGGCAAACTCCTTTTTTCCTATGACATTCTGGTGTATGGGTCCCTTGCCCTGTTTCTCCTTGTCTCCTGGTTTTTATACAAAACCAGGGCCGGGCTGATCCTGCGCGGGATCGGCGAGGCCCCGAAATCGGCGCACGCCCTTGGCTACAATGTCATAGGAATACGCTATCTCGCCGTCCTGTTCGGCGGCGCCATGGCCGGTCTCGGCGGGGTCTACCTGTCAGTGGCTTACACCCCGGTCTGGGTCCAGGGCATGGTTGCGGGCAGGGGTTGGGTGTCGCTGGCCCTGGTGGTATTTGCCACCTGGCGGCCGCTGCGAGTACTGTTCGGGGCCTACCTGTTCGGCGCCATCACCATTGCCCAGTTCCATGTCCAGGGACTGGGCATTGACATACCCTCGCAACTGCTGTCCATGCTGCCCTACCTTGCCACTATTTTTGTTCTTGTTATTATCTCGAGGGATTTGACGGCCATACGGCTCAACTCACCGGCATCGCTCGGTATAACCTATCACCCGGAGAACAGGTAAGGAACAGGGATTAAAGATGGCCTGAAGATGAGATGGGGTGCAATACAAAAAGTAACAAGTTGACCATCTTGATAATTTCTTGACTTGGCATATTAACGTGAATGTCGAATGTCGAACAGGGAATTTCGAATAATGAAGGAAAATGATGATTAAAAAGGCAAAACCCATTGAACCATCAAAACTCGAATCACTGCTTGATGAAAGCAATCGGTTAATATCGATTTTTGCAACAAGCCTGAAAACTGCCATGGCAAAGAAAAAATAGATTTCGTAATTTTAAATTCCTTGTTCGACATTCTGCGGTTTAAAAATGCGTTCAAATGACAATCATTTTTTTACCACTTTTTTGTATTGCACCCGAAGATGACATGCGAGATGTTCAGGTTATTTAATTTCTATTCCTAACCCATTTCATTCATTTCACAAAAGGAGGACCAGATGATTACAAAAAAAGGAATTTTCTCAATTGCCATCCTTGCCGCCTGCGTGCTGGGATTGGCCCTGTCCGCGACCGCTGCGGAAAAACTGAAAATCGGCTTTGTCTATGTCAGCCCCATCGGTGATGCCGGCTGGACCTATCAGCACAACCTCGGCCGCCTTGCCCTGGAAAAAAATCTCGGCGACAAGATCGAGACCAAGTACGTTGAAAAGGTCCCCGAAGGCCCCGAGGCGGAACGGGTTATCAGGAACCTTGCCAACAGCGGCTATGACCTGATCTTCACCACCTCGTTTGGCTACATGAATCCCACCCTGAAAGTGGCCCGGATGTTTCCAAAAAAATATTTTGAGCACTGCACCGGCTACAAAACAGCCAAAAACGTGGGCACCTATATGTGCCGGTATTACCAGGGACGTTACCTTGCCGGTATCATTGCCGGCAAGATGACCAAGTCCAATATCATGGGCTATGTGGCCGCCTTTCCGATCCCCGAGGTTATTCGTGGCATCAATGCCTTTACCCTGGGCGCAAGGTCCGTCAACCCGGATGTCAAGGTCAAGGTGATCTGGGTCAACTCATGGTTTGATCCGGGCAAGGAACGCGAGGCGGCCGAGGCCATGATTGCCCAGGGCGCAGACATTATCACCCATCATACCGATTCAACGGCGCCGGTGCTGACCGCAGAAGAAAAGGGCGTCTACGCAATCGCCTATCATTCCGATATGTCCAAATATGGCCCCAAGGCCCAGTTGACCGCCGTCACCCATAACTACGGCAAATTCTATACCAGGGTAGCCCAGTCGGTACTCGATCATACCTGGAAGCCGGAAGCGGTCTGGAGCGGCATTAAAGAGGGGTCCATAAAACTGGCCCCGATCAATCCGGTTGTTCCCAAGGATGTGGTCGCCCTGGTGGAAAAAACAACCAGAGGGATTGCCGACGGTACTTTTAAACCATTCCACGGCCCCATCAAGGACCAGAGCGGCAAACTGGTTGTCGCAGCCGGCAAGGCCCTGACCGACAAAGACCTGCTCGGTATGAATTACTATGTAGAGGGTGTCCAGGGAAGTATCCCCAAATAATCCATACCCCGGCTTATATACTAATGCAGACCTTGCCCGCACCCCAAGTCTGTAGGGGCGGCTTCAGCCGCCTTGGGAAAGGCATGCCAAATAAATTAACGCTTTCCCAAGGCGAATAAATTCGCCCCTACAGGACAGCAGCAATTATGCTGCATATGCAAGGGAACGAGATAATCGGTTAAAATAACGAGCTTTTCTTCATGAAATTTTCTCGGAGTCTACGCTTACCTGTTTTTTATAACAGAAATTCAGGCGTAATATACTGATTTTTCATCATTATTCATCAGACAATGGGTCTGTTACGGGCCCATTGTCCCGGTGCAGCCGGGACAAACGTGAAAACCAATAATATACAAACAATTGTCCGCCTTCTTATCCCCATAGGTGCCGTTCTGCTGGCCCTGCTGATCGGCGCGGTCATGCTGCTGTCGCTGGGGGCTGATCCCGTGCGCGGCTATGCAACCATGTTCGGCGCCGCCTTTGGCTCCCTCGAGGGATTTTCCGAGACCACCATCAAATCAATCCCCCTGCTCCTGGTTGGTGTCGGCATCTGCATCGCCTTTCGGGCCAATGTTATCAACATTGGCGGCGAGGGACAAATGGTCGCTGGCGCCCTGCTGGCGACCATCATCGCCCTGGCCTTCCCCGCCCTTCCCCCGCTGGTGTTGATCCCCATAGTCCTGCTGGCCGGGGCCGCAGGTGGTGCAATCTGGGGGGCCATGGCCGGGGCGCTGAAGGCCTGGTTTAACGTCAGTGAGATCCTCTCTACCATCATGCTTAACATAGTCGCCGTCCAGTTTATGAACTTTCTTCTGCGCGGCCCGATGATGGATCCCGCCGAAGTGGCCAGGGGAACGGGTATTCCGCAGACCATGCGCCTGTCGCCCAACGCTGACCTGCCCATCCTCATAGAGGGCATGCGTATACATCTCGGGGTCGTTATCGCCCTCGGCGTGGCCGTTGGCGCCTATTTCCTGCTCTGGCGGACGTCGATGGGTTTTCGGTTACGCGCAGTCGGCTACAATCCGGACGCCTCCCGCTATGCCGGTATTTCCGTGCCGAAAAATATCACCGCGGCCCTGGCCTTTTCCGGTGCCATGGCCGGTATTGCCGGCGCCATCCTGGTATTCGGCAGTGAATCACACCGAATGGTGACCGACGGCAGCTCCATGGGTTTCACCGGCAGCGCCGGTTTTAACGGCATCGTTGTTGCCCTGCTGGCAGGATTGCATCCCCTGTGGTCGATCCCCTCAGCACTATTGTTCGGCGGCATGCTGGTCGGCGCCAATGCCCTGCAACGGGCGGCCCAGGTCCCCTCGGCCCTGATCATCGCCTTGAATGGTCTCATCGTCGTCTTTGTCGTCAGTTCGGAATATTTCAAGCAACGGCTGACACCTGCCCTGCGAGTAGATAACGAGCTTGACCTGATCGAAGAAGGAGGAAACAATGGCTGATTCCTTTGTCGCGCTAATTATTGTTTCCACCATCGCCTCGGGCATCAGGCTGGCCACCCCCTTTCTGCTGGCCTCCCTCGGTGAGGCCCTGGGCCAGAGAAGCGGAGTGCTTAACCTCGGCGTTGACGGGGTGATGCTGCTTGGCGCCTTTTGCGCCTACTATACCGTTTTACAAACCAATAACCCCTACTACGGCCTGCTGGTCGGCATTGGCATCGGGTTACTGCTTGGATTGTTTTACGGATTCATCACCCTCAATCTGCAGGCGGAACAGGGGGTAAGCGGTATCGGCATCTATCTTTTCGGCCTGGGCATGAGTGATCTGCTGTTCCAGAAATTTGTTGGAACACCGCGACCCATTCTACCCTTTATGCCGCTTCACTTTCCCGTTCTCTCCGACCTGCCCGTCCTCGGCGAGATGCTCTTTCAGCACTCGATCATCGTCTATATCGCCTTTGGCCTGGTGCCGGTGATGAGTTTTATACTCTACAAGACCACCTACGGCCTTAACGTCCGCGCCATCGGCGAAAATCCGGAGGCGGCCGACAGTCTCGGCGTCAGTGTCATGGCCACCAGGTACTCGGCCATCATCATCGGCAATGGTCTGGCCGGTCTGGCCGGAGCGGCCCTGGCCATAGAACTGGGCATCTTTCAGCAGAACTTGACCAATGCCATGGGCTTTATCGCCATTGCCCTGGTCTATTTCGGCGCCTGGACGCCCACGGGGGTCATGTTTGGTTCCTTTCTCTTCGGACTGGTCCAGGCCATTGTCCTGCAATGCAAAACCTTTGGCGTCATCCCCCGCTCCGCCTCCGATCTGGCCGCCATGGCCCCGGCAATCATAACCATCCTTGCGCTTATCGTGGTGGCAAAACGGTTCAAACAACCGGCCGCTCTGACCAAACCCTATGTACGAGGCGGATAATTGTCTATCCGCAGGAACTGTCCCTCTTCAATTCTTACCCAAAGGAGACCCACCAATGAAACGATATTTTCTCTGTCTGTCAGCGGTTCTGCTGGCCCTCATCATACTGGCGCCCCTGTCAAGCCAGGCTGCCGGCAAGACCCTGCGCGTTGCCATTATTGCGCCCAGCGCCCAGAATGACCTGGCCTTTACCCAGAGTATTGTCGACGGTATCAAGGCCATCCAGAAAGAACGTCCCATCGAACTGGCCATCACCGACGGCACCTTTGTGGTTGAAGACGCCGCCGCAGCCATTCGCGATTATGCCAAAAAAGGGTTTGATCTGGTCATCGCCCACGGCTCCCAGTATGGCGGCTCCCTCAAGGAAATCGCCCCGGACTTTCCCAACACAGCCTTTGCCTGGGGAACCTCCGCCGATACCTTTGGCCTGGCCAATGTCTCCTCCTATGAGGCGGCCTCCGATGAGGGCGGCTATGTCATGGGCGTGATGGCTGCGGCCATGAGCAAAAAAGGTGGTGTCGGCGTTGTCGGCCCGATTGAGGTTGGTGATGCCAAACTGTATGTCGATGGCTTTGTCAAAGGCGCAAAGGCGCAAAATCCTAAAATCAGGGCCAAGGTCAACTATATCGGCTCCTTTTCCGACGTCGCCCTTGCCGCTGAGGCGGCCCGTGCCCTGATGGCGGCCGGGTCCGATGTTCTCACCGGCACATCGCAGATGGTGGTCGGTGCAATCGGCGCCGCCAGAGCTAAAAGAGTGCCCTGGTTTGCCACCCAGGCCAACCAGACCGAACTGGCCCCTGAAATCGTCGTCGCCTCCCAGGTCTACAAATGGGAAGTGGTGTTGAAAAAGATCCTTGCCGACATGGACAAGGGCATCAAGGGCGGCAAAAAATATCAGATCAACCTTGCCAATGGCGGCATTGTCATCGAGTTTAATGACGGCTACAAGCTCGATCCCAAGGTCAGGGAACTCGGCCTGAAAACCATTGCCGGCATCAAGGACGGTTCCATCAAAACCGATTTGTAAAAGAAGGACACCGCAGCAAGTTGTATATATTCAACGTGTTGCGGCCCACGGGGTGGGGCATTGCCCCCTGAAATAAAAAAAACTTTGCCAAGGCAAACCGGATATTGAAGAAAACTTCAATATCCGGTTCATAACCCATTTTTTTAAGACCAGCCATGTCTTCACTGTCCACGGAAACACCCATGCTGCAGATGCGTGGTATCACCAAGAGATTTCCCGGCGTCCTGGCCTGTGACCACGTCGACTTTGATCTCCGGGCAGGCGAGGTACACACCCTGCTTGGGGAAAACGGCGCCGGCAAGTCCACCCTGATGAAAATATTGTATGGTTTGTACCAGCAGGATGAAGGCGAAATCCTTCTGTACGGCAAACCGGTCAGGCTGACCTCGCCCGCCCATGCCATTGCCCATGGTATCGGCATGATCCATCAGCACTTCATGCTGGTGCCGACGCTGACCGTGGCTGAAAACGTGGCCCTTGGCCTTAAGTCAAGCCGGGGGCCGCTCACCGACCTGAAAACTGTCTCCAGGCGAATCACCCGGCTTTCCAGAACATTCGGCCTGCAGGTCGATCCGAATGCCTATATCTGGCAGTTGTCCGTGGGCGAGCGGCAAAGGGTCGAGATTATCAAGGCCCTGTACCGCGATGCCTCCATTCTGATCCTTGATGAACCAACAGCGGTGCTTACCCCCTATGAGGTTGATGATATCTTTGTTATCTTCCGGAAGCTGGTCAGGGATGGACGCGGGATTGTCTTTATCTCCCATAAATTAAAGGAAGTGCTTGATCTCAGCGACAGGATCACCGTTCTTCGCCACGGCCGGGTAACGGGCACCACCACCCCCGACAAATCCGACCGGCATGACCTGGCCCGCCTGATGGTTGGCCGTGAGGTAAAACTCGCCCCGGATAAACAGCAGGTAGAGCCGGGTGAACCGCTGCTGATCATCGAAGATCTTTTTGTATATGGAGACAGGGGCAAGCAGGCGGTCAAGGGGCTGAATCTGGAAGTAAAAAGTGGTGAAATACTTGGAATTGCAGGTATCTCCGGCAATGGTCAGCGGGAACTGGCCGAGGCCATAGCCGGTCTGCGTAGGCCGGAAGCCGGCCGCATCATAATAAACGGCCAGGACACCACCGGCTTCAGGCCGGGAGAGGTCCGGGAAGTGGGCCTCTCTTATGTCCCGGAAGAACGGATGAAAGACGGGGCAGTCGGTGAATTTGATATTAAGGAGAACCTGATCCTGCTCAACCATAACCACAAGCCTTTCTGTAACAAAGGATTTCTCTGTTTTGGTGAAATTTGCGCCCACAGCGAGCGGCTTGTCAAAGAATATGCGGTAAAAACACCCAGCATCGACACCGCGACCAAGAACCTTTCCGGCGGCAATATTCAGAAGGTGATCATGGCCCGCGAACTGTCCGCCGGACCCAGGGTGCTGCTCGCCTCTCAACCCACCCGTGGGGTTGATATCGGCGCTGCCGAGTATATCCATGAACGTATTGCCGAGCAACGGCAGCGGGGTACGGCATCCATCGTCATCTCCGAGGACCTGGATGAGGTCATGGCCCTTTCCGATCGGATAGCGGTCATGTTTGATGGACAAATCATGGGTATCATCGAGCGAGGCCAGGCCACCCGGGAATCCATAGGCCTCTTGATGACCGGTGAAATGCAAGCCCCGGTTGAGGCGATATGAAAATCAGCAGACAGAAATTTCAGCAATGGCCCAATAAAGTCATTACCCTGATGGGCATGTCCGGAGTGGGGAAAACCACCCTTGCCGGTGTGCTGTCAAAGGAGACCTGGTTTCACTATTCCGTCGATTACCGGATAGGCACCCGTTACCTGAAAGAACCGATCCTCGACAACATAAAAAGGCATGCCCTGCAACAGCCCTTTCTGCGGGACCTGATCCTGAGCGACTCGATTTCCTTTCGCAGTAACATCACCTTCCAGCATCTGAAACCGGTTGCCACCTTTCTGGGAAAAATCGGTAATCCGGCCCTGGGCGGTTCCAGTCTCGAGGAATTCAAACGGAGACAGCGGCTGCACAGGGAGGCGGAGATACAGGCTATCCGGGATGTCGGCCTCTTCATTGACAAGGCACGAACCCTGTATGGCCGTCCCCATTTCCTCAACGATACCGGCGGCTCCATCTGCGAGCTGACCGATGAGGAGGTCTGGGACGAACTCTCAAAACACTCGGTTATCATCTATCTCCGGGCCGACGCCGATATGGAGCAGATGCTGATCGAGCGGGCCCAGGCCGACCCCAAACCGCTCTATTATGATGAAGCGTTTCTCGATTACCATGTGGAAAAATATCTGAAAAAAAACGGGCTTGGCCACACCGATGAAATCGATCCCGATGATTTTGTCCAATGGGTCTTTCCCCACCTGATCGCGCACCGGCGGCCCCTGTATGAACGTATTGCCGAAGAATACGGCTATACCGTGGATGCGGGCAAGGTACTCACCGTCAACAATGAGCAGGACATGCTCGCTCTCATCAGCAAGGCCTTATAATCCAATGGACCACATTCTTTATCTGCAATGCCTGATCTGCGGCAAAAAATATTCGCCTAAGGAAATCGACTACAT
>Ga0256831_1002012_pt1 | contig 10685 bp, 8 predicted proteins | sample 132544metaG_FD_189087 | JGI IMG/M metagenome (GOLD analysis project Ga0256831, IMG submission 189087) | Hydrothermal vent microbial communities from Lau Basin, Pacific Ocean - 132-544 | ecosystem: Environmental > Aquatic > Marine > Hydrothermal vents | place: Pacific Ocean: Lau Basin | collected... | reverse complement strand
CGAACTTTCAACTTTAATGGTTTTATAAGGTTCGCGGTTAACAATTTTAATTTCGGCAACGCCAAAACCGGTAATGTTGAATTTGCATGAATTCTCATCGGAGTGAAAATCGGTAATTTTAACCTGTGGGATTTTTTCGGTAATTTTTTCAATTAATCCCGAATTCAGGTAGTCCGACAGATTTTCGAAATTCGACAGGTAATTAAAAACCACTTGCTGGTTGTGAGGAACCAGTTTTACGTCGCTTGTATATTTATTTAAACTCATAAATAACTTTTTGTGAATAAAAAGAAGACGGGTGAGAATTGGAATGCAATTCTGTTATTTTCCCCAAACTTCGGGTGCTTCGCGCCATCTCATAAGTGTATCGACCTGGTCGGCAGTAACTTCGCCAATTTCTACAGCAGTGTCGATTAATATGTGGTAGTTACTTAATGTAGTTAAGTTAACATTTGCCTTTTCGAAATTTTCTTTAGCAATAGGAAAGTTGTAGGTAAAAATAGCAACCATTCCAATTACATCGGCACCATAATTTCGGACCGCTTCGGTGGCTTTTAAGCTGCTTATTCCGGTTGAAACCAAATCTTCAACCATGACCACTTTTTTTGTACTGTCGAGGTCGCCTTCAATCATATTTTCCAGTCCGTGTCCTTTGGGTTTTGCGCGCACATAAACAAAGGGCAATCCTAAAACATCGGCAACCAGAGCCCCAATTGCAATTGCGCCGGTTGCAACTCCGGCAATTACTTCTGCTTCGGGATATTTCTCTTTTATTATATCAACAAAACGGTCGCGAATATAGGTGCGAATTGCAGGGTACGAAAGCGTTTTGCGGTTGTCGCAATAAATTGGCGAGTTCCATCCCGATGCCCAGGTGAATGGATTCTCGGGTTGAATTTTTATGGTGTTAATTTCAAGTAATTTTTTTGTAACTTCAATTTCTGTTGATTTCATAATAAATATGCAATTTTAATTCATCGCAAATGTACGAAGTTTTTTTTAACGACCGGAAGATTGTAATAGCCGCAGAGCGTGAAATAACAATTAATCAATCAATTAATCGGGTCGATAATTTGACCTCAGTAAAAGCTGTAAAAGCGTGGTTTTTACGTTTTATTGCAGAGAGCAGCCTCGAACTATTTTTAACGCATTCGTCGCCCGAATACTTTTTTGAGACAATTTTTAAACCGGCATTTAATCAGGTTCCTGCTGCGGGTGGAGTTGTTTTCAGAAAGAGTGAGATGCTTTTTATTTTTAGGAATAAAAAATGGGATTTGCCGAAGGGAAAAATAGATGCCGGAGAAACACCCCGCGAAGCTGCTTTACGCGAAGTTGCCGAAGAGTGTGGAATTGCGGGGCATAAAATTGTAAAACAGTTGCCATCTACATTTCATATTTTTATTTCGCCATATAAAGAGTCGGAAGGCGAGTGGATTTTTAAAGAGACTTTTTGGTTTGAGATGGAGTATGCAGGAAGCGAAAATGGAACTCCGCAAACCGAAGAAAACATACTTGAAGTGCGCTGGTTTAAGAAAAACAGTCTGGGTGAAGTTTTAAAAAATACATATGAAAATTTAAAACCGATAATTGTTCTTTATTGCTAATTGCAATGGTGTACAAGTGAAACTATAACCTCCATAGGTTTTACTTCAACACTATTTTATTTCGACTGATTCCGGCGGCGCATAAAAAGTTCGTTTTGCAGAAACTTGCCAAATTGTTGTTCAAACCCTTCGAGGGGCGATTTTGTGTCGGTAAACTGAACTTTATGTTTTTCGTTTAAAAGATAGCATTGAGGAAACGATTTTACTTTGTAGAGGGTAATAAATTTATTCTCCTTATCGATTAGTTTTGTGCCAACAATCTTATTTGCTTCGACAAAATCTTTTATGTTTTTTAAATTGGTATTGCGTAAAACCACAAATATTTCGAGGTATTTTTGAAAACGTTGTTCTATTTTCGAAAGGTATTTCAATTGTTCGCGACAAACAATCATCTCGGTATCGGCAAAAATAATGTACTTAAATTTTGTCTTTTCTTTATTGGTACAAATTTGTTGTTCGTTTAAGTTTTGTAAACAAATTGCCGGAGCAAGAGTTCCTTTTTGTAAGAATTTGAATTTTGTTGCGCTGCGCAGGGCCGCTTCTTTAATAATTCTGTTTTTGTTTTGTGTGAATTTTTTATTTCGAATCATCTTATTAATTGCACTTTTCGAAAATTCATTCGAATAAAAAGCATCGTAAAGCAATTTTATTGAAATTAAATCGACCAATTCGCCCGAAACCGAGAATTGGGTTTTTACAAAATTCTGTATTGCATTTAAATTGGCTTGATTTACCGCATCGCGTAACGAACTCTCTTTTACCGAATTTGCTGTAAAACTAAGCTGATTGGTAAAGGCTTTTTCAAAAACATCAATAAATTCAGGCGACAACCAAAACTTACTTTTTGTGTTGATGAAAAAGCCGGCTATTTGTTCCGGTTTCAACCGAAAAGCTTCGGCCTCAACCATTTTTAGTTTTGCACTTTTATGAAACAGAAAAGTTTCGTTTTTAATGTTACCAAAATCTTTATCGATAAACCAGACCAGCGAATCGAAAATCTGTTGCGATTGCCGGAAATAGAGTTGATTGAAATATTTGTTGGTTAGCCGGTTAAACTGTTGTGTGAAATCGGAAATCTGGTCGTTAAGTTGGTTGTTGCTTTTGGTTTTAAACCAAAATGCCACCGGACTAAAGTAGGGGTTTTTTTGGTCGGCAAACGATTTTTTATGTACCGGAGGCAACAGTAATTCTACCGGTTTCCCGGGTTCAATAAAAAGCATTCCGTGGTAAATATCGAAGTCGCAAAAAACAAAACCTGTGGTTTTAAAATTTACTGTTGCACTGCTTTTTCCATTATTGTCGAATTGAAGAATAAATGCCGGGTTGCTCTCTTTGGCAATGGGGTCGGAGTATGAATAGAAATTTAGTTTTCTGCCGGCATAAGCCAAATCGGTACAACTTATTGTTGTTGAACCTATAACCGGAATTCCCGCCATTAGGAGCAGAAACAGAAGTGTAATTTTGTGCATTGTTCGCTACTTATTTTTATCAAGTTTGAACTCTTCAAAATTTAACGATTTGGGTAAAAACATACTGGCGTCGCCACCATGATAAATAATATCGCGAACAATAGTTGCCATAACCGGAGTATGCTCGGGCAGAGTTAACAGAAATACCGATTCAATTTCGGGGTGCATTTTTTTATTTACCTGCGCAATGGCACGTTCGTATTCAAAATCGGAAGACGTTCTTATCCCGCGTAAAATATACCGGGCATTTACTTTTTTACAGAAGTCAACAGTTAATCCGTCGTAAATTTGCACTTCAACTTTCGTTTCATTCTGAAAAACCTGATTAATCCACTTTTGTCTTTTTTCAATAGGGTAGAACGATTTTTTATTGGCATTGTACCCAATCATAATCACAATTTTATCGAACATGTGAAGTGCCCGTTGCACAATCGATTCGTGCCCAATTGTAAAAGGGTCGAACGAGCCCGGAAATATGGCAATTTTATCCATTACGTAGTTTTTATCTGAAAATTAAAAACGTTATTTCTCTTTAGTTTATTGCTTTTGCACGGTTGGCGTTTACAAACAAAATATTTCCCAAGTCGTTGTAGCCTTCCGTAAGTTCTTCGGTATTTTTTAATGCTTCCGAGGTAAACCCGATTAACGTCAAGTCGGCATCGGCCGAGTGTTTCATAATAACATTTTTCCGTTCTCCGGTTTCAAACTGAACCATTGAGACGTTTGCCGGGCTGATTGGCAGCCGCCCGGTTTTTATCAACTCGAGCAGTTGTTTACGTTTCTCTTCAATCGACTCTTCGGGATAGAGGGCAAATATTTTTATTTTCCCTTTTTTCCAGTCGGGGTGCCCCAAAATTATATAACCTAAAAGAATCATCAGGTTTGCATTCCGGTAATCTTCGGGGCTTATCCATATATGCAATTCAGTTTTATAACCAAAACTTTTATACGATGAATTTAGAATACAGATATCGAATCCGGCCGATTCAACTAAATTATAATTGTCTCTAATCTCTTTTAAATTGCCCGGGTCGGTTCTCGAAAATTCGAATAAAATAAGGTTATTTCCTTTGCCCGAAATACCCGAAAGCTGAACTACTTGTGCAATTGCCGATGTGTACGACGGCGAAATTATTGTATCGAGATAAACCCGGCTTTTGTTTCCTGCCGAGAGTTGAATAAGGCGTGCAAGTACATCTTTCGACTCTTTTGTTGTCTCTTCGTTTAAAAAACCTTTTATAAAATGAATGTACGTTCCGAAGCCATATTTATACGAAATCCAACGCATAACATCGAAAGCCGAACGGCGTTTAAATGTGTCGTGCGAAATACAAACACCAAAGGGGCGCCAGCTTTTATCTTTTTCGTTACCGGCGCGTTGCAGCATAATTTGCAGTCGTCGGCTTAACTGAAAAATCACTCCTCTGAAAAGTTTATTCAGCCCCTGATTCTCTCGGTTGTTGGTCATTATTACATAATAAATAATGCCCATTATTAATACCGAAAAAGCGGCGTAAGGTGTATTCATTTTAAACATCAGCCAAAACGAGAACAGTGCCCCGAGAAGCGAGATGTACCAATTTGAACGGAATGTAGGGCGGTAGGCCGGGTCGGCAGCAAAATGCTCGAGAAACGAGATTAAACAGATTGCTCCGTAGGTAACCATAAAAAACATGGAGATAATTTGAGCCACAAAGTTTACATCGCCAACAATAATAAAAAAGAAAGCGATAATAATTGTAATTATCGAACCGTTTACCGGCTCATTGTCTTCGTTTTTTCCTTTTGCAAACCAGTTATTTACTGCTTTCTGCGGGAAAATATCATCGAATCCAATTGCCTGCAACGTTCGGGGAGCAACCATAATAGAGCCCAAGGCAGAACTCATTGATGCGGCTGCCAGTCCGATGGGAATTATTGGTCCCCAAATGGCAATTTTACTCATTATTAATTGGTCGCTTACCATATCTTCGGGAGTGGCAGAGATGGCAAATTTATAGGCAATAGCAATGTAAACAACCATTCCAACTACGGTTGCCCAAAGTGTTCCGCGCGGAATCGATTTCTTTGGATTTTTTAAATCGCCCGATAAACCTAATCCTGCAGCGAGTCCTGTAAATGCAGGGAAAATAATTGTAAAAACAAAAAAGAAATTCAGGTGATTGGGAACAGTTGCATGAAAGTTTACCTCTGCCGGTTTTATTGGCGAATCGCCTAAAAAGAACATGGCAATTGAAATTAAAAGTATGGCAACAACCAGGTAGAGTGCTTTCATTCCGAAATTGGCGCCTTTTGTCAATATTAGAATTGATAAAAGAATCATTGTTGGAATGGAAATAAACCGCATGTCGGGAATAACAATCCCGTAATTATTGCTTAACCAGCTAATTACAGGTTCGAAAGCTTCGGCAAAAGCAATAACATAAAAGGCTACACTAATTGCTTGCGAAAGATAAAGTGTGATGCCGATTGCGCCCCCAATGTTCAACCCAAACGAGCGGCTGATAATGTAATAAGCCCCGCCTCCCTGCACTCGTTGGTTGGTTGCAATTTCGGCAACGGCAAAAGCAGTTGGAATGGTAACAGCATGTCCGAGAACAATAATTCCAACAACACCCCAAAAGCCAACCTGACCCACAGCCCAGCCAAAACGGAGAAAAAGAATTGCTCCCAATATTGTTGATAGTGCCGTGAGAAAAACCGGCATAGTCCCAAATTTTGCATTCGTATTTACCAATGATTTTGCCATTCGTTATCTATTTTAACAAATCAGTTTCGGATATGATATAATTGGGGCGTTTCTTATTTTCAATGAATAGTTTACCCAAATATTCTCCAATAATACCTAGCATCAAAAGATTTAGCCCTCCAATAAAAAGTACACTCATTAATATTGATGTCCATCCGGGCATTGCAGCATCTGTAAATATAAAAACGTAGAGAGCATACATTCCATAAATAAATGCAAGAAATGCAAAAATGAGCCCCAAATAAATTGAAAATCGTAGTGGTTTAACACTAAAAGCAGTTATCCCGGAAAGTGCAAATGAGAACATATTTTTGAATGTGTATTTCGAAACACCAGCGATGCGTTCGCCCGCTTTATACTCAATAAATGTTTGTTTAAAACCTAACCATTGAATAACAGCACGCAGAAAAATCTCATTTTCAGAGAAATTTTTTAATGCATCAACAACTTTTCTGTCTAGCAATCTAAAATCAGCAACACCTACCTCCAATTGTACATCAGATAAATGATTTGTCAATCGATAAAATGCTTTAGATGTAATTTTTTTAAAAGTCGATATCGAATCGTGATCAATCCGCTTTGTAAATACCGACTCAAAGCCTTCTTCCCATTTTTTCAGTAATTCGGGTATAAGTTGTGGTGGGTGTTGAAGATCTGAATCGAGGCAAATTGCACAATCTCCACTTGTCAAATCGAATCCGGCTTTAAGCGCATTTTGATGTCCAAAGTTGCGTGAGAATGAGATGTAATAAACCTGAGAATGGTTATTAGAAATATTTTTTATTATCTCCAAAGTTCCATCATCGCTTCCATCATTCACAAAAATTATTTCGTACAAATAAGTTTCGGGAAGATGTTTTGTCAACTCGTTATAAAAAAGAAGCAAGCTTTCTGATTCGTTATAACACGGAACAATTATTGAAACTTTTTTTAAATTATTCATTCAATAGATACTTAAATATTTTCAAATATAGTTTAATTTGTAGAAAAAATAGATTCACCATTTTTTATGAGTAAAAAAATTAAAGGAATATTTCTATCCACAATTGTATCGGTAATAATTATTTTTATTTTCTTCGGAAAAATAATTCAAGATCCAAGCATTTACTATTTCTCTGCTAAAGGAGATGGTTTCAAAGCATATTATGGGGCAATGTATCATTTAAAATATGATACATCTTCCATGCGAATGAATGGAATGAATTACCCTTATGGTGAGATGGTTTTTTTTACAGGAAGCCAGCCTTTGGTAGTTAATACGGTTAAATTTATCAGTAATAATTTTGTTGACATTAGCGATAATATTGTTGGGATTATGAATTTATTGATGATTTTTTCGATTGTGTTGGCAGCCATTTTTATGTTTCTGATATTTTATGAACTTGACGTAAATTGGATTTATTCTGCGGTAGTTACTGTTGGCATTTGTATGCTTTCACCACAAATAGCGCGGTTTGGCGGGCATTTCTCGTTGTCATGGTTATTTTGGATTCCGCTGATGATTTATTTGGTAATCATGTTCGATAAGAAACCAACCTTTCTAAAGGCAGGTATAATTGGGATTATCACCTTTTTAGCTGGTGGAATGCACATGTATTTCTTCGGGTTTTATGGCTTTATTATTGGTCTGTATTTGCTCGCACAAATTGTAAATAAAAACCACAAATTTGGCTGGTTAAAAGGAATACTATTTTTTGCTGTACAGTACATTTTGCCATTTCTGATTCTTCAGATTATCATTTCGTTAAACGACCCGGTTACCGACCGCACCGCATTCCCCTATGGTTTTTGGGCCTATCTTGGACACCCAGCTGGCGTATTCTTACCATCAGGAAAACCTTACGCTTTTGTGCCAAAAGTAATAACCGTTTTAAAGCACGTTTCATGGGAGAGTCTGGCTTTTATCGGAGTTACTTCGCTAGCAGGCTTTTTTGTGGGTGTATTTTCTTTTTTCAGAAACATTACCAGAAAGAAAAATCCTTTAATTGTAACCGATAATTTTTTGTTGAACACGTTGTTTTGGTCTTCGTTTGCGGCACTTCTCTTTTCTTTTGGAATACCTTTTATTTTGGGGCTCGAAAGTTTAGTTGACAAATTGGGTACACTACGGCAATTACGGGCACTGGCGCGATTCTCGTGGTTTTTCTTTTACATGTTGAATATTGTTGTTTTTTATAACATCTATAAAAAAGTAACGCAAAACAACACCTCTTTAAAATGGAAAATTATTGGCTTGGCTGCTTTTGGATTCTTGTTTTTCGATGGCTATTGGAATATTTACATGAATAGCAGGTTTATTCAGAACCGGAAACCGGAAATGGAAGACACAGCCAATTTATTGCCCCAAAACAGATGGGTGAACAAGATTAATCCGAACGATTATCAGGCAATTATTCCGCTACCCTACTTTCATGTGGGGTCAGAAAACATATGGATTGAAAGCAAAAATAATATGCAGGAAATAACAATGATTGCATCGCTTAAAACAGGTTTAGCTACCACCGCTACACAGTTAAGTCGAACATCAATTAGTCAGACTTATAAAAATTATGCTCTGGTAACCGAGCCATTCGAACCATTACAGATATTAGAAGATTTGCCAAACGAAAAACCATTTTTGCTTCTTTTTAACAGAAAGCACTATCCCAACAAAGATGAGGAGCGACTAATCAAAGCTGCCAAATTAATTTTTCAGGATGAAAATATTGAGTTGAGAAAATTGCCGATTTATAAACTGGCCGATTTAAGTAAAAATTACTATTCTGATATAAAAACTAAATTTGGAAATGCGGATTTATTTAACCGTAATCAGTACACGACAACTGATTCTGTTTCTATTTTTGTTCATAAAGATTTTAATGAATCAGAATCAGAAATTACCTACGAAGGGGCAGGTGCTATTCAGTACCCGGCGCAACATTGGGAAAATATTTTTGATGAGACAATAAAAGTTAAAGCGGGCAAAAAACTGAAGGTAAGTTTCTGGATGTACAACTATAAACAAGATGGTTATTTAAGAACTGTAATTGAGGTGACTCAACGGAATTCGGAAACAAAAGAGTTGAATAACTATTTTTATTCTGATGCGCATAGGCATATTAAAGGTTTTCAGGGCGATTGGGCATTAATTGAGTTCGACATTGAAACAAAGGACAACGATGAGCAGATTTCAATTGCCCTAAGAAACAGTACTTTAACAAACAAGACTTTAATTGTTGACGAATTATTAATCCGTGAGGCTGGAGTAGATATTTACTACCCTTCAAACAATATTCAAATGAAAAATGGACGGAAATTACCATTTGTATTACAACCATAATTTATAATACTATGAACAATATTAAAACTAAAAAACCAGACTACTATAATATTGTAGCGTACCTGTTTTTTTTATTTTTGATTGTTTGGGCAGTCATTACAAAAGAGGAGAGAATTTTGATGTCGGACCCAGCTTTTTATTTTTTCAATATCGTTAATCAGGTAGATTTTTTCTATCCCGGAGTAAGATATACAGCAATAATAAACCAGTTTCCTCTTGTTATCGCAACCCGAATGCATTTGTCGTTAGACTCATTATTAACTGTATATTCTGTTTCGTTTGTTGTTGTGCGGCTTTTCTATTTTTTTCTGGCCAATAACGTATTTAAAAACAGAGCTGCGGGATACGCCATTATTGCCATCTCATTTGTTGGAGTTGCCGAAAGTTATTTCAGACCAACATCAGAAAGTACTATTGCGTTGCTCAACAGTATATTATTATATGCCTGGCTGTGTTATGCCGACAATAAAAGTAATTGGGGAAGATTGAAATCGCCAATCTCGCTTTTTGTTACCATCCTTTTAATTGTGTTTGGTTACGTAACTCACCCAATTGCGTTATTCTCGTTATTTTTTGTTTTAGTATTTTTTGCACTCGAAAAATATAAACTCAACACTTTATATCCGTATTTAGCAGTATTCTTCCTTTTTGCAATATTCACATTCAAAGTATTTATTGGCAAAAATGGAGTGGATCACAACAGTTTATATGGGAACTTAATTCAATCTCCATTCTCAATTCTCGCCGAATTAAAAACGTATTATCCATACCGTTTCTTTATGCACCACTTTAAATGGATTTACTATCCTTATGCAATTTTATTAGGGTTCGCACTTTTTGCCTCCTTTAAAAAACACAAATGGTATGTTCCTGCATTTTTAGCTGCGGCTACTTTTGTCTATTTTGTTATAGCGTGTACCTCTTTTAAAGAGGGTGATTCCAATATGCAAATGGAAAAAATATTTCTTCCGATGATTATGTTTGCAGCTCTTGTCTTCGCCGCGTCAATTCAACAATTTTCGTACAAGAATAAAATGGGTTTGGTAACAATTGCCGTCGTGGTTGTTGCTATGAGTATGGTTATAAATCTGAAAAAATACAAACCAAAATATACAAAAAGAATAAGCGATATCAGGCACGAAGTGGTAGCTTTAGCCAATAATCTGGAGAACAGAAAACTTGTAATTAAATCGGAACAAATTAAGCAGATGCCTCTCGGATATTGCTGGGCATACGGAATTGAAACTTTAGTTATTAGTACAATCGATAAAAATACCGAACCGCTCACCGTATTTATTTTCGACGATCCTGAAAGCATTTCGGACAAAATGAAACAACCGGATAATTTTATGCCGGCCCGGTTTCAAACTTCATTCAGACAATCGAATTTCAATAAAACATATTTCAACCTTCCGGAGCAAGAATATATTGTTTGGGATGAAGATTTCAAATCGTATCACTAACCTGCACTAATAGTAGAGGCTAAATTGTTTATTCCTTATAAACAACCTTATAAATAGCTTCGTTTGATGGTTTATTATAGA
>Ga0256831_1002011_pt1 | contig 10686 bp, 18 predicted proteins | sample 132544metaG_FD_189087 | JGI IMG/M metagenome (GOLD analysis project Ga0256831, IMG submission 189087) | Hydrothermal vent microbial communities from Lau Basin, Pacific Ocean - 132-544 | ecosystem: Environmental > Aquatic > Marine > Hydrothermal vents | place: Pacific Ocean: Lau Basin | collected... | reverse complement strand
TATACCCATTCAAAAAAACATCAGTATATCTTTTAATAGGATACTGCGGTCTTACACTGTTAAAAACCCTCTCGATCGGCATCCCCTCTTTGAACTGCCGCAGCTTATCAAAACTCCCAGCGATGCGCTGCTGGTCTCTTAGCGAGAACCTCTCCATTGTGTATTTTTCAGGGTTTGCGATGTGTCGTTTCTTTGGTTTGCGGTAGTGTGGATGGTAGCGGCAGTGACAATGAGGGTGCAGGGGAAGCGTTACCATCTGTTCTTTAGGCACTATCCCAGCGCCATACCCAACATCAAGGCGTGAGTAGTAGTCACAAATATCCATCATCGGATGGCGTGAACTCATAGTAAACTTCACAAACTTCACATCCTTGTCTTCTAAAAACTCTTTCGCTCGTGATAGATTTCTCGCCCTATTGCTCTCTGTATCTGCTATCCTTGTCGCATAGTATCGGCTCTTTTCTTCTAATGCAATCTGTAAAGCCTTTTGAAGCCCTATTTTGTTTGTATCGTCTAATTTACTTATTATTTTATTTAGAGCTGTTCTATATGGCTTAGTTTTAATATTATCAACATATTTGATTAGTTCTTCACTTACTTTTCCTCTTTTAAGTTCTCTTTGTAGATACTTTGGCAATTTTCGCTTTACGTCAAGCAACTCTTTATCGTTAAAGCTATATCCATCATAAAGTTTTTTAGACATATCTTTAATCGGCATCTTTGTTTTTATGCCTTGGTGCAGTATTTCCAAACTCTCTGCTGCCACTTTCTCACTATTTTTGTAAAGTCTTTTTGATAACTTTACTCCGGTAAGCACAACTGAAGGAAGCGAAGCAAACGAAGTATTCGCACCAACTGCACTAAGCACCATATCTTCTATGATATCTTTTGCTTCTTCATTGTATCTTGACAGCTTCTCATTAAGCAAAACGCTTAAAGCTTTTCTATTAGTGTTATCGCCTTGCGCATTATATTCACGCAACACCTCTTCATATAAATTCTGCGCTATTTTGTCAATTCTCTTCAAACAATTCTCCTTGCTCTTTTGTGATGCGCCTGATTTGAGACTCACTCATCTCATAAAGAGCTGCTAATCGCTTTACTGCGTCAGCTCTGTTATTCTCCATGTTTTTATACAATGCGCGTATTTCATCATGCACACTTTTGCACTTTGGAAAATAAATGCGAACTCCTCGAAGATGCGCCCAAACTTTTTTGGCTGTTGTTTCATCAAGAATATTTAAAAGATAGTCTGGTGTGGCATCTATCATATTAGCTCCACTCTAAAAGATTGTGTTTTTCCCTCTTTTTTGATGTAGTTTGTTAAAGAGTAGCGAAGTGCATCCATAGCATCATCGTTTAGCTTAATAGGCTCATCAAGTGTGTTCCCATCTCTGTCTTCTTTCCAGCTGTATAGATTAAGCTCTCTTATGATGTTTGAACTTCTTTTCGTCACAAAAATATTAAAGCTTTTTACGGTATTAATTCCTGCAAAAACCGACTTATTCGCCTTGTCTATATTAAAACCACTGTTTTTCCACTCATTAATCAAATCAGGTCTTGCAGAGTCTGCAAATATCTTTTTGTTTTTCATCCAACTGTATTTATCGTTTATATACTCTATGACTTTTTTATTTTCCCACCCTGTTTCATAAACAATCTCATCTACATAGATATTTCGGCCATCTATCATTGTATGAACTATCGAGTATGGATGATTAAAACCAAAGTCAAGCCCAACATATTCTTTCTCGAAATACTTTGGCATCTCTTCAATGGTGTTATAGTCCTCGTATATTAACCCTTTTAGAGTTCCCCACTCACCAAGAGCATAAATCTTATAAAATGTGGGGTTTGTGCTTTTAAGATCATCAAACACCTTGATATACTCATCAGGCAAAAATCTATTGTCGTGGTAAGTAGTTTTTTGGATGTATGTGTCTTCTACACCGGTATCGAAGAACTTCTTCTTTAACCAATGTTCCGAGCTAACTGGATTAAATGACAATATTATCTGCATATACACATCATCGCGCAGCACGCGGAGTCTTAAGTTTAGCTGATCGAAGTCGTCTTGACTTATCTCGCTCGCCTCTTCTATCCATACAGATGTAATACCTGCAATTGATTTTAGCTTCTCAACATCATCAAGACCAAAGAACAAGAGTTGTGAGCCTGTATCTATACACTCAATGGTCATGTCTGATTTATTGATCTTAAACTTGTGCGACAAGCCCTCGCCTGCAATCAAATCTCTAAACATTTGAAAAACAGATGCTCTGATAGTCCTTGCAACTTTTCTTACTATCAATATGCGATGGTTTTGTTCGCTTGCTACTCTGATAAGTATCTTTTGAGAAGTAACGTGTGATTTTCCACTACCTGCCCCGCCATAAAGTATCGCGTATCTATTGCTTGACTCAATAAATGGTTTATAGATCTTGTTTAACTGCATCTAATCTATCCACTCCACTTTTAAAGTGTTATTGTTCTGAGTATTTTCGTTGTTGTTTTGGATGTTTATTGATGGTGCAAAGCGTGGGTTTACTCCTAGCGTAAGCGATGCTTTATCTACTGCTTCTTGAAGCTTTTTGTAGTCGTCTGCTTGTAAATCATACTCGACAATTGTTGCGCTACTACCTGCCTCCCCTATGCTCTCTGTAACAACTTTTTGAGCTTTGCCACCCTTTGTCAACTTCTCTATGCCGCTAAGTATTGTATTGGATATGTCATGCACTTTTAGCCGGTCTTTTACAACACTTTCAATTGCTTTTATTTCCTGTCCATTTTTTGCCAATTTTTTAGCACTTTCATATACTGTTCCAACCTCGACAATTTGGGCATTTTCTTGTGGTATATCCTTGCAAATTTTACGAACAGTTTCGCGACTAATTTTATGCTTCTTCGCAAGTGCATTAAAACTATACTCACCTGTCTTCCATTCTGCAATAATAATATTCTTTTTTCGTGTCGAGATTGCCACTTTTTATCCTTGTGTGAGTATCTTTTTAATCTTCTTAATTTTTCTGCACGTTTTCTGTCTCTGCATAACAATATTGTCTCATTTAACGAGTAGCCGATCATGTGTATTTCATACTCTGTAAAATTCATTAGTCTTTTTCTCCATCTTTAATATCTCCATGCTCCACCTCAAAAGAGAAGCTGTTTGCTAGTGCCTTATGCCTTGCGTCTATAGCTGTCATAAACTCTTTAAACATATTCTCCGGCATACCTACTGTGCTGTGTACTTTTTGTGCAAACTCTTCAAGCTGCGTTTTGTCCATCATCTCTATTCGCTTGACTTGATTTTTTATTTGTGCTGCGTTCATTAACACTCCTCTATTTCTATTCGCACACCTTCCATTTGTGCATATTGCTTTCGTACTTGTAAAAAGCACACCTGCGAGTCGTCACGATACGCTACTCCATTGAGGGCATCTTTTATGCTCTTAGCTAAGTTATCTCCATCAGGGCGAGATATGTGCCATTTAACACTCTCTTTTTTCGCTTTACTCCAACTCTTTGGAGTTTTGAAAAAGAAGTCAAGCTTCATTGCTATTGGTTTTTCAGTTGGATAACCTTTGTTTACTGCTACCCATGACAACCTGATAGCCTCTTTGTATTGTGTATAATCTTTCGCATTGTATGTTCCGTGTCGTGTAACACGTGGACGTGGTGCAGGTTTTGGCTTTATCTCTATAAATACGTTTGTCATTCTACAACCTCCAAATACTCATTAAAAAACTCTTCCGCCCATTGAAGAAGAAGCTCTTTTGGATACTGCTCATAAAACGCTGAACTATCGAAGCCGTGTGGTGCAAACTTCCCTCGATGATGCTCTACGCAAAGCGGTACTATTTTTGAGTCATCACGATTTGTTTGCGACTTTGTGCGTATGTGATGAAGCTCAATATCTCTTTTCCCACATATCACACAGCTCTTTCCGCTGTTGTGCATATACTCAAGGTATGCCTTATTTTTATATGGCTTTGGTTTTAGCGGTGCTTTCTTTTGTGGCACTTGATAGCTCATTTCACAAGCTCCACATAACTAAAATAACCCCAATCCATAGCATCAGCAGCCACAGCAAAAGTTCTATTTGTAACACGATTTCCAAGTCTGTCTCCTACTGTCCACTTCTTTAGCTTCTCATCTTCTGTGATTGCTAAAACTGTGAAGTTGTCTAATCTTGTAACTATTTGCATTTTGATGCCCCCACAAGCTTATTAAACTTCTCGACAAAGCTTCTTCGTGCTGCTTTCTTGATTGCGAGTTTTTGATTTTTTAACACTCTCACACAGTCGTTGCAAGTTTCCCACAGCCCTGTATGGTCGAAATACATATCTTTTTTTAGCTTGTTCTTTTGGCATTTTTTACATATCATCTCGCAGTCCTTAACACCATTTTTCGTGTCTTTACACTATCAATGCTCATCACGTTGTCTTTGTATGCCAGTGCAGAAACAAATGCCTTTAATTGAGTTGATGAGTTCTCGTAGCAGTTTATATTTGCTATTAGCTCTATGGCATTACAATATGGCTTGACGTTTGACAAAACAGCGTAGTCCATAGGAGATACCATCTCTTGAAGTTTTAGTTTTTGAATTAAATCTGAAAATTGAGTTTTGTATTTTTGACTGTCCTCGAATACGCTGTCATTAACGGCGCGGCAATAGTTTATTAATCTTTTTGCTTCTGCTTCGTTTTGGTTGTCTTCTGTTGGCTTAAATGCTTCTGCAGCTTTTATTATCGCCTGCATACCGTTTCCGTATGTATCCGCACTCACTACAAGTTTGTAAAATTCTCGCAGGTCTTCATTTCGCACATGGTTAATCTCATCAGCAATAGTTCCAAAGTTGAAATTGCCTTGTGGGATTTTTAGAGTGAGCATCAATTCTTCGATCATTGATTTTCTTAGATTATCCATTGATAGCTCCTCTTTCTGTTTGTGCCTCTATCGCATCCCAAACATTTACGTCAGGGTTAAGCTGTTGCATCGTTGGAGTATTAAATGACTTCGTTTGCTGCTTAGGCTCAAAGAGCCCTTTGTATCCGTTCATTATGCTGTTATCAACTATTTGTTGCTGAGTTGCAAAGTCGTATTTGCTTAGAAAGTTGATTGTTTTTGTGATAGGTGCGATAGATTTATATTTTTTATAATCAAGCCATTCATTAAAAGCATCAGTGTTGATAACATTCTCAGATTCTTGTAGTTTAATTGCTATTTGATTGTTAAGTGAATTTTTTTCTTTTTTCTTTTTTATATCTGTAGTAGTCTCTGTAGTAGTCTCTGTAGTAGTCTCTGTATCAAAAGATTTACTATAATCGAAATGACAATTTGTACTCTCCGAAAGTGACAAATTGTCATTTCCGTAAGTTACATTTAGTAATTTAGCTAAAACCACCAAATCAAGTGAGTAAAAAGTTACATTCATCATGTTTTTTTTCTTAGAAACAACACCAATTACTTCAAGTTTTTTATATGCGCTAGTGAACTCTCTTTTAGTAAAACCAAGCTCCTCAGTCCAGCTATCCCCATCTGTATATTTTTCATTACTGCAAGGCTCTATGAACTTATAAAAAGGTTTGCTGTCGTTTTTATCAAACCAGTATATGAGTTGTTGTAAAAGTATTGTAGCTGTAACACCGCCTGTAATGGAATTTAACTCTTTTCTGTATGTGATTGTATTTCTGTCGTTTGCAAGTAGTTTTATAATGCTCATTTTGCGCTCATCACTTCTTGTATAGAAGTTATACAAGCTTTATTTATTTCAACACCTGCTTTTAAAAGTATTGATATATTTTTTTGAATTTCATCACGCTTTTTTAGATTTTCCTCTGTTGTGTTGTTCCAGTCCTCTACGCATAAATTGTTTTTAATAGCTCTAGCTATTTTAGGTATTGCCGTTCCTGCTCTTGCAAGGTCGTCTCCCATATAGATAGAAACTGCAGACGCCATCTTTTTATAGCTCTCTCCGCTTTCATCTCTGTTCTTTAGAAGTTCATCAGAGAGCCATTGCATCGCGAAGTATTTAAATTCTGAACTAACCCACATTGCAAAATCAACAAACACCAACGGGTGCATCCATGTTCCGCCGTTCTTGCCTTTTTTTGATGAATATACAGATGTTATTGATTCCTGATTCATTATTTCTTCAAAAAATTCCATTGAAGTTGAATTTACAGTGTATGCGTTTATTTTTTTTGTAGGTTTGCCAATCTGTTTTGCTTTTCTATTGTGGATATCAAGAAGATCGTTTGCATTAAACCATCCATTCTTGTGGTTTTGTCTTACTTTACCGTCAAGTATCGGTCTTTGCATAATTTGCGCTGTTTTCATTTATGAAGCCCCTTATTTAGGTAAATACCAGAATTCTGGTATTATAAAAAGACCTTCGGAGTGTTACTTTTAAAAGGAGGTAGGCGACACTCCCATGCCATAACCGCCCACCTTTTAAAAATACTTATGGTCTTAATTGTAGGTTTAACAACTTCTCGCTATTATTTCGAGTTGCCTTAAGCGACTAATTTTTAAGGGTAAAGAGTCAAACTTTGGTCGGTCGTGACTCTTTATCCACTCTATAAACCAATTCAAAGAAAAGGCTTAATAAAATGGAAATATCTGTATATTACGGTTCTAATGCATATAATGAAAAATCTGAAATATTTAAAATATCTAACCTTTCATATAACAAAGAGACAAAAGAAAAAGAAATGGTAAAAATTGAAAACACTTCCACAACTCTTGAATCATTGTATTTGGATGGATGGAGATTGATACAAGCCATTCCTAGAAATAACTATGGATCAACTCAATTTTTCTTCGAGAGAGGTTAGCGCCTCTCCGTTTTTTACTGTCTCCTTTAAAATGTCTTTTAAAACATCAAGAATTTCTTTTAATAGCTTTTCCATTACCCTACCCCCTCATATTGTTAAAAGCTTTTTCTATCGGATTATCAAAACTGTCTAAGCCATCTAAAAAAAGCTTTCTTGCAACTGTTGAAGCCGGTATTCTCGACTTATCACTTAACTCTAAAAGCTTCATATAGTCCTCATCTGTAAGATTTACAGTGACTTTTTTAGGATGTTTACGTTCTTCTTCTGACATTATTTAATTCCCTTGAACATTATTTTTTTGTTTTGTATCATGCTCTTGTAAGTAAGATTTGATGTCTCGCCATATGTTGATATTGACATTAAAATTATCATGAAGACTAAAGGCTTTGTCTAGCGGAGGCTTCTGTCTGCCTTGGAAAAGCTTCTTGATTGATTCTTCGGAGTATCCAGATTTTAAAAGTTTTAGTTTTAATTTTTCTCGTTTTGTTCGTGTTTTCATATATGAATGATAATATTATTCCCCTTAATGCTAGCTTTATTAGGGAATTTTATTCCCATTATTTTAGATAGAATTTTTTTGAAAAAAGGTGTTTTCCATGGAAGAGTTTAATAGTAATTTTTTAGATGATAGGGTTTCGTTATTCTACAAAACGAATAAAGAGTTTTTAATCGCTCTCAACAATATAGGTGTCCCTGTGAAAGAGGATGCTGTTAAAAAATGGAGGCAAGGAAAAAGTATTCCAAAGTCTGCATATTTATCTGGGATTGCTACACTTTTAAAGTGTAATGTTGTAGATTTTTACACAAATGCCGACAAAAAACGAGAGCAAATAGCAGTAGAGGAGATAACCTCTGACCCTGAGCGTTACTCAAACTCTATCTCAAAAGCGTTTCTCTCTACTTTGCCAGAGGGAACGGACAAACTCATAGAGAACTTTCTGCTTTTAACAAAAGAGCAGCAAGAAGAGGTGCAAGAACACATAAAAGAGCTTGCACAAGAAAATATGAAGTTTTAGTGCATGGTAGACTACTACGGAGTAAACGCAACCATAAGAAGCATAGAGCCAAACCCGCTTAACCATAAATTTGCCGCTATTGTGGAAGCTGAGAACGGAAAATATTATCAAGTGAAGTTTTGCCAAGCAGGCGGACACAAAAACAACATAAATGAGTTCATAGGTCACTATATATCCAAACTCATAGATGCACCGGTGCTTGATGGAGCGTTTCTAAAACTCACAGACTCTGAGTTGCAAAAACTTGTAGATAAAATATCACTCTACCCTGCTTTTAAGCCGATTGACATTTCCATATCAAAGGAGAACTTCTTCTTTGGTGTTGAGTGGATAAAAGATATAAATGAGATAAAGTCTCCTAAAGAGCTTGTAAAGAAATTAAAAACGACATCAAACAGTAAAAGCTTCTACTCTCTCTACCCAATAGACCAAATAACAAAGAACTACGATAGACATTTAGGAAACCATCTCATTTCAAGGAAAGGCAAGAAGGTTTTTTACAACATGATAGATTTTGACAGAATATTCAACGGCACTACATGGGTAAACACCACATTTTTAGATAATGATTTCAACTGCTTAATATCTCCAACCTCTCCAAATCAATTTAATGAGCTTGAATTTTTATATAGCTTAGTAAATAATACTAACTTTGATTTAGTTGCGGACTTTTCAGCAAAACTCTCTAATATTACAGAAGATGACATAGACGATATGTGCTCACAAATAGAGCATATTTATACTGTTTCAAAGCCAGAAGTGGGTACAATTAGGGAATGGTTTTTAAAGAGAAAAGAGAGGATACACAACGAATGTTTAAACAACATAGATTGCTTTGCAAATGTAACTTATCAAAGACTAAAAGATGTTCATAGACACTACATCCAAACAAAATGAGTACAGTTATTCTGTCGTTCAGTACGCGAACACTCTTACAGGAGAGCTTTTTAACTTAGGTCTCATAATGAACTATGAGGACGGACACTTCATTCATCTTAACAATATTAAGCCAAACATCCTAAACTGCATAGATGTCGGTGAGCTTTCATCTCTGAACTACACTATATCACTCATACACGAAAGGCTTGAAAACGGAGATATGCACATAGGCAGTATTTCAAATGTCATAAAGATTTCAGAGCCAAACATATACACATCTTCAAACGACGAGAAAGAGACATTTAAACATCTCGTAAATGAACTTATATCTATAAAAAGGCTTAGAAGATTAGACCAGATAAGTAAAAGTATAAAATATGGAAAGATGCAGATCATATCAAGTCTTAAGTCTTTAAATAAAAACAAGAACATTCTTTTTCATCAACATATAGAGGGGGTGTCAAATATTGTAGATGCTTCTTATATGAAAAACGGAAAGCCTGTTGTTGTAGCCGAGATCACCTCACCGCACACAAAAAACTTTTATGAGAACATTGCCACATCTGCGTTTACTCTTAATGAGTTCAATAAAATAGACACCATACAAGACAAATTTATCTATGCGCCTATTCTTACATCGCTTTCAAAAAATGATGATATAAAACTCTCTCATGCTATTGAGACAGCAAGAGAGATGGGTGTAGACATAGTGACAAGAAAAAACCACTATGAAGTTTTAGAGAGGCTGGGCGCTTAAGTAGCTAATGCCTGTTGACAATAGAGTTCACTTGATGAAAAAGGTGTGCAGGTCTATACTCTGTAGGCATTGTGTTGAGTGTTTTATAGTCAGCCCAAACCCTTAGCTTTTTTAGTGTTACAAACAAAACATATTCTCTTTGACCTCTTTCATGCTGCACTTTTCTCAATATGGTATCATGCTTGTTCCCGCTTGTGGATAGTGCAACCGCTGGGAATTGTTCAAAATAGTAGTGAAGCAAAGAGTAGTAAAGCTTACTGATAATGACTCTGTTCTTTGTCTCTTCGTTTATGTATGTGACATCAGAGCTGTTGTAGTTGTATGCAAAGCTGTTAAAGCCTTGTGCTATCTCTAAGTGCGTCATTTACGCAACCATAATAGCTTCAATGTACTCAGATGTTACTCTGCTATTTAGTGTTTGTGTAGCCTTGTCCATAGCCTCAAAGTCATCTTCTTTAATGCCAGATACTTTTACAAGCACTGCGTTTTTCTCTTCTATCTCAGGCAGCCAAAAACTCTCAACTTCTACACCTTGCACGGACATTATGTCCTTTTCAATAGATGTAAAAATAGCAAGATTTTTCTTATGTTGCGTAAGTATCTTTTTTGCATCTCTTGAAAGCTTTTCCATTTTGGAAATATCACTTAAAAGCTCTTTTGGTGCGTTTGTACCTTTAAGTGCTTTTACCATGTTGTCATACTGCTTTAATCTTATGCTTAAAAACTCTGACATTATGTCTAAAGATGCAGATAGTGACGCTTTGTCCTCTTTTGCCCATCTTTGAAACGATGCTTCTAGTGTCGGTAAGAAGTCGCTGTATGTACGGTTGTTTACATCCATCATAATAGATACAGCATTTTTGATGTTGTCTATCTGTTCTTGTGTAAGTGTTCTGCTCTTTGTCTTCTTTATGAGCTTTGCTTCTTGATTAAGCTTTTGTGCAGACTCTTGCGGCATAAACTCTTTTGTATGAGAAAGAAACTGTGATGCCGTTAATGTTCCTGCAAGTGCAAGTGACAGCATAGACTTTTTTAACATCGCAAACCTCCACATAAAATATAAGTGAATTATACATTATTGTAGCTCATACATACATAAATCTTTTTTTTACACACATAAAAATATCTATTTCATATAAATAATATTTAATTTTTAAGAAGAAAGGGAATTTTATTCCCATTTTAAGCTATCCATAAG
>Ga0256831_1002010_pt1 | contig 10688 bp, 9 predicted proteins | sample 132544metaG_FD_189087 | JGI IMG/M metagenome (GOLD analysis project Ga0256831, IMG submission 189087) | Hydrothermal vent microbial communities from Lau Basin, Pacific Ocean - 132-544 | ecosystem: Environmental > Aquatic > Marine > Hydrothermal vents | place: Pacific Ocean: Lau Basin | collected... | reverse complement strand
AATCAGTAATTATTACACTTCAATTTGCCATAGTCAGTTAATTAAAGTTATAAAAGCATTATTTTTTAACAAAAATAGAAGCTTAGCAATAAAATTCCTTAAAAAAACAAAGCGTTTTTTTCTTATCTTTGAGGCCCTTATCATACCATGATAAGCGAGTTAATTAACATATACACTAACGCAAACCTAGCCCTGATTTTTACATTTTATCATTAAATCAGTGGCTGGCATAAAACACTACAAATTTGTACCGAATTGAATCTAAAGTTGATACAAAGGCAGCGGAATTTATTCAACATCAGAAAGAGTTTAAAAAAATTCTCAAAGAGTTCCGCGAAAAACAATCCAGCGTTATCAACGGCTCCTCTCCCAGAGCCGTGGAAAAACACAAAAAAAGAGGTAAGCTTCTTGCCCGGGAGCGCATCAACCTCCTTATTGACCCCAATACACCTTTCCTTGAACTTTCAACGATGGCCGCTTATGATCGTTATGACAATCAGTTTCCTTCTGCCGGTATTATCACCGGCATAGGCGTTGTACAAGGCAAAGAAACTTTAATTATCGCCAATGACGCCACGGTAAAAGGGGGTACTTACGTTAAAGAAACCATAAAAAAACATGTCCGAGCCCAAGAAATTGCAATGGAAAATCATCTTCCATGTGTTTATATGGTAGACTCGGGAGGTGTATTTTTACCTGAACAATCCAACGTATTTCCCGACCGCTTTGACTTTGGGAGATTTTTCTATAATCAAGCGCGAATGTCGGCAGCAGGAATACCCCAGATTGCCATCGTAATGGGAAGTTGCACTGCCGGTGGGGCTTATGTTCCTGCCATGAGTGATGAAACCATTATTGTAAAAGATCAAGGAACAATATTTATTGGCGGTCCACCATTGGTGAAAGCAGCAACAGGCGAAGAAGTTAGCGCTGAAGAACTTGGTGGTGCTGACGTACATACCAGTATCTCCGGGGTGGCAGACCATTATGCCAATGACGATCGTCACGCACTACAAATCTGCCGAAATATCTTTCAGACATTAGAACTAAAGCCAAAGCAGCAGCTGCAGCTTAGTGAAATAGAAGAACCCTTTTATGACCCGGAGGAACTTTACGGCATTGCTCCAATAGACTTAAAACAAGCTGTTGATGCCAGAGAAATTATAGCTCGTATCGTTGATGGAAGTCGTTTCCAAGAATTCAAGGCACGTTATGCACCCACCGTTATTACCGGTTTTGCCAATATTATGGGTTATCCTGTGGGAATAATAGCAAGTAATGGAGTGTTATTTTCTGAGACATCTCTTAAAGGAGCCCATTTCGTCGAACTCTGTAGTAAGAGAAATATTCCAATATTATTTCTACAAAACATCACCGGTTTTATTGTGGGCAAAGAATATGAACGTAAAGGAATAGCCCGCGATGGAGCAAAATTTGTTCATGCTGTCGCCAATGCTAATGTACCTAAAATAACCGTTGTTTTTGGTGGCAGTTTTGGTGCGGGCAATTACGCCATGGCAGGTAGAGCCTACGATCCTCGACTACTCTTTATGTGGCCCAATGCCAAAATCTCCGTCATGGGTGGAGAACAAGCTGCCGGAGTGCTAATTCAAGTTAAACAAGATCAGCTTGCTGCCCGTGGCAAAACTATGGCAAAAGAAGACATTGAAAAACTCAGAAAAGATATCCTTGAGAAATACGAATATGAAGGCTCTGCATACTACAGCACCAGCCGCTTATGGGATGATGGAATTATCGATCCGGTGGATACGCGCAAAGCAGTAGCTATGGGCATTGCCATGTCACTAAACAAACCTTTTGATGAAACTAAATATGGTATTTTTAGAATGTAAATACAAAACCTTATGAACAACTACACAACCATAGAACTTGAAATAGAAAATGAAGTAGGAACCATTTGGCTCAACAGACCACAAATACATAATGCTTTTAACGAAGTAATGATTGTTGAACTAATTTCTCTTTTTAATGAAGTAAAAACAATGGATGCTATTCGCGTACTTATATTGAGAGGAAGAGGCAAATCTTTTTGTGCCGGCGCCGACCTAAATTGGATGCGTGATGTAGCAAAATATAGTTATGAAGACAACTATAAAGAAAGCTTGAATTTATCCATTTGCTTTCACAAAATATACACCTGCCCCAAACCAACCATTGCGATGGTGCATGGTGCCGCCATTGGAGGAGCCAATGGACTTTTGGCAGCCTGCGATTTCGCTTATGCCGACAATAATACCACTTTCTCATTGAGCGAAGTAAAAATTGGTATAGTCCCGGCATGTATATCACCTTATGTTACAAAAAGAGTGTCGGAATATGGTTCTAAAGAGCTAATGCTCACCGGAAAACGATTCAAAGGTCCTGAGGCAGAACGACACGGTCTTATCAACAAATCCATGGAAAAAGAAGAAATGGAAACTTACGTAAAAGAGCTTATCAAACTTCTCAAAACGAGCGGGCCCAAAGCAATGAGCCATTGTAAGAATTTACTTTATGAAATTAGTAACAATCTAAATTTAGACCAAGCCATTGAATATACTGCCAAAATGATTGCTGATATTCGCGCCTCCGACGAAGGGCAAGAAGGTATGGCAGCATTTTTAGAAAAGCGTAAACCCAACTGGGTGGACTAAAAGATGGGTAAAATCAGTTAGAACTACAAAACACAATAATGAAGATATTTAATAAAATACTAATTGCCAATAGAGGAGAAATAGCTGTTCGTATCATAAAAGCAGCAAAGAAAATGGGTATTCAAACCGTGGCTGTTTACTCTCGCCCCGACGAAAATGCTTTACATACCCGCTTGGCTGATGAAGCCTATTTTATAGGAGAGCAAGATTTAAGTGATAGTTATTTAAATGTGGCCAAAATCATTGACGTTGCCATCCGTTCAAAAAGCGAAGCTATACATCCCGGTTATGGATTTTTAGCTGAAAATCCTTTGTTGGTAGCAGAATGCACCAAAGCTAATATTTCGTTTATCGGACCAAGTACACGCGCCATTCAACTTATGGGAAACAAAGTAGAATCCAGAGCTTTCGTTGAAAAAATAGGGGTACCAATGACCAAAGGGGCCACCGGTACTATCGAAGAGCTTAAGGAAGCTGCTAAAAATATTCCACTGCCTATACTGGTAAAAGCCGCTGCCGGCGGTGGTGGTAAAGGAATGAGAATAGTTAATAGTTTGGATGATTTGGATGAGATTATTGAATCTACAAGCCGCGAAGCATTGTCCTATTTTGGCGACAAGGAAGTCTTTATTGAACAATTTATTGAAGATCCACGACATATCGAAATACAAATTATTGGCGACAAACAGGGTAATGTAATCCACCTCTACGAAAGAGAATGCAGCATACAACGACGCTATCAAAAAATCATTGAAGAAAGCCCCTCTCCTACTTTGGATCAGGCAACGCGTGAAAAAATGGGAGCTACAGCAGTAGAAATTGCCAAGGCTATTAATTATGATAGTGCCGGGACCATCGAGTTTTTATTGGATAAAAATAAAAATTACTACTTTCTGGAAATGAATACGCGAATACAAGTAGAACATCCAATTACAGAAATGGTAACAGGCGTTGACATTGTTGGAGAGCAAATTCAAGTCGCCGCCGGCAATGCATTATCCTTTTCACAAAAGGATATTCATCAACAAGGCCACGCCATCGAAGCGCGTATTTATGCTGAAGAACCGGAACATAATTTCAGACCAACTCCAGGTGATATAAGCTATTATAAATCTCCTGAAGGTGATAATCTTCGCCTCGATGCTGCTCTTGATGGGCCTACTACAATTCATAGTTTCTTCGACCCGATGATTAGTAAGTTAATTGCCTTTGGACCTAATCGTGAAATTGCTAACGAAAGGCTTACCCAAGCGCTACGCAATTATATTATCCATGGTATAAATACTAATATACCTTATTTGATAGCAATGTTACAATCCAAAGCCTTTGTGAAGAATAATATCAGCACTAAGTTTTGTGATGAAAACACCGAAGACCTCCTTTTAAGTATATCAAAGGAAGAAGCTACTATTGACATCAATAATATAGTGGCAGCATATCTTTCGCATAACCTAACAAACCATAAGATTAACGCTAAGGATACTGTATGGAATGCAATCGGTTATTGGCGCAGCAAACAACTCATTGAAGTACAATATAATGAAGAGATAATTAGCGCAGAATTAATCAGAGCGAAAAAAGGAGAAATAGAGCTGTTAATTCAAGGGAAAAGCTACCAATGCAACATTAAACAAAACGAGACTCACTTTATTCGTATAAATATCAACGGCCATTGCCTCAATTTTTCCATTTCAGAAGCCGAAGACCAAGGAAGTAGAATAAGTTATAACGGTTTTACTTTTCTCTTAAAACGTAATGATTTATTATATGACACCGATTTTTTTATTAATGAAGAAGATGCGGGAAGCGGTAATATGATAAAATCGCCAATGCCTGGTAAAGTAATAAAAATTCATATCAATGAAGGCGATGAAGTAAAAAAAGGAGATCGTCTTTTAGTTGTTGAAGCGATGAAGATGGAGAATAACATTATTGCAATACGTGATGGAAAAATATTGACCATAACGACCAAAGAAGGAGAAATGGTTGATGGAAGCACTGCTCTTATCATTCTGGAAGAAACAGAAGAAACAGAAGAAAACTAACACAAACAAAGCCTTTATAATAGGCCACAAAAACATAGAATAAAATGAATTTTGATTTAACAGAAGAACAAAAGCTAATACGACAAACAGTTCGTGATTTTGCTGAGCGAGAGATAAAACCCATCGCTCAAGAGCTTGATGAAAAAGCTAAATTTTCTTATGAGCTAACAGAGAAAATGGGAGAACTCGGTTTATTTGGTATGTATTTACCGGAAAAATACGGTGGACAAGGAATGGACACCCTCTCATATATTATTGCTGTTGAGGAACTAGCAAGAGTTGATGGTTCACAAGCAGCAACATTAGCAGCACACAACTCACTGGGAATTGGTCCATTGTATTACTATGGCACCGAGGAGCAAAAGATAAAATATTTACCTGCCTTATGTAGCGGCAAAGGGCTTTGGGGCTTTGGGCTTACGGAACCTGAAGCTGGCTCTGATTCGCGCGGTTCTAAAACCATGGCTAAACTCGAAGATGGTAAATGGACCATCAACGGATCAAAAATATTTATCACCAACGGTTCCAATGATTTTAATTTGGGAAGCACTGTACAAGCTGTCACCAAAGTTTACGAGAACGGCAAGAAAGAATACACCTGCATTATTGTAGATAAAGGAACAAAAGGCTTTACCCAACGAACAATGCATAATAAAATGATGTGGCGTGCTTCTGACACCTCAGAGCTATATTTTGATGATTGCGAAGTTGACGAAAAAAACTTATTGGGAAAAATAGGGGAAGGATCACATATTATGCTTTCCACTTTGGATAACGGACGTTTAAGTATTGCAGCCATGGGATTAGGAGCAGCACAAGGGGCTTATGAAGCCGCGCTAAGTTATGCTAAAGAAAGAAAACAATTTGGCAAAGCTATTTCCAAATTTCAGATTAATGCTTTCAAACTTGCTGATATGGCAATGAAAATAGAGCTGGCAAGAAACTTACTCTATAAAGCATGCTGGCTTAAAGATGAACACAAAGCCTTTGCCAAGGAGGCTGCTATGGCCAAACTTTATTGCTCTGAGATAGCTAAAGAAGTAGCCGACGAAGCAGTGCAAATTCATGGCGGTTACGGACTTATGAAAGATTATGATGTGGAACGATTTTATCGTGACCAAAGATTATTACAAATAGGTGAAGGAACCAGCGAGATACAACGACTGGTAATTTCAAGGTATATTGGTTGTTAAGAGAATCTTTTTCATAATCAATAAAATATTAACACAAAAACAATAACGATGAATAAAGTAGTTAAAAATGCAGCCGAAGCAATTGCTGACATCCAAGACCATCAAACATTAATGTTGGGAGGATTTGGACTATGTGGTATCCCGGAAAATTGCATCAATGCTTTAGTAGATCAAGAGACCACGGGGCTCACTTGCATCTCTAATAATGCCGGTGTTGATGATTTTGGATTAGGTTTATTACTCAAAAAGCACCAAATCAAAAAAATGATTTCTTCTTATGTTGGTGAAAACAAAGAATTTGAACGTCAAATGCTTAGTGGTGAATTAGAAGTTGAACTTAACCCACAAGGCACACTTGCCGAGCGAATTAGAGCCGGAGGAGCAGGCATACCCGCATTCTTTGTGCCGGCAGGTTATGGAACAGAAGTAGCCGAAGGAAAAGAAGTAAGAGTTTTCGATGGAAAGCCTCATATTTTGGAACGGGCATTGAAAGCCGATTTTTCTATTATCAAAGCATGGAAAGGAGATAAGGCAGGCAATCTAATTTTCCGTCATACTGCCAACAACTTTAATCAACCCATGGGGATGGCGGGAAAAATCACCATCGCCGAAGTAGATGAATTGGTAGAAGTAGGCGAACTAGATCCAAATCAAATTCATCTACCGGGAGTATTTGTACAGCGAATATTCCAAGGAGAGAACTATGAAAAAAGGATTGAATTTGAGACAACTCAAGACTAGTTATTAACCTTGAACAAAAAGAATTATGGCTTTAAGTAAAACAGAAATAGCACAACGTATTGCCCAAGAGTTGCAAGACGGATATTATGTCAATTTAGGCATTGGCATTCCAACTTTAGTAGCAAATTATATTCCCCAAGGAATGGATGTAGTACTCCAATCAGAGAATGGATTATTGGGGATAGGTCCTTTCCCAAAGAAAGGAGAAGCCGATCCAGATCTTATAAATGCAGGAAAACAAACCGTTACTTACCTTCCGGGTTCAGCATTTTTCGATTCTTCATTAAGTTTCGCCATGATACGAGGTGGTCATATTGACTTAACCGTACTCGGCGCCTTTGAAGTTAGCGATAAAGGGGATATTTCCTCCTGGAAAATTCCCGGCAAAATGGTTAAAGGAATGGGTGGCGCCATGGACTTGGTTGCAGCAGCAAAAAATATTATTGTAGCCACAACTCATGTTGACCGACACGGAAAATCCAAATTAAAAACTCAATGCGATTTACCCCTCACCGGTGTTAATTGCGTTAAGAAGATAGTCTCGGATATGGCAGTAATAGAGGTTACTAAGCAAGGATTTAAGCTTATGGAAAGAGCTCCCGGCGTAAGTGTAGAAGAGATTATTGCCAATACAGATGCTCCTTTAATTATTGAAGGAGATATTCCCGAAATGAAATTATAACTATATAACAACCAAAAACAAACACTATGAACTACCCAAAGAAAGTAACCATAGGTGACATTACGGTAAGAGATGGATTCCAACATGAGGAGCAATTTATTCCTACCGAAGCCAAGCTATGGACTCTTGAGCAGTTAGTATTGGCAGGATTCAAACACATTGAAGTGTCCAACTTTGGTAATCCAAAGGGAATGCCCCAATTTAAAGATGCTGATGAGCTTTTCAAAGGCATACACAATAGTAAAAAAGTAAAAGGTCTTCTCGACGACGTAAGCTTAACAGCCATAACAATTCGGGAGCGTGCTATTGAACGTGCCATACAAGCGAAAAAAGAAGGTTATGGCCCTGATAGAATATTACTAATGGTTTCCACCAGTGAATCACACCACCGACAAAACTCAGGTTTAAGTCTAAAAGATTATTGGAAAATGGCTGAAGAATGGATTCCCAAAGCCCATGATGCAGGCATACGAGTAAACGGCACGGTAAGTACAATCTGGGGCTGTCCCATTGAAGGGCCAACAGACATGAGTAAAGCCATTGATTTTGCCCAACGATGGATCGATATTGGAGCCAATGATGTGGAACATGCCGACCATGATGGCTCTGCTTCTCCCGACAGAGTGTATAGATATTTCAGTATGCTCTTAGATCATTTTGGTAAGCCGGACAAACATATCGCCCATTTCCATAGCACCAGAGGATGGGGACTAGCCAATGTATTAGCTGCATTACAAGCTGGAATGACTAATTATGAGTCCTCGATGGGTGGATTAGGAGGCCAACCGGCAAATTTTGTTAGTGGCGTCCCTGTTGCCGGCACCGGAAAATATTATTATAAAGACCCTAATCTGGCTGGATTGGTCTCTACGGAAGATATGGTGGTAATGATGGACGAAATGAATATTGAGACTAATCTTGATATTGATAAAGTACTCGAAATAGGAAATATGGTAGAGCGTATTGTTGGTCGAAGATTGCGTTCTGAATGTATAAAAACGGGGAGAATACCTAAAAGTTTATCAGGGAGATAAACCGCTATCCTATTTGCATTCTTTTAATCTGTCTGCATAAGCATTTGCTTTGCAGACAGATTTTTTATCCCTATTAGTATCAACCCAAATTAATCATTAATCATTAATCATTACTAATACCAACACCATGCAACTTGATAAAATAGACGGAATGGGGAGTTTACTACTAGCTTTAGGGCTACTAATTATTGCTATTTATGTTATCTCTAGTCGAAAACTACTTGGGAAAAAAAGTGACAGCCCTATTATTGATTCAGAAAATGAGTTTGTACCCCAGCGTGATGTATTAGGGATGGAAATAGAAGGAACACCTATTGAAATAAAAGGAGGTACTGCCCAAAATAGTAAATCATGGAAAATAATATTACTTATAGCTCTTGCAGCCATTGGACTATACTTGGTAATTAGCCGCAGCGAACGCGCCAAAAACTTTCGGAATCCACATCCCACAGAACAAAATAGCAAACCTTATAATCTTATTCCATAGTTACCGCCAAGCAAACAGAAACGACATAATGCGGAAATTAGAAATATAAACACCGTAAAATAAACTGTGAATATTTTATTTGCGGAGAATAATTAGTATATTTGTCGCATATTATGCAGAGAATGAAGATTTACATACACGAACAAGATAATTGGCCTTACTTTACGTGGGACAACAAGAGAGTATTGTTGAAACTTGGAGAAACAAGAAACCTTCAGGGCAAATTATTGGGAAAAATGGAAACTCTCGGTTTTGATTTACAAAATGAAGCTGTATTAGATACTTTAACATTAGATGTAATAAAATCATCAGAAATAGAAGGTGAATTTTTGGAAAAAGAACAAGTACGTTCTTCAATTGCAAGAAGATTGGGACTTAATATTGCAGGTTCTGTATATTCGGAAAGAAATGTTGAAGGAGTTGTAGAAATGATGTTAGATGCTACTCAGCGATATTCAGCACCACTGAACTCAGATAGATTATTTGACTGGCACGCTGCTTTATTTCCAACAGGAAGAAGCAATATGTATAAAATTACTGTTGCTGATTGGAGAAAAGACCCTATGCAAGTAGTTTCCGGACCTATGGGAAAGGAAAAGGTACATTATGAAGCACCTAAACCTGAATTTATAGCCCAAGAAATGAGTAATTTTCTTCATTGGTTTGAAAATGAAGACGGATTAGATCTAGTATTAAAAGCTGCTATTGCGCATTTGTGGTTTGTAACAATTCATCCTTTTGATGATGGAAACGGTAGAATAACAAGAGCCATAACTGATATGTTGTTAGCACGTTCAGACAAAAGTATTCAACGATTTTATAGTATGTCAGCACAAATTAGAGTTGAACGCAAGGAATATTATAACATCTTAGAAAAAACGCAAAAAGGACATTTGGATATTACTGAATGGATATTATGGTTTTTAAGTTGTTTAACAAATGCTATAAATGCAACTGAAAATATTTTATCAAAGGTGCTATATAAGGCAGAATTCTGGAAACTCCATTCCACTACAATCCTTAATGAAAGACAGCAAAAAATGATAAATAAACTGCTTGATGGATTTAATGGAAAGTTGACTTCTTCAAAATGGGGAAAGATAAATAAATGCTCTCAGGACACAGCCTTAAGAGATATACAAGACTTGATAAAGAAAAATATTTTGCAGAAAGAAGCAAGTGGTGGAAGAAGTACAAATTATGGATTAGTAAAAATGCCAGGCGTTAACAATGTATATAATGCATTGGGCAAGTGATAGTTAAATTAAACATTATGAATATAAAGCACTGGTATAGTAACGTGAAAATTAAAAACTTTCAAAAGGCCTAACACCTCATATACTCACCGTTAGGAACCGCCAACATACAGCAAACCACCCGTAAAATCCTCAAACTAAATACATTTTCAAACTTTGAGGAATTTTAATTCTCTTTACAGTAGATAGTGAAATTACTATGCTAACAGAAGCTCAATTAGAGAAATAGCTGTTTTTGAATTTTATTCCATGCGCGTTCTATAATAGCTACAGTGGGCGATTCAGGTTTATATTCAGTCAACGATTTTTGTTGAAACATAGCATAAGTAAAATCTCTATCATAGGGCACTTCATCAATGAGTTGAAGTTTGTTTTCCTCACAATAATTTATAATTTCAATGGTCATCTCCGAGTTCAGATCGCTCTTATTAATAATTACAGCAGCGGGAATAGCTAATTTGGTTGTCAGAGTAAACATTCTTTTAAGATTATGCAAACTACTTTGTGTCGGCTCAGCAATTATCAACGCTAAGTCAATCCCATTAATACTAGACATCGCCGTATTACCAATACCTGGAGGTCCATCAATAATAATG
>Ga0256831_1002009_pt1 | contig 10694 bp, 11 predicted proteins | sample 132544metaG_FD_189087 | JGI IMG/M metagenome (GOLD analysis project Ga0256831, IMG submission 189087) | Hydrothermal vent microbial communities from Lau Basin, Pacific Ocean - 132-544 | ecosystem: Environmental > Aquatic > Marine > Hydrothermal vents | place: Pacific Ocean: Lau Basin | collected... | reverse complement strand
ATATCAACTGTTAGTGATGTTGTTTTGCTATTGATTCCACCACTCTCCATTATTTTTATTATCATATCTTTTCTGAAACCAAAAAACAGTAGTGTTAAAATGTCTATTATAAAATCATCAGGGTTTATATAATTTGGTAGTATTTTAACATCAATTATTTTACCCTTATTCATTTTCAATTTTTTATAAAACATCACATGATTGTTTATCACATGTATCCAGTTTCTTCCACTGAAGTACTTTTTAGTGTTGAATCTGAATTCTGGTAGGAACCAGTATGGAATGAAGTAATTCTTATTCATTTGTATAAAAATAAATTCACTCAGTTCAAGTGATTCAATTTTGAGTGTTTGAATTGGTTTTTTAAGCCTGAACACTATCATTCAATCACCTGGTTGAGTGGTATTGCAACATTCAATACAGCCTGTGGGGTTGATGTGAACATTGAACCCCTGGCTCCCTCAAAAGTGTTGAAGTAAACACTGAACCCATCCCTTTTAACACCAGTGACTTTTTCAATAGCACTGAACACTGCATTGATGAATTTAATGAATGATGTTGCATCAAACTCACAGATGGGGACTATGAAGAACACAAGTTCAAATCTTGGTGACCCATTGATTATCCTTTTGGTAACATTGACACCAACATGACTTGTATACACTTCTGAGTTATCACTGCACTTTGAGTGCTGTCTGAAGTACTCATCATTTTCAAGCTCATTATCAATTAATTCCTCCACAATCTCAAACAGTGGCCACCAGTACATTGAGCCATCATCATAATATTCCCCAGTAAAACCATCAACACTCACTATTGGTTTAACATACTGAGACAGGATTCTTTCATCATTCATTGGAATATTGTGGTCATCAACCAGATGTGAGAGTACAGCATTATAACTGTCAAACTTATTCCCACATAATCCACACTCCCATTCAACTTTTAATCCAGTTGTCTTGTAATCAATCACAACATTGCTCCATACTTCACTATCATCATTAATACCATGCTCACTGGAAAAGTGTTCTTCCAGTTCATCCAACTGGTTCTCATCAAATTCTTTACCACACAACTTACACCTGTATATGAGTGTCATTCACCATCACCATTTTCTGGATTATAGTGAAAATTTATAAGTTTTTCCCAATTATTTGAGTACTAATCCACCCTCACAATCTACAAGTACTTTCCCTGTCAAGTGTTTCATGTTCTCACTCCTCATTCTGTTTTTTATCTGTTTTACTTTATTCTTCCAGTCATTAAAGGATTCACAATTTTTGAGTAATATTATTAAAAGGGGATGAACATTACAACAGGCACCAACATAAACTTCAAAATCATTTACAAATTCACCAGTTATCTTAACAATTTTTTCAGCCTCTTCAGGTGTCATTAACTTGACTTCCTCAACATCTTTTTTAAGTTTTTGAATATTGGTATTATTCATTGTGACCACCAATCATTGATTATATTCCCATTACTTTTAAGTTTTTTTATAAACATTTCATGTGGAGTTATTACTTTCTGAGTGTAATGGTATTCACATGCACATTGGGCTGTATATACTTAATACTTACAAACCTTTCATGTGGAAAATGAAAGTGATAATAAACCTTTTAAATCAACATGTTTAACTGTATCTGGTGATTGTTATGGAGTGGGTAAAGTATAGGGACTTGTTCAGTCTGTACAATGAAAGTTTCTTCAAAAAGTCACTCAAACCACCATACCATGTGCCAACCCTTGACTTGGGGTCTCTCAATGAGATAATGACTGCCCCAGTTATCATGGTGCAGAAGAAGTATGATGGGACACACTTACAGGTCACCAGGGATGGTATATTCAACCATAATAATGTCACTCCAGATGAGAACATAATGAGGTTTTTAATTAGACTGTATGATGAAAGTCTTGAATTCAGGCAATTGCTTAGCAGTGTTGTGAATGGTGAGTTATATGGTTTCAATTTTGAATTGTTTGGCAGGAAGTACACTCCAAAGAAGTACCATAAAGATTATGAGAGGGATATTGACTTCAGAGTTTTTGATTGGGTTGATAGTGAGTTGGAGTATAAACCTGTGAATGAATTACCATTCCTTTACAGTGCTGTTGAGACTGTTGAGTTTAACCCTAAGGAGTACAGTGTTGATGAGTTGTTCAGTAAAATCAATGATTTGGCATTGAGGGAGGACTGGTTTGAGGGTGCTGTGGTAAAAGTGTATGAGCCAGAGTTTAGGGTTTTCAAGTGGAAACCAAAAGAGTACCTGAGGATTCCAGAAAGGTTCAAGAGGAGTGAAAAGATGAGGGTCATTTACAGTGAGACTATTGATGAACTGGATAAGTTGGGTGGTGAAGTGTTTAATCACTCCAGTGAAAATCTTGCTGTGAAGATTAGGGATTACCTTATGGACTCACACCCTGAGGTTGTTGGTAGGATGAATCCAGACCAACTGAAGAATATTGTCAGGGAAATTGTGAAGTATTACTTAACCCAGTCTTTTTCATGATTTTTAGTTTTCAATGATTTTATGAATTAATCACCATTCTCAATTTATAAACTTTTCATGTGGAAGTCACTAATGCATACATGTACTCCTGTATTCTTCTAAAGTGTTAATGATTATTGGTTAATTTACAAACCTTTCATGTGGAAATAATGATTTCATTCAATAAGAGAACAAATTATATTCTAATCCTTCAAGTGTTCAGCAATACTCATTGCCCCATTTTTGACTATTATTGTAATGTAGTTATATAATGTCTTCATTAAGGACTGTGAATTCCATTTATACAGGTTTGTTATAACTTCATCACTATAAGGTAATCCATTTGTTTTATAGATATTGTACTCTTCTGTTTCCAGGTTTATGACTGAGATGAAGGAAACCCACTTATTGTTTGGAAAGTTTATACTCAATATACTCATCACTTCACCAGTTTTTCTGTTCTTCATTATTTGATGACCAGGCCTAAAATCAAACTTGATTATCCTCAGTTCCTCAGATTTGGGTTCCCTATATACTTGGAATTTACTGTAGTACCAAGACCCATTTATTTTCTTTACAGATGATTCACTGTTTATGAATGAGTAGTGGGATATTGTGTCAAAATCAAGTAGAGAACCTGTGAAATCATTCTTCTTAACCATATTAATGTACTTCTTGATATAATCATTAAGTGTGGGGTTAATGACTAATGGTTCAGTAATCCAGTAATTAACATTGTATTTAATGTATGGAAGGAGTATTGAGTACTTACCAATTTTCAGTGGGAGGTAATAATTATATATTAGTGTGTCTGTGAAGCCAGTTGCAACTGAGTCAGAAAGGAAACCATAATAATTCAATAATTCTTTTGGTGCTGGTTCAATATTTATTCCCACCTTACCTTTTGGAGTATGGATATGATTAACATTCTTCCACTCATGGATTATTTTCATGTTTGCAATGATTAAATTATCAGCATGATTGGATGAGAATATGTAATCTGGTTCATTATTTAAGAGTTTAATCAAGTTTTCACATGAAGCAGTGTTCCCTCTGCTTTCTGAAACACTGGCCATACACCTCAGCCTTGGTACTGTTGAAGTACTGAGGAATAATTGGTCAGAAACACTGCTCTTGGATACTCTTGTTTTCAGAATAATCATACTGTACTTTTTTTGTTTGGGAAATACTGAATATTCTTCCCCAAATATTTTCTTTACCAACTCCTGATTGTAAAACAATACAATCAATGTGATGCCCATTCAATTATACAATTCCCAATGTTTAAGCTTTTATAACTCTTTCATGTGGAAATAATTAATGCATTCTTGTACCCCACCAAACATGCTCAGAAATAATAGAAAAACACTTTGTAATGTACAGCTTACAAACTTTTCATGTGGAAGTTCACAAAATAATTACCATGTTAACCAGTTATATTAAAGTAATCACTTAACACTGGTTTAATTATCTCATCAAATTTCTGCATCAAAAATTCTGAAGGAATATTCCCACTTGTAATAACCTCCTGAAATTCATCACTTGAGAGTATTGGTTTTGTTATTTTTATGATTTTATAATCAAGTGTTTTATTCATTATTAATACTCCAAACTTTTTTACTTCCCCATTCATCATGTTAATGTTAATGATGAATGTTCTAATGACTACTTCTGAGTTAGTATCATACATGGTGTGAGAAAGTGTAGTGAATAGATAATTATTTTCAGTTAATACTGTTATAAGTTCCAATGAATTCACAAGACTTATGCCATTAATCTTTCTTGAGAAAAACACCATGTTACTGTGTGATTTCATCATCCAATCTTTCATCTCAAATAGGTTTTGATTATGCTTTGGTGATTTTTTGATTATATTAATATATTTTTTAACATAATCCTCAAATGATGGTTTAATTGTTGCTGGTTGAGTGACCCAGTACAGTGGGGCATTAAGTATGAATGGCAAAAGAATTGTTTTTTCACCAATACTTAATGGTGTGAAATCATAGTATGATATTACCTTGTTTTCCAGTGCACTCATCAACTTTTTGAGAAATTTTGTATTTGGATTTATTTTTACATTAATTATCCTGTTTTGTGTTAAGTCATTAACCTTGAGGTGTCTCCATGAATGAATGTGCATCATATTCACAAGAATGAGCAAGTCCAGGTAATTATCCATCATAACTATATCTGGTTTGTACTTAATCAATTCAACTACTTCCTTACAAGGATATTCTCTTGAAAATGGTAGGCAATTTGTTATTATTGATTTCTGAATATCAAACTCACCATTAATATTGCCATTCTTTACTGACACTTTCAAACTGTGGTTGAATGGTAATAAAATATAATTCTTCTGACTTGGTAGAGTGTTTTTTGGAGTAATTTTTATTTTGTGAGAATCATACATTAGCACAAGAATTTTCCTCACCATTAATAAGTTGAGTTATCAAGAACTTAAGCTTTTATTCTTCATGTTAAACAGGTTTTAATTTATATTTTCACTGGGTGAATAATGCCTGAACATGGATTACATGAGTTGTTTGTCATATTGGCTGGGGGACTGTATTTTTTCTTCATGTTCCTGTTTATTGAGTACATCATAATTTACACATCAAACTATCTATTGTTAATACTTACAATAATTGCTGGAGTGTTAATTTATTGTTTTCTCCCTATCCTTCATCTTTCCACTCCTGTAAGGTAGGATTCTCATTATTGAAGACATCAAAAAGCAAGCAGAGAGTATTGCTTTCCACTCCTGTTCTTCCCACCCCTGTAAGGTAAGATTCTCACCTCAGAGGAAGTTCTTAGGGAAATCTTTCCACTCCTGCAAGGTAGGATTCTCACTGTTGTAATGGGCATAAATGTTCACAAGAATCAATCTTTCCACTCCCTTTCCACCCCTGTAAGGTAAGATTCTCACAGGCTTGAATTCTTCACTCAATAATAGTGTACTAAGGGTTTATAAATCTTGTGGTGAGTTTTCAGTGTATTATTAGGCTGTATATGAATATTGTTGATAGTGCAATGTGTGAGTATGCAAGTAGTGTGAGGAATGGTAATCCTGGTGTGTCTTTTATGTAAATTTGGTAGAGTGCTATTGCTATTGCTGATGACACTGTTAGCAATGAGTATGGTACAATCAGATTATTTATTATTATTGGTGGGGTTGAAAGGAGGTACAGGTGTGTGAATATTATGTCAGTGTTTCCAAGCAGTCTCTTTGAAGTCATTGCTGAGTGTAGTGATACTGTTGATGAAAAGACTGCAAGACCTATAATATTCATTATTGCAAGGTTTGGATGGTAAATGTATTCAACTATTAAGAATATTAGTCCTATTGTTAGCATCATGTAATTGGCTGTTTGTTTAGAAAAAATGTTTTCAGAGTCCTGTAATCCTGCTCTCACAGTCCCTATTGTTGTTAGTGTGAATGATATGAAGAGGTAAAAGTAGTCCACTGGTAAGTACTGACTCATTAATTGACACCACCTTATTTAAAAGTGGAATGGTTTTAGATTAACAGGAGTGTTTTGTTTCTGAGTGGGACTGTTTTCTGAAAATTATCTTTTAGGAAGTGCAAGTATTCTTTATGGTTTTTGAATGTTTTGTAATAATTCTGGTTCAACAGTGCAAGACTGGTGTTCTTCTGTTTCAATAAGTGTGTGTTCACAATGTTTATTATTCTCTTGATTCTGTCAGTATTGTGATAGTGTCTATTATTATTGTATTATCATCAAGGGTGTAGTATTTGATTTTTATTTTTTTGAATTTGTTGAGGTAAGAATCAGGTTTATCTAATACTTGTATTAATTCCTTGCATTTAGTCATGTACTCTAAGTCACCTGTCAGTCTGAGTAAGTCTGTGTGGAGCATGAATTTTTTTATTTGTTTCTGTATTTCTGGCTTGAGGTCATTTAGTTCATGAGTGTAGTTGGATTTTATTTGTTTGGTTGTTATTGTTGTTTCATCATCTAATCCTATTCTCTTTATAGTGATTGTGTCTCTTTTGTTGAGCAAGTATATTGTTGTCTCACTGCTCCTGCTGTCTGTTATTAGTTGAATTATGTTTGGTTCTATTAGTGGGGTTTTATGGTTTATTTTGCTCTTCATGCTTGCAAGTAGTACTGGTAGTGAAACTCTAAATGGGTATGAGTATGTTCTTGTTGGGTTTGTACAAATTGTTGTCTTGTTAACAAGTGGTGTGTAATATTCAAGTGTACTAATGTTTTTTATTTTCAATAATTGCTCTTCTATGGTTTGTGGTGGTTTATATGTTAATAATTCAAAACAGACTGGGCATTCTCCTGGGAGGTATAGTGGCTTAACTGGTATTCTCAAAATATTACTGGATATGAATTCTGTTATGTAATTTTTTAGTGTTTTTGCAAATTGTGTTTGATAAATTGTTTTGAGTTCAATTTTTCCATAATTCTTTTTTATATGTTTGAGTAAAAGGTTTAGAATGAGGAATGTGTTCTCATTATATGTTTTGAGTGCTACCATTATGAGATTATTGTTTACAATATAACTGTGTTTGAGTTTTGTTTTATTAATCAGTGTAATTATTTGTGATAATGATTCAGTACTGTTTGGTTTGATGATTGCTACAAGCATTTTTAATCATCCAGTTTTAATTATTTTAGAAGAGTATTTAGGTTGTTTTAGAAAGAATTAAAAATGTGAATCATTTTGTGAGTTTTTCAATTATGTTCTTGTCAAACCTGTCATAGTAAATTGAATTACCTGTAATGATGAGTGGCTTCCCTTCAAATTCAATGAGTTTGACATTGTTTTCTTCATCTATTAGTTTCCCACTTGTCTTAAGTTTTCTGATTGCTTTATTGCTCTTGATTTTTTCAAGTGTTTTCTGGAAGTGCTTCTTACCAGTAATTTTGAAGATTATGAACTCATTAACTGCATTGTTGTGATACTCAGGGACAAGGTATATTGTGTTACCATGTATGAACTTCATCAAATTACCAGTGAGTTTCAAGGGGTATGGTGCAACAAGCATTTTGACACTATATTTTTTACCATTGCTTATTGTTGTTTTCTCCTTGTACATCCAGACTGCTGTCTTATAATTCACAATTTCAACATTGATTCCCATTAATATCACCCATTAAAGTTTAAGGAAAAATAGTATAAAAAGTTTGTGTTTCTCATTCAAAGTTCTGAACTTAGCACTGAGAACAGGTAATTCTTTGTGTAATTGGTTTTGTATTCTTTAATCAAGTGGGAGTATGTTATGAGTAATGGGTTAAAATCATTGTCAAACCTGTATGGTATTACATGACCAGGTGTTATTTTGATTAGATTATTCTCAGTATCAAATTCTTCTTGGATGAGTTTTTTGAGATTGTAATTATTCATTGGTTTTGAGAATATCATCTTGTAATGGTAGGGTTTAAGTTTTATTGTTTTTTTGTCTGTTTCAAGTATTATCATATCACTCCTTATTGTGAAGTTTTCAAGATAACAATCTAATGATTGAAGTTTTTGCTTGTTGATTATTCTATTGCATGTTAATTCATGTGGTGATAGCATTATGATTGACTCCATGTCACTGTACCTGAAGAGGTTTTCTTTTTCAATTTCATTAACTTTGATGCCAGTGCTTTTCAGCTTCTTATTTTTGATATTGAATTCATACACTTCACCATCTAATGCATAAAAATCAATTGGGTAGTATGATGATATGTTGATAATGTATGAGTCTATTTTTTCCCTACTGTACCCCTCTTCCATGTAAGTTAGTATATCATACATCATTACAGATGAGTAGCCATTCAACAATATTAGTGGGATGTTTTTGTAAGTTGTCAAGTTATCCCAGCTTAGTGGTGTTTCACCCCCATAGAAAATACCTGACTTTGAGAGCATGTAATAATCAATGTAATCATAAGTCACTGGAAAGTCAAATTGTTTTCTTATTTTTTCTATGTATTCAATCCCAAGTTCTGGTTGCTGGTTGAAGAGTATTAGTGCCTCAACTATTGGGTAGTATGGTTCTTTAATCTCCTCATTCAGGTCAATGAGTTCATATGAATCAATATGGTATGTTCCTGGTTTGAACAGTAATTGTGATAATGTTTCCAAGTATAAGTATTCAAATGGGGAGTCTGTGAAAAGGAATGGTGTTGATATTTTTTCAATTCCAGTGTCTGTTATTATCAACTCACTACCCCTACCATTCAGTATTGTTAAATACTTTCTCATACCAACATCACCCCAAACAGTTCACTGTTAACAATGTGGTGTTCATATTTATACATGATGTTGATTTTTTTCAGGTAATCTTCAAAGAGTTTTTTGGCTTTTTCAAGGGTTGTGTCATCAAACAGTGTTCTGATGATTTTCTCTTTTGTAAGGTAGTATTGTGATGTTTTTATTACTGATGATTTCAACAGTGATATTTCCATATCATCAACATATAGTTTTTGAGTGTCCATGTGGACATCATGAACATTCTCAATTACTGTCTCAACACCATCATTTATTGTTATCATTTTTCCTTTCTTTTTCAGCAGGTCATATATTACTTGAATGAATTTGTCCTTACTCACCCTAAAAAAGTTCAGTATGTTCCCTGTGAATGCAATGTAACCATAATACTCACTGAATATCTGGTCAAAGTGGTACCCTTTCTCTACATTATTCATGGTTATGGACACTTCATATGTTTTATGGTCTTTGGGGTCTGAAACTTTTACAGTGTGTATTTTGACTTGAATTATATCATCCTCAATCCTGAATTCTGGATAAACACCATAATACCCTTCCTGGTATAGTTTTGTCAGGTTATTTATTGTTGAGTAACCAAGCATCTCCTTTATTGATGGAAGCACTTCTTCAATGATGAACCTCCACACTGTTTCTCTTGAAGATGATGGATTTTGATAAGTGAATCCAAACTCCTCACTACCTGTGAAAAATATTGAAGAATACTTTGACTCAGACAGTACTGCCCTTCTTGTTGCTTGAATTATTATCTGTTTGAGGAGTTCCTGGTTTTTTGGCTTGTATTTTGAAGGCAGTATCAAATCATACAGTTCATCCACTGGGATTTTTAACAGGTACATTGACACAAACTGTTCTAACCCCATTTCTTCACTGAATTCTATTGGTTTAATGTATGTTGATTTAATGTTGTTCAGTACATTGAGTATTTCATCCCTGTGTGAGCATATTGATGATAGTGTGGTTTTGTGTGGTTTGAATACATAAATGTTATTTGATTGTTCTGCAAGCATTAATGAATAATCAAATAATGCATATCTGTTGTTAAATGGTTCACCAGTTTTAACACTTATTGGGGTATACTCTTCATTCATTCTGACAAGGTAACCACTGAACATTGTGTCCCTTAGGACATCACTCAAATCATACCCCAGACTCATGATACCACCTCACAACAATTGTCTATACTTCCTTCATTTTTTGTCTTAAGTCTTCCTAAGGCTTTTTTGTCAGTTATATTTAATGGTGATACAGATGAGGCCCATAAAAGATTCTGAATCTGAGTTTGTGATGCTACAGAGGAACTACCCTGAACTTTACCTGGAAACATTCCTTGATGGAGTGTACTCTTCAAGAGGGAGCACCCCCCTTGTTCTCAGGAAGAGTGGTAAGAGTGTTAAGGCCAGGATTAAAGTTTAATTTATTTTTTCTTGAATGCCTCTTCATTAAGGCATCCCCTTTTATCAGCCACCTGAACCCTTCAAAACCCATTGAAGCAATATCCTTATAATTCTTATCAGTGAGAATATAATTATCATATTTCTCCATGCTATTAAATGATGCATTATTAACATTGAAAACCACTATAACACCATTGGAGTACCTTATCTTCCTGTACTTGATTTTTGAATCATCATTCATTTTTTCAAGTTTTAGAATCCACCCATAATTTTTCAAGTCATTTGAGTCATAATTGTAATCCTCAATGCTATGAATTAATTCTTGTGGTTTTGATGTGATTTTAATCATCATGTGTTTGAGTGAAATTTTTGATGAAACACCAGACTTTTCCATTAAAGTGTTAACAAAATACAGCAAGCTCTTACTGCTATAAGTTATCCATCTAATATTATTTCTCACAATCATTGTCTTTAGAAAACCACTCAACCTATCCTGTTCAACACTATTCCACAAGTAATCCCCACACACTGGTTTGTAAGAAGGGTTAACAAATTC
>Ga0256831_1002008_pt1 | contig 10695 bp, 7 predicted proteins | sample 132544metaG_FD_189087 | JGI IMG/M metagenome (GOLD analysis project Ga0256831, IMG submission 189087) | Hydrothermal vent microbial communities from Lau Basin, Pacific Ocean - 132-544 | ecosystem: Environmental > Aquatic > Marine > Hydrothermal vents | place: Pacific Ocean: Lau Basin | collected... | reverse complement strand
CTGATTATCAGGGATTTAACCTAATTTTTTAACACTTTATTTTGCTGATTTTCAACATTTTATGTGTGTTTTTAACGAACTATTGCTTTAACTTTATTATTTATATAATCCGAAACCAATTTAACATGGAAATATTACGAACTTTTGATATCCTTGACGAGTTAAAGAAGAAAAATGACAAACCTGATATTCTTGCTGCAAAACGTGATGGTGCATGGGTAACATTTAGTGTAGACGAATACATTGAATACTCAAAATTTTTCAGCTACGGCCTACTGGCAAAGGGATTTAAGAAGGGTGATAAGGTAGCAACAGTTTCAAACAACAGACCTGAGTGGAACTTTGTAGATATGGGTATGTCGATGATTGGTGTTGTTCATGTGCCAATATACCCCAATATTGGCGAGGATGAATACAAATTCATATTGGAACATTGTGATGCCAAAATGCTGATTGTTTCGGACACAGCTCTTTACAATAAGTTAAAACCAATTGCAGATACAATTGATTCTATTGAGGAGGTTTACACGTTTAATCTAATCGACAATGTACCCCACTGGAGTGATATTACCGATTTAGGAGAAAAAGAGAAGATAAGAAGAAAAGAGGAGCTGTTACAATTAAAAAATTCTATCACTCCTGATGATGTTGTGTCAATAATTTACACTTCAGGGACAACAGGAATGCCTAAAGGCGTAATGCTATCGCACAGAAACTTTATGAGTAATGTAGCAGCTACAGCTCCAAATTTATATTTAACTAAAGATGACAAAGCCCTGAGCTTTTTGCCTCTATGCCATGTGTTCGAAAGAATGGTGAATTATCTGTATCAGCACAAAGGGTGCAGCATTTACTATGCTGAGAGTCTGGGTACGATAGCACAAGACTTGAAAGACATCCAGGTTAGCATCTTTACCACAGTCCCTCGTGTAATTGAGCGTATCTACGACAAGATGGTGTCGAAAGGTAACGACCTGCCGGACTCAAAGAAAAAAATCTTCTTCTGGGCAATGAATTTGGGTGAGAGATATAACATAAAAGCCAGAAACAATATATTTTATGCATCAAAACTAAAAATTGCTCGCAAGCTGGTCTTCTCAAAATGGCAGGAGGCATTTGGAGGCAAAATTAGGTTGATAATTAGTGGTGGAGCAGCACTTCAGCCACGGCTAAGCCGCCTCTTCTTTGCTGCTGGCATGCCTCTGATGGAAGGATACGGATTGACTGAGACATCTCCGGTGATAGCTGTCAATCATCTTAATGGCAAAGGGAATCTATACATCGGGTCTGTTGGGCCGGTACTGGAAAATGTTACGGTTAAAATTGATGATGAAGGGGAGATACTTGTTAAAGGCCCTAATGTTATGAGAGGCTACTACAAAGATGAAAAAACCACGAATGAGGTTATTGATGGTGATGGGTGGTTCCATACAGGTGATATCGGGAAGCTGATAAAGGGGAAATTTCTGGCAATTACCGATCGTAAGAAAGAGATGTTTAAGCTATCGAATGGTAAGTACATTGCTCCTCAGTCGATAGAGAATCTTTTTAAAGAGTCCAATTTCATAGAGCAGCTTATGGTTATTGGTGAGAGCGAGAAATTCTCCAGCGCAATAATCTCTCCTAATTTTGATTTTCTTCACAAATGGGCTTACGATAACAAAATACATTTCCGTGACAACAAGGAGTTGGTAAGTAATGAAAATGTAAAATCTCTTTACCAGAAAGAGGTGGTCAGACTAAATAAACTAATAGGTAAGCATGAAGAGATTAAACGCTTCAGGTTAGTTTGTGAAGCATGGACATCTGGCAATGGTGAACTTTCTCCCACTTTAAAATTGCGTAGGCGAATATTGTATAGGAAGTATGGAGATATTATCAGAGATATATACTCCTATGGAGCCGGAGAGGAAAACAGAGGGGCTATCAGCTTTTAGTTACTCGAACAGAAAACCGTAGGGGCGCTGAATTGCACTCTCCAGCTCGCGTAGACTAACATTACGTCCGAACCGGAAGTACTCTTTCTGTTCAAAAAATATCAATATGGTTGGCACGGCGAATACCTGTTTAGAAGCTGCTTCGTCGGGTTGATGCATGGTATTTACGTACACAAACTTCATTCCGGGAAAACTGTCATTCAGCAACTCCTTAATTTTGGGCTTTAACACTTTACACACATTGCAATTGTCATGAGAAAAATATATCAGCAATGCATCATTTTCAGCAACCTCTTTCTCCAAATCAACATCTATGTAACCTTCGTTATTTTTCATCAATAATATTTTTGCGCAAAAGTACAATTTTATAGTACAAGACCAAATAATCCGATTACACTACTAAATATTATTATAAGGTGCTACGGGGAATTATGGCTATATATTTATTCTATTAAGTAAATTCATAAATGGATGATATTTTACACACGAATTTCACGATTTTTTAGTTGCCAACAAGCCTTTTAAAGTGGCCTCTTTCAAGTTGTACTTGGAGTGTGTTTGGAGATTTAGGGAGATTGAGAAGCTCCGAGGAACGAGGAAATCCTTTAGATTTGTATTGATTTAATTGTTAAGTTTAAAACCTACCGATAAGAGTAAAAGTGAACTATGAGGAGATCTAATCTTTAAGGATTTTTGAGCGAATAAGTCTTTTACTCTTTCGCTGAAAAGCACCAATTAGAATTTTAAGTTTTCAGGCTTATTAAAGGATTTAGTATTCTTCAACAACTCGGTCAATTTTATTAATCATTAATTATGTAAATTTATGAAATACAATTGGTTTATTGGTATTGATATATCAAAAAAACGTTGGATTTTACTTTGTACAATCCAAAGGAGCAAAAGAAGTCTGTCCATACAAAACTAGACAACAACAGAACTGGATTCAAACAACTTTCTAAATGGTTAAGAAAAATGAAAGTTGATATCAAGGAGGTCTTATTCTGCATGGAACATACAGGTATCTACGGCTTAGAGCTATCTGTGTTTTTTGAAGAACAAGGGCTAGCATATTCGGCTATTTCACCATTAGAAATGAAGCGTTCTTTTGGATTGACAAGAGGTAAGAATGACAAAATTGACTCATTCAAGATTTCACGTTATTGTTATCTCCATGCTAGTGAGTTAGAGTTAACCCATCTGCCTTCAAAAAAGGTACAAGGTTTAAAAGTCCTTTTAAATGAAAGGATGCGAGTTGTGAAAATGCAAACAGTTGAAAAGCAAACAATGACAGAGCTTAAAGGGATCAGCTCTGAATCATCTGTTAAAAGGGCAAACAAAAGATTAGCAGCATTTAAAGAACAGATAGACGAAATAGAAAAAGATATTGAGTCGTTGATAAACAAGGATGAGAGTTTAAAAAAAAACTATAATTTAGTGAAAAGTATTGTGGGTCTGGGAATGGTAAATACAGTAATATTCCTGGTACACACCAATAACTTTACTAATTTTTCAGATGGTAGAAAATACGCATGCTATGGAGGAATAGCTCCTTTTGAATATAGTTCCGGAACAAGCATCCGAGGCAAAACAAGGGTCAGCAAACTGGCTAATAAAAGCGTTAAAGCAAACCTTACGCAAGCAGCTAGGTCCGCAGTTCAGCATGATCCCGAATTGAAAAAGTATTATAAGAGAAAAGAAAAGGAGGGAAAAGAGCATGGAGTGATAATGAATGCTATAAAATTTAAAATGATATTACGAGCATTTGCTGTTGTCAAAAGAGGCACACCTTATGTGAAATTTAGACAAGCTGGGTAATTTATTATTCGGGCAATGTGAGCCAGAGGAGTTGTTCGGCCATTTATATCAGGTTCGATACCTGATATAAATGAAAAGGAGTATACCTAAAATGAAGTATACTCTTTCGTCTGACTTTCGGTATAAAGTTTCACCATCAGTCGTCGTTCGGCAAAACAAAGATACTATTAAAAAAAGGTTGAAAAAATTTTGGTTTTATCTTAGAATTCGCTCAACCGAACTTAATTTTCAAAAGCATGGAGAGTGCTATTGTAAATAAGCCTTGACTTTTTTGCCTGTCCCGCATGGCGGGATTTCGTTGGCGCCTGTCCCGCACAGCGGGGTGTCAAGACAAAAATGAAAGGCGTATCAAAAAGGCAGGTATTCTTTAGTTAAAAGTTTGTGTTTGAAAAATATAAGCCTTTTTCACGGAGGACTAGTTAGAAAGGCCTAGAAGAAAACTGAAAACGGTGTAGTGAGGGTATTTGTTACGACTTCCCCCGGGTTGCATCCGGGGTTATTATTGTTCAACTTACCGATAAATCGGCACAGGCTCTTCGGAGTATATTTTAGTAGACCTGATAGATGAGGAACAATCTCCCGTAGAGGGAAAGTAAAGAGATAACTTTTATCTCTTCTTCAGCCCCACCGCCAGAGCAGCTCCTGAAAGTACTAAAAAGGCTCCCACGTACGAAAGAGCGGTAAAGGAGCTAATCTCAATCCATTGAATATTAAAAAACAGAAGCCCCTCTAAAATAACAAATGTAATAATGGGATTAAGAGTGATAATCATACTAATCCTGTTGGCTTCGGCATATTTAAAGGCCATCGACAATGAGCCATAGGCTGCTACTGTGTTCAAGCCAAGCGAGATTAGCAACACCCAGATATACCAGGGATACGTTCCCATAAACAGAGAGAAGTCTGCAAAAGGAATAAAGAGCAGAACGGGCAATCCATACAAAAACAGGTTTACCTGCTGAGCCGGCCATTTGCGCACAAGAACTTTAATAATTACTGCGTAAGCTGCCCATGCTATTGCAGCGGACAATATCCAGATAGCACCTCTGTTCAGCATCGCTTCGTTAACAACAAGCTCTTTCAGCTGCTGATAGTAGAATAGCCCAAACCCTGCACCTGCAATCACAAACCCTACTCCACGTATCAGACTTAACTTCTCCTTAAAAAAGAGAAAGCCGGCCAATCCCAATGTTATTGCTCCCGATTGAACCAGCACTTGTGTGATTCCCGGCCCGACATAGTTCACACCCTGCATAAATCCAATGTAGTTGTAACCTAAAAGCAGTGCTGCCAAAACTAATAACAAAGGTGGCTTATACAAAATTTTCAGCCATGCCGGCCTTACAATTGCATAATAGATAGTTATCACATTAAAAGCCACAAAAAAACGAAACCATACAATGGTAAACGAATCAAAATATTTCAATGCAACTTTTAGAGCTACCGCCAGCACACCCCATAGCCCGGCAGTAATTCCAGCAAATATTAAACCTTTTGTTTGATTGTTGTTCTCCATTGAATATGCCTAAAAGGGTATCTGATTAGTAGTGCAAAAGTAAACTAATTATATCCTAATACATCTTTTAATTCCTTTATAATTTAACATTATATTAATATAATTTTTTAATTTTATGGGCGGATTAAACTATCTTTGTGCAAAATTAAAATATAACTAACTATGAAAAAGTTAATCACCCCTATTCTATCCCTGACTCTTGCTCTATTTGTAATTGCCCTTTTCCCATCATGTCAGGGAGGAACTAAGAAAAAAGCCGCTACAGGTTCTGAAGTTGAGAAAGAAGTTGTGAAAAGTGAAGTAGAGAAGGTTATATACCCTCTACCTACATCATTTGAAGTTACCAAAATGCTTAACCGCATTGAGGCCTCGTACATATTCACTCTGTGTAACCCTCCTGAGAATGTTGACAATAACATTACTGAGAAGAAAAAAGCTTTAGCTCTTGGGGTATATGGTGCTGACCTAAGTTATTCAAGCACATACAACCAAAAACAGCGAATTCTTGAGTATATGAATGTATCGAAAAAGCTACTTGAAGAGTTGGATATTGCCGCTGCTGTTGACCCAAATATTATTGAGAAGATAGAGAATGCTGAGAATGACAAAGATAAACTAATAGATATTATCACCAATTCGTATTACTCAACTTACGTCTACCTACACAAGAACGACAGAGAGCCGGTATCTCTGCTTATCATGTCGGGGAGTTGGATTGAGGCACTTTACATTGCCACTCATATCTCGGATGAGACTTTTAATAACAAAGAGATGATAACCATCATCATGAATCAGAAAAAGCATCTAACAAAACTGATGTCGCTGCTTAAAGCATACAAAGACAACTCATCGGTAAATGAGGTTATTGAAATCCTCACTCCTTTAACCAATATCTACACAGGATTTGACGAAGGAAGTATCACAAAAGAACAGATAAAAGAGGTTGCAAAAGAGGTAAAGATTGCCAGAACAAAAATTATAACATAGTATTGAAACGCAGAAAACAGAGGGAGGTATCTTATTCAGCCTCCCTTTTTTTTACTGAATTTTAAACTCAACTTTAACACGCAGAACCCTGCCACGCCATGAGTGAACTCCTGCTTGAAGCTCTTATGCAGCTATTTGCTTTACTTACCGATGTAAGTAAGGAGAAGGAGATTGGCAAAGCAAGATTAAAAGTTGAATCCTTTCTAGAATTTGTATTCAACAGCGATTATGTTGCAGCCAGCCTGAAGAAGTACGATTTATACCTCGAGAAATACCACAAATACACCTTTAGCGAAAGCAGTACAAAACGTCAACAACAGACAAATTACAACTTCGACAAGCTGGAGCAAATCTGCAATCAGCTAAACGAAGAGATGGAAGCTGAGAGTAAGTACATACTTATAACTCTGATGCTAAATTTTATTCAAAAAGATAGTGTTGTCCCTGAAGAGGAGCATTTTGTCGACACATTGGCATCATACCTACAATTAGACATAGCTGATTACAAGAACCTTAAACACTTCATCCTGCATAATCCTGAAGACATAAAGGATAAGGGTTCAATACTGCTCATAAGCGGAGAGAAGAGGCCACCTTACCCCGGCATCAAACACATACATAATCACCGACAGCAGATTCTGGTTTGGATTTTACACATCAAAAGTACAAACTCATTCTTTTTCAAACATTCAGGAGAGCGCAACCTCTATCTTAACGGACATAAGATTGAGCAAAACAAAGCCCAACGACTACTGCCCGGAGGAGTACTAAAAACATCGAGAGTAAATCCGGTATACTACAGTTCAGTAGCAGAGAAGTTTATTACCCGAAAGGGGAAGGGACGAATAATATTCAGAGCTTTAGACGTGGAGTATAAGTTTAATAACAATCAGACCGGTATTCACAAATTCAGTTTTACAGGCCGGTCAGGACAGTTGGTGGGAATAATAGGTGGCAGTGGCACCGGCAAGTCCACGCTGCTGAATGTGTTCAATGGGAGTCTTAAACTATCTAACGGCAAAATAATTATTAACGGCCATGAGTTAACCGGAGATAACGAAACTCTTAAAGGAGTTATAGGATACGTCCCTCAAGATGACCTTCTGAAAGAGGAGTTAACAGTATTTGAGAATCTCTATTTCAATGCACGCCTCTGCTTCAGTCATTTAAAAAAGACAGAGATTATCAAAGTTGTTGAACAGGCACTTTACGATTTCGACCTTGTGGAAGCGAGAGATTTGGTTGTTGGTACTCCTCTGAACAAAATAATAAGCGGAGGGCAACGCAAGCGGTTAAACATTGCGCTTGAACTAATTCGCGAACCATCAATTCTGTTTGTTGATGAACCAACCTCCGGGTTATCCTCTATGGATTCGGAGAAGGTAATGATTCTACTCAAACGCCAGTCGCTGAAAGGGAAACTTATTGTTATTAACATTCACCAGCCAAGCAGCGACCTTTATAAACTAATTGATAAGCTACTGATAATAGATAAGGGTGGCCGCATAATCTTTAATGGTAATCCACTGGATGCTATTGTTTATTTCAAGAAAGCTGCTAAGTATGTCAATCCCGAAGAGAGGGAGTGTTCGGTTTGTGGTAATGTGAAAACAGAGCAGCCTCTTCGTATCATTGAGGCACGAATGGTAAATCCCAATGGACGACTTATCAGGAAAAGAAAAGTGAGTCCTGAGGAGTGGTACGATTTGTACATCAATAATTTTGAGAAGAAATTCAACTGGAAAAATATTCCCAAACTTATCTACAGAAAAGAGAAGCTACCCTCTAACCTCTACAACATCCCGGGCAGGCTGCAGCAGTTTGCCCTCTTCGCAACAAGAGATGCTCTCTCAAAAGTAAAAGACAGGCAGTATGTAATAATAAATCTGCTCATAGCTCCTCTTCTTGCAATCATTTTAAGTCTTTTCACAAAGTTCAATCACGGTACTCCTGAAGACCCCCTTGCATATATTTTCGGCATGAATGTTAATATACCTGTTTACATCTTCATGAGTGTGATTGTTTCCATATTCATTGGGCTAAACATTAGTGCTGAAGAGATAATAAAAGACAAGCGCCTGCTTCAGAGAGAGTCATTTCTTAATCTGAGCCGGTTTAGCTACCTGAATAGTAAGATACTTATACTTTTCACCATATCGGCTTTTCAAACCCTCAGCTTTGTATTAATAGGAAACACCATCCTTGAGATACACTCAACAACATTTTACTACTGGTTGATTATCTTCTCCACTGCTGCACTTGCCAATATGCTGGGATTAAATATCAGTAGCGGGCTTAGCTCCGTTGTTGCAATATACATTACAATTCCGTTAATCATCATTCCTCAACTTCTTTTTAGTGGAACAATAGTTCCGTTTAACAACCTACATCAGCACTTCTCAAGTCAGGAGTATGTACCTATTGTTGGCGATTTGATGGTCTCCAGATGGTCATACGAGGCACTAGCTGTAAATGAGTATGAGAATAACAGGTATGAAAAAATATTTTTTGATATCGACAGAAAGAAGAGTGTTGCAGCATACACATCGGGTATCTGGGTGCCTGAGCTTAAAAAGATTAACGACAAATGCTATAACTATCTTAAAACTAACAACACCAGACTGCTTGAGAAGGAATCGTCACTTTTGTTTAATGAGCTGAAAAAACTAAAACGAATAAACAAAGATTGCAGCATACTCCGGGAACTTCAATTAAACAGAGGTTATGACCTTACACTTCACAATCAAACAGACTCAGTTCTTACAAAACTGAAGGTGGTTAATCATGCTAAATATAAAATATTTGTTGCACGAAAGGACAGCCTAATGCAGGTTCTTTCGCACAAATTGGGTTCTACTGAAGAGCTAAAACAGTTTAAGCAGAAGTATAATAATGAGGCACTTGAGAAGCTGGTTTTAAATAAAACAGAATTTCAGCAAATTGAAATAACTGACAGGGCTATTATCCCATTGAGAAATCCAATATTCATGCCTCCAACTTCAAAATGGGGAAGGTCGCACTTCTACACATCAAAAAAATCCATTGTAGGGATAACTATCCCTACCACTATTTTTAATCTAATTATCATCTGGCTGTCAACAATTATCCTGTACATCACTCTCTACTTTAATCTGTTGCGAAAAGTAATTAATTATTTTGAGACCTTTAAGAAAAGGAAGCTGCACAAAAGGGTGCAAAAAATGACTACCTAAATTACCCCAAACCATTTAACCACCTTTTTTTAAATAAAAAAAACCCAACGAATTATTACTCGCCGGGTTTCTTGTTTTATAAATAATGTTTTCTTTTTGAAGAATCGTCTCACACAATAATCAGCAATTTAGTTTCCATTAATCACTCTGTACTCTGTCCTCCTGTTAACCCGATGCTGCACCTCTGAGCATTGAACACCATTGGAACAATTGTTTTTCAGTTTTGTTTCCCCATAACCTTTGGATATCAGTCTTGTCGAACTCATACCTTTGGAAATTAGATAATTTTTAATGGCATCAGCTCTTCTTTGAGACAAGGCTAAATTGTATTCATCTGAACCTCTTGAGTCAGTATATGAAGTAAGTTCCAAACTAATACCTGGCTTCTCATTGAGAAGAGTTATCAGTACATTGTCAATTTTTCTTTTAGCTTCAGGCCTTAATTTAGCACTGTTAAAATCCCATAAAATATCTAATTCATTGCCTTGCACTAAACTACATTCAATTTCTTCCCAAGTATTAATACCACCTTTTTTTACCAATACTTGTTTTGTTATGGTTTTATATTTAGCAGGGATTGTTTCTTTTACAATTTTTGCCGGCTCATCTAAAACCTGTCTTTTGATAGTAGCATATTTAGCTGGAATTTCTACTTCTTCCACCCATTCCTTTTTAACAACTACTTGTTTCTTGTATGATGATTTAATTTCAGATTTTGTATTTTCTGTCGTTGAGGCATCAGAGACCAATGTCTTAATTGGGATATCTCTATATTGCTCTGGCTTCTCTTTATAACAAAGAACTTGACAATCTTCCGGATTTGGGGATGTGCATTCTGAATAAGTTGTGTATTCCCAGCCGCTTGTTTTTGGGAATGTCAAAACAGTTTTTGAGTCACTACCAAATTTTGCCGGAACTACAGTCAATACCTTTTCTTTTTCTTTCTTTACATATGGTACTTCTTTCCACTCATATTCAGCAGGATGATAAATTAACTTCTTGCTGGCTTCCTTTATTAAAACTTTTTCGCTCACCCATTTGTAAGTAGCAGGAACGATCTTTAGTACTGTGTATGCAGGATTAGTTTCGATTGTAACCTCTTCTGTTGAGAATTCATCATGCGTAACACATTTTACATAACATTTTCCAGGCTCGGGATTTGCGGGTAAACCATCTTGTGCATTAGTTTGCTGTGCAAACAATACTGTCAGTGCGAATAGTAATAAGT
>Ga0256831_1002007_pt1 | contig 10695 bp, 9 predicted proteins | sample 132544metaG_FD_189087 | JGI IMG/M metagenome (GOLD analysis project Ga0256831, IMG submission 189087) | Hydrothermal vent microbial communities from Lau Basin, Pacific Ocean - 132-544 | ecosystem: Environmental > Aquatic > Marine > Hydrothermal vents | place: Pacific Ocean: Lau Basin | collected... | reverse complement strand
CAAGAAAAGCCTATACGCTTCACTTTTTTATTATATTCTAAAAGTTTGCCCATATAGCGATCATAGGCATAAAAGAGCTGGAGCGCATAACACCTTTTGGCAACCTTTGTATCTTTTGTAGAATGTGTAGAATGTGAAGAAGAGGCGATGCGGGAGGTAGAAAAAGCAGAGGAGGAAAAAGAGGTTTGGCCAGAAGCGCCAAAAAAGTTAAACCCAAAAGGAGGCGAATCTATCCCAAAATACCATCCCGCCCCCACAACCACCGCAAACGCAGCGATCCACGCTCCATATGTTTTGATCAATCTCTTAAGCCAGTAGCGGCGACATCTCCTGTGAAGCTCGTCAAAATCAAATATCAAGCACTCCTCCATCAATAGCCGCCATACGCACCAGACATCGACTAGGCTTTTGATATTTTGGGCGGTCTATTTTTCGTGCGTAATCCATCATCAAAAACATTTTATTGAGTATTTTTTTGGTATCTCGGAAATTTCCTTTGGCAATGGCAAAGATCTCTTTGGAGAGAGCTTTAGAAAAATCCCTTTCAAAAAGAACGGCTTTGGCCTTAAGAAGAGCGTTGGCGATAAACTCCCTCGTCTCATCAAACTCCATCCTCCCCATCCCTAAGACTCGATGTGGGCGTGAGCGAAACTGAGGCTGGCTTAAAATTTTTTTAGACTCGTGCTTATGCATGGCCAATAAAAACCAAAAAGCCCTGCTATCGGCCAGGATACGAAGAAGCTCTACCATCTCCTTACTCAAAAGCTGCGCCTCATCGATAGCTACGATCGCATCGCTCTTTTTGTATATTTGCACCGCCTGCCTTATCATCGCCTCCAAAGAGTACTCGGCCACTTCGTGTCCACTCTTGAGAATCAAGGAGCGAACGAAATCGACAGGCTCAAAAAAGGGAGAGTCGTACCGGATAACCCTATAATTTTGATCGAGCACTTGGGGAAGACGCTCAAGAAAAACCGATTTGCCGCAGCCGGGTACGCCCACTAAAAAAAGCAGTTGTCTTGTCTCGTTTTTCAAGGTAAAAAGAAGCTCCTCTTTGAGTTGTACAGCGGCTCGCGTCTCATAATAGTCCACCTCTTTGACCCGCTCCTCAAAAATTTTGGCGATGGCCACATAATCAGCCATTTTAACCCCCTTTTAAGATACTCGCTTCGTCAATGGTGGGAATATGATTTTGATCGATTATCTTAGGCACTATCAAAATAAACAGCTCGCTCTTTTTTATCTCTTTTTTCGTGCTGTGAAAGAGCCTACCAAGTACGGGAATATCGCCTAACAGGGGAACTTTATTATGATCTTGGCGAATATTTTTACTAATAAGACCTCCAATAAGGATCTTTTGACCATCCTTTACTTTGACAATTGAGGTTAACTGCTTGATCTTCATATCCGGTGGGAGGCTTCTACTTGCGCTGTTGTTCGTTTCTCTGGCACTTAAGAGCTCGCTAGTGACTGGATTGATCTTCATTATGATCTCATTTTCGTCAGTAATCTCTGGAATCACATATAAAGTTATGCCAATAAATGATTGGCCGATGGCGTAGGTAACAGAAGATTGCAAAGTCCCCGTAGTCGTCGGAGCAGTATATCCTGTGGTTTCATACCGATAAGAGAGCTGATCCCCTACGTTGATGATGGCAGGCTGGTTGTTAAGCGTGAGGATTTTTGGGTTGGAGAGGACTTTGACGCTGCCATACTTTTTCAAAAAATCAAAAAGTCCTGTCATGGAGAAGTTATAGCCCACAAAATAGTTGGGTATGGAAAAATTTTGTACGCTCACACCATCTTGACGCATGGCATGGGCGTCACGATGCCCTTTGATAAAGAGATTGAATTTACTCCAATCTATCCCCAAAGTCTGGGCATCGTTATAGACTACTTCGATCAATTTAGCCTCGATGAGTACTTGCTTGTGCATCCGTTTGGTAAGCTTATTTAAAAAACGCTCCACCTCATCAAGCTCTTTTTTGGTCCCACGCACGGTAACCAACGAGGCGTCCTTATTGATAAAAATACGAAAATCCTTTTTACCCGAACTACCTCCTAAAAGTGCTTCGAGCTGCTTTTTCAAACTCTCCCAAAAGGTAAATTCCGATTTTGTAGTAATAGTAGTATAATCACTCGCTTTTCCTGAGCCGCCCTCCACACTCTCTCCCCCGCCAGCCCCACTCAAGCCGTTTTGAGCGATATCGCCGTTTTGGGTAGAGGTACCCAAAACGATCGACTTCTTACTCTCACTGACCATAGAACTGAGATTGATATAATCGATATTATAGCTCTTAGTCTTATAGTAGGCAATTTTTAGCAGACTTTTGCTTGGCTCGTAAGTATAAAAAAGATTGTTATTAAAGAGTAAAAAGTCAAGCAGCTCTTTGAAAGTATAATTTTTAATATTGACAAAATCAAGGGTTTTATCGATCCTCTTTTTGGCGTAAGAGTCTTCAAAAATAATGGAGAGCCCACACTCTAAACTTAGATCTCTCAAAATATCTCGGATTCTTACCCCCTCTCCCTGCTCGGACATCGCTTTGAGATTAAAAAGCTTTCTTTCGCAGCTATTGCCAAAGAGCAAAGAGCACGACAACAAAACTATAAAAAAACCCCTCATCTCTCTCCTGTTTTTAAAATTCTCTTCTTCCTTAAGACAAGTATCTTCTTTTTCCCCTTTCTTTGCAATAAAACATAGTTATTAGTAATTTTTATAATGTAAAATCCTCCCACACGCTCGCCTACCTTATAAAATCTACCGTTGATATACGCCTTATCTCCAAAAATAGCAAAAAGACGCAAAATAGGAACTACAGGCCTTGGGGTCACGGGTACCCGATTTTTTCGGATGATTTTTTGAGCCGAGCCAAAAGGGTCGTACCAAACCTCTAGATCTAATACTTTAGCCCCCAACACCGCAGGCAGCAGCCATAGCGCTACCCTTTTCATCGGCTTGCTCCATAGAGTTTAAGACGAAAGAAAAAAGAGGGGATCGTGCCGTTGGTTTCGATATGGAGTCTCTCTATTTTAAGAAGAAGCTTTGAAGCTTCTATACCTCGCAAAAAGCGGACCAAAGCTAAAAACTCTCCCGTCCCATTAATGTCCACCACCTTTTTTTCAAAAATATTTCCCCAAAAAGGTTTTTGTACCTCATCGATCGCTATCTCCTCAAGTTCAAGCCCATAGCGATACGAGGCTGACAAAATTTTTTCTAAAAGTTTTGAAAAATTTTTAGGCGATAAAAAGAGTACCCGTCGCTCTCGCAATTTTCCCAGTAAAAAATTGCGTTGAGAACGCAACGCCTCTATATGAGTACGCAATTGTACAAGCTGACGCTGCAATTGAGCTATCTTAGCCTCCAAATATCTTGGACTCTGTTTATAAATGGAGCGCTCCAAAAGGGCTAAATGCTCTTTTTTAGACTCTAATTGTCGCAACTTCTTCTCTATCAGGCCAAAATAGCCTCCTACAATCACTATAACCACCAAACTCCCTAACATCATCCACCGATACGATTTTGGAAGAAGTTGCAGCTTTTGCTCATATATATCTAAAAGTTGCGATATTCTCAAGGAGCCACCTTTACTACACTTTCATACAGCCCGTCTTTTCTTTGAATCCTTTTGGTCTGGACATTTTTGTATTTACGCTGGAGCAAATAGCGCATAAATGCGGCAATACGATCTCGCTGCTCATCTTTGGAGAGAAGGTCGACCAAAATCTCTCTTGTGCCGTTTTGATCGATCGATTTGGTACTCAAATGATAGGTATAAAGGGCCTCAATCACATCGTTTATCATCCGCTCCCTATCGAGCTTTGCTTTTTGTATGAAAGGGATAGCTTCTAAGGTCTCTTCGATAATCTCATTCTCTTTTTCTAAAGCGCCTATCTGGTTTTGGAGCTCTTTTTTTTCTTTTTTGAGTTTTCGCAATTTGGCCAAAGATTTTTTATTAGTCGATTTAATAGAGGCAAGCTCTTTTGTCTTTAGGCCGATACTCTCTTGGATTTTGGCCTCTTGGATATCCAGATAGAGCCAAAATCCACCCACGGCCAAAATCGCAACAATCGCCGTTACTCCATACCAAAAGAGCTCGTAACGGTACCAAGGAAGTCCCCGATCGTAAAAATTGAGATTGATTTTTTGGGGCAAGCGATCATATTGAAGCACATAGTACGCTTGTGTGGCCAAAGAGCTCTGCTTTGGCTCCATATTGCAACACACCAATCTTTCATATTCCACGCCAGAGATACCAAAAGAGTCAAATAAACCATCCAACCCCTCAATCAGCTCCCCCTCAAAATCAAGAATAATACGATCGATCCGCTCCAAGCCGTAAAAGCTTCGCTTATGATTAATCGCATAGGCCAGTTTTTCGACCATTGTGAAAAAACGTTCTTGCAACATATCAAAAATATGCATCTGCTCAGGAGCGTAACGAGACTCCACAAGGCCGTTTTGAACCAAAAGAGTTTTTAAAAGAGTGAGCTCAATACCCATGGCTTTAGAAAGCTTGGATAAAGAGTCGATTGTGCGATGGCCGATATAGCGCCCCTTTTGATAGACTACGCCAAAAGCCTCCTCCTCGCCCAAATAGATAATCAAATCATCCTTTTGACTTCTTTGATCCACATAAAGACTCTCATAGGCGATAAATCTAGGAAATAAGAGATCCAAAAAGCCAATTTGATCCACATAAGGCTCAAAAAAAGGATCCACATCCTCTTTGCATAGGGCAAACGCTTCGATCAAATAATCCTCTTCTTGCGGCATTTGATATACAAGATAATCGATAACATACTCTTTATTGGGATCAAGTCCCCCCTCATTGTACATTTTGAGCTCTACTTGCACAGCCAAACGCTCTTGATCAATGGAGGATGGAAGCTTAAAGGTAAGCGTTATGACATAACGTACAGGAACTACTGCTCCTATACGGAATTTTTTCGCTTTCGATGGCTCAACAGAGGAAAACTTCTCTCCGTCAAAAAGATAAAAACGCTCCTTATACAGCAATACGGCCGCTTGCATCTACCCTTTCCTATCTCCTCTTGATTATCAAAAATGACCGTAAAACCACCTCATTAAGGAAATGGTTATAAGGTCGTTCAGGCATAGCCTGATTTTTTTTGTATATTACTCTATAATGGCCAAAAATCAAAGCCGTTGATCAAGGTAGGATACGCCTGAGCTAAAATGCTCCTCAACAACCTAAGGTCACTTAGGGGAGCGAATCCACACCATTTACGGGGTGCTGGAGTATCAAAACATATCCGCTTTGGGGCAAAAGGATCAACCGGGCCTCTTGAGAACGATAACGAAGTAAGAGCAGTTCCGTAGGTTTGGCTATGGGAGCATTGAGAGTTAGATTGTCCTCAAGATGAGGTCTGCCAAAGGAGTCAAAACAGAGCGTTTTATAAGAAGTGATTATGTCGGCATGGAAAGTATAGTGCTTTTTTATAGCCAATTGCCTCCAAGCTTCTTTTTGCAAATCCACGCATCCTACGCTGGCGTTGATATCAGGCGTGGAATGTCGTTTGTCATACTGGATACCTTGATATTTGGCCCGAAGAAGCCGCATCCGTACAAAATCGATATCCTCCAAAAGATATTGGGGACGATACCTATACAAAGCCGCAGCACTCAACACCCCTATAATAATCAAAACAAAAATGAGCTCTAAAAGAGTAAAAGCCCCCCTCATGGTCTTTGTAAGCTCCTTTGAGTAATACGAATGGGAGAAAGTATTTTGGCCGAGGGCAACGAGCGGACAAAGAGGCGGATAATCATATAGCCGTTGCTTTGGGGCGTCTGGATGACTACGGTATTAGCAGGTGTGCAGTTGGTATTGTTGTGCTCACTCTTTTGATAGATATAACAACGCTCCACCACACCCACCGCCTCAAATTTGCCATCTGGAGAGAAAAAACGCAAATCGCTCTGATTAGCTTCTATTTTCATCAATGTCGCCTCTAAGGCACTTTGCATAAAAAGACGGGCCTGTTCTTTATTGTAACTATCGGCAAAAAAGCGTACATGCAACCTCGCATACGAAAGCGTAAGCGTGGCCAAACCACTTAAGAGCAAAAGCATAAAAATAGCCATCAACAAATTAAACCCTCTTTTCAAAAGACCACTTTCGTCTTATCAAAATGGATCTGTATCTTTTGCCCCAAAATGGGTTTGTTGATATCGAGAATAAGACGTAGGGTAAAGTCTTGTTCCTTGACTCCAAAACCAGCAACATGACGCATCAAAATAGTCGCTCGACCCGATCGATTGTCGCTTTTTGGATCGGCACAAAAGCTCTCTCCCCGCCACGGCTTGTACTCGTAAAAAAGCACTAAAGTATTTTTATCCACATCAAGTCCCCTTAAACATTTAGCATCAGGATCTATATCGGCTCCTCTGGCCACCCCATAGGCACTTTTGGCCAAGTAATACTTTTCATATAGCCATTTGGGCTTCACCGGATCGGTAATGGTAATAGTATGGGGAGGTTGCATGAGGATATCGTAGATAAGATCGCTATTTCTTCCATGCCAACCAAAAGCATCTAAGAGCTGCTCGCTAGTAAAACCTTTATCAAAAGTACCGGCAAAAACAAGAGCTCGTCCGGGAAGATCGGCCGCAATATCGGTATAGAGGCTATAATCCAAAAATTGCTTGATAGAGCGGCGCATATCCACAAAACCACTATATAAACCTGCATCAAAGCTATCCTCGTCAAAACCGATCCATTCCAAAATTTTATACTTTGCAAAATTTTGAATATCTTGAATCGGCTTGAAATCTTTGCCGTATGGATCGTAACCGATCGTGGTAGCCGGAATACGACTATGAAGCAGCGCACTTAATTGATCCAGAACTATTTGAGACTCTAAAGAGAGTTTTGTCATCTGTCGCACTTTAAAAGAGCGCAGCTTTAAAGCCTGCAACCCCCTAAAAGAAGCGACCGCTAATAAAGAGACGATCACTACGACTACAATTAATTCTAGCAGAGTAAAAGCGCCTCTTAAGGTCTTTTCCATGGGACTCTATTGATACGGAGTTGACCAATATTGGAAGAGAAGTACGTCAGTTTGGCAAAACTTCCCCCAATATCTTTTTGTTTACTCAAAGGAGTCACATCTATGCTGACCATCTTCACATCGCTGCTCGTACGGACCGATTGAGTCAAAAAGGTTTGATTATAATCTTTTACATATGACACGTTTATCTTTAACAAATATTTTCTCGTACCAGAGGAATTGGTAATCTTTTTCTTATATCCGGCAAAATCGTCAATATCGTTTGGAATCGATTCGCCATCTGGACCGATAGAAGAGGCCTGAAGTGTATGACGGCAGTCTCTAGATCCAGCAAACCCTCCCGCTCGGTATATATCCCACACGGGGCAGCGATAGATATCAAGATACTCTTGAGGAATGAGAATCTCGTCGCTTTGGGTATTGCGCTCATCCCATGCAAGTACTCTAATCCATCCCATCATCGCAATGGCGTTAGCAATCGCCTCCTCCTTGAGCATAGTAATAGAGCTTTTGGCCGAGACTTGGAGTACCTTAGGCAAAACGGTAAAGGCCAAAGAGATAAGAACCATAGAAAATATCAGCTCGATCAAAGTAAAAGAACGCCTCATCGAAATATTCGTACACCATGTTTAGTAGCGGAGATATTTTGCTCAAAATGAACACCCTCAATCGTACCGCTTTGTACCGGCGTGGTATAATGCTTTGCAAAGTAGCGATACTGAATACAAGGATGGGTAGTACAATCACTAGATGGATCAAAAGAGTAGCTCTTTGTAGGATCGTAAGTAAACCAAAGCCATTGTGGAATCTCTAGATGAATAAAAGTCCTCGGCTCTTTGGAAAGATTACGAATATGAACCTTATAGTAGCCAAAGCCTTGTTGTAAAGTGGCTTTTGCGCTCATAGCCGCATCCAAATCAGTAAGGGCAAACCCTTTTTTGGGCATAAGTTTCAAAATAGTACCGTCTTGATTTTGGTGCAAGTCCATAGCGCCCCAACCCTCCAAAATCATTGGCTCTCCCCAATGGTAGACAAGTACGGGAAGTGTGAGAGTATCCTCCAATTTATGGGTAAAAAGATCATCACTTTTTAATCTACCATAATAAAAGGAGATCTTGCCATCACTATGGCGAGTAGTACCATTGGCCTCCTTATCCGTTACATTGATCTCCAATAGATTAAATGTAAACGGCTCTACCGGCCGACTTGGATCTCTATCAAAATTAAAATAGATCGTAAGCTTGGTCGACCCATTATGGTCGGTAGTAAAATTGGATGCCTCGTACCCTTTGATAGCTAGTATATCGTTTTTTTCTACACTTCGCAACGATCGGTTGAGATCATAAGCGTCTTGAAGAATGTAGAGCAGACGATGAAGCGAGGGAGCAAAAAGGGAGTTGTGGGAAAATGTGATATCGATATCTTTGGCATAGCAGAGATTATTGTAGTTGAAAGTCGTTTGATCTTGAGCGTTTTGCGCTGTGATAAGAGCCGATATCTTTGCTGACATATTCAGATCAAAAGAGAGATAGGTAAAATTTTTTTCCCTATCAAAATCGTATAAAGAACTCCAAATAGCAAAATGGTGCGGGATAAATCGCACTGTTCTCCTTGCTTCTTGGATAAAACGTTGCGTTGTATTCGTATCGTCTCGATCTACCAAAGCAAACTCTTTACCATCCTTTTCATGAATAGATATGTTTAGCTCGCCCACCTCCCCATAATTGGCCAAAATATTCTTGGCTATGCCGTTACCAAAGGCAAAAGAGGCAAGAGTAAACGCTCCGGTTATACATCTTTGATCACTCTCTTTAACCTCTACCGCAAAACTCTCATCTTTTGACTCGTTATAGTCTGGTACAAGATTTTTGGTATGACTTCTTGCTTCAAAAGTTATAAAAAAATTCTCTCCGGCTCGCACTTTCTTACGAGTAGGCAAAATCACAAACTTTTCCGGTCGAACGGCAAATTGATCACTTGCATTAGTCTCGTTGCCCTCGCTCTTTAAAGGGCATGGTACATCTTTATCTTTTATCCATGCAATATGCACGATCGCTCGCCTAAGCGCTCTTGTAATCGTAAAATTGAGAGTACCTTGAGAAGTCTGTGCCGAAGTATTCATATCCCAAAAAAGCCTTTTTTGCCAAGCAGATACTCCGCCGCTTCCATCCTCTATACGAATACAAACCGTCCCGTTAAACTCTTGATACCCACTTCCATTCTCATCCAAAGAGGCCACGAGAAGAGCAAACTCTTTATCCACAATTTTCGTAGAGATATTTCTATCTACAATAGCTCCATCAAGATTTCTAAAAATATCCCAAGCGTCAAATCGATACGAAAGCTGTGAGGATTGACAATAAAAAAGATTGCTTTTGGGCACGATGGCATAGCTCCTATCCCCAGCTCTTTTCCAGTAGAGCTGATAATTATCTTCCACCGACCACTCTTGATGGCGAAATTTGAGTTTATGATATCCCTTGCCTAAAAGGAAGCTTTTGTGATGATCTGTCCCATCAGCCCCGTGCCCCCCGTACCATCCAAGATACTTTCCATCTATGATCACCTCTACCGCATCGTCCCCATTGACCGCAAAAGAGTAGGATCCATCCTTTGGAACATAGAGATAGCCCTCAAAGATGCTCATATACCTCTCGTCCGGATTTTGCTCAAAAGGGTTGTTGTCTCTGCCCACCGTATCGATCCTATCCACCACCCCCCTGCCGTACATTCGCTCCTTTTTGGCGTACTCACTCTCTAAGCGCTCAAACTCCTCATGATTGTTTGGATAGTGCCGCCTATACCCATCTATATCGTAGGTGCTCAAAATCAACCCGTTTTTTAAAGGACAATCAGGCGTACATCCCAAACAACCTCTTTGTTGGCCATCCCAATTTCTCTCATCTTTTTCATTATTGTAGATCTGCTCAATATCTCGCTCTTTTAGGGCTTTATCAAAGATTTTTAGCTCATCTATATCCCCATCAAGATAGTATCCCCCATTTCTTCCTATAAACATCCTCTTTTTCGTATCCAAAGGGGGCGTAAAATTTCTCACCTCCTTTTGTAGCTTCCCATCATAATAGACTCTTAATCTTTTTTCTCCCCCGTCATAGACTACCGCTAGGTGGAACCACTTGTTATTGGGAGGACTTTTGACATACACATATTGAAATTTTCCCCCATTCTTTCTGTTGTGCACCACCGTAAATCCATTGCCTATGTAGACCTCTATATCGCTGCTGCCCCAATTGCTCATCTCCTCTCTTTTAAAAAAGATCGGGTGATAATTCCCGTTTGGAGCTTTCACCCATGCGCTCAATGTATACGAAGAGAGCCTTGGCGCTTTTTGCGATTCGATATATCCGCCTCTTTTTATCTCCCCACCTCTACACACCACTCCTTGCGTCGTCCTCGCTTCCCCAAAAGCCGTAGCCTCATATCCGTTCCCACTGCTATCACGCACCTCGGCTTTTCTCCCGCCCCATTTGCACTCATCCATCCTATACTCTACCACCGGCTTGGGTATCCCGCAATAAAAAAGATTGCTTTTGGGCACGATGGCATAGCTCCTATCCCCAGCTCTTTTCCAGTAGAGCTGATAATTATCTTCCACCGACCACTCTTGATGGCGAAATTTGAGTTTATGATATCCCTTGC
>Ga0256831_1002006_pt1 | contig 10698 bp, 5 predicted proteins | sample 132544metaG_FD_189087 | JGI IMG/M metagenome (GOLD analysis project Ga0256831, IMG submission 189087) | Hydrothermal vent microbial communities from Lau Basin, Pacific Ocean - 132-544 | ecosystem: Environmental > Aquatic > Marine > Hydrothermal vents | place: Pacific Ocean: Lau Basin | collected... | reverse complement strand
ATAAATATTTCCTTAAGCCGTCCGGTAATTTTTAACATACCGTCTTCATCAATAACCCCTTTGTCACCGGTATGAAGCCATCCGTCTTCAACCACCTCTTTGGTAAGTTCGGGTTTTTTATAATAGCCTATCATGATGCTTGGGCCTTTGGCCATAATTTCACCTTCGGGTGATATTTTTACCTCCAGATTTTTAACCGGAGGGCCTACTGTTCCAATTTTACGTTGTCCTTTTTCAAAGGTGTTCACTGCAATTACCGGTGAACTTTCCGTCATACCATACCCTTCAAGGGTGGGTAAACCGGCAGCATTAAATACTCTGGCCAAACGAGGTTGAATGGCAGCACCACCCGAAATAATAGCCCTCATGTTACCACCCAGCGCTTCGCGCCATTTGGAGAAAATTAATTTGTCGGCAATTTTAAGCTTTGCAAGATAAAAGGGATTTGCAATATCATATTCGTATTTTTCGCCAAGGCGTACGGCCCAGAAAAAAAGTTGATGTTTAATACCGGTCAGTTTGCGCCCTTTGGCAAGAATTTTATCGTAAACTTTTTCGAGCAACCGGGGCACTGTGGTTAAAATATGTGGCTTAATCTCTTGAATATTAGCCGCAATAGTACCCATGTTTTCGGCATAATAAATGGAAACTCCAAGGTACATAAACACGTAAATGTTGGTTCTTTCGTAAACGTGGCATAGCGGTAAGTAGCTGATGCTTCGGCAATACTGGTCAACAGGGAAAATGTGGTAAACAGCACTAACATTGCTTAAAATGTTGTTGTGCGACAGCATTACCCCTTTGGGGTCGCCGGTGGTGCCTGATGTGTAAATCATGGTGGCAACATCGTTAGGTTTAACAGCATTTTTGGCTTCCTTTAACTGCTCTGGATTTACATTTGATTTACCCAAGTCAATAAGTTGATTCAGGTGCTTTTGATCTTCCATTTCAGTAAAGGTGTAAACACCTAAAACATTGTCGATGTCAGGAAGAATGTGCTCTATCTTTCTCCAAATTTCTTTTCCCGAAATAAAAACATACTTTGCATCCGACTCGCGTAATATGTATTTGTAATCCGACTCGCTAATGGTCGGATAAATGGGTACATGAATTGCTCCGAGCTGCAATATTGCATGATCAACAAAATTCCATTCAGGCCTGTTGGGTGATATGGTGGCGACCTTATCACCTTTTTTAATCCCCAACTTCATCAACCCGTAACTAATATAATCCACTGTTTGACGGATTGTTTTTATATTGTACTTAACCCATTTTCCATTTATTTTTCCTGCTAAAACGTCCTCTTTAGGTTCAAACTCCTTTTCGTAACGAGGCAGTAAATCAAATATCCTTTTAACTTCCATGTTGATACAATTTTATAAAGCGCAAAAGTAAACAAATTATTAAGTTTGTATAATACTGGAATACAATATAATACAAACAATTACGCATGCATAATAATAAATTATATTTTGGAGTGTCATTTTCATTTCTCATCCAAAATTGGTAAAAACAAATTATATAGATGTTATATTATTAACAATAAAGAGTGTATATTTGTACTGTAGTTAATTCATAATTGAAAATATTGTATTAATCTGAATGTAAACATTATATACAAAAAGATATGTGTACAACCTGCGGATGCGGCGAAAATGTTGAAGTGACAATATTACGTCCGCAAAAAATAAAAAATGTTACGGAAGGCTTATCGTTGGGACAACATCAGCATCACGACGAGCACCCTCATCATCATGAACACCCTCATCACGAACAAAAAGTTTTAGATGTTGAGGTGGATGTTCTACAACAGAATAATCTGCTGGCCGAAAGAAACCGCGGCTATTTTGAAGCGAAAAACATTTTGGCCGTTAATCTTGTAAGCTCGCCCGGTTCGGGTAAAACCTCGCTGCTCGAAGCGACCTTAAAAATCAAACAACCCGGCATGTCGTTTTACGTTATTGAGGGCGACCAGCAAACCATGAATGATGCTGACAGAATCGATGCTACGGGAGTGCCTGTTGTTCAAATCAACACCGGACAGGGTTGCCATCTTGACAGCAACATGATAAACAGAGCTGTTAAAGAACTAAACCCCGATGACAACTCGATCGTTTTTATCGAAAATGTAGGTAATTTGGTTTGTCCGGCCATGTTCGATTTGGGTGAAGGCACCAGAGTTGTTATCATTAGTGTTACCGAAGGTGATGATAAGCCCGTTAAATATCCCGATATGTTCCACTCGGCACAATACTGTATTATCAACAAAATTGATTTGCTGCCCTATGTTGATTTTGATGTTAAAAAAGCCAAAGAGTACGCCTTAAGGGTCAACCATCATTTAAAATTCATCGAACTTTCGGCTCGTACGGGGGAAGGGATGGATAAATGGATAGCGTTACTGCGCGAATTAAAAAAGTAATTTTCATCATTCTTAAAGTAAGTCAGGTTCTATGGTTTCTCCTTTTTTCATTTGCATAATTGACTCATAAAGTCTGTCAGCATTTGCTTTGGAACTCAACAGATGTACGGTTTCCATAATTGAGTTGTATTCGTCCAACAAAATCATCACAGTTCCTTTACCTGATTTTCTTTTTATTACTAACGTTTCATGGTTGTTTTCAACATTGTCAAGGAATTTTTTAATTCAGTCCTGAACACTGTAAAATGTGCAATAAAACTACAAAACCAATACTTTTCTAATATATTGCTTGTCGTTTTGAGTGGCAATTAACAAATAAACACCGGGTTTAAAATTACCTGAAACATGTGTTCTGATGGTGTTTCCGTTTAGGTGCTTACCATGATAAACAACATTTCCAAGATTATCAATCATGCGGATGGTAACCTCCTCATTAAACGGTGTGTTTATTATTAAATTAAAACTTCCGCCGTTTGGATTGGGAGCAACAAGCATGTTAAAGGCTTTTGGCATGTTACCCAGTACCCCAACCGTGTTATCCACAACAATGTATAACGAATCGGAAGCCGCACCGGCACCACAATCGTTAACCGCCTGTACCTTAAGCCATACTTCTCCCATAAAACTTGTGTTCCAGTAAACGGTAACAGCGGTATCGTGGTCAATTACTTCGCCTGCCTCCGAAGGAGTAACCGTCCAGTTGTAAGCAGTGGCATTTTCCACCGAATAGGTGGTGTAGTTGGTTTCCGAAACTTTAAAGATGTCAACAAAATCGGGTCCCTGGGGTTTGACAGGGGCATCCGGAACATTTTTAAAGGTTAAAACCACATCATCGGAAAAAGTACCTCCATCGTTATCAACAATGGTAAGTGTAAGGGTGACATTTCCGGTTGTGGCATCCTGTGTGCCGGGCGTATAAACAGGTTGCAACGAAACGGGATTATTAAATGTACCATCGCCCGAAGTGGTCCAGTTTACGCTGCTTTGGTTGGTGGCAGTTGCCATTAACTGATAGCCGCTGTTGGCGCAGGCATCGTCATCGGGACCGGCAAAAACAGTGGTAACCAGCATCGACGGCAGTTCAATATAGTCGAGCCATGCACAATCGGCGCCACCGCTTCCCGAAAAATCTTTTTTATAAATCCATTTAAACTCGTGGTATCCGGGATTGATGTCGTAAACCTGCTGTGTCCACCCTTCGTTGGTTCCCGACCAGGAGCTGCGTAACTCATCATCAATGTAAAATTCAAACACATCAAAATCGGGTTCGGAAGAAACTTTTTTATAAAATTTAATCTGATCCTGTCCCATTACCTGATAGGCTATGGAAAGTTGGCTTGTTTGGCCATCGCTAATAGCTCCCGATTTTGCCTGATAAAATCCCTCGTAAGGATATTGGTTGCTTATTACCCATGGCATATCGCCACCCTGCTGCCAATCAAATTTGTTGAAATTTCCGGTTTCAAAGTCTTCTAAAAACATCCCGATTTTTGGGAAATAGGTTTTTTGTTCCAAATAGCCGGCTGACTGTGAAGAAAAACGCATTTCGGCAATAATACCTTCCGGCGCGCTGTCGGCCACCGAAATCTGATAAGTGGCATAGTTATAACCGAATAAACCCAATACATCCATGGTATCCGTTCCTGTAAGCATGGTAATATAGTTGTTCCACGGAACAAGTTCGTTAAGTACATTTTTTGCATTACAGTGTCCTGTATTGGCCATTTTTACTTTAAGCGTAGCTGTTTCGCCGGGATCGAGGTGGCCATTGTTATTTCCGTTTTGCGAATCGTCAACAATCATCTCCAAGGGTATTATTTTGGGTGCTTTGAAGGATATAAAAAACCGGGTTACCCATGACGAATCATTTTCGTCGGTGGCAACAACATTAAACTGAACCATGTGCATATCAGGAATTCCATCGCTCACCTGAAAACGATAGGCAAGGTTTTGCCATTTTGAACTACCCGAATAAATAGTGTCGAAATATTGTGTTGAATCGATGAATGTAATGTAGGGGTCGGTAACTTCAAGCCGTACGTTAACGCCAATTCCGTCTTCGGTTCCAAGGTTTTTCATTTTTAACGAAAGCAGCAGGTTTTCGCCAAATTCAGGTATGTTGTTTCCGTTGCCAAGCGAATCGTTTATAATGTGATCGGCATACATGCAGTAGGGGCCGTCGGGAGGAATTACTTCTACCGTAGTGCTATAACGGAAATAGTTTTGCTTGGTGATAACAATATCAACAAAATCGCCCGGTTGTTGGGGAATTATGGGAATATCCAAATAGTTGCCGGTTCCTGTGGCTGTTCCTATAATCTGTTCGCCGTTGGTCAGGCAAATAAATGAACCAACATCGGCTTTAACGGTAAAATAGTCCAATCCCGAAAGCATCACATCATCGTGATCAACGGTAAGGTTTTGCGGCATGTTGTAATAAACATCGGTAAAGGCATCGCCGTGGGCATGGAAAAGATAATAGGTTACCTCTTTATTGCTTGGGTTTGATGGCCAGCTTGACTGCTGTAAAAAATATTTTCCGGCGGCATTGCCAAATGCAGGGCGTACATCTCTGGAATCGGGTGTGGTTCCGTAGTCGGGCATAAAGTCAGGCCACATGTTGTCGTACATGCCCCAAACATAGGTGTCGTTTACAAAGGAGTATGATACTTCGGTGGCGGCAATAATTCCCAATGCACCGTACTGAATGCGGTGAAATTTTTCGGCAAAACACTCGCCGTTAATATTAAACTTACCGGTTAAACAATTTATTGAAAATACGTAAGTATGGTCGGTATTGGTTAATCCGTCAAGGTCGCCGGTATTGTAACTCGGCTCGCCCCAGCCGTCGGTACCCCCGTGGTCGCGGTGTTGCAATAAAAAAGCCCCGGTATTAATGTCGTTGTTAATTCGCGTGGCATTGCCTCCCCAGTCGGTAAGGTATGAGGGGCTGTCGGGAATATATCCCAATCCGCTATCGCCAAAATAATCAACAATAGTACTTGTGTTGGTTGCTGTTGACCAGGGGCCGTTGTTGTTGCCCTGATAAAGTGCATTTTCGCGGTTAACGGTCTTGCCCAGGCTGTTTTCCATAAAGCCTGCAATTACCTCCGAACAAATTTGAAACCATCGCTCGGTTTGCCAACCCATGGCAGTGATTGGATGGTCGTAAAAGTATTGATTGGTTGGGGGATTACGCTCGTAGTTAATCACTTTGGTAACCATTGTTTCGAGCTGTGCTTCGGTTTGAGCAGTCATACGCGCAAAAACAACATCGGGTAAATGGTCGCCATCCACATCGGCATACAGGTTATCGGAAACACAATAATTATCATAGGTAGGGCAGTCGATGGTATTACCGGCAGCAGTGCCGTAATCGGCCATCAGCAATACTGCCGAAGGAGGTGTATCCCAGGTGTTGTATGCGCTGTCAACAAATTGCTCAATGGCAGAAGCGTTGTTTCCGCCGATTTCCGAAGTTTTATAAACATGCGTTGTAATACCTTGCTTTATTCTGAACAGTTTAATAGAGTCAGCCCATTGACTGTAATAATCGTCATCGGGAACAATAATTACGTATTCGTATCCGGTATTGGCGGCGCGTTGCAGCCTTTTGTTATAATCAATGGAAGGAATTTCTTTGCTGTTTATCACAGCGTCTTCAATAATGGGATCCCACCATCTGCTCCTTAACCTGTCGTCACCAAAATGGCCGTTGCCGCCTTTAAAACTAATCTCAACTTTCAGGTCACGATTAACAACCAACTCCTTGGTAACCGGATTGTATTGAAAAGGGCTAATACTGATTAGCACCACATCAAGGCCTCGTATTTTCATGGGTTTCGACAGCCTAACACTTTGCGCCGGATAAAAAGCATTTGTGGCGTAAAGGGTTTTGTTTTTAACGGGCGCCTTAAGAGGTTCGTTGTCTTTGGGAATACGGGCTGCCGGTGCAATCTCCATATTTGACATTGTTTCCGAACGCCGATTAATTACTTTCACGTTTACTGTAGCTCCTTGCGGCACAGCAATGTAACGACTGTAAAACGGAAGGTCGGGAGCGCCTTCATTGTTTGGCAGGTATATTCCTTTGAGGTTGATTTTTGTCATGGATTGTTTTTCAACCATTACAGGAACCATATCAAAGCTGTTAACCGAAAAATTTAATGCTACACTTTGATTGTTTTCGTTTAATACCGTTAAACCGTCTTTACCCCAACTGTCGTTGTACGAAATTTTCTTTTCTTGCGACAGGCCTTGTAAAGCCATGGCAAACAACAAAATAAACAGGGGCATAAATCTTGAACTGAAAGAATAAAAATGCTTCATTATAAAATAAATTAAATTTTTTGGAATCCTTTTTCTTTGACATCAAAAATAGCGGTTTAGATGTTTAAACTGATTATAAATTAGCTAATTTAGCCGCTCTTTAAATGGATAGTTCAATTTATCTTAGGATGTTGAAAACAGGAAAACAGATGCAAAAAAATATAAAACAAAACAGCAGAAAAAAGCCCGACTGGCTTAAAATAAAAGTACCGAAAGGCAAAGAGTACGTTGGTGTTAAAGAGATTGTAGAAAAAAACAAACTGCACACCATTTGTACCAGCGGCCATTGCCCCAACCTGCACGAGTGCTGGGGCAGAGGTACGGCAACGTTGATGATTTTGGGTGACATTTGTACCCGTTCGTGTAAGTTTTGTAATGTAAAAACGGGTAAACCCCTGCCGGTCGATTACGATGAGCCGAAACGTGTGGCGGAGTCGGTAAAACTGTTAAACCTGAAACATGTTGTACTTACTTCGGTTGACCGCGATGACATGGATGACCTGGGAGCCGGTATATGGGCAGCAACCATAAAAGAGGTGAAAAGGGTAAACCCGCACACCACCATTGAAACACTTACGCCCGATTTTGACGGACGCCCGGAATTAATTAAAATTGTGGCCGATGCAAAACCCGAAATCATTTCGCATAACCTTGAAACGGTACGCAGGTTAACCCCCCAAACACGAAGCAGGGCTAAATATGATGTCAGCCTGAAAACCCTAAAAATTATTGCTGATTCGGGGGTTGTTGCCAAGTCGGGGATTATGGTGGGTATTGGCGAAAAACCGGAAGAGGTTTACGAACTGATGGATGACCTGCTTAATGCAGGCGTTACCGTTTTTACCATCGGACAATATTTACAGCCCACCAAAAAACATTTGGAAGTGGTTGAATATGTAACTCCTGAGCAGTTTACAGAGTATGAACGGGTAGGACTTGAAAAGGGTTTTAAGTTTGTGGAAAGCGGGCCGCTGGTGCGCTCCTCATATCATGCCGAAAAGCATATTGAAGCTTAGGGAAAACTAGTGGCAAACAGGGTTTCGTATTTGAACAGTGGCGAGGTTTACTGCAATAATTTTTCTCCCGATGATTTATGGGAATTGCATTATGGTTTGCTTTATTCTTTTCTATTTCAAATAAACTACTTTTTTGCTTCCTAAAAACTGCCCGTTTTTTTGTACCGAAAAAACAAGCGTTCCCGAAACATCTGCTTTAATATGAAACCGTTTTGCTTTGCCGTTAAAATTTGTTGAATCCAACAGGTTGCCTTTGGCATCGGTAATGGTAATTTTATAGGCTCCCCGCTCGGGAAAAACAATTGACACTTTGCCGCTTGTGGGATTTGGATAGATTGTAAACCTGTTTTTGCCCGTCTTGTTATTTACCCCGAGATGATCTCTGTCCAGAGCGGCAAGCACATATTCGCCGGGTTTTATATTGTCAACATACAGGTAGCCAATGGTGGGGCCTCCGAGGACTGTTTGGGGCACATATTGCCAGTCGGTGCCGGTGGAGGGGCGGAATAGTATCATTACCGAATCGGCAGACGACAGATGCATATCGCCGTCAAGATAATTGCTGTTGCTAAAGTAAAATCGCCCTGTGGAGGCCATCCCGGCAGGAACAACACCCTCCACCGTCCAATAGCGGTTGGGCGAAATTCGCAAACCGGCAACAGGATGTTTTATGGAATCAGGGGCTACCCAGTTGTGAGTAACCCGCAGCCAGGCTGTGTCGTTAATTTCGTTAACCTCAAGGTTAAAAAAGGTTCGTTTAAAATCGTATCCTTCGGGATGGGTAAAAAGTTTTATGTCATCGGTGGTGGCATCAGCGGTTTTAGCGAACGGATCCATTAAAACAGCCCTTGGCTGAAACGAAAGCTGTTTTACCGAGTGGCCTGTTTTTCCTGAAAAGTGAATGGTGTCGGTTTGAAGGGTAAAATCACTTCTAAGATATCCTATTTCTAAAATGTTGTTATCGGCCAGAAAATCGGCTCCTCTGTATTTTTGTTTTTCGTAAATATTAATAAGATAAGATTCGTCTTTGGATATGGTTCGCACCGAGTCAATTGAAAAATGGGGTGTTCCCGGCGTAAAAACCCACGCATCAAAAAAGGGTTTCATATCGATACCCGTGTAATCGGTTAAGAACTGCTGCATATCGCGCGAGCTTACCGACCGGTAGGCAAAGTGGTTTAAAAAAGCGGTTATTGCCTGTGAAAACAGCGAGTCGCCAAGATAATTTTTTAATGTATTTACCACCACAGCCCCTTTGTCGTACGAAGTGCTGCCATAGGTGTATTGCTGCGGCACCTCTGCCAAAGCCCAGTATCCATGGTCGGTAAAAGCTGTTTGTTTGAGTACTTTATAGTTTCTGTCTTTCATCTCTGATACATATTCATCGTGTTCGCCAAGGCCTTCGAGGTAATACATTTCGCAAAAGGATGCCCACCCTTCGTTAAGCCACATCTCTTCGGCCCGGGCGCAGGTAACCATATCGCCAAACCACATGTGCGATAACTCGTGGCTGTACAGCGACTGATTGGATATGTTTCCGTTGATGGCAAAATTGGGATAGGCAATATTTCCGGCATGTTCCATGGCACCTATGGCGGTACCTATATAGCCTACCCTTCCAAAGGGATACGCTCCAAAACGATCTTCGAAAAAGCGCAAAGTGGTTTTTAAATTTACAAACGAACCGGCTACCTTTGATGTGTCCGCCGGACGAACATAAATGGAAATAGGAACCGTATCTTCAATACCGTTATACTCATCGGAAACCAACGCATAATTGCCTGTTGCCACCGATGCCAGATAGGTGGGAATGGCATGATTCAGTTTCCAGTGCCAGGTGGAGGCAGAATCGTTAACAGGTTGAACATCTTGTAATAAACCTCCGCAAACGGCCTTTTTATTGTTGTTTACAGTGATGTAAAAATCGTAGGTGGCACGATCGGTAAAGTTATCCACGCAGGGAAACCAGGTTTTTCCCAGATTGTGTGGAATGGAAACAAATCCCACCCCAAGGTTGAAAGCATAGGCTCCGTCCCAGTGAAATCCGCCCCACGATTCGTGAAAGGGGCTGCCGTGATACCAAACTTTTGCCGTCAATACGGCTCCTTCGTTAACCGGCTGCTGTAACAAAATATGCACCAAATCGTCTGATTGGGTAAAGGCTGCATTTGTATCGTTGAGATAAACCGAATCAACAACAAGTGCCTTGAGTTCAAGCGAAAACGAGTGCAGATTGTTAAGTTTTGAATGAATTGTGGCTTCTGTCCAACCCGTAATAATCCGACTGTTGGTATTAATTTGTGTAAGGTGGATGGAATAGTGTGAAACATGAATAGAATCGGCTACCCCGGCAGTTGTATTTTTTGCCAATAACAACAACAAAAGTGTAAACAGGTAAAGATGTTTTTTCATGTGTTTAAAATTTTGTAATATGTTAAACAACAAGCAATTCCAAAATTTGTAAACCCATGGAACCGCTTCGCTCTCCCATGAATTTTATTAATCATATTCTTGTGTGTATTTCCTGCCAGCCGGCAGGCTGGTATGATTAATAAAATTCATGGTCGTTTCATCGTTTTAAAAATAGGTCAATAAATATTTGGTAAAGATATGAACATTTACGGTGAATAATTGTAAGGAAAAGATTTTCCATTTGGCAGATTGTTTCCAAAACTACTTTACCGTTGGCTAATTCCTATTTTGATGTGCTGACACCATTATAGAACCGATAGAGTGTTGTCGGATTTTGTTGCCTGGGACTTTGTCAAAGTTGCTAATAATCTTAATAAAACCCTGTGTTAAATCCCCGAAGGGGATGCAATATGAATAACCATACGTGCTAGCGTATGGAGATCACACAAAACACAACCGAAACCCCGTATAGGGGTGTAATATCAATTGCTTTTTTAACATAATTTTTCTATTTTCGTC
>Ga0256831_1002005_pt1 | contig 10707 bp, 11 predicted proteins | sample 132544metaG_FD_189087 | JGI IMG/M metagenome (GOLD analysis project Ga0256831, IMG submission 189087) | Hydrothermal vent microbial communities from Lau Basin, Pacific Ocean - 132-544 | ecosystem: Environmental > Aquatic > Marine > Hydrothermal vents | place: Pacific Ocean: Lau Basin | collected... | reverse complement strand
GTTAATTGGTAGGCGCGAGTAGATTCGAACTACCGACCCCCACCATGTCAAGGTGATGCTCTAACCAACTGAGCTACGCGCCTATTGTGTTACTATTTATTACTATTAAAAATAAACAGTATCAAGGTCTCATTTGAACGATGCGTGATGCATCAGAAATGAGTGCGTATGATACAAAGGCTGAGGCTTATTGGCAAGTATTTTTTTAATTTTATCATTTTGTAACTATTCAGTATAACTTAAGCCTGTTAAGAGTATCTGCCTGAAGTGCCTGTGTTTGCGGGGTTTATGGAGGCAGGATGCCGAGATAAAGCGACACAGGGATGTGCTTGAGCGTCCCCGAAAATACAGGGACTGCAGGCAAATACGGTAATTTATACAGAGTAATCAATCTTTTTTCTATATATTAAATCGTGCATTTCTTATAGCGCAATAAATTTATCCTGCAGGATTTTTATCTGATCCCGCAGGCGTGCAGCTTCTTCAAATTCCATATTCTGGGCATGAGAGTACATTTGATCTTCCATCAGCTTAATTTTCTGCTCCACTTCCTGGCGGGACATCACCTCATATCTACCTGCCTCTTCTGCCACTTTGCGATTTTTCGCTACTGCCAGCCCGGCTCCGGGAATGGTGGCTTCCAGAATATCCTTAACCGATTTTTTGATGCCAATCGGGGTAATATTATGTATCTGGTTGTAGGCAATCTGCTTTTCCCGTCGGCGTTGGGTTTCATCCATAGCCCGCTGCATGGAACCGGTAATTCTATCGGCATAAAAAATCACTTCACCATTTACATTTCGAGCAGCTCGTCCCATGGTCTGGATCAGGGAGCGTTCTGAACGTAAAAAACCTTCTTTGTCCGCATCCAGAATAGCAACCAGAGACACTTCCGGGATATCCAGCCCCTCTCTTAACAGATTAATACCCACCAGCACATCAAATTCACCCAGACGCAGATCACGAATAATTTCTACCCGTTCTACGGTATCAATATCCGAATGCAGATAGCGTACCCGTACATCATGTTCGAGATAATAATCGGTTAAATCCTCTGCCATACGTTTGGTCAGAGTGGTTACCAGTACCCGGTCATTATTGGCCACTTTTTTGTGTATTTCTGAAAGCAAATCATCAACCTGGGTGGTGACGGTACGGATTTCCACCTCCGGATCCAGCAGACCGGTGGGTCTGACCACCTGTTCAGCAATCACATGAGCTTTCTCAGCCTCGTATTTTCCCGGTGTGGCAGAGATAAAAATACTTTGCGGTGCCAGATGCTCATATTCCTCAAATTTAAGCGGCCGATTATCCAGAGCGGAAGGTAGACGAAAACCATATTCCACCAGATTTTCCTTGCGCGAACGATCACCTTTGTACATCGCGCCTATCTGCGGAATAGTGGCATGACTTTCATCAATAAAAATCATGGCGTCATCCGGCAGATAATCCAGAAAGGTAGGCGGCGGCTGTCCCGGTTCCCGACCGGATAAATAACGCGAGTAATTTTCAATACCCGAGCAATAACCCAGTTCCATAATCATTTCCAGATCCAGCTGAGTACGCTGTTCCAGACGCTGAGCTTCCACCAGTTTATTAAGAGAATATAGATGTTCCAGACGTTGTTTTAATTCTACTTTAATTTTTTCTACCGCATCGAGCAGGGTTTCTCTGGGTGTTACATAGTGCGTCTTTGGGTAAATAGTGATGCGGGGCACTCTGCGCAGCACTTCTCCGGTCAGGGGGTCAAAATAACTCAGAGATTCTACTTCATTATCAAACAGCTCAATGCGCACCGCTTCGCTGTCTGAGTCCGCCGGATAGATATCTATTACATCACCCCGTACCCGATAGCTGGCCCGATGCAGTTCTACATCATTGCGTTTGTACTGCAGTTCTGCCAGGCGTCTTAAAATAGTACGTTGATCCACCAGATCACCGGTCACCACATGCAGTAACATTTTCATATAGGATTGAGGATCGCCCAGACCGTAGATACAGGAGACTGAGGCGACAATAATGGTATCCCGGCGTTCCAGCAGGGCTTTGGTCGCTGACAGACGCATCTGTTCAATATGTTCATTAATGGAGGCATCTTTTTCAATAAAGGTATCCGATGCCGGGACATAGGCTTCAGGCTGGTAATAATCGTAATAGGAAACAAAATATTCCACTGAGTTATAGGGAAAAAATTCTTTCATCTCCCCATAAAGCTGAGCTGCCAGGGTTTTATTATGTGCCAGAATCAAGGTCGGACGCTGTAAATTCTTAATTACATTAGCCATGGTAAAGGTTTTACCCGAACCGGTTACCCCCAGCAGAGTCATGGCAGCCTCACCATCTTCCATCGCCTGACTCAGCGTTTTAATTGCCTCTGGCTGATCACCATTGGGGGTATAGGAAGAAACCAGTTGAAAGGGTTTTGACATGCGTATTTGTATCCAGTTTTTATAATCATAAATTAATCAGTTGAAACGTAGCGAGAATGATTAATTTAGGATAATCTGACTAATGCCCTTAGAGTATAGTTATGCTAGAATTAGCACAATTTGCTTATGTTCTAATTTAACTTTTTAAGGCTGAATTTCCTTATTTTACGCTAGAGGTGCTTCACTTGGCTATACAGTTATCCAATCGAGTACAATCCGTTAAACCTTCCGCCACCCTGGCCATTACTGCCAAAGCCAAAGCATTACGGGCCGAAGGCAAAGCTATTATTGGTCTGGGCGCTGGTGAACCGGACTTTGATACCCCGGACAATATTAAAAAAGCGGCTATTGATGCTATCAATAATGGCTTTACCAAATACACGGCAGTGGGTGGCACCCCGGAGTTAAAACAGGCGATCTGTGATAAATTCCAGCGTGACAATTCTCTCAGCTATACCCCGGAACAGGTGCTGGTATCCAGCGGCGGCAAGCAAAGCTTTTATAACCTTTGCCAGGCTCTGCTCAATGATGGGGACGAAGTAATTATTCCTGCTCCTTACTGGGTATCTTACCCGGATATGGTGATTCTGGCCGGCGGCAAACCGGTTATTGTTAGCAGCAATATTGAGCAGGGTTTTAAAATTGCACCGGAACAGTTAACAGCGGCCATTAGCGACAAAACCCGTCTGATCGTTATTAACAGCCCGTCCAATCCAACTGGGGTTACCTATACCCGTACTGATTTACAGGCGATTGGATATATTCTAAAGGACTATCCGGATATTATTATTGCCAGCGACGATATGTATGAACATATTGTCTGGGCTGATGAACCCTTCTGTACTATTGCACAAGTCTGCCCTGAGCTATATGAACAGACAGTAACCATGAACGGTGTCAGTAAGGCCTATTCCATGACCGGCTGGCGTATCGGTTATGCTGCCGGCCCAGCCAGTCTGATTTCAGCAATGACCAAGATTCAGTCTCAGAGCACCTCTAATCCCTGCTCCATTTCTCAAATGGCGACCCTGGAAGCTTTAAACGGCGATCAAAGCTGTATTAAAACCATGCTGGCAGCGTTTAAGGAACGACATGACTATGTTGTGCAGCAGGTAAATAACATCTCTGGCATGCAGGCACTGGCCTCTCAGGGTGCATTTTACACATTTGTTAATATGCAGGACATCATTGACCGGACAGAGGGGATCTGCAATGATGTGGAGCTGGCCGATTATATACTCAGTGAAGCTGAAGTGGCTTTAGTACCCGGTTCAGCCTTTGGAGCAGAGGGTTATATGCGTATTTCTTTTGCCACCAGTATGGACAATTTACAGCAAGCTCTGGCTCGCCTGGAAAAACTATTTGCCTGATTCTGGAAGCCTCTCTCCTCACAAAACCCGCAAAAAAAAAGCGGCAAGGATTAAAACCCTTTGCCGCCTTTTTTACCTCCATACCAAGCTGTTTTAATTCCTTTAAAACCCTGCTTGCGGCCGGTCCTTCGACCCTTTTCTCCTTAATCGTTCCGTCTTACACCTTCCATAAAAACTCTGATGAGAACTCTGACATAAGAACTCTGACATAAGAACTTTGAAAAATTGTAAAGCATATTTTCTGTTAAATTCTAAGTTAGAACAGCATATAAAGCGGTTCTAACTAACTACATCTATATGCAGTTATTCTTTAGCTAAATCTTAGCAAATAGCCTCTGTAATACAATCAGGGATATCCCGAATAGAGTCAGGATCTGCCCGGGACAGCAGGCAGGCATATTTTAACAACTTGAAATCCACTGCCTTTAACCCAAAGTAAACAACAATCTTATAAGAATCAGGATATAAAAGTATGAGTGATTTTCCCTTTGTTGTTGATATTCAGGATACCGAACACTTTAAACTGCAGGTTATGGAGGCTTCTAAACAGCAGCCTGTTCTGGTCGACTTCTGGGCCGACTGGTGCCAACCCTGTAAAACATTAATTCCGATGCTGGTCAAACTTGCAGAAGAATATAAAGGGGCTTTTATTCTGGCTAAAGTCAACGCTGACGAACAACAGGAACTGGTTGCCGCAGCAGGTGTCAGAAACCTGCCCACCGTTAAGCTATTTAAAGATGGTGCCATTGTTGATGAATTTATGGGTGCCAAAACAGAAAGTGAAATTCGTCAGTTCCTGGATGCACATATTGACAATGAATCACAAAATGTCATTGAGCAGGCACTGGAACTGTCTGAATCCGGCGCACATGAACAGGCTCTGGAAGCACTTAAACAGCTGAATCAGGATGATCCATCCAATACCGATGTCTATCTGGCCACTGCCCGAATCTATCTGCAATCGGGTGATCTGGACAATTGCGAAGCGGTACTTAAAGCCCTGCCCGCAAATATTCAGATTAGTGATGAAGCCAGAAAAATACAGGATGAACTGGACTTTGCCCGGGCTACTAAAGATGCACCGGATGTGAGTGAAATTGTTGCACAACTGGAAACGGAGCCGGAAAATCATGAATTGCGGGTTCAGCTAGCCAATCAATATACGGTTTCTCATCAATATGAAAAAGCGCTGCAAGAATTATTGTATATTTTAAGAAAGGACATGAATTTTCAGGAAGGTAAGGCGAAAGAAGCTATGTTGAAAATTTTTGAAATACTGGGTAATCAGGAACCAATAGTACGCAAGTACCGTACTAAACTGGCCACCCTTTTGTATTAAGTAAGAATTGTATTAAGCTTTTGGCAGAGACAGAAGTCTCTGCCAAAAGCTGGTATAGTTATTTGTTTTTTATAGCATTAGCCAGCCGTTTGGCGGGTACATAACCCGGCAGACTGGTACCGTCTTCTAAAAACATGGCGGGCGTACCCTGTACCCCCAGAGCCTGACCCAACTGAAACTGTTTAGCCACGGGATTTTTACAGTTCTTTTCAGGAATAGGCTTACCCTCTTTGGCATCTGTCAGGGCTTTGTTCCGGTCATCAGAACACCAGACATTAACTGCCTTTTGGTAGGAGCGACTGCCCAGCCCCGCACGAGGATAGGACATATAACGAATGGTAATACCTTCATTATTGTAATCTTTCATTTCCCGGTGCAATTTAACACAATACGGACAGTCAATATCAGTAAATACCGTTACTTTGGCAATTTCATTTTTAGCCGGATAAATAATCATCTGACTTTCATCCATTGAGTTGAGTAATTTGCCCCGTGCTGCACCCCGTTTCTTCTCAGTCAGATTAACTTTGTTTTTAACATCAATAATATCACCGCGTAACATCATTGAAGCATCTTTATTAAAGTAAAATATAGTGGAGCCGTAACTCACTTCAAAAATACCGGGCATAGGTGTTTCTTCAATGCTGGTGGGTTTGGCACCGGGCATAAGAGTGTCCAGAGCCGCTGTCAGCTCCTGGGGTGCCGCAGGCGTTTGTGCCAGAACATTAACATTAAAAAGTGTGGTTAATGTAACCAGGGTAGTAACACCCAATGTGGATTGCTTAATATTTTTTATCATAGAGCTCATGTAATATGGTTTCCGTTTTTAGTCTCTGAAGTTGGTATATTGTAAAGCAACAGGTAAATCCTGCTGTTTCAGCATGGTCATAACAGCCTGTAAGTCATCCCGTTTTTTCCCGGTGACTCTGACCTGTTCCCCCTGTACAGCAGCCTGAACTTTAAGTTTAGTGTCTTTAATCAGTTTTACAATTTTGCGTGCTGAGTCCTTATCAATACCCTGACGCACCATTAATTTCTGCTCGATCAGTTTGCCATTGGGTTTCATATCCCCCTGTTCGAGACTTTTAATGTCTACTTTTCGGCGCACCAGCTCTTTGTGCATAATATCCAGCACCTGCTGAACCTGAAATTCACTCTCACTGAACAGGGTAACTTCTTCCTTTGACTGCTTAACCCCTGTTTGAGTTCCCTTAAGATCATATCTTTGCGTAATGGCCCGATTTGCATTATTGACCGCATTGGTTAATTCATGCATATCCAGTTCCGAAACAATATCAAATGAAGGCATTATATTTATCCTGTGCTTTTTATTAGCAATAAATTGCACTTCATTTTAGTGAGCTGTCAGTAATTGTCAATCGCTAAAGTAAGCTGTAAACCCAGCACCCTTAAAAGACGAGGCTTTGGGAAATAGTTGTCACCTCTGCTATCCTCGATCTTAAGGACGAGGCCTTACGAGGTGCCAGGTAAAACAGACTTAGCCTCTGGGGTGATGCTGAGCATGCAGTTCTTTAAGCCGTTCTTTGGCTATATGGGTATAAATCTGGGTAGTTGACAGATCACTATGGCCTAAAAGCATTTGCACCACCCGTAGATCTGCACCATGATTAAGTAAATGAGTCGCAAAGGCATGGCGCAGCACATGCGGTGACAAACTGTCAGAAATACCCGCAATACCCGCGTAACGCTTTATCATTACCCAGAACATCTGCCGAGTCATACCACTGCCCCGACGGGTAACAAACAGATTATCACTGAGCTTCAGGCCTAATAAATCGCCACGGGCATTTTTTATATAATGACTGATCCATTCTGATGCTTCTTCCCCCATGGGGATCAGACGCTCTTTATTGCCCTTGCCAATAACTCGAATCACACCCTGGGCAAGGCTGATATCGGTCATATCCAGGTTAACCAGTTCTGATACTCTCAGTCCGGCAGCGTATAATAATTCCAGCATGGCCCGGTCACGCAGACCCAGAGGATCATTTAAATCCGGTGCTTCCAGCAGCGCTTCCACTTCCCTTTCGGACATGGTTTTAGGCAGCGGTAGTCCCAGTTTTGGAGATTCCAGCAGGGCTGAAGGATCATCTATGAGTCTATTTTCGCGGATCTGATATTGATAAAAACGCCGCAAGGTGGATAACATTCTTGCCGTTGAACGGGCTTTAATGCCCTGTGCCAGACGATACGCCAGATAAGCCTGAAGATGGGCTTTATTTAATGCCATCAGCTCACCGCCATTACCGGCAGCGGCCCATTTTGACAGGCCTTTAAGATCGGTCTGATAGGCACTTAAGGTATGTTTACTCAGGCCATGCTCCATCCACAGAGCATCCAGAAACTGTTCAATGCTCTGTTCATCCTGAGCCAGTTGGGTACTATTCAGTATTTGCTTGCTCATGTGCCAGCAGCCATAGTTTTATTTGCATATAATCTATTTTACCTTTTTGCCGCAGCAAAGTATCACCGGCATAACCACCCACCCCGGATGCAGCAACAACCCGATGACAGGGAATAATAACAGGAAATGGATTATTACGGCAGGCATTACCCACCGCTCTGGCACTGCTGCCCAGTTCTTTCGCCAGTGCCCCGTAAGTTTTAACCTGGCCATAGGGGATCTGCTGCAAGGCCCGCCAGACTTTTTGTTGAAAAAGACTACCCGAAGTCATCTGGCAGGGTATACTGAAAGTTAAACAACCCCGGTTAAAATAATAATCAAACTGCTGCAGAATTTGCTGTGCGAAACGGTCAGCGGGTTGCGCGGATCCCGCTTCGGTAACAAAATCAACGGCCATGATCTGTTGTCCTGAATAGCGAATATTCAGTTTAATGTCTTTAACGGACAGAGCAATGGACAGTTGATTCATAAGCAAATAAACAAAAAAAGGGACACCTGATAAACAAGTGTCCCTTTTCTGGAGAATAAATTCAACTGTGAATTTAACTCAGCTTTTCTTTAATACGTGCAGCTTTACCACGCAGGTTACGCAGATGGTACAGCTTGGAACGACGCACATCACCACGACGTTTGACATTAATACTGTCAACCATAGGGCTGTAAGTCTGGAATACCCGCTCAACACCTTCACCATAAGAAATCTTACGGACAGTAAAAGCGGAATCTATACCACGGTTACGCACACCGATAACCACACCTTCAAAAGCCTGAATACGTTCACGCTCACCTTCTTTTACTTTTACGTTTACAACCACTGTGTCACCAGGGCCAAATCTGGGTACTTCACGTCCCATTTGTTCTGCGTTTAAAGCATCAATTATCTTACTCATTCGTTTGCTCCAATTACCTTAGGCCCTGAACCCAGGGATTGTCTAAAAATTAAAAATACTGTTTTGTTAATCCTGTTCCTGAATAAACGCCTGCAGCAATTGCTGCTCCTGCTCACTCATTTCCCGATCAGCTAATAAATCAGGACGTCTTTGCCATGTACGTCCTAAGGATTGTTTAAGACGCCATTGGTCAATTTTTTTATGGTTACCGCTTAATAATACCTGCGGTACCCATTCGCCTTCAAAATCTTCAGGGCGAGTATAATGCGGGTGATCCAGCAGCCCGGCATAAAACGAATCACTGCTTGCTGATTCATTATGTCCCAATGCTCCAGGTATTAAGCGGATCAAGCTGTCTATCAGCACCATGGCAGGTAATTCACCGCCGCTGAGTACATAATCGCCAATTGAACATTCGTAATCGACATAATGTTCTATTAAACGCTCATCAACCCCTTCATATCGTCCCGCCAGTAATATTAACTGCTCGTTATTACTGAGTTCCTTAACAATATTCTGAGTCAGAGGCTGTCCCTGCGGAGAAAGATAAACAACTTTAGTCTGTTTATCTTTACTCTGTATCTCTTTACTCTGAATACCAGAGCTATTTTTCTTAACTGAAAGTATGGCGTCTTTAAGAGGCTCTACCTTCATTAACATACCCGGACCACCGCCATAAGGTCTGTCATCAACTGTTTTGTGTTTGTCGCTGGTAAAATCTCTGGGATTAGTCAGACCCAGCTCAATTAAACCATTACGTATTGCTCTGCCGGTAATGCCCACTTTTATGGCATCAAACATCTCCGGAAACAATGTAATAACATCAATACGTTTTAACATTTTTGCAGAACCAATTTTCGTTCACCTGAGCTCTCTCCCTGAGGAGAAAGTGATTAATCAGTTCTTTGCTTCAGTTTCATTCCATTCGATTTGCCAGTCCACAATAATGGTTCCGGCATCAAGGTCCACTGATTTAATATAATGTCCCTGGACAAAAGGAATTAAAATTTCCTGGCTGTTATGCTGCACATCATCAGATGACGGCTTAATAACCAGAACATCATCTGCTGCTGTTTCCATTAAACGGGTCACCTGACCCAGTTTAATATCTTCAAGATTGACAACGCTCATCCCGATGATATCAGACCAGAAATATTCGTCTTTTGCGGTTGCCTTAAAATCAGAGCGATAAACCGCCAGTTCGGCACCTATCAGACTGGCTGCAGTTTCCCGATTATCATAACCGCTAAAATGCGCAATAACTCCCTTACCATGTGCCTTGCCACTGTCCAGTTCAATATCCTGCCAGCCTTCCCGTTTATTGCGTCGGATTTTTAACGCCGGGTAGTGCACAATATTTTCTCTGGGTTCTGTGAAGGAATAAACTTTAACCCATCCCTTAACACCGTAGTAACCGGTAATTTTTGCCAGGATATGCAGCTGTTCTGATTTTTCAGACATTGATTATTACATTCTCTGGCAAATTGCTATGCTAATATTAAAAAAAAAACGATTAGCTTGCTTTCTTAAACTCTTTAAGCAGAGAAGAAACGCGTTCAGAAGTCTGTGCGCCCTGACCTACCCAATGTTCAATACGATCAGATTTTATTTCCAGACGGGCTTCGTTTCCACGAGCCATGGGATTAAAATAACCCACTTTTTCAATAAAACGACCATCACGAGCAGAACGGCTGTCGGTGACAACGATCTGGTAAAATGGGCTTTTCTTGGCACCGCCACGAGCGAGACGTATAGTAACCATTAGGCTAATTTCCTCAATATATTCAATAACTTCCAGAAAAATTCTGTAACTTCGCAGACAAACCTGGAAACATTTGTTCAAGTACCGTAATAAACAGTTTTTAACTGTATTATCGCTGTATGCACTTAAAAAGCCTGCTCAGAAAAGACGGGCATTTTACTCTAAAACGGCCTGTAGATAAAGTGTTTTTGGGATTTATTTTAGTTTATTTTAAATGCTTTTTTCAGCTGCTGCTCCCCGAGCTCCAAACAATATTTTAAAATGGCATTTTTCCCATACCACCGCCCATTCCCGGCGGCATTTTGCCCATCTGACTGCGCATCATGTTTTTCATGCCGCCTTTGGAAAATTTCTTCATCATTTTCTGCATCTGCTTAAACTGTTTCAGTAAACGATTTAAATCCTGAATCTGGGTTCCGGAACCTGCCACAATGCGTTTTTTCCGGGAGCCTCTTATCAGTTCCGGCCGCTGGCGTTCAGCGGGTGTCATGG
>Ga0256831_1002004_pt1 | contig 10710 bp, 10 predicted proteins | sample 132544metaG_FD_189087 | JGI IMG/M metagenome (GOLD analysis project Ga0256831, IMG submission 189087) | Hydrothermal vent microbial communities from Lau Basin, Pacific Ocean - 132-544 | ecosystem: Environmental > Aquatic > Marine > Hydrothermal vents | place: Pacific Ocean: Lau Basin | collected... | reverse complement strand
ATTTCTATTTGGTGCAGTCGATACAAATGAGGCATTAGGTAAATGGGATATGGACCCATATAACTACACTAAAAAGAGTCTAGGGCTAGTTGACTCATATCATGGAGATAGTCATGGTAATTTAGGTTTTGCAATAGGACACAACTACTATAGTGAGATATGTAGTAGCGAGTCTAAAGAGTGGGAGTTAAAAATTGATTCAACAGATGGAATATATCAGCTTGATGAGGAGGGGAAAACATATATAACTCTAAAATTTCCTGCATATATGATAGGAAAAAAGATAGCTCTAGGTGTAAACTTCTCAAGTAAAAGTAAAAGAAGTGGAGAGGTACATTTTGAGACACTTCATAGTTTTGAAGGGGTTAAAACTCCAGATGCCATAAATATTGATGCCAATACAACTGTTATTCCTAGACAATCATTTGCTTTTGAGATAGATACAGGAACAGAAGATAGATTTTGGGTAAGAAATGCAAAAGTTATATGTGATGTTGATTTAGAAAATTTAGAGATTATAAATTTTAGAGAGAATAGTGAGGTAAAAAGTATCTCTGATTGTGGTAGTAGTGAAGATGGAGAGGTTGCATATTGGAGCTTTAACTTAAAACTGATAAATGAAGAAGAGGGTGGAACTATGACTTTTAATGAGTGTCAAGTTAGCAGTTTTATTGATAAATTCTAAATCAAAAAGGGTATAATTTTGAAAAAAATAGGTATCCCGAAATGATAGATTTAAAATATTTAGAGAAAAACTTTGATGAAGCTACTACTAAACTTACTAAAAAAGGTGTAGATAGCACTCTTTTAGAGGAGTTAAAAGATAGATTTAGAGAGTTAAAAGAGGCTAATAATAGATTAGAAGAGGCAAAAGCCAATCAAAACAAGATGTCCAAACTATTTGGAGAGTATAGAAGAGAGGGGAGAGATATATCTGAACTTAAATCTAAAGTAGATAAAAATAAGGAGCTTATAGCCTCTCTTCAAGATAAAGCAAATATTGCATATAGCAGACTACAAGATATAGCCCTAAATATACCAAATTTTCCTGATGAGTCTGTACCTTATGGAGTAGATGAAAATGATAATGTAGAGATAAAGAGAGTTCTTAGTCCAAGAGAGTTTGATTTTAGACCAAAAGAGCATTGGGAGTTAGCAGAGATAAATGGTTGGATAGATTTTCAAAGAGGTGTAAAGTTAGCTAAGAGTAGATTTTCTATTTTAAGAGGAGAGTCTGCTAGATTAGAGAGAGCCTTAATAAATTTCTTTTTAGATGAGAATAGAAAGATGGGATTTGAAGAGGTATATGTTCCATTTATCAATAACTCTAATATGCTACAAGGGACAGGACAACTACCAAAATTTGGTGATGATTTATTTAAAATTGAGGGTGAAGAGCTATATCTAATCCCAACAGCTGAAGTTCCACTTACAAATATATATAATAATGAAATCTTAAAAAAAGAGCAACTTCCAATACTCCTAACAGCATATACTCCATGTTTTAGAAAAGAGGCAGGTTCAGCAGGTAGAGATACAAGAGGTATGATAAGACAACATCAGTTTGATAAAGTTGAGATGGTTGCACTTGCTCTTCCTGAAAATAGTGAAGAGATATTTAATATGATGGTAGAGAATGCCTCTAATCTTTTAACTAAACTAGAACTTCCTCATAGATTAGTAACTCTCTGTGGTGGAGATTTAGGCTTTTCAGCATCTAAAACCATAGATTTAGAGGTTTGGTTACCTGGGCAAAATAGATATAGAGAGATTAGTTCAGTATCAAATACAAGAGATTTTCAAGCAAGAAGAGCAAAGATACGATTTAAAGATGGTAAAAAAAATAGACTACTGCATACTCTAAATGGTTCTGCATTAGCTGTTGGTAGAACTCTAATTGCAATTATGGAAAATTATCAAAATGAAGATGGAACTATAACTATTCCAAAAATTTTAGAAAAATATATGTAATAATTATACTATTGACTAATATCAATATTTATTGAAAACAGTTATGATATTCTTGTGTCTATGTTATATTTGTTTATAGCAAACTAATTATTTAGGAGGAAGAAGAATGGCTTTAAATAGAAGAGATTTTTTAAAAAGCTCAGCAGCTGTAGCAGCGGCTTCTGCTGTGGGAATTACTATTCCCCAAGAGGCTCAAGCAAAAGCCAAAGAGGCTGAATCAGATTGGCGATGGGATAAGGCTGCTTGTCGATTTTGTGGTACTGGTTGTGGGATTATGCTTGCAACAAAAGAAGGAAGAATTGTTGCTGTTAAAGGTGACCCTGCAGCTCCTGTTAATCGTGGACTTAACTGTATTAAGGGATATTTTAATGCAAAAATTATGTATGGAGCAGACCGACTAAAAACTCCTCTTCTTCGTATGAATGATAAAGGTGAATTTGACAAGCATGGTAAATTTAAACCTGTATCTTGGCAAAGAGCATTTGATGAGATGGAGAAATATGCGAAAAAAGCACTTAAAGCATCTGGGCCTGAAGGTGTAGCTGTATTTGCTTCTGGTCAATATACTGTTATGGAAGGGTATGCTGCTCAAAAAATGATGAAAGGTGGTTTCCGTTCAAACGCTATTGACCCTAATGCTCGTCACTGTATGGCAAGTGCTGTTGTTGGTTTTTATCAAACATTTGGTATTGATGAACCAAGTGGATGTTATGATGATATTGAGATTACAGATACTATTGTAACTTGGGGCTCGAATATGGCAGAGATGCACCCAATTCTTTGGTCTCGTGTAACAGATAGAAAACTATCTAATCCAGATAAAGTAAAAGTTGTAAATATTCAAACCTATACACATAGAACATGTGACCTTGGTGACTTTAATATTATATTCTCACCAAATACAGACCTTGCACTTTGGAACTATATTGCTCATGAGATTGTATTTAACCACCCAGAAGCTATTGATTGGAACTTTGTAAAAGAGAATATTATCTTTACAGCAGGTCCTACAAATATTGGTTATGGTATGAGAAGAGCAGGTGAAAAATCACTTAAAGATGGTAAATACTCAGCTAAAGAGATGGAGACAATCTCAAAAGAGATGAGTAAGAAAATTTCAGCAAAAGAAGCACCAGCACTTGCACCTTATGGGTATAAAGAGGGCGATGTAATGAAAAACACTGCTGGTACTCTTAAACACTGGAAAATCTCTTTTGAAGAGTATAAAAAATCTTTAGAGCCATTTACACTTGACTATGTAGCAAAAATTGCAAAAGGTGACCCTAATGAGTCTATTGATAGCTTTAAGAAAAAACTTCAAGATTTAGTAGCACTATATGTTGAAAAGGGTAGAAAAGTTGTAAGTTTCTGGACAATGGGTATGAACCAACATACAAGAGGTACTTGGGTAAATACACTCTCATATAATGTTCACTTCCTACTAAATAAACAAGCACTTCCAGGAAATGGAGCATTCTCTCTAACAGGACAACCTAGTGCATGTGGTACAGCTAGAGAAGTTGGTACATTCTGTCACAGACTTCCAGCAGATTTAATGGTTAAAAATCCTAAACATAGAGCAAAAGCTGAAAAAATTTGGGGACTTCCAGCTGGAACTCTTAACCCTGTAGGTAATCAACATATTATGAAAATCCATAGAGATATCGAAGATGGTGTCGTTAAATTTGCATGGGTTAATGTATGTAATGCTTATCAAGACAGTGCAAGTGCAAAACATTGGATTAAAGCAGCTAGAGAGATGGATAACTTTATTGTAACTTCAGATGGTTACCCTGGTATTTCAGCTATGGTTTCTGACTTAGTATTACCATCAGCAATGATTTATGAAAAATGGGGTGCTTATGGAAATGCAGAGAGAAGAACACAACACTGGAGACAACAAGTTTTACCTGTAGGTGATGCAATGAGTGATACATGGCAGTGGATGGAGTTCTCTAAAAGATTTACAGTTAAAGACCTTTGGGGACCATATACACTTAGAAATGGTAAAAAATTAGCAGATGTAAGAGCTGATGCTAAAAAAATGGGTTATAATGATGATACAACTATGTATGAAATTCTCTATGCAAACAAAGGTAAAAAGTATAAAATAGACCTTAATAAATTCCCACAAAAAGGTTATGATAACTCTGACTGTATCGGTGATAAGAGAAAAGTACTTGGTGGTGACGGTAAAGAGGCTAAAGGTTGTGGATTTATGGTTCATCAATATCTCTTTGAAGAGTATGCATCATTTGGTAGAGGACATGGACACGATTTAGCACCATTTGAAGTATATCATAAAGTAAGAGGACTTAAATGGCCTGTTGTTGATGGTAAAGAGACACAGTGGAGATTTAATGTTAAGTATGACCCTTATGCAGCAAAAGCAGTTAAAAAGAGTGGAAGTAAATCAACTCACGCATTCTATGGACCACTCGCTAAAAATATTCTTCAAGGAACTCTAAAAGGTCCAGATAAAAAACTTGGTAAATATGCTCTACCAAATAAAGCAAAAATCTTTGCAAGACCATATATGGATCCACCAGAAATGCCAGATGAAAATTATGATACTTGGTTATGTACAGGTAGGGTTTTAGAGCATTGGCACTCAGGAACTATGACTATGAGAGTACCTGAACTTTTCCGTGCTGTTCCAGAAGCATTATGTTATATGCACCCTAAAGATGCTAAAATAAAAGGTCTAAAAAGAGGTGAGTTAGCATGGGTTGAGAGTAGAAGAGGTAAAGTTAAAGCTAGAGTTGAGACAAGAGGAAGAAATAGACCACCACAAGGATTAGTATTTATACCTTGGTTTGATGAAAAAGTATTTATCAATAAAGTATGTCTTGATGCAACTTGTCCAATGTCTAAACAGACAGATTATAAAAAATGTGCTGTAAAAATTACTAAGGCATAAGAGATGAAAAGCTCCAACAACAATAGACGAAAGTTTATGGCAACGACTCTTCAAAGCGTAGGTCTTACAGCTCTTGGTGGATTGTTGTGGAGTGGCTATTGTGATGAGGCAAAATCTTCACCATTAGTACTTAGACCACCAGGTGCATTACCTGAAGAACAATTTTTAGATACTTGTATTAAGTGTGGACTTTGTGCTGAAGCATGTCTTAATCGTGAAAGTAATAAAAACAGAGACGGAACTCAAAGAGAGGGAACACTTAAAATGGCAAAAGGTGGTGACCATAAACTTATTGGTACACCATACTTTATCCCTAAAGATGTTCCATGTTATATGTGTGATGATATTCCTTGTGTACCTGCATGTCCATCTGAAGCTTTAGATATGAAATCTCTTCTTAATGAGAAAAAAGAGCTTGACATAAACAAAGCTAAAATGGGTTTAGCAGTTGTACACAAAGAGTCATGTGTCGCCTTTTGGGGTTTACAGTGTGATGCCTGTTATAGAGCATGTCCTCTACTTGATGAGGCACTTACACTAGAGTATCAAAAAAATGAACGAACAGGCAAACACGCCTTTTTACTTCCAGTTGTACACTCTGATGTCTGTACAGGTTGTGGATTGTGTGAGAAGGCGTGTATTACTGAAAAACCTGCCATTTTTGTACTTCCTAGAGAACACTCTATGGGAAGAGCAGGAAACCATTATGTAAAAGGTTGGGATAAAAAAGACCAACAGAGAGTAGGAGATAGAAAGATTGATGAGATTGAGACTCATGATGAGAGAAGTCAACAAGCACCATCTGATTACCTTAATAAGGAGATAGAGTACTAATGAAAAATTTAAAATATCTTCTCCTTAGAAGAACAACACAGATTGGATTAATGTTTCTCTATTTTTCTGCTAATGCTTATGGTTGGCATATTTTACAAGGAACATTTGGCTCTTCTCTACTATTTGGAGTTATACCATTGGCCGACCCATATACTACATTACAAGCATTGTCAGCTGGTTTTTTATTAGGTGCAGATGTACTTGTAGGAGCTTTACTTATTACACTATTCTATATGATAGTGGGTGGAAGAGCATTTTGTAGTTGGGTATGTCCTATTAATATGGTAACTGATTTAGCAAATTGGCTTAGACGAAAATTAAAGTTAGACAGAGAAGAGGTGAATTATCGTTTTCTAAAACGAAGAACTCGTTATTGGATTATGGTTTTAGGTCTTATTGTCTCTGCTATTGTAGGAATTGCCGCTTTTGAGGTATTTAGTCCTATTACCATTATGCAAAGAGGTATTATTTTCGGTTTTGGTGCAGGTATTTCAATAGTGGTTGCTATTTTCCTTTTTGACCTATTTGGGGTTAAAAATGGTTGGTGTGGTCATCTCTGCCCTTTAGGTGCTGTCTATTCAATTATTGGTCAAAAGAGTATTGTTAGAGTTAAGCACAATCATGAGGCATGTACCAACTGTATGGAGTGTAAAATAGTCTGTCCTGAAAATCAAGTACTGCACATGATTAATAAGGAGAGTATCTCAGTAACAGATGGAGAGTGTACTAACTGTGGTCGTTGTATTGATGTCTGTAATGATGATGCTTTAGGTTTTAGTATTAGAGATTTTAATAAAAATAAAAAAAGTTAAAGGAGAAAAAATGACAAGAGTTATTAAAATAATGGCATTAGGTTCATTATTGACTGCTTCAACACTTTATGGTGCAAGTACAGCTACTTGTGCAGGGTGTCATGGAGCAAGCTTTGAGAAAAAAGCAATGGGCGTATCTAAAGTTGTAAAAGATATGTCAAAAGAGGATATTGTAAAAGCTATTAAGGGGTATAAAGATGGCTCTTATGGTGGCTCAATGAAGGCTTTAATGAAATCACAAGTTACATCTCTGTCTGATGCAGATATTGACTCTATTGCTAGTTTAATTAAGGGTGGTGGTGCAAAAGAGTCTGCTAAACTTGCTAAGAAAGAGGAGGTTGAGGCTACTCAAGCTGTAGCAAAAGTGATTGATATTAATGCAAAAGTAGCTGATAAAGCAAGACTCGAAAAAGAGGATTTAGGAAATAAAAAGGTAGTTGATGAGACTGTTTTAGGACTCCGAAAAACTTCACTTTTTAAAGAGGATGTAAAACCAGCTGATGCTAAATTTGATAGACCAGCTCCAGGAGCTGCACCTAAGTTTGAGAGAGCTTATGTTAATGCTCCACCAATGATACCTCACTCAACAGAAGGATTACTTCCAATTACAAAAAATGATAATAAGTGTCTTGGTTGTCACATGCCAGATGTTGCAAAAAGTATGGGTGCAACTCCAATTCCACCATCTCACTTTACAAACTATAGACCAACAACTGTTCTAAAAGATGGTGAGTTAGTCAAAGAGGGACAAAAAGTTGGTATCCAAAAAGGTGATATGGGTAATGTAAGTGATATTAAATTAGCAGTAGTTAAAAAACTTAATCATCTATATCAAGGTAGATTTAACTGTTCACAGTGTCACGCTCCACAAGCAAATGTTCAAACTGCTGTAGGAAATACCTTTAAACCAGCTGGATTAACAGGCAAGTTTAAAACACAATCTAATCTTGTTGATATGATGAATGATGGTGTAAAATAGTGGTAAGTAGAAGAGGTTTTTTTAAATCTATTACAAAACCTTTACAACAATCAAAAGAGGATAATATCCCTCTTTTGATTAGACCACCTTATGGAAAAAGTAAATCTCTTTTTCAGAGTGAGTGTCCAAACTGTGAGAGTCAAGCTTGTGTTACTTCTTGTGATGAAAAGATTATCTTTATTGATAAAGAGACAAAAACTCCTACTCTTAATTTCTCTAAAAATGGTTGTACCTTTTGTGATGAGTGTGCTATTGCATGTGAGAGAGATGTTTTATCACTAGATGATGGGGTGAATAGTACATATCTCAATGCTATATTTCAAATATCTATAGAGGGCTGTGTTGCACATCAGGGTGTTATATGTTATTCATGTAAAGAGCCATGTATTGATGATGCAATTCTATTTAATGGTATGTTTAATCCAATTATAGATAATGAAAAATGTACTGCATGTGGATTTTGTATCTCCAGATGTCCAACTAAAGCTATTAGTTATAGAGTAATACCCCAACAAGAGGAGAATAGATTATGAAATTAGAAGATGTATATCCTAAATTATTTAATAAGTTAGAAGATAAAGATTTAGAGTTAAGACACCTATTAATAGTAGATGAGAACTATGAGGATTATGACTCTGAAGAGTTTGAGTTTGATTATAAAGAGTATAACTATATTGTATATATTGCAGAGCCTATACAAGAGGCAATAGGTATAGAGAAGATGGAAGAGCTTTTAGTAAAATTAAATGAGAATAGCTCTTTTGAGAACTTTTTAGCTAGTGAAATTGACCTATATGCACTTAAAAGCAATCTTTCAACTAAAGAGCTAGAGGATTTAATATTAAATCAGATTGAAGGTATTTTATTATGAGATATATATTTTTTATACTATTTTACACTATTGTTATATGGGCAGTACCTACATTAAAACCAATAACAACTATTGAAGTTAATGGTACAGTTAAAGATATGGTATTAAGAGATAATATACTTGTTATTGCTACGGATAATGGACATATAGAGATAAAAGATATTAATTTAAAAAAAAGTTTAAAAACTATATCAATCCCTAATGTAAAAGATTTTATGGGAGATGAGATACCAGCTAGAGTAATGAGTGTTGATAAGATAGATAACAGATATTTATTACTTAGTGATAGTGGTAAAGGTGGCTATTCAAATCTCTATATCTATGATAAAAATCTTACACAGATATTATCTGCTAAAGATAAAAAGGCTATTATTAAAGCTCGATTTATAGATAAAGAGCATATTCTATTAGGCTATTTAAGTAATGAAGTATCACTTTTAGATTTAAAGAGTAAAAAAGAGAGATATAGGGTTCAACTTAGTGAATCTAAATTTTCAGACTTTGCATTAAACGAAAATAAGACTCAAGTGGTATTCTCTTGTGAAAGTGGTATTTTAACTATTGTTGATGTTAAAACAGGCAAAGTTATAAAAGAGCTTAAAGGACAAAATGTAGATAATGTCTATAGAGTTGATTTTAAAAATAATATAGTAAGTGGAGCAGGACAAGATAGAAGAGGCTCAATCTATAATGTAACCACAGGAAAAGGGAGTTATATTGCAGGTAATTTTCTAATATATTCAACAGCTCTTAGTCCAAGTGCTAAAAAGGTGGCTTTTGCTATGGACGAACAGAATAATATCTCTATCTATAATAGCTCAACAAAATCAAAAATATCTCTGCTTAAAGGGCAGAAAAGTACATTAAATGTAATTATATTTCAAGATGAAAATATAATCTATTCAGCAAGTGATGATAGTACCATTATGGTGTGGAATTTAAATAAAAAATAGGAGTTTCAAATGAATATTTCAAGTATAGTAGTACAAGCACTACCTAAACATATTGACGAGTTAGTCGATTATTTTCAAAATGCAGACTTTGTAGATTATCACTTTTGTGATAAAGCAACAGGAAAGATTATTGTAACTATTGAGGGTGATGGTGTTGAAGAGGAGATTAAAAAACTTGTTAAAATTCAACAGCTCCCAAATGTAATTACAGCTGATATGATGATGACATATCAAGAAGACCAACTAGATGAAGAGATTAAAAGTCTAAATGCACAAGATCCTGTTCCAGATGTATTAAAAAGAGATGATATAGATGTTAGAGATGTTGTATATAATGGTGACCTTAGGAAAAAAGATTTTATGGGTGGAGTTTAAAGAGAGAAAAAATCTCAACAATACTAATCCTCCATCTTTAAGATGGAGGTCGTTTAGTATTTTTTTGAGTGTTTAGGGGTGGGGAATGTCAGTTATATTGAAGCTTTCTATTTAATAGAAGGAACTCGTTAGCACTAATAAGATTTTGATTTTTTCTTTAATACAAAATAGATAACTATTGATATAGATAGCATAACTAAACTCTGTATTTGCCCCATTGTAACCCAATTATCATATAGATATCCTAGTTGAATATCTGGTTGTCTCCAAAATTCAGATATAAATCTCATTATACTATATAGTATTGCATAGAGTACCATAAGCTCACCATCAAAAGATTTTCGTTTTCTATATATAAATAGAATAACTGCTACAACAAATCCCTCTAAAAATGCCTCATATAGTTGAGATGGGTGTCTTAAAACTCCATCTACATATATTCCCCATGATACATCTGTAGCTCTTCCTATTAGCTCTTGATTTAAAAAGTTTCCAATTCTACCAAATATATATCCAACAGGAATTGAAAGGGCTACTATATCTACTATCTTAGGGAGTATATTTGGGTGTTTTCTTGAAAATAGATATGAGCTAATCATAGCTCCAACCACTGCACCATGATAACTCATTCCTCTAATGCCAACAAACTCTCCATTATGAAAAGGGTTAAAGATTTGCCAAGGGTGAGATAGATAATATATTGTATTTACATCATAAAATAAGATATACCAAATTCTTGCACCTAAAATAATTCCAATCTCTATCCATATAAAATAGTTATCTAAGACTTCAATCTCTATATTAATAGAGTCTTTTTTAAGAATCCATTTAGCAAACCATAGAGCTGTAAGCAGTGCTGATATATACATAATTCCATACCAGTGTACAGATATAATGCCTAGATTAAAAGCTATAGGGTTAAAGTGTTCATAAATATGGTTCCAGTATTCCAATTTGTGCCTTTGTAATTTTTATCTAAAAGATAAGTATAGCAT
>Ga0256831_1002003_pt1 | contig 10717 bp, 9 predicted proteins | sample 132544metaG_FD_189087 | JGI IMG/M metagenome (GOLD analysis project Ga0256831, IMG submission 189087) | Hydrothermal vent microbial communities from Lau Basin, Pacific Ocean - 132-544 | ecosystem: Environmental > Aquatic > Marine > Hydrothermal vents | place: Pacific Ocean: Lau Basin | collected... | reverse complement strand
TTACTTCGTTTAATGCAGAAACAATTTATTCGGTAAATAAAAAAATTGTGGAGAGACAAATTTCGGCGCTCCAATTAAAACGGACAAACGCCGATAAACATTTGTCGGGACTTTCTGAAGCGATAATTAAATATTCGGGGTTCTCATTTCCCAAAGAGTTTGGTGCCGAAATCTTTTCGGGACGATATGTTAATGAGGATTATAAACTGGAAAAATATATAATTCCCGGAAGTGGAGATTACATGCTACCTCTCGCACTGTTTATTCCTTCAAAAAACAGCAAAAACGAAATTGTACTTTTGTTACACGAAAAAGGGAAAGAGTATGCTGCAAATACTGATAGTCTTGCGAAACGGCTTGTTGCAAATGGGTACACTGTTTTATTGGGCGATCTTCCGGGCATTGGAGAACTTGGACCGGGCTACCTGAAAGGAGATGCTTACATCGATAAGGTTTCGTATAATCTTTGGTTTTCCGGTATTTTAACAGGCAAATCGATTGTTGGGGTTCGCGCAGAAGATATAATCAGAATGACTCATTTTATTAAAACCACTCTTTCTGACTATCGCTCAATCTCCGCAATTTCTGTTGCCGGGCTGGGTAGCGAACTGCTTCATGCAGCATATTTTGATAGGGATATTCAGAAAATAAGTCTTATTCAACCATTTTTGAGCTTTGCTGAAATTGCGACGGAACAAAACTATAAGCCGGCCTTTATATTATCGACTGTTGCCGGTGCAATAGAGGAGTACGACTTGCCCGATTTAATTGCCGGTTTGTATCCACAGAAATTATTTATTGCAAATCCTCTTTCGGCTAAAGGTTTAATAATAGAGAATTCTGAAGTTGTTAAAAGTATTCTTGATTTTCCAATAAAAGTATATTCAGAAAAAAACGTTCCCGAAAATATAAAAATGATTATTCATGCTAACAAAGAGAAAGTTTTTAAAGAGCTGCTATTATGGCTCAAAAGTTAGTGGGGCTTTGTAACAGAACATCTACAAAGCACTATTTTGTCGGAGAACGACATACGCTAATTCTTCATATCGATTTTTAATCCGGTAATTAATTTTGTGCCTTAAACAAAAAGTGTGTTGAATAATTCTTTAGGGACATATCCTAATGAAACAAAAATTGAATATATTGCTTGTTTTAAAAATGAATGGATTATGATTGCAATAAACAGCAAAATAGAAGAGGAGTTTTTAGACGAAGGTGTGAGCCGTAAAATAATTGCGAGAGGTGGTAAAATGATGATGGTTGAAGTAAAATTTAAAAAGGGAGCCAAAGGAATGGTACACTCACACCCACACGAACAGGTTAGCTATATTCATTCGGGTGTGTTCGAGTTCGAATTAAACGGGAAACGAAAAAAAGTAGTTGCGGGCGATTCAATTTTCATTGCTTCGGGTGTTCCGCATGGCGTTGTTGCTCTTGAAGATTCAATTATTGTTGATGTGTTTACTCCGCAGCGCGAAGACTTCTTGTTTAAATCTTAATTCCGTAGTGTAAATTTTATATAAAAACAGATAATTATGATGCAGTACAAAATCCCAACCCGGCTCGATGCCGTAAATGCCCCTGAAGTTGAACAACAAATTTTACAAAAAATTGAAAAAGAAAAGCCCGACTCTGTTCTTTGCGACTTTTCTGAAACGGTTTACATCTCGAGCGCCGGACTGCGTGTTATGCTTGTTTTGTCGAAAGTAATGGCAAAAACAGGAGGAAAGGTTACTTTGCGCGGAATGAATGATGATGTTTACGCCATATTTAAAATGGCCGGTTTTCAGACCATACTGAATATTGAAGAATAGTTTTTAAACCGGATTATTCTTAAATTAATCGATTCAATGCGTTGGATAAAAAAATCACTTTTCTTAAAACTTGCTTTGCTCATTGTTGCTAGCTCGGGAGTTGTGTTGGCCATTGTTATGGTAGTAAGCAACTACAATTTGCGCAAGCGGGTAATCGAAAATCAAAAGAAGTACTATTCGGCACTGTCGTTACAAGCAGCACACGACATTAATCTTCGATTTTTTGAGGCAAAAACCGTAGTCGATAAAGCGGTTCTTGTTTTTAAATCGAAGGCAATCACACGTGCCGGAAGTTTAAATATACTCCGTAACGTAGTTCGCGAGAATCCTATGATTGGTGGAAGTGCGATTGCATTGGCACCAAATCAGAATTTCGCTGAGGCCGGTTTTCAGATGCTTTATGCCTGGAGAGAAAATGATTCGATAAAATCAGCCAACAGAATCTCGCCGGAAGAGGATTATAAAAGCGACTGGTTCAAACTTCCATTTACCCAAAAAAAAGAGGTTTGGACCAATCCGTATATTGATACCGACATCAATAAAATGATGGTTACTTATTCTACTCCTGTTATTGTAAACGGCGAGGTAATTGCAATTCTTACCTGCGATTTAATTCTCGACCAGGTAGAACAGCTGCTTTCAAGTCTTGAATTGGGCCACGAGGGGGCACCTGTTTTGGTAACCAACGAAGGTCAAATAATTTTGTATCCCAGAAAAGAGTGGATTTTAAAAGAGACAATAGCAAGTATTGGACTAAAACTAAAAGACGCTGCCAACAGGAAAACGATGGAAGAACTGTCGGAATATTTAATTAAAAATAAATCGGGCTTTTTCCGTTTTAAGAGCATTAACTCCGATGATATGGTTTGGCTCTATTTTAATACCATCTCTTTATCCGACTGGAGAATTGGCTTTCTTATCCCCGAAAGCTCACTTTTAAATCCTGTTTACGACCTCAATAAAAAGATGTTTCTGATTGCCGTTTTGGGAATTCTTGCATTGCTTATTCCTGCGTTTTTCGTGTCGCACTCAATTACACGTCCGTTAAAAGCTTTGTGTAATGCTGCCGACCATCTAGCCGTAGGTGATTTCGATACTTCTCTCCCTAAAATAAAGAATACTGACGAGATTGGTCGTTTGGTTCACGATTTCGACCGGATGAGGGTTGACTTAAAAGCATACATTAAAACACTTGCATCTACTACTGCCGAGAAAGAGAAAATTGCCAGCGAGCTCTCTATTGCACGCGAAATTCAGCATGGTATTTTGCCCAAACTTTTTCCTCCGTTTCCAAAATATTCCGGCCTCGATATTTTTGCAACACTCGACTCGGCAAAAGAGGTGGGAGGCGATTTGTATGATTTTGCCCTGCTCGACAACAATAAATTATACATTAGTATTGGCGATGTTTCGGGGAAAGGAGTACCTGCGTCGCTATTTATGGCGGTGGGTAAAACATTGTTGAAATCGACCATTCAAACCATTAACGACCCTGCCAAAGCACTTCATATTGTTAACAACGAACTTTCGGAGAATAACGACGCTTGCATGTTTATTACACTATTTTGCGGCATTCTCGATTTAGAAACCAACGAACTTCTGTTTGCCAATGCGGGACACAATCCGCCAATTATTGTGCAAGGCGAAAACAGCCATTTTATTCAACCTGCTGCAGCTCCTCCTGTAGGGGCTTTAGCCGATATTAATTTTAAAAACGAAACGTTGCCGTTACCGAAAGACAGTATGTTTTTACTTTATACCGATGGGGTAACCGAAGCTATGAATGAATCGAAACAACTTTTTGGCGACAATACACTTTTGCAACTCATGCAAACAGAAAAATTTCATACTGCCGAAAAATGTATTGCAACCATAAAGTCGCAGGTGAAAGAGTTTGTTGGTAAGGCCGAACAGTCTGACGATATTACAATGCTCTGTATTTTAAATAAAAATTACAAAACTATTGAAAGCGAAAAAGAGAAGTTTGAAACATCGATTGTTTTCACAAACAGTAAAGCAGAGTTTCAGCGCATTGCATCGTGGCTCGAAGATTTAGCCGATAAGTTAAAATGGCCGCAACCGTTTTTAATACAATTGAATCTTGCGTTGGAAGAGTGGATTGTAAATGTAATTTCGTATGCATTTACCGATAATGATATTCATGAAATTGAAGTGACTCTCATTCAACAAAACAATACTGTTACACTGCAAGTTACAGACGACGGCAAATTATTCGACCCAACAATTTACGACCCGGCAGATACAACCAGCTCGGTTGACGAACGAAAAATTGGAGGATTGGGAATTCATTTTATCCGGAATAATGTTGAGAAATTCAACTACGAACGAAAGGGGAATTTGAACGTTGTGAGAATGATAAAAAAGATTGCAACTTAAAAGGAGAAAAGTTTTAGAATATGACCACTTCAACAAACCGGCTCTGGAATTTTGGTTTTATAACTCTAAATTTATTAATACTATTTGCATTTAGTAATTTGGCGGTGTTTTTTAGTTTTTACAGTTACCTTAAAACACTTCCTGTTTCGAGTGAATGGTACGGTATTTTAATTGGTCTTTTTGCTGTAAGCGCAATTGTTTTACGTCCGTTTATAAGTGTTGGGTTAAACCATAAAAATGCAATTTGGGGTGTGGCAGCGGGGGTGCTGTTTACTGCCATTTCGTTATTATTTTACCCGTTGGCTCAAACATTTATTTCCCTTATTATATTGCGAATTATTCATGGAGCGGCGTATGTAATTTTGGTCTCCTCGGCTATTGTTCTGCTAATGTATTTTTTACCTGCCAATAAAAGTGGGCAGGGATTTGGAATTGTTAGCGTTGCTACGCTTCTACCCTACTCAATTGTACCTTATCTTGTTGAAAAAACATTTGCCGGAATTCCGCTCGATACAATTTATTCGTACACGGCACTATTAATGATTCCTCCGGCTCTTCTACTGATTCCACTTGCGAAACAGTTGCGAAAACAGAAAACAGATGACACCCGTTTTTTAAACAATAAAATAACCGGAAAGAGTTTGTTGTATAACCTGAAACAACCAAAAATTGTACGTCTTCTTATTGTAAATACTCTGGTTTTTACTGTTTTTTCAATAGTCCTCTACTTCCTTAAATCTTTTTGTAACGCCGGGTGTGTTGGTCGTCCCGAACTGTTTTTTACCGTCTCAACGTTTACAATGATTTTTGTACGAATATTTTTTGGAAAGATGTTCGACAAATACAATAAAGCTCTATTAATTATTTTTAGTTTGCTGTTTTTTGCAGTTGGAGTTGTTTTGTTGTTGGTGGCAACTTCTGCATCTCTTTTTTATGTTGCAGCTGCTGTTTATGGGATTGGAATTGGCTCGGCCAGCCCATTGCTTAACGGACTTGTGTTTACAATTTCGGAGCCGGAGTATCGCGGACTAAATACAAACTTAATGCTCGAAATGGTTGATGGCGGTTTTTTTATCGGACCTTCGTTTGCCGGATTAGCCGTTTCTGCAGGATTAACCGTTAGCTCTGTTTTTTATATTTGTGTAGGAGTTGTAGCAGTAGCAGCTATAATTGTTTTTCCTTTAATTAAAACTGAAAGTTATGGACAACAGTACAAATTTTGAAATGCAAACCCCACATATTTTTATTGCCGGAATAAAACTTCCTGTACGGCTAATTATGGTGCGAAGTGCCGTTGCTTGCGCTAACGAAGTCAGTAAAATTCTATCGTTTGACGAAACCGATACACTTAATTTAGGTGTAGCGGTCGACGAAGCTTTTTGCAACGCCGTTCAGCATTTTTCGCGTACAATAAACGACGACGAACGAATTCATATTGAATTTTATATTGAAGAGGGAGTTTTAATTGTCTCCATTCGCGAAAACGGAATACCATTCGATTTAAAACAAGCCGAGGTTTTTACTCCGGGAACGCTGGAAGGAATGAATTCGCCTGGGTTAGGAATGTTGTTGATGAATAAAGGAATGGATTCGGTTGAACTTTTTGTGCACGGTCGCGAAGGAAAAGAGACCCGGTTAACCAAAAAGTTAAAGCCGGGGGCAATACCCGAAGAACTTTTCCCCGAATTTGGGAAGGGCGCAAAAATAAACAGAATTCTTGTAAAGAACCCTCATTACAAATTTGCCGAACTCGAAGATTTGCCTGAAATAACGCGTCTTGCCTGGCGATGCTATGGCTATTCGCAGGAAGAACTTTTGTATGATTTAGATTTGCTGAAAGAGAAATTCTTGTCGGGCTACTTAAAGTCGTTGGTCTTTTTCGAGCCTGAAAGTAATAAAATGATTGCGCATATCGGGCTTAAATACCACGATAACGAAACACAGGTTCCTGAACTCGGCCTCGCTTTTATCGACCCGTTGTACCGTGCTCCCGGACTAACAAACCAAATGGCACAGTTAATGATTCAGGCCGCAAAAGATGATGGAGCAAAAGGGGTGTTTGATTGTTCGGTTACTACCCATACATTTTCTCAACGTGCTATGCAAGAGTATTTTGGGTCGAGTCCGTGCGGTATTTTAATGGCAATTGCTGCTTCGGGAATGCAGGCAAAAAAACTTATTACCGTAAAACAAGAAAAAGGCTCGGTTGTAAACCATTATAAGGCATTCGATTTCTCCGAGAGAACGGTGTATCCTCCTGAGAATCACCGTGAAATGATAGCCGAAATCTATGATTGGATTGGGGTTCCTCGTGTTTTTGGAACTCCCAAAATGGAAATGCCCAAAGGCGAATCTTCTGTTACCGTATTTCCACTTCCCGACGAGCTAAATGTTGCCTTTATAATTGTAAATAAACCGGGTGAAGAGACAATAAATGAGCTTGCGGAAGGAATACGAAAATGTAAGCGTGAACGACGTGATGCAGTATATATTTTCCTCCCGCTTGGAGTTGAATCGCTACCTTACCTGGTTAACTTTTGCGAAAAAATGAGATTCTCGTTTGTTGGTATTATGCCACACATTCATAATGGCGACGACAGAATTATTTTTCAAAGTGTAACTATTCCAATTGATACCGATAAAATTAGAGTTTATGGTGAAAAAACATCTAAGCTTTTGCAATACATTATTGACGAACAAAATCGAATTGAAAGCTAAGCTGTTCGTTTTGTTTCGGTTCAATGTTTCGTTCTTTCAATTTCTTCTTAAATTTCTTCCATATTGCTTAGGTGTAATTCGAGTGCTTTTACCGAAATTTGAATTTCCCAAATAGAAATAGCAAGCGATGTAGAGAGCAGAAGTAATGCTGTTCCAAAAATCCAGGCCGCAAAAATTAACAGACCAATAAACATTAATAACATTGTAATTACACATAGAAACAGACTGGTGACACCAAATATTTGCATTGTACGAATAAGGTGTAATCGTTTTCTAAGGTTGTTTATCTGCCCTTTTAAAACGGTGCTTGGATTTTCGATATACTGTTTATGAAGCGACCGTACAACTGTAGTGTAGGCAATAAACCTGTTGGTAAAAGCCAGAAGTATAAGTGATATGGCAGAAAATAAAAGTGCCGGAGTGGTTAGTGTAAATGCTTCGTTTAAGCTCATGGCAAAATATTATTTTAAATTGAATGCAAGTTTAATTCCCGAAATTACCATTCCGGTTCCCATAATCGAGAGTATTAGTCCCATAAGTTTTGCAACAACAGTAATTAAATTCATCCCAAATAATTTAACAATTTTATCGCTTAGTTTAAAAGCAATGTAGGTCATATAAATAATTAGGCCAAAGGTTGCAACTACAATGGCAATATGAATGTAATTGGCATTGGTTACGCTGTTCATTGCGGTAACAATGGTTCCCGGGCCTGCCAATACAGGAATTGCAAGTGGCGAGATGGCAATGCTCTCGTCCTGATCTATATCAGCCTGGCTATTTATGCCCGACCGGTGTGAACGGAGCATTCCGAGACCAACATAAAAAATTAAAATACCACCTGTAATTTTAAAGGCCGGAATGGTTATCCCGAAAAGTTCAAAAATATATTTCCCCAAAATTATAAACGACACAACAATTATAAATGCCGTTAACGTCGATTTTTTCGCAATTTGTTTCTTTGTGGCATCGTCTGTCCCTTCAACCAGCCCCATAAAAATTGGGGTATTGGCAATGGGATTCATTATGGCAAAAAAACCGGTAAAAACTGTTATCGTAAAAACTACATATTCGTTATTCATTTTATTCCCAATTTATTTTAGTAATTGCTTTTGTTTTTACAATGGCAACTGCTGTGGTAATTTACTATTCTCATAATAGTCCTACTTAAACAATTTCAAAATAACAATCCATTATTCTTTGACAATATATTAAAAAAAGCAGATGCCGGAATAAAAACATAAAACAAAAATAGATAACTTAATCGACAGAGTTTTGTTTACTTTTGTTGAAAATTGATTTAGTATGTCAAAATCCGGAGTGAAAGCATTTATTAGCGAATTAGAAAAGAGGAATGAGCTTATTCGAGTGAAGAAGTTTGTGAGTCCTGATTTAGAAATTACCGAAATTGCCGACCGTTTATCGAAACAGGAAGGTGGCGGAAAAGCGGTTTTATTTGAAAATACAGGAACAGGCTTTCCGCTTTTAATAAATGCACTTGGCTCGGAGAAACGAATTGCTTTGGCTTTTGGACGCGACTCAATTTTCGATTTGGAAAAGGAGATAGAGGAGCTGTTTGTTGATGTAATGCAACCCAAAGAAAATTTATGGGATAAACTAAAAATGCTTCCAAAGCTAAAAGAGATCTCGCAGTGGATGCCGCGTAAAATTAAAGGGAAAGGCACTTGTCAGGAGGTTGTTATGGAGCACCCCGATATTAGCAAGCTGCCAATTTTAACGTGCTGGCCTGCCGATGGTGGAAAGTTTGTAACGTTGCCCGGTGTTCATACCGTCGACCCCGAAACCGGGTTGCCAAATTTAGGAATGTACAGGATGCAGGTATTCGAGAAAGACCTTACCGGAATGCACTGGCACAAACATAAAACCGGAGCCAACCATTTCGAAAAATATAAAAAGCGTGGTGAGAAAATGCCGGTTTCGGTTGCTTTGGGTGGCGACTTAATTTATACTTACGCAGCAACAGCACCTATGCCCGAAAATTTTGACGAATATTTGCTTGCCGGATTTCTCCGAAAAAAACCGGTTAAGCTGGTAAAATGTTTAACCAACGATTTGTTTGTCCCCGAAGATTCGGACTTTGTAATTGAGGGCTTTGTCGACCCGGCAGAAGAGTTGATTTGGGAGGGGCCGTTTGGCGATCATACCGGGTTTTATTCGCTTGCCGACTGGTATCCAAAGTTTCATATAACGTGCATAACGCATAAAAAAGATGCTGTTTATCCTGCAACAATTGTTGGGGTTCCACCTATGGAAGATGCCTATATTGGTCTGGCAACCGAACGTATTTTTTTAATCCCAATCAGAATGTCGATGGTGCCCGAGTTAAAAGATATGGTTTTGCCTGTTGCCGGCGTGGCACACAATTTTACAGTTGTAAGTATCGAAAAAAGTTATCCCGGGCAGGCAATTAAAGTGATGCACTCGTTGTGGGGAGCCGGCCAAATGATGTTTAATAAAGTGCTGGTTGTGGTCGACTCCGACGTTGACATTCAGAACAACAGTGCTGTATTAAAAGCTTTTGCCGAAAATTTCGATGCCGGGTACAGCATCCATTTCTCGAAAGGCCCAATGGATGTTTTAGATCACAGTTCGCAGAAATTTGCTTACGGCTCGAAACTGGGAATTGATTTAACAAACCCGCTGCCCGAAGAGTCTCAAAATAAAACGGATAAAATTATTCAAACTGAAATTTTTATCGAAGATTATTTAACCGGGATTACTGAAATAACTTCGTTTTTAAATCTTTATAATGAAATTTCTGTTCCGGTTCTTCTGCTGAATGTAAAAAAGGACACTCGGTTTAGTAAAAATACTCTTCAACAAAAATTAAAAGAAATAGCAGGAATTTCGATATTTAAAGCAATTGTATTGTTTAACGAAGGTGCCGGGCTTACTGACTTTTTCACACTTCTTTGGCTGGCCGGAGGGAACATTGAACCCGAACGCGACATTACTTTTGCTGAGGTTGAAAACGGCAAAACGTTGGTTCTTGTCGATGCCACATTTAAAACCGAAACAAACGACAGTTTCGAACGTAACTGGCCCAACGTGGTAACAATGGACGATAAAACGATTGCCGAAATTGATAAAAAATGGAGCGAACTTGGTCTTGGCGAGTTAATAAAAAGTCCCTCGTTAAAGTTTAAACCTCTTGTTAACGGTACCGGTGCCGTACGCGAATAACCCGATTGTGGAGAATTAAATCCAAATCAACGTTAAAATCTTTTCTAGCCAATGCGCATCGGTTTCCGAAAACGAGTTTTTTTGTGAACTGTCAACATCGAGAACGCCAATAATTTTACCCTCTCTGTTTTTTAACGGAACAACTATTTCGGAATTCGACCGCGAGTCGCAGGCAATATGGTTTGGGAAAGTATTTACATCTTTCACAATAACAGTTTTTTTATTGTTAAACGCGTTCCAGCAAACGCCTTTTCCCTTTTCCAGAATCTGGCAGGCCACCGGTCCCTGGTATGAGTTTACAACCATCTCTCCATCGACAATAAGGTAGTAACCTGTCCAGAAAAAATAGTTCATTTTATGATGTAGCAGAGCTGTAATTGTTGCCATTCGTGCCTGTTGATTTTCGCTTTTTACAACAAGTTTAGCTAACTGCTCATATATTCTTGAATATCTGCCGTCTTTCTTTTTTTCCTCCATAATGTTTAATATGCAATATTTATTTTTGAATAAACAAAAAATGATTAGTTTTATACTTTAATTAAATCTATTAATAAAAAAATCAAAATTATGGAAAAAATCGTTAC
>Ga0256831_1002002_pt1 | contig 10719 bp, 8 predicted proteins | sample 132544metaG_FD_189087 | JGI IMG/M metagenome (GOLD analysis project Ga0256831, IMG submission 189087) | Hydrothermal vent microbial communities from Lau Basin, Pacific Ocean - 132-544 | ecosystem: Environmental > Aquatic > Marine > Hydrothermal vents | place: Pacific Ocean: Lau Basin | collected... | reverse complement strand
GAAGAGCCCTGTTCGTTTGCCTGCCCCCCTGGAACCTGGAGGGGATCCTTCCCGAGGAGGCCTTGCCCCGGCGGATCGGGGACCTCCGGCCCGGGCCCATGAGAACGCTCTACGTCCGGGTCCCGGCGCCTTCCGGGAAGGCGGGCCTGCCGCCCGTGCTGGGTCTCCCTCCGGGGAAGGGGTTCGATTTTCTGGTGCGCCTGGGAGAGAAACCCTGGGCTTTCCTGGCCACACCGGCCCGCCGGGGGGTGAGACAAAGGAAGGGAAAGGCGGCTCTTCCTATGGCAAAGGAGCTTCTTTTGGGGATGGGAGTGGAAGCGGCGCCGGAAGGGGCCCTCTCCCTGGGCTGGAAGAAGGCTCTCCTCCACCAGTCCGCCGGCGTGGAAGGGCTTCGGCCCGGGCCGGTGACCGCGGTGGAAGGCCTTTTTCTGGCGGGAGACTGGATCGCCACGGGCCTTCCCGCCACATTGGAGAGCGCCGCCCGGTCGGCCGGGCTGGCCGCCCGGGCCTTCCTGGGGAAATCCGGGGAGGAATGAAATTGAAAGGGGAAGCGGGGAGATAGTAGGAAAGGCCCCGGGCCGGGGAGCGTTCGAAGTGCGGCAAAGGCGCGTCCCGGTGGGGGTGCGCCCCGGGAACGGACCCGGGAAGAAGACGTGAGGTGGCGAATGGCATCGAGTGTGGATGGAGGAACCATGGCCAAGGATACTTTGGAAGTCCGCTGGCATGGCCGCGGAGGCCAGGGCGCCAAGACGGCGGCGACCTTTCTGGCCGAAGCGGTGATGGAGGCGGGCAAGCACAGCCAGGGCTTTCCCGAGTACGGGCCCGAAAGGCGGGGCGCTCCCGTTAGGGGCTATACCAGGATCTCGGAAAAGCCCATTCGCAGGCACTGCAGCATCGCCAGCCCGGACATCGTGATCGTCCTGGACCCGACCCTCCTGGACTCCCCCTCGGCGGGGGTCACCCAGGGCACGACCAAGGACACGATCTTTCTGGTGAACACCACCCTCTCCCCCGAGGAGATCAAGAAGGAACTCGGCGTGGAGGGCAAGCTCTTCGGAGCGGTGGACGCCACGGGGATCGCCGTGGAGGAGTTCGGGCGGCCCATCCCCAACACCCCCATGGTGGGGGCCCTGGTCAAGGCCTCGGGCATCCTGGACATGGATACGGTCGAGAAGGTTTTGCAGCACAAGTTCGGGAAGAAGTTCAGTCAGAAGGTGATCGACGGGAACCTGCGCGCGGTGAAACGCGCCTACGAGGAGTTGAAGACGGTATGACGCTCAAAAAAGCCCACGAGCTGGCGCCGGGCGGGATCATCACCGAGCCCGGGAACAGCCAGGAGTTCAAGACAGGCGACTGGCGCGAACAGCGGCCGGTCTGGAACAAGGACAACTGTATCCACTGCCTGTTCTGCTGGATCTACTGCCCCGACAGTTCGATCCGGATCGTGCAGGACGAGTCGGGGAAATGGCGGATGGACGGCATCCAGTATGACCACTGCAAGGGTTGTGGAATCTGCGCCTTCCACTGCCCGGGCAAGAAGGGGAACAAGGCGCTGGTGATGGAGCGGGAAGAAAAGTGACTCCCGCCCCCCGCGCAATTGCAGGAAAGGAACGAGTTGCCATGGAGCAGCATTTTGTCGCGCTGACGGGGAACGAGGCGGTGGCCACGGCCTTCAAGCAGGCCCGGCCCCACGTGGCCTCGGCCTTCCCGATCACTCCCCAGACGGAGATGATGCACAAGTTCGCCGAGTTCGTGGCCAACGGCGACGTGGACACGGAGATGATCCTGGTGGAGAGCGAACACTCCGCCATGTCCGCAGCCGTGGGCTCCCAGGCCGCCGGGGCGAGGACCATCACGGCCACCTCCTCGGCCGGGTTCGCACTCATGTGGGAGATCGTATACGTGGCGGCCTCCCTCAGGCTCCCGATCGTCATGGCCCTGGTGAATCGGGCCCTCTCGGGGAACATCAACATCCACAACGACCATTCCGACTCCATGGGGGGCCGGGATTCGGGGTGGATCCAGATCTATTGCGAGGGCGCCCAGGAGGCCTACGATACGGCCTTGATGGCCTTCCGGATCGGCGAGCACCCGGACGTCCAGCTCCCCGTGATGGTCTGCTACGACGGGTTCATCATCAGTCACACCGCCGAGTCCATCTATACGATTCCCGACGAGGAGGCCTGGAAGTTCGTGGGCCCCTACAAGCCCCTGCGGCGCCTGGTGGACACGGAAAAGCCCTTTACGGTGGGTCCCCTGGACCTTACGGACTACTACTTCGAGCACAAGGTCGGCGAGATCGAGGCCCACGAGAAGGCCGTGCCCGTCATCGAATCGGTCTTCAAGGAATACAGCGCCCTTTCGGGGCGGACCTACGATTTCTTCGAGGGCTACCGGCTGGACGACGCGGATGTGGCCGTCGTGGTCCTGGGCTCCACGGCCGGGACGGCCAAGGACGTGGTAGACCAGATGCGGGCCGACGGAATCAAGGCCGGGCTCTTGAAGCTCCGGGTCTTCCGGCCCTTCCCCAAGGACCGGCTCGTGGAGGCCCTCAAGGGCAAGAAGGCCGTGGGCGTCATGGACCGGTGCGCCTCCTTCGGCGGCTTCGGCGGGCCCGTCTTCAACGAAATCCGCTCGGCCCTCTACGGGGTGGATGGCGCCCCGCCGGTCTACAACTGGATCTACGGGCTCGGCGGCAGGGACTGCGACCTGGACCAGATCGGGACCGTCTTCGGCGCCCTGGACCGGGCCGCCAAGGGCGAAAAGCCGGAGAAGACCGTGAATCTCCTCGGCGTGAGAATCTGAGGAGAGGAGGAATATAGAAATGGCGATCAATCTTCAGGAACTTGCGGGAAAGAAAGATCTCCTCGCATCGGGGCATCGCGCCTGCGGGGGGTGCACGGGCTCCAACATCCTGCGCCAGGTCATGCTCAACGCCGGCGAGGATACGGTGGTGAGCTTCGCCACGGGCTGCATGGAGGTGGTGACCACCATCTTTCCCTATACCTCGTGGAAGAATCCCTACATCCACGTGGCCTTCGAGAACGCGGCGTCGGTGATCTCCGGCGTCGAGACGGCCTACCGGGCCCTCCAGAAACGGGGGGACTACCCCAAGGACAAGAAGGTCCACTTCATCGCCTTCGGCGGCGACGGCGGGACCTACGACATCGGCCTCCAGGCCCTTTCGGGCGCCATGGAGCGGGGCCACAACATGGTCTACGTCTGCTACGACAACGAGGCCTACATGAACACCGGGATCCAGCGTTCCGGCGCCACTCCCTTCGCGGCCCAGACATCCACCACGCCTGTGGGGACGGTCAAGAAGGGGAAGGAGCAGAACCGGAAGGATCTCACCTCCATCATGGTGGCCCACAACATCCCCTACGTGGCCCAGAGCACGCCCTTCCACTGGCGGGACCTGGCGAACAAGGTGCGCAAGGCCCTGGCCGTGGACGGCCCGGCCTTCCTCAATGTGCTCATGCCCTGCCCCGTGGGCTGGCACTTCGACACGAGCCTCGGCATGGAGCTGGCCCGGATCGCCGTGGAGTGCAAGTTCTGGCCCCTCTACGAGGTGGAGAACGGCCAATACAAGCTCAACTACGAGCCCAAGAAGCCCGTGCCCTTGACGGACTGGCTCAAGCCCCAGGGCCGTTACAAACACCTCTTCAAGGAGGAGAACAAGGAACTCCTGGAGAAGCTCCAGGCCTGGGTCGACGAGGAGTGGGCCAAGCTCCGCAGGCGTTGCGGCCTGGAACCCACCGAAGTCGCCAAGTAACCTTGCCGGCCGGCAATCTCCAAGCCCGGGGCGGGAGGCTCCTTCCCGCCCCGGGCTTGTCTTTTGGGGGGGCGGGCGCCCCCTCCTCTCCTCTTGCCAGGGGAGAGCCGGGGGATAGACTTGTGCCTCCTGGGACTTCGGTAGGCCCGTAGTTCAATTGGCAGAGCACCTGACTTTGGCTCAGGATGTTGCTGGTTCGAGTCCAGCCGGGCCTGCCAGTTTTTTTTCTCCCGGCGCCCCGGCAGGGGCGGAAAAGGGAGGGCTTTGAGATGGCCCATGTCTTCGGCCCCATCCCTTCCCGGCGGCTGGAGGAGATCGGCCCCGACCAGGTCCACCTCCTCGTCCCCGACAGGCCGCCCTCGGAGGAGTGGGTTAGGCCGGCGTCCAGGGAAAAGGTGGAACTGGCCCGGGAGATCCTGGGCGGGGCGGCCCGGGTCCTCTCCCTCTACGATCCGGCGAATTTCGACCTCTCCGGCGGGAAGAGCCTGGTCCAGGCGATCCTGGACGTGATCCAGCGCCACCCCATGAAGGAGGAGGAGCTTCTCGCCGCCCTGGAGCGCTATGCCCCAAACCGCGTCCAGGAGACACTCTCCCAACTCCAGCGGACCGGCCGCGCCCGCCTCGTCACCCGCCTGGACGGACGCTTCTGGGTCTCCGCCTCCACCCGCTTCCAAGGGGAGAAGCGTGTGAAGTAACCCAACCCGAGTGATGGACCCGGCTTCGATCGCGGTGGAGGGAAAGGGGATAGATGTTATTCAGGGTAATAAATTCAAAAGTTCCTCGATAAACCCTACCACGTCGGCTTGAAGGGCCTCATCCGGCCCTCCGGCCATGAATTCAGCGACACGGCGGGGACCAAGTCCATCATGGTCCAAAAAATCCCGTTTCAGAATCCCGATGGCATTCTTTGCGGATTTGTCCCCGAGGAGGGGCTTCAACCGGGATGCCACATCATCCAAATTTGATCCATAATTTCGCACCATATAGAATAAATCGTAAGCATCCTTGTTTTCCCCGCGCAGGTCGAAGGCCAATGCCTTGAGAATTATGAAAGCTCCTGGGCCGCAAACCAAGATCCTACGCTTCGCCTTTTCCCCCAGTATCGTTTTCCCTGAAAGTATGACGGGTTGTCGGTCCTGAAAGGCAAGGTGTAGGCCAGGTGCGATAAGGGCCGCGAAATCGGGCTCGATGTAACGAAGCCTTCCTCCCCTGTCACTTTGTAATGTCGGTTGTATCAGGAAGTCCACAGTGACGTCACGAAAGATCCACCGCTGAAGGGTTGGATTGCCGGCTTCGTTCGTGTCTGGTGAAAAACCCGCCTTCCGTAGTCTGTTCGTAAGGGCTCTGTATCTCCCCTCTCCGAGGATTGTGAGTGAAATGCCAAGGTCCAGGTCCAAGGTTCCGGCATGAAATTCGGCTTCCCGGTCCTTGTTCTTTTGGTCGATCAAAAGGGAGGGGACCAGGCCGCCTACGACTACCAGTTCATCCATAAGGTCCCCAAGTTTTGTCGCCACGTAAAGGCAGGTCGCCCGCACGAGCGCAAGGCTACCTTTGGAATAACCCATTGCTGAGTCAGGTTTATCGGGCAAATTTATTCCAGGATCCTTCGGCGAATTTCTCGGGCCGCCTCGTCCGCCCTCTCCGGGTGGGCCTTGAGGTCGATATAGGCCTGAACAGGATGGACGCAGTGGATTTCTTCGCGGTCAGCGGCCCCGTGGAAGACCCCTTCGTCCTTGGGAACAACGAGCCACAGGTTGGCGCCGCGTCTTTCCTCGCGAAAATTGATGTATTCCAACAAGATCGGGTCAGGATGTTTCTCCAGGAAAAATGTCACGGTCCGGAACCCCCCGAATTGGACCAAAAGCCAGGCAGCCCCAAGGCCGGTGGCGGCATATTGAACTCCCCGGCTTTTGAATACGTCCGCCGCCCGGCGCAAAAGGTCACTCCCCGTCCGGGATGGCACATGGCCTTGGATCCTCTCGTGTTGACCGAAATCGTAGGCTTCCTTCCAAGCCTCGAGGAGAAGGCCCGGGTCAGGGACCCGGATCTTTTTGTCGGCCCCGCGGTTCACCCAACCTTCTTTCAGGAGCCTGGCCACGATCCGGCTCGTGAACCCCTCGTCCATTCCGGTCGCCCGCGCGATCTCACGCTGGGCCACAGGGCGTTTGGGGTGCATGAGGAGCCATCGAACGATACGGGCGCTCTTGGGGGCGAAAACGCTTGCCGGCCTTCCGGGACGTTTGAAACGATTAGGCCGTCCGTCGGTCAAGATCCGGATCCCGGGAGCAAGAATCCTGGCGTTGCCGCTCAGGTCGAGCCAGCCGACACCTGCTTCTTCACAGAGTTTCCGCCCTACGGGCCCCATGAAAGGCACGGAGACCAGGGGGATCGCGGGACCTGCCAAAGTGAGGGCTTTTTCCCTTGCTTCGCGCAGAGCTGCTGAGACTGGACCCGCCGCTCCAGAGGCTTTCCAGAAGACCTGGAAGGTAAGGCCTGGAAAGGAAAGGAGGGTAAATTCTATGTCATGGTCCTCGTTGACCTGGATCTTTCCCTCCGAGGGCGGAAGGCCAAGAAGATAGGCCAGGACCTTTATGACCTGGCGGAGGGCTTGGGTTTTTTGGGGAATCTTCATACTTGACTAAATATAGCGACTTGACTAGTGGGTCAAGTCCAAGAATTTAGTCAAGTTCATTCCAGGCGCGGCACTCAAGGCCCGGGGTCGCCGGGCCTTTCCCTCCACTCCCTGCTCCCGGGGTCTGGAGGGCGTCAAAGGTCCTTCTTTCTGGAAGGTTTCGGGGGCCACCTAGGAAGGCGGATCTGAAAGGTCTGGGTCTTTTTGGTGTCCTTTACCTCGATGATGGGGGAATTCTTTCGGGGGAAGGGGATGATCGGAAAGGATCCAGCCGAGGAAAAACTATCGAGAGTAACTGCCACGAGCCACAAGACCCGGTAACGTCCGGGGCGGGAGGCCGACGCATAGAAGTTCTTGCCGTTCCGGAATAGATGGCATGGGTAGTATGGGTGGTGAGGAAAGTTCGGCCGGGCGCCGGGATCCAGGGGCTCCAGGTGGATTCCCAAGTACCTGGGAGGCTTGGGGAGGCGTTGATCTCCCGTGGGGACGAAGTGGAGTTTGTAGACGGGCTCGAGATGAATCCTGGAGGAGGCCGGGGGAAGATGGATCTTTTTCGGGAGGAAGCCCGGGCACTCCACCTGGGCGGGCCCGGCTTCCCTGGCGGGGAGGATGATCTTTTCGCCGGAGAAAAAGGTGGTTCTCTTCTTCAAGTTTCTGCCGAAGCGAAGACAGGCCTGGAAGAGGCCCGGCCCAAGGGGGGATTCCAACTGGAGCCGAAAGGACATGATCTTTTTCCTGGCGTCGATGACGCGGACCCTGGGATCTCGGCACCTTCCTCCCCGTGGCACCTGGATATCCCGGATCCATGAGATCAAACTGGATGCGTCGTAGCTGCTGAATCTACTGAAGACAACCACCATTTCGTAATTGCCGGTGATGAGTTTGGAGAATCGGAATCTCCCTTGTTCATCGATCTCTTTCCGGAGCGTGGGTCTCTTTTTTGCGGGCGAGCCGGCTTCCCTTTCAATCGCGCGAAGGTAGACCCGGAATCCCGATAGGGGGATCCCCGGTGGGGCCAGGACGGTTCCCTCCAGGGATCCTGTGCCGGAAAGCTGTATTCTGATGTCTTTTGTACCCGCGGATACGAGAGGTTCTTCTTCCTGGACCCAATTTTCCTTCTTCACGTCCAGGACGATTTTTCCGGCCGGGTGGCTCGAGTAGAGGGCAAAGGTCCCGTCTTTGCCGGAAAAGGCCACGCTAAAGTGCGGTTCCTTAATTGGAGGGGATGGGAGGGATCTTTTTCTTTGCCGGTAGGCCAGGACGCAGGCGTCCTCGATCGGCTCGCCCCGGTCCCCTACCACGACCCCGGATGCCAAAAGGGTGTTTTCTTCTAGGGAGATGTCCCCCAGGTCCACCGTTCCGTTTTTCCCCGGAGGAAGAGAGATGTAAGATCCCCCCCTGGGAGAGAATCTTCCGATTTCCGCAAACCGGAAGATGATCTTCCCAGAAGGGAGAGAGTCTTTGGGTAGAGGGCAGAAGAAACCCCCCTGGGGCCCGGTCCGGACGCGGCCTTCCAGGGATGTTGAAATGCCCGCCCTGGAGATGGAGAGCGTCCAGGAGAGAGGCGCATCCTCCAGGGGCCCGCCACGGGGACCGAGGACCCTGCCTTTCAGGGTTACTCCCTGGAAGGCAGGAAGAACGGCACGTAGAAGGAGCTTTTCTTTGGACGAGGTTGGACCATGTATGCAGGCCTCGACCGGGGCAGTGCGGAGCCCGCTTTCGAGTAGGCGATACGCCCAGATTTGAAAGCCCATTCCCAGGCCTACCCATGGAAGGACGATCTTCCCCGACCTCGTGGTCAACCGGGAAGGCGCTTCCTCCGCCAGGGGCACAACCGGCAAGGGAGAGGGTTCCATGCGGACCGTGCGGGGGCCGGGGGCCGGCGGAGGGACGGCGGGTTTTTCTTCGGCCCCCCCGTCCAAGACCTCGGCCGTTTCGGAGAACCCATGCATCTCCACTCCCAGTTCCTCCCGGCAAAGGCGGCCGTCCGGATCCAGGAAGTGGATCTCCAGGCTTCCCGTGGGAGGGAGGGCCAGTTCGATCGGCCCAGGCGAAGGGGGACGGAAGGAGACCTTCCGTTCCAGTGGGGACTGGAAGGGCAGGTCCACCAAGAGCAGTCCGGAGGATTTCTTTCCTGCCCTGGGGATCATCCCCGGAAAGATCTCGAAGGTGGCTGTTCCCCCGGGACCGCGGGTTTGGGTCCATATGCCCAACTTAGGGTATATGGACAAATCGTTTTCCTCCGGGAGTAAAATGAGGGGGACCCCTTCGAGGGGGCGGCCCCCGGAGTCCACGACCCGCGCCTCGATGAGAACGGGCGGGCCGATCTCCACCTGAATCATCCTTTTGAAAGGGATGGATGGGGAATACCAGACGCCCATTCTTTTTCCCTTTCGGCAGAGAAGGAGACCTCTCTCCCCGGGGAAAGGGGGGATCCAGGCAAGGCCCTTCTTGTCCGTCACGGCGGGACGGGGGGTGAGGAGGGATTTCCCCAGTTCTTCCTGCCGGACAAGAGGGGTTCGCCTTTCCACCAGGGACCGGGAGAGGGCCCGGGTTTCGTCGAGGAGGAAGACCTGGGCTTCCGGGACGGGCTTCCCCGTCTCCCGGTCCAGGACCAGGACCTTCCACGTCCTTTTCAGGGGGGAAGGCGGAGCAGTCCCGAAGTCCTTGAGAAAAGCAGAGGCCAGGCCGCCGAGTAGGACCAGAGCAGCCGGGAGAAGGGACGGGTGGATCCTTTTCTTCACGGTCTTGTCCCTCCTTCCCGGGGCTGGGCCCCGGGAAGGGATAATCTACCACGAAAGAAAGGTCTTGGGGGCGGCGGGTGGAACCGCTTTCGACGGCTCTTCGGTTATTGTCCACCAAATACGACCCGCAGGCCGTTGGAGAAGGCCAGGCCAGCGGGGTTGGCTCCTTTGTCCAGGACCAGCCCCTGGTGGTAGAGGGAGATCCCCAGGAAGGCGGGGTTTTCCGGGACCTGGACGCTCACCCATCCGAAGAAGAAGGGCTTGACCAGAAGGACGCTCGCCAGGAGGTCGCACTTGGGCGCGCCCAGGAAGGCCAGGTTCAGGGGAAGGGTGTATTTTCCCCATTTCTTGTTGGACCGCCCCAGAAGAAGGAAGGCCGGGGCGAAGAGGTTGGCCTTTTTGATGTTGAGCCTGTAGGGCGACCCGATGATATGGATGCTCTCTGAAACCAGGATGGGAACGGCGCCTCCCCCGAAGGTGCCGGGGCAGCCCTTTCCGTAGGCGGAGGCCGAGCCGGGCAGGTAGGGCGGGGTCTCCGGGACCAGGACGAGAACGAAGGGAAGGGGAGACTTTTCCAGGGTCTTGGCCGTGACCACCAGGTTCACCTTGCCCGAGCCCGGCGCGAGGAAGACGACCTTTTCGTTTACGTTGCGAGGGGTCCTTGAGGAGGCGATGACCAGGGGCCCCACCCGGACCTCCAGGTCCAGGTTGCTCTGGGAGTTGAGCTTGTTCAGGGTATACCGGTTCCAGGAGAGGACGGCCGCATAGCGATTGCCGGGCTTGACGCTCATGGTGAAGGTCAACTTGGTTTGGGTCTTCGTGATGTTTGCGGAAAGGATCGCCCCCATCTTCCCCTGGGCCACAGCGGCGGCCCGGTCGTCCCTGAGGTAGCCGAGACCGTAGGCGTTCCTGGTGTTGTAGGGGGGTACTGTGTTGGCGGCGCTGATGTCCTGGGCCGTGGCCAGGAGGACGGCCCGGGTCTCCAGGGCCGTGGCGGAGGGTTTCAGGAAACGGTAGAGCAAGGCCGCGCCGGAGACCTGGGGGGTGGAATTGGATGTCCCGTTGGAGGTCCGGGTCCCTCCATCCGCCTTTGGTGTCACGATGGAGGAACCGTTGGCCACGATGTCCGGGTAATAGCGGCCGTCCGCCCAGAGGGGGCCCCGGGACGAGTAGTCGGCCACCTTTCTCGTGTCGGGCTCCACGGCGCCCACGGCGAGGATGTTGGTGGCGCCGTTGCTGTAATGGGTGCTGACGCCGAAATTGCCGCACATGGCGGCCACGAAGATATCGGCGTTGAGGACCAGGGAATCCATGGCCTGCTGTTCCACCCAGTAGGAGGGGGCCGATCCCATGAAGGAGTTGTTGGCCACCAGGATTTTGTATTTGGCCCTGTCGGAAGCGACCTTCTGCCAGGTCTTCACCATTGTGGAGAGCAATGTAAATCCGCCGGGACGCTCCGCCCAGGCGTAGGCGGCGATGGAAGCGGCCGGGGCGTGGCCTCTGTCGCTGGTCCTGGTCTTGTCCCATTTCTCGCCCGCCGCAATGGCCGTCACGGATGTGCCGTGGAT
>Ga0256831_1002001_pt1 | contig 10725 bp, 11 predicted proteins | sample 132544metaG_FD_189087 | JGI IMG/M metagenome (GOLD analysis project Ga0256831, IMG submission 189087) | Hydrothermal vent microbial communities from Lau Basin, Pacific Ocean - 132-544 | ecosystem: Environmental > Aquatic > Marine > Hydrothermal vents | place: Pacific Ocean: Lau Basin | collected... | reverse complement strand
GATTTTACTAGTTTGATAACGTATTGAAGAAAAAAATATTATCATAAATTAGTTAGATGAGTTTTCTTGTTTTTATGATTAGTCTCTTTAATAGTTAATTTTGCTGAAACCCAACTATGCTTAATTCATAGTTGGGTTTTATACCATCTATTTTTGTATAATCTTATTTACAAACATTTTTAATAAGATTATCTGCTCTTTTATAGCCTAATTTTTTAGCTTCTTTAGCATTTTTACATGCTTCTGCGCTATTTTTTTGCTTATTATATGCTAATCCTACATAGTAATATGCCTTTCCCGGCTTTGTTTTCATTTTTATAGCTTCTTGTAGGTCTTTTATCGCACCGGAGTAATCTTTTACCAAATATTTGGAGATTCCTCTATTCAAATACAATTTACCTTTAGCTTTTTTAGAGATTAGTTTATCATAATCCAAAATCGCATTTTTATAATCTTTATTGCTAAAATAAGCCATGGCTCTTTTACCTAGAAGTTTTGCAGATTCAGATTCTACTTCAAGACCATTTGTCAAAGCTGAAATTGCACCGGGATAATCTTTTTTAATCAAATTTGCATATCCGAGATAGTAAAACGCATCAATATTTTTAGGATCAGCCGTTATTTCTTGATTAAAATCTGCAATGGCTTTATCGTAATCTTTTTTTGCTAGATACGCTTTGCCTCTATAAAGGATCACTTTACCATAATCAGGTTTTTGCTTAATTACTTCATTAAAGTCAGCAATTGCTTCATCCAATTTTTTCATATTTTGATATGCAACACCTCGGTTGAATTGAGCTTTGAGCTTGTTTTTGCCATTTGCATCTATCACCTTGGTAAAATCGGTAATTGCATTAGCATAATCTTTTGACTTGAGGTAAGATGTTCCTCTGTTTAGATAAGCTTTCTCATATTTAGGATCAACATCAATTGCTTTAGTCAAGCTAGCAATCGCATTGGGATAGTCTTTCATAAGCATATGGCAATAGCCTTCATACATAAATGCTTTTGCATATTTTGAATCCAATTCTGCTGATTTATGAAAATCTGCAATAGCATCTTTATACGCTTTTATCTTCATTTCTGCCATACCTCTATTATAATAGGCTTTTTTGTAATCAGGCTTCATTGAAATAGCCTTTGTATATAGAGGGATTGCTCCTTTATAGTCCTTGGCTTTTATTTTTTTTACTGCTTCATTAAAAGATTTTACTGCTTCATTATTCTTTTTCGCATCAGTTTGTGCAAATGACATAGTGAAAGAAAATGCTAAAACTAAAACTAAAAGATGTTTTATTAAACTCATGATTTTTTTTGTTTTTAAAATTATAAAATATCAATACAAAATAAACTAATATTGTTAGACAATATTTTTTTCGAGATGCAAATTTCTAAAAAATATACCGTCTTAAGAAAAAATTAACTAAAGAATATGTTAAAATATTAAGAAAGCTACTTCGGGTGCATTTCATTTTTTCACATTGTGGGTTGATTCGCCGTTAGGAGTCAGAGGCGAAGAATAGGAAAAGCAAAAAAATGAAATACACCTACTACTTTTCAGCAATTTTTTGCACAATAGACTTTTTTAGACTGATTATATCTTCCTTATTGACATTTTCTATTTTGGTTTCAGACATGACTTTGTCGATTAGTTTGCTCTGTTTTTCGTAATTGGAACATGCCTGACACATTGATTTGTGAACCTTGAGTTGTATTTTTTCCTTAAAACTTAGTTTGTGATTAAGTTTTTTTTCGATGAACTCTGTTGCTTTTAAGCATGATAGAAATAGTATTTGCATTAGTTTCTTCATAAGTATATCAGTTTTTATACCATTTAGATTCAATACATTCTCTAAGACTCAATTTAGCTCTATGTATCATTTGCCAATAATTATTTTTACTAATATCCATTTGTTCACATATCTGTTTACCTGATTTTCCAAGTATATATTTAAGTTTTACGCAAGAATTCCATTTTTCAGGAAGTAAGTCCATACATAATTTTAGCACTTCGTTAAATTCCTTGTCGTCTAATAAGTGTGTATCATCAATTTGCCATTCATGTGGCGCTTTATTTTTTTTCCACTCTCCATTTTCATTAAAAAACATTGAAATCACTTCATCTCCATCAAAAGCGAACGGCATTTTCTTTTTTGCCCTATAATGATCAATTATTTTAAAATTCAAAATAGAAAACAACCATGTTTTGGGTGAACTTTTACCTTTGAAAGTCGAAATTTTCTCTGCTGCCACTAAAAAAGTATCCTGAACTAAATCTTTTGCTAATTCTGAATCAGAAACTTTAAACAATGCCCAAGATAACATATCTTCAGTGTAATCATTAACCCATTTTGTTAAATTTAATTCACTCACTTTATAATAATTATTATTCAAATTGTTCTTTATAAACCTAAAATTATTTCGATCCCATAGGGAAAGTCACTATTCAAGACTCAAAGATAATAATTAAATCCACAACCAATAATATAATGACTGCAAGAAAACAGTCAATTTACAATTGGATATTTTCTTACTGAACACTATATAGTCGATCATATCAGTTGATACTTACAATTTCTAAAAAAGATACAGATTGGAGAAAATTCATGAATTATTAAAATATATTATTTCCCTGTAACCACAAAATGCATAAGAAATGTCAAAAGTCCTTTGGACAATCTGAATTAATCCTCTGGTTTTATTGAAAAATGCGTAATAAAGACATAAACCTGTTCGTTGTATGAAGCAGTTGGATAGTAATAAAAAAAACGTACTGTATTGAATACTGAAAAATACATTTTTAAATCTGAAAGATTAGGGTTTCGAAATTGGAGATTTAGTGATTTTGAAGAATTAGTGAAAATGAATTCTGACCCAGAAGTAATGGAATATTTTCCAAGTACATTAAGTGAAAAGGAAACAGAAAATTTATTAGAACGACTAATAAAACACTATGATGATTATGGATATACTTATTTTGCAATTGAAATTTTAAAAACGGGGGAATTAATTGGTTTTATCGGATTGGCATATCAAACTTATGAAACTGAATTTAGTCCGGCAACAGATATTGGATGGCGTTTAAAAAAGTCTGCATGGGGAAAAGGATACGCAACAGAAGGAGCAAAAAGATGTTTGGAGTATGCCTTCAATGAATTAAAAATAAATAAAGTATTTTCAGTATGTACAATAGATAATAGTAAATCTGAAAATGTGATGAATAAAATAGGAATGACTAAAAAAGGAGAATTTGATCATCCTTGTTTAAAAAATCATCCAAAATATGAGAAATGTTTATGGTATGAAATAATGCAATAAGAGCGACGTGTGGCAACATTGTATAACTGATAATTGCTTCCTAGATTTAACAATTACGGCTATGCTAATTGATAGGCCTTATATAAAAAATATAATAATGAATAAATTTACACTAATGATTTACTTACTAATTCTCTTGAATCTGGATCTTTCTTGCGTACAACCAGAAACTAATAAAGGAGATAATATCGTCACTGATACATCTAATGTAGATATGATATTGAATATGGAAAAAGACACATTGGTATTTACATCTGGTATTAGATCTATATTTCAAGACAGTAGAGGGAATTATTGGTTTGGTAGTCATCAAGAGGGGGTTTGTCTATTTGATGGTAAAACTTTTAACTATTTTACAACAGATGATGGTTTAAGCGATAATCAAGTAAGATCTATTCAAGAAGATAAAAATGGCATAATATGGTTTGAAACCGGAAATGGAGTAAGTAATTATGATGGTAAAAATATTAAAAGTCCTATATCAAAAAACATTCTAGACCCAAATGAACTACTATCAAATAAATGGGAAAAAACAGGCAAAGATCTTTGGTTTAATGCAGGAAACTCAAATGGAGTGTATAGATACGATGGACAAAAACTAAATTATTTATCATTTCCAAAAGCCAAACTCATTAACCATAATAATGTATATCATGTCACAGGTTTTTCAAAAGGGAAGAATAACCAAATTTGGATAGCTACCTTTGCAGGTGTTTTTGGTTATAATGGTAAAGCATTTACTATAATAAATGATGAAAGTCTAGGATTAAATGATGAAAGTGGTTTTCTACATATCAGAAGTATATTGGAAGACAGAAAAGGAAATCTATGGATTGGAAATAATGGTATTGGTGTTTTACTAAATAACGGTGATACAACAATAAATTTTTCAGAAAAGAATGGGTTAATTCATTTCTTTAGTTCAAGAGGAGGAGGTAAATCACTTGCCGGAACACTTGAGCATGTATTTGCAATTGAAGAAGATTCGGAAGGGAATATTTGGTTTGGAGATAGAGATACAGGAGCTTGGAAATTTGACGGTAAGACTATGACAAACTATATCATAGACCCTAAACTTTCGACACAAATGATTTGGGATATATATGAAGACAATGATAAAAACTTATATTTTGCTATGGGTAATGGTGGAGTTTATGAATTTAATGGAAAATCATTTGATAGGAAATATTGATAAATGATAAGAGGGTACAGCAATTGGTATTATTCTTTTTAGTGGAAAAATCGGTCAAAATTCGTTAAAAACGGATTATTGTTTGAGCCCTGACGAAGTCGGGTGAGTTTTAAGATGTTTAGAATTTCGAATAATTTTGAAACGTTAAAAAAAGAATAGCTATTCCGATTTTGATAAATCGGTTCACTAATTATTTAGTGACACTTAGTCACTAAATTTCGAAAACGAACCATTGGTTCATGTTTCGTTTTTTGTATCAAGAGAAAAAAGGAAAGAAGGTTTTTGGTAATTTAAGTTTTTTAAGCATTTATTACTTCTTAAATATCATTTTTCCCATTTCCTTTATACTCAATTTTTTTCCGTACATAAGTATTCCCGCTCTGTAAATCTTAGCACTCATCCAGATAAATAATACACAGGTAGCAATCAATAATGCCAATGAAAGTATTACTTGCCATATCGGTGGATCAAAAGGAAGCCTTGCCGGCATCACAATTGGGGAAAACAGAGGGAAAATCGAACCGAATACCGCCAAAGGGCTATCAGGATCATTTAAGGTGTTCATCATGATTATCATCGCAAAAATAACGGGAATTGTGATAGGCATAATCAAACTTTGGCTCTCACCTTGGTCATCACCAATAGCAGATCCAACAGCAGCAAATAGTGAGGAATACAAAAAATACCCACCTAAGAAAAACAGTACAAATGCCGGTAATATCACCCACCAATTAAGCGCAAAAAACTCATTTATCACTTGAGAAATATTGAAGTCTTTGAGGTCATCGGGATTTATTTGCCCTTGAAGTTCTGAAATATTCGATGAATCAATTCCCCCTCCAAATATCAAATTCGCAATCATCATTATAACAGGAATAAAGATAATCCAAATTGTCAATTGTGTTAATCCTACTGCTCCAACTCCTACCACTTTTCCCACCATAAGCTGAAAAGGCTTCACTGATGAAATGATTATCTCAACTATTCTATTGATTTTTTCTTCCATAACGCTACGCATAACTTGCGTACCAAATATAAAAATCACCATATATAGCAAAAACCCCATGGCTCCTGCTAATGCAGTCGCTATTATTACTGATAATTTCCCTGTTTTGTCATTTTTAGACTTTGATTTCGCATTCTCCAAACTCACATCAACAGCAAAACTCTTGAGCAATTCTTTATCAACATCAGACTTATCAATATTATAATTTTTATATGCCCTACCTATCCTTCTTTCTATCTTTTCCAAGGTGATTAGCCCCGGCTTTTTTTCAGAATAATATTGCACATTTATCTTTTTCGAATTTCCATCATAATCCGGAATATGAACCAACAAATCATATCCTTCCTTATCGTAGGTTTTGGCAATAGAATCCAAAGGCATTGATGTAAAGTCATAGGTGTTACCCTTTTTAGTACTATTGAATGATTTAAATATCCCCGCATCATCTTTAACAATAACTTTCTTAGAGGATTTAGTCGCCATATACCCCGAAATAAATCCCATTCCCAAAGTCAACGTTGCAAATGCCAACGGGGCTAATAAAGTGATAAGCAAAAAAGATTTTTTCTTTACCCTTATCAAATATTCTCTTTTTATTATCAACCAAAGTTTATTCATCTTATTAATTTTTTATACCTAGATTATAATTAGCTAATACAGATTAATCTGTCACTAATTTTATAAATATATCATTCAATGATGGCAATATTTCATTAAATGATTTTATTGATACTCCATTATCTAATAGTATTTTCAATAAATCATTTGAAGTTTGTCCTATGTCCAATTTAAAAACAAATGAACTTCCATCTTTATCCTCAACTTCCAATCCAGATAACAAATCATCATTTATTTCTCCCGCAAATTCTACCTTGTATTTGTTCTCCTTAAAATCCTCTTTTATTTTAGCTACTTTGCCATCCAATATTACTTTTCCTTCATTGACCAATACTATATCCTCACATATTTCCTCTACTTGCTCCATCCTGTGGGTAGAGAATATGATTGTCGTTCCATTAGCACTCAAGTTCATTATCTCTTTTCTTATCAATTCAGTATTTACCGGATCCAGACCGGTAAAAGGTTCGTCCAAAATAATCAATTTCGGACTGTGAACTACTGTGACTATAAATTGAACCTTTTGTTGCATCCCCTTTGATAGCTCTTCGATTTTTTTATTCCACCAGTCCTGCATTTCAAATTTTGTCATCCAATCTACAATCGCTTTCTTAGCATCTTTATACGACATCCCACGGAGTTGGGCTAGATATAACAATTGCTCTCCAACTTTCATCTTTTTGTACAATCCTCTCTCTTCAGGCATATATCCTATTTGTGTAGGGTGAAATTCATTTAGCTTCTCACCATTGAGAAAAACTGCACCTTCATCCGCTTTAAGTATGCTTGTGATTATTCGTATCAAAGTTGTTTTCCCCGCACCGTTTGGGCCAAGTAAACCAAATATTTTCCCTTTATTCACTTCAAATGACGCACCGTTTACAGCTGTTTTATTGTGAAACCTTTTAACTACATTATCAATTTTGAGTACTGGCATAAAATTGTGTTTAATTATTTTCATAAATATTATTGTCAAATATACCTACCATTGGGTTCTTGTATGTTATTTTTCGACAAATCATTAAAACATATGGATAAATGGCAAAAAAAGCATACCTTATGGCTGGGAAATTTTCCTTTTTTGATTCACTTTGGTTAAACCTTGCAAGAATGTCCTTAAAAATTGATTTTGACATTCTCTGTATTGATTTTGTTTTGGATTTCTGAAAATAGCAGTAATCTCGTGCTTGCTTACCTTGAAATCTACCGATTTGAATATATCAATTATGTCTTCAACTTTCAGATTAAGTGCAATTTTAATCTTTCTGAATACGATATTATTATTTAGCTTTTCCTTATTTACCGGTTCTACTCCTTCTTTTTTCCCTCTCTTCAAAATGATAAACCCATTGAGAAATGCAGCCAAATATCTATCTTCAATAAATACAAATTCAGGATCATCTTCCTTCTTTAACCAGGTGATTACCTGCTCTTCATCGACCTTTACACTGGCTAAATCAAATATTTTAACTGCTTCTGAGTCCTTAATGTCAAAAGCATATCTCAATCGTCTTAATACTGAATTATTGGTTAGCATACTATGTGTTTGTAGCAAAAATACAAAAAAAATAAGGATTTTCAACATAATTGCAATATCTTCGTTATAGTGAAATTAAAACAAGTATATGAATAAATATTTTTTTTCTGTTCTGCTGATTTTTACTTTGCTCAAAATTAATGCTCAAGATCCAGTAAGTATTGTTCCGGAAACTATTGATATGGAGACCGATTTTATTACTGCGATGCAGGATGTCGCTTTGGAAGAATACGATGATGCTTTGTCCAAATTCAAGAAATTGAAAAACAAAGTAAAAAATGATGGCATTATAGATTTTGAAATTGCAAAGATTTATTTAGTGAAAAACGAAGTTGAAGAAGCTGAGAATTACGCAAAAAAAGCTATTGCTAAAGATGACACGAAATCAATTTATAAACTGTTTTTACTTGATGTCCTAAAAGAACAATCCAAGTATGAAGAAGCTGCGGAACTTATGGAAAGTATGTTGTCCAATCAAAATTTTGATCGGATGAATTATTTCAAAACTGCGGGAATGTATCAAAGGGCAAAAAACATTAAAAAAGCATTGGCTATCCTTGATTTATTAGAAGAGAAAACAGGATATAGCAGGGATGTTGAATTGCAAAAAGCAAATGTCCTATTAAGAGATAAAAGTTATAAAAAAGCGATTAAGATTCTAAATAAATTGCTCCAAAAACAAGGGGATAATGTTGATGTTTTAATGAAAAAAGCTATGGCATACCGCCTTCTTAATAACAATAAAAGTGCAGTAGAGACATATAAAAAGATTCTGGTATTGGATCCGCAAAATCCGGTAGCATTATCATATATTCACACGGTCGAGAAATTCAAACAAAAGGAAGAGGATTATCTTCAAAATCTTATTCCTATGCTAAAGAATCCTGAAATAGCTTTGGATGACAAAATAAAAACTTTGATTCCTTTCGTTGGAAAGGTATCAAAAAATTCTCCGCTTACAAGTCAATTGATATCCGCTTCAGAAATACTTCTTGAGCAATATCCGGATGATGCAAAATCAAATGCGCTCCATGCCGATATACTTTACAATAGTGGAAATATTGAAGAAAGTGAGGCTTATTATAAAAGATCATTGGCTGATAGTAAAAAGAATTTTGAGATATGGAGGCAATTGATGACCATATATTCTTACCTGGAAAAATGGGATGAACTCGCAGAATTAAGTGAGAATGCCATTGACTATTATCCAAATCAAGTTATTGGCTATTATAATGCGGGCAAAGCTTATATCAATTTAGGCAAAGTTGACAAAGGGTTGGAATATCTGGATGAGGCATTGTCATACACCGGAGCAAAAACCAAAATGCACAACGAAATAAATTTGATGCAGGCTCATGGCTATATTTCAGCAAAAAAAATAAAAAAAGCCGAACGGATTTTGGATAAAATCGATAAGGATTTTAAGAAAAATCATCCTTATTATTTGGAACTAATGGGTGACATCGAAAGTGAAAATGGAGTCGTCGAACAGGCAAAAAAATATTGGCAACAGTCACTTCAATTGGGGAATAATACCAAAAGACTATTAAATAAATTGAAATCAAACTAAAGTTCCTATGGAAGAATTACCAACTGTGTATCTTTATTCTGACGGCGGAGCAGAGCCCAATCCCGGCAAAGGTGGTTTTGGAGTAATCCTCAATTACAAAGGGCATGTCAAAGAATTCGCAAGAGGATTTAAGCTCACTACCAACAATAGGATGGAGCTAATGGCTATTATCTTTGGGTTAAAACAATTGAAAAGAAAATCTAAAGTCAAAGTTTATTCGGATTCAAAATATATAGTAGATGCCATAAACAAAGGTTGGGTCAGGAAATGGGAACAAAATAATTGGTATAGAAACAAAAAGGAAAAAGCGGTAAATATTGATCTGTGGAAACAATTATTGGAACTTATTTCATACCATGATGTTGAATTTAATTGGGTCAAAGGACACAATGGACATCCTGAAAATGAAAGATGTGATCAATTGGCAACAATGGCTTTAAACAGCGATCAATTGGTAGATGATCCGGGATATATTGCAAAAGAAAACAGGGCTAAATCAAAAATAGAAAAAGAAGGAGATCTTTGCCGCAAATGTAATACTCCTTTGGTAAAGAGAATAAGTAAGAAAAATAATACAAAAAAGAAAAAGAGCTATTATTTTAAGTATTATCTTATTTGTCCAAACTGTGAAACTATTTATTATACTGAAGATGCAAAAGTGATGATAGATAAAAATGATACAAATACATTATTCGATTAACGATTTATCCAATGATTACTAAAAAAATAAAAATAAAAAATGAGTATAGAAGAAAAACTAATAGAAAGAAGTGGTTTAAAATGCGAGCTTTGCGCTTCAAAAGGGAGTTTGAGTGTTTATAAAGTCCCACCTGTGGGGGAAATAATTGCAGATAGATGCATTTACCTTTGTGATACTTGCTTGCATCAAATAGAGAATCCTGATGATATGGATACCAATCACTGGAGATGTCTCAATGATAGTATGTGGAGTGAAGAGTCTGTTGTACAAGTGATGTCTTGGAGAATGCTTACCAGACTTAGAGGAGAAGGCTGGCCTCAAGATTTATTGGATATGATGTACTTAGATGATGAGGTTCTTAGTTGGGCTAAAGCTACAGGAGAGGGTGAAGAAGCTCCTTTGGTAGAAAAGCATCTGGACAGTACTGGAGTAGAATTGGCATCCGGAGATTCTGTAGTATTGATTAAAGATCTTAATGTGAAGGGAGCAGGATTTACTGCAAAAAGAGGTACGCCTGTAAGAAGAATTTCATTGGTAGCTGACAATCCGGATCAAATTTCCGGAAAGATCAATGGGCAACAAATAATAATTCTGACTAAATTTGTGAAGAAGTCATAATATCCTTGATTTTCTTGCTTTTTAGTTAGTGTCATTAACCAATAGCGTCCTAAATAATTAAAAAAAAGTTAAAAAAAAGGAGAAGTAATTTTATATCTCAAATTATCTTTGAGTTTGAACAAAAAAACAACTTCTCCAATGACAAATGTAACATTATTTAGCCAAA
>Ga0256831_1002000_pt1 | contig 10725 bp, 13 predicted proteins | sample 132544metaG_FD_189087 | JGI IMG/M metagenome (GOLD analysis project Ga0256831, IMG submission 189087) | Hydrothermal vent microbial communities from Lau Basin, Pacific Ocean - 132-544 | ecosystem: Environmental > Aquatic > Marine > Hydrothermal vents | place: Pacific Ocean: Lau Basin | collected... | reverse complement strand
ACTCATCGTTGCACCCCGGCTTCGGGGCACGGTTTTGGGAACCGCCCCCCGGGCTTCGGCCCCGGCATATCGGCGGTTTCCGGTTACAGGGGACGCCGAACCCCCCGGCCTAGCCCGCCGCCAGGTTTTAGTTTCAGGACGGGATATATAAAGGTTTGGTAGGTTCAAAAACCAAAGGTTTCCCACCAAAGTATTGAAAAATTTTCATAAGCACTAACCACTACCGGTTCATGGGTGGCTTTCAGTGCGCCTCAGTGAACATCCTGTTCTGAGATTTGAGCGCGGGAAAGAGGTTACCATTTACTTTGAAGGACAGCCAATCAAGGCATACGAGGGCGAAACGATTGCAACGGCCCTCCACGCCGCCGGGATAAGGGTTCTCAACTATTCTCCAAACAAAAAGCGTCCCCGCGGGCTGTTCTGCGCCATAGGGAAGTGCTCCTCATGTCTTATGGTCGTGAACGGGATTCCCAACGTGAGGACGTGCATAACACTCGTTGAAGACGGAATGAGGATAGAACGCCAGCAGGGGAGGGCAAAACTTCCAAGGGAAGCCAGACCACCGGAGTTCAGGGACGCTAGAGTCGTAGAGGCGGACATCATTGTCATAGGAGGAGGTCCAGCTGGACTTATGGGGGCACTCAACGCGGCCGATGCGGGGGCAGAGGTCGTTCTAATCGATGAGAACCCCATGCTTGGAGGCCAGCTCGTCAAGCAGACCCACAAGTTTTTCGGGAAGAGAGAGCAGTTCGCTGGAGTGAGGGGCATTGAGATAGCGAAAATCCTTGAGGAGGAACTCAAAAAGAGGAAAAACGTGAAGGTCTTCCTCGAAACTTCTGCTGTGGGGATATTTCAAGACGATGATGAGAAGCTCGTTCTGGCCGTTAAAAACAACAGGGAATTGATTGAATTCCGCGGGAGGGCTGTTATCGTTGCCACCGGCGCGATGGAGAGGGTTATACCCTTCGAGAACAACGATTTACCCGGAATTTACGGAGCCGGAGCCATTCAGACCCTTATGAACACCTACGGCGTAAAACCGGGGAAAAAGGTTTTAATAGTCGGGGCCGGAAACGTGGGGCTTATTCTGGCGTATCAGCTCCTTCAGGCAGGGGTTGAGGTGAAGGCCATAGTCGAAGCTATGCCCAGGGTTGGTGGCTACTTCGTGCATGCTGCCAAGGTCAGAAGGCTTGGAGTGCCAATTCTCACTAGGCACACGATTCTCCGGGCTGAGGGAAAGGAGAAGGTGGAGAGAGCGGTAATAGCCCAGCTCGACGAGAACTGGAGGCCCATTCCCGGAACGGAGAAGACGGTGGAGGTTGATGTTATAGCCCTCGCAGTTGGCCTGAGGCCGAGCATCGAGCTCCTCCATCAGGCCGGATGTCAGATAAAGTACGTCCGCGAGCTTGGAGGCCACGTTGCGGTTAGAGATGAGTGGATGGAAACAACGGTCAGGGGAATCTTCGTCGCAGGCGACTCGGCTGGAATAGAGGAGGCCACGACGGCGATGCTCGAAGGCAAGATAGCCGGTATCGCCGCCGCGTTGAGGCTCGGTATAGCAGACGAGAACTGGGTCAAAGAGATAGAGAAAGCCCAGCGCGACCTCGACGAGTTCCGCTCCGGGCCCTTCGGCAGGCACGTGATTAAGGGAATAAGGAAGCTCCTTGCGGAGGTCGATGGTGATGGCTGAGATTCCTCCTTACCTTCAGAGGGGATACATAACACCCGAGGAGCTCTTCTCGATAATTCCAAAGCCGGGTGAGGAAAGGCTAAGGAAAGGGCCCGTTGCCGTCCCCGAGTGCCCCCAGGAGATACCCTGCGCGCCCTGCAGGGAAATATGCCCCACAGAAGCGATAAGCATGCCAACACCCAACGATTTACCCATTGTGGACTACGAGAGGTGCATAGGTTGCTCCCTCTGCGTCCAGATTTGTCCGGGTTTGGCCTTCTTCATGGTGCATTACGTCGGGGATAAGGCGAGGATAACGATGCCCCACGAACTTCTTCCGCTCCCAGAGAGGGGAGATGAAGTCGTTCTCCTCAACCGTATTGGAGAGCCCGTCGGGAAAGGCAAGATACTCACCGTCGTTCCAAGGGAAAAGAGCAGGGGGGACACTCCGATAATCGTCGTCGAAGTTCCGATAGAGCTCGCTTGGGAGGTAAGGGCTGTTAAGGTGGTGAGAGAATGACGGCCGCCGAGATTATATCTGAGGGGTGCCAAAAGATGGAACATCTCCGCAAGGTTCACAGTCATCTCGCGCCCGAAGGGCGCATTTCAGAGATGAACAACAGAATGGCATCAATTGCGCAGGCACCCAATGTCGTTGAAGCTGGTTTAGGAGTCAGAAACATTCCGCCAGCGCTCGTTGGGAGCAAAACTCCCGACGTGTTGAGGCTGATGCCTCAATATGCGCAAGCAAGGGCTGAACGGGGGGAGTAACATGGCCGGGAAAAGGGTAGTCTGTCGCTGTAACGACGTGACCGTGGAGGACATTGAGGCCCTCATTGATTCCGGGATTACCGACATCGAGGAAATCAAGAGGCTTCTCCGCGTTGGCATGGGCCCGTGCCAGGGGAGAACATGCATTCCTATTGTAATTTCAATCCTCGCGAGGAAGACAGGAAGGAAACCCGAGGAGATACCACTACCTAAAGCGAGGGTTCCGATAAGGCCCGTTCGCGTTGAGGTTCTCGTGGGTGGTGGCGATGAGTAAGGTTGCGATAATCGGCGGTGGGATAATAGGCGTCGCCACCGCTTACGAGCTAGCTAAGCTCGGGGAAGATGTTATCCTCTTCGAAAAGAACTATTTCGGCTCGGGCTCCACATTCCGCTGTGCCACAGGAATACGCGCCCAGTTCACGGACGAGGCAAACGTTAGGCTCATGAAGTATTCCGTTAAACGATGGGAGGGGCTTGAGGAGGAACTCGAGGCGGATATAGGCTTCACACAGACAGGGTATCTGTTTCTGGCCACAAGTAAGGAGGAAATCGAGGCGTTTAAAGCGAACATAAAGCTCCAGAACCGCTTCGGCGTCCCGACGAGGCTAATCGATATGGACGAGGCCAGGGAAATAGTGCCGATTCTCAACACCGAGCCATTCCTGGCAGGAGCATGGAATCCGAAAGACGGCAAGGCAAACCCCTTCAAGACGCTTTTCGCATACCTGCGGAAGGCCAGAGAGCTGGGTGTCGATGCAAGGGAGCACACGGAGGTCGTTGGACTTGAGCGCGAAGGGAAGGTCATAACGGCCGTTAAGTTCAGAAGCAACGGGAGAGTTGAGGGCGTTAAGGTAGATGCGGTTTTAAACGCCTCCAACGCCTGGGCACCGCTCATCAACGAGATGGCCGGTTTGAAGCGCGACCTCGTCCCTATAACCGCTTACAAACACCAGCTCGTCAAGACGGAACCGCTTGAGAGGGGTCAGGCCGAGCCTCTGGTCTGTCCGCCAAGCTGGGACGATGCGTACATAATCCAGGACGGAGAGGACGGGGGAATAATCTGTGGCGCCGGAATAGAGCACAAAGCTAAGAGCCTCGACGACTACGAGCCGACCTATGACTTTCTGCGTGGTGTCCTCCGCTATGCCGTGAAAATCGCCCCGCCTCTCCGCTATGCCCACATAGTCAGACAGTGGGCCGGGTTCTATGCCAAAACCCCCGACAGTAACCCCGCCATCGGAAAACTCCTTGACAACTTCTACATATCGGCTGGCTTTTCTGGACACGGCTTCATGATGGCCCCTGCCGTTGCGCAGGCGATTGCTGAACTAATTTCAAAGGGATGTTCAAAGGTTCCGCTCGAGTGGGAGTGGTATGACCCGTACAGATTCGAGAGGAGTGAGCTGAGAAGCTCGGCATTTCAGATAGGCTGAATCATATTGCCATTTTTACAACAAGAAAAAAGATTATAAAGTAACCCGATTAGCATCGTGAGGGTCGTCATGAGAATAGTCTTCGACATAGGTGGCTCTGTTCTCGTTCCAGATGATCCGGACGTCGATTTTATCAAGGCCATAGCGTACGAACTCATCAAGATAAGCGAGGACCACGAGGTGGCCGTTGTAGTCGGCGGCGGAAAGGTTGCAAGGGAATACATCAAAGCCGCAAAGGAGTTTACACCAAACGAGACATTCAAGGACTACATTGGAATTCACATAACAAGGGCAAACGCGATGCTCCTGATAGCGGCGCTCGGAGAAAAGGCATATCCCTTCGTAATCCAGGACTTCCGTAAGGCCTGGGAGGTCATACAGCTCAAGAAGATACCGATAATGGGCGGGACGCATCCTGGCCACACCACAGATGCCGTGGCAACCCTTCTGGCCGAGTACCTGCAGGCCGACCTTCTCGTGGTCGTCACCAACGTGGACGGCGTCTACGACTCCGACCCGCGGAAGAACCCGAATGCCAAAAAGCTCGACAGGATAACGCCGGAGCAACTCGTGGAGATAGCCATGGAGGCCGAGAGCAAAGCCGGTGGCAGTGGGGTCGTTGATGCTCTCGCTGCTAAGTTCATCCAGCGCGGGCGGATAAGAACCTACATAGTCGGCAAGCGTGATGCGTACCATCTCTTTGACGTCGTGAAAGGGAAGCACAGCGGAACGATCGTGGAGCCCTGAGAGTTCTCTCTTTCCTCAAAACGTTTATATATTTTGTCCGACTATTGTCCTACGGTGATGGAATGTCCACTGCGGAGAAGGTTTCCGTTCGCTTTCCTCCTAGCCTGATGCGCGAGATAGACAGACTGGTCGAGCGGGGGGAGTTCTCAAGCAGGAGCGAGTTCATCAAGGAAGCAGTCAGGTTCTTCCTCCTGCACTATGAGTCTCCCAAAGAACTCTGGGAGGAGTACAAGCTCCTCGCGAGGAGTAGGAAGCTTCCATCTGAGGAGGAAATCGAAAAGCTCCTTGAGGAAGTGGACGAGGAATGGAAGCGTTCAAGGTCGTCTTAGACACGAACGTCGTCATAGCGGCGGCGATAAACCCCTTCGGCAGTTCTGGAAAGGTACTCGACATGATCGTCAATGGAGCGGTTCGCTCCTACACCTCCGAAGCGATACTTGAGGAGCTTCGCTTCAAGCTCACGAGCGAGAAGGTTCTCAAATACCTTGAGAGCAGGGTTTATGCACTATGGATTTACAGGATTTTCAGGGCTTCCTCCGTCATAGTTGAGCCAGCTGAACACTTCGACGTTTCGCCTGACCCCGATGACAACAAGTTATTTGATGTTGTTTATTCTGCCAAGGCGGACTTTCTGATAAGTCTCAACAAGAAGCACGTGCTGAGACTGAGAGATAAGGAGATGAGGTTTTCTCTTAAAGGGCACAAGTTTCTAATCTTAACTCCAGCCGAGTTCATTGAGGTCGTCGAAAGGGATAAAAACTCCGGAGTGTAGTTAGGTTAGTGAGCACGTATGTGCAAGATGGCACACTTTGGGAACTGCGATCCTGAGACTGCCGATAGGGAGTACTGTATTTTTCATAAGCCTAACAAGAGTGAGGAAGAGGCCGTGGAGTTTTACAAGAAGTTTCTGGAGAGGTTCAAACCGAGGGTTGAGGAGATTGAGGTTGAGGGACAAAAGATAAAGAGGCTGGTTTTTGAGGGGCCTGTAGATGCAAGTGGATACGTGTTCCCCGAGATTCCAGATGTACCAATTGAATATGTTGACTCACAGGGAAATCTTTGGGGATTAAAGTTTTCTTTATGGAAAAGTCTATTTAAGAAAGAGGCCAATTTTTCTGGTGCAATATTCATATATGCTGATTTTGTTGAGGCTATTTTTGAGGAGGGTGCATCTTTTGTTGGAGCACACTTTAAGTATGTTTTTTTTTTGCGTTGTCAAACTTTTTATTTGATGCAAATTTTTCTGGAGCAATCTTTGAGAAAGATTTGGATTTCTATAGGGTAAAAGTATTTGGCAATACTGATTTTTCGGGAGCAAAATTCAAGAGAGATGCTCTTTTTAGAGAAAGTGAGTTCCGAGGTAGAATCACATTTTCTGGTGCTGTTTTTCAAACACTGGCGGATTTTTCTTTAACTCAATTTTTAGGTTCCGCAGATTTTTCACAGTCCATCCTAGAGGTCTCAAAGTTCATTGGTGCAAAATTTTGTGGGAAAATGTTGTCTTTTGAAGGCACTTATTTTAAGCAATACATTGAATTCTTTCCCTCCAAAGTTGTTGGGGGTAGAGCGACTGAGCTGACTAAAACACGATTTTGTTACCCTCAACCGTTAGCAGAAGCCGCAAAAATCCAATGTATAACCTATGAGCACTTGGGAGAGAGAAAAAGCAGACATCATGTTCGTTCTCGAAATGCGCGCCAAAAGGAGGGCACGCATAAAGAACGCACGGAATAAGTTGGAAAAACTTAAGGCTCACACTCACAACTTCGTTGAATGGCTCTTGGCTGATCTACCCTCGAAATACGGTACAAACTGGGTTCGACTCTTTCTGTTTTCCTTGCTTATTATTATTGGCAATGCGGTTCCATACACCCTCTGGAGCGCCTACATTGAAGGCTTTCCTCAAACCTCAAATTATCTCGTCCGCTTTGCCAACGCCCTCTACTACTCCCTCGTCACTTTCACAACCCTCGGCTACGGCGACATGCACCCGACCGGCTGGCTGAAAGCCCTGAGCGCCCTTGAAGCATTGACCGGAGCTGTCTTTATGGCGCTGATAGTAGCTGTCATAGCCCGTAAGTGGATGCGCTGACTTCGAGACTTGACCTTTATCCAGGTTTTTCCGCAAAGCTTTGGGATTTGATCCCCCCTTACAAAAGCCACCTTTTTATACCTCCTCCCCCTTCACTCCCCGGTGGTGTCCATGAAAGTTGTCGTCATCGGTTCTGGCACAGCTGGGAGCAACTTCGCCCTCTTTCTCAGGAAGGCCAACAGAAAGGCCGAGATTACAGTCATCGGGAAGGAACCAACGATGCAGTACTCCCCCTGTGCCCTGCCGCACGTGATAAGCGGAATGATTGAGAAGCCGGAGGATGTAATCGTCTTCCCTAACGAGTTCTATGAAAAGCAGAGAATAAAGCTCATGCTGAACACTGAGGCCAAAGCCATAGACCGCGAGAGGAAGGTCGTAATCACCGACAAGGGCGAAGTCCCCTACGACAAGCTAGTCCTGGCGGTTGGCTCAAAAGCTTTTATCCCGCCGATAAAGGGGATTGAAAACGAGGGCGTCTTCACCCTCAAGAGCCTCGACGACGTGCGCAGGATTAAGTCTTACATCGCCGAAAGGAAGCCGAAGAAAGCCGTCGTAATCGGCGCCGGTTTGATAGGCCTTGAAGGGGCTGAGGCATTTGCAAAGCTCGGCATGGAGGTTCTGGTTGTAGAGCTGATGGACAGGCTAATGCCTACGATGCTGGATAAAGACACGGCAAAGCTCGTCCAGGCCGAGATGGAAAAACACGGCGTTTCCTTCCGCTTCAACGAGGGAGTCAGCGAGATAATTGGAAGCCCCGTTAAGGCTGTGAAAGTTGGGGAAGAAGAGATTCCAGCAGAGCTGGTTCTCGTCGCCACCGGTGTGAGGGCGAACGTTGACCTCGCCAAGAAAGCCGGCCTCGAGGTCAACAGGGGAATAGTTGTAAACGAGCACCTCCAGACGAGCGACCCAGATATTTACGCTATAGGCGACTGCGCCGAGGTTATTGACGCCGTAACGGGAAAGAGAACGCTCAGCCAGCTTGGAACGAGCGCGGTTAGAATGGCTAAAATCGCGGCTGAACATATAGCCGGGAAGGACGTATCGTTTAAGCCCGTCTTCAACACGGCAATAACAGAGCTCTTTGGCCTCGAGATAGGCACCTTTGGAATAACGGAGGAGAGGGCAAAGAAGGAGGGCATAGACATAGCGGTCGGCAAGTTCAAAGGTTCGACCAAGCCCGAGTATTACCCGGGAGGAAAGCCGATAACGGTTAAGGTTATCTTTAGAAAGTCAGACAGGAGGCTCATCGGGGCCCAGGTAGTCGGTGGCGAAAGGGTATGGGGAAGGATAATGACGCTTTCAGCCTTAGCACAGAAGGGAGCAACTGTTGAGGACGTCGTTTACCTCGAAACTGCCTACGCTCCACCGATAAGCCCGACGATAGACCCGATAAGTGTGGCTGGTGAGATGGCCCTGAGGAAGTTCCGTTGAGTTTTTAGAGTCCTGCCTCAATCTTTTTACCATGAACCGGGCGAAGGTCAGCAAGCTGATGGCGTATATCCTAAGGCACTCGCCGGAGGAATTTGGACTAGAGCCCGATAGCAGGGGCTTCGTCCCACTGGAAGAGCTTGTAAAAGCCCTGAAGAGTGTCTATCCCGACGTTACCGAGGAGTTTGTGCGCGAGATTGTTGCGAACGACCCAAAGGGGCGCTACGAGATTAGAGATGGAAAAATCCGCGCCCGCTACGGCCACAGTTTTTCGGTGAGCTTAAACCACGAGGAGGACATCGAGTCAAGGATTCTATACCACGGGACGCCGAGGAGAAACCTGTCCTCTATTCTCAGGGAAGGGCTCAAGCCGATGAAGCGACAGTTCGTTCACCTGACAACGAGCAGAAGCGAGGCCATTGAAACGGGCAGAAGGCACGGGAGGGACGTGGTTCTTCTCGTCATAGACGCTGACTGCCTCAGACGGAAGGGGTTCAAAATCTACAGGGCCGGAAAGAACGTGAGGATAGTGAAGGAAGTTCCTCCAGACTGCATCACCCTGGCAGTCTAAGGGCTAAAACAAAGGCCAGTCCGAGGGGAATCAGCGTGCTTACGAAGTCCAGCTCGAAGCTTATCCCTGCGAGATAACCGCCGAGTAACGGCCCAACTACCCAGCCGAGGCTCATCATCGCGTTGAGCAGACCCATTCCCTGAGCCCTCTCGCTCACCTTGACGTTTTGAGCCACGTAGGCTGATGTCGAGTTTATCGTCATGACCCACTTAACCCCCGAAAGGAAGGCAACGCCGAAGACCAGCCAGACGTTTTTAACGAAAGCGTAAAGGAGGAAAGCTACTGCGTAGCCCGCTATGGCAAGAAGGTAGAACCTCTTCGCTCCATACCTGTCTATCAGCTTTCCAAGGGAGTAACCTGTCAGCGCGGCCGCGAGGCTCTCTATCCCAAAGATAACGCCGACGCTCCACTCGCCGAAGGTTTCTTTAAAGTAAACGGAGGAGACGCTGTAGAACTGCCCGCTGGCAACCATTACGAGAAAGACCGTGATGTAAAAGATACCGAGGTGACCGCGCATGAGTTTCTTAAAGGCCGAACTTCTCACGGTTGCCCGCCAGCTTTCCCTGCCCTCCTGAACGAGAATCATGCCGAGGAGGGAACGCCTTCCCGTCGGGCGCTCGCGGATTAGGAGAACTATGCCGGCGGAGATAAAGAGAAGAAAGCCGGAAAGGATGAAGAGCTTTTTTATGCCGAGATAGCCAACTATCACCGAGCCTAGGAAGTTACCGACCATGTAACCGGCGTTCTCGATGGAGTTGAAGAGGCCGAATATGGAACCAGCCCGGGTTGAGAGCTCTGAGATTAGAGCGGAATGTGCCGGGGTCATCGCCGAGCCGAAGATTCCCTGTAGGGTTCTCAGAATCAGAACGCCCGTTGCAGACCCGACGAAAGCCATGGCAGTATAAAAGAGGCCTATAGAGGCGACCCCAAATGCAATGAAGGTCTTCCTGTTGCCCGTCGAATCGGAGAGCCAGCCGAAGGGGTACTGGAAGACGGTTGAGGTGAGGTTGAATGCCACGCTCAAAAGACCCACCATGAACATGCTCGCGCCGAGGAGGCGCATGTAAACACTCAGGTAGGGGAAGGCCATTCCAAAGGACACGTTGGCGATGAACATCGCCATGGCGAGAATTAAGACGTTCCTCCGCTTAACCCGGAGCTTTTTTAGTTTGAGCGTTTTCTCGCGCTTTCCCTGTAGGATGGCCTTCTCCCTCTTCGCCATCAGCGAAAAGAAAGGGTAAGCCCCTTATAAAATTTCCGTCGAAATGGTAAGAAAAGGGCCGAAGTCAGCCCATCTGCAGGGCCTGACCGCGAAGCTCGCCACGCTCGAAGCGATACGGGTCGTACCACTCAATGGGAAGGTCTGTCTTTCCTTTCGTGACGAGGTCGGCGACCATCTCGGCAACAGCCGGGGCCATCATGAAGCCGTGTCCACTGAAGCCTGCGGCAATGTAGTAGTCGTTCAGCTCCTCGATTTTACCTATCGCCGGGTTGCTGTCGGGTGTTTTAGCGTAGTGGCCGGCCCACGTCCTCAGGATTAGGAGCTCCCTTAAAGCGGGGATTATCTTGGTGAAGTAATAGCTCACCTCGCGCATGAACTCATAGGTCGGGTTCAGGTCGTAGGTCGGGCCCAGCTCGTAGCCGACGCCTCCGATTATCCCGCCGTGGCTCGTCTGGGTCAGGTAAGCGTGGCCGTACTTGAACGAAATCACCATAGGCTTAACCGAGCCCTTCTTTATGGGCTGTGTAATTACTGCCTGGTGCTTGTAGGGCTCTATCGGTATCTTCGTCCTTATTCCGGCCATCGCGTTGATGAGCTTGGCCCACGCGTTGGTGGCGTTGATGACGATGCCGGTCTTTATGACTCCTCTGCTCGTTTTCAGCCCTCTAATCTCGCCGTTCTCGATGATGAAGTCCTTCACTTCCGTGTACTCAACTAACTTAGCCCCGAATTCCTCGGCGTGAAGCGCAAAGGCCGCGGTTGAGTGGAAGGGGCTGGCCTTTCCGTCGGTCG
>Ga0256831_1001999_pt1 | contig 10725 bp, 13 predicted proteins | sample 132544metaG_FD_189087 | JGI IMG/M metagenome (GOLD analysis project Ga0256831, IMG submission 189087) | Hydrothermal vent microbial communities from Lau Basin, Pacific Ocean - 132-544 | ecosystem: Environmental > Aquatic > Marine > Hydrothermal vents | place: Pacific Ocean: Lau Basin | collected... | reverse complement strand
GACCCGCTGCTTAATTCCACCTATCACCTGAAAAAAGGCTCTGCGGCAATTGATGCTGGAATTTGTGGAATATACACACTACCGCCGAACTCCTTTTATATTCCACTGGCGCCCCTTGATGATATTGACGGCGACAAGAGACCCAGTAATGACGGCAAACTTTTCGGCTGCGACATCGGCGCCGATGAATTCAAGACCTTTTCCTGGCCCATGTTCCTGCCGGCGATTGTGCACCAACGACTCAATCCTTAAACCAACTTGAGACATCAAAAATTTTAATCCGGACTACTTGTCAATATCGTGAATTTATTACGCAACATTCATTCCATGGAGGTCACAAATGATTTCAACTGATCGTATCAGATATCAGCACCAATCAATACTGTGGCATTTTTTTCTCTTCTGTTGCATCCAGACCATTCTCTTCGGATATATGGCAAATCTACTTTTCGCCGCACAAATTACAGGAACAGTATATCTCCCGGGAACCCAGACAGCCCCAGCAGGAGGAATCCGCTGCAATATATTTCTGACAGATCAAACCGGCCATAATGATAAGGTATTGTCTCCCGTTACTATTCTCGAAGGACAGTCTTCACAACAATACTCGGCTACGCTGCCAAATGATCAAACCGCATCCTGGGTAGTATCTTATTACTATTGGGGGCAAAATTTTGTTCAACATGGATACTATTCATCTTCAGGTACTACCTGGAAATATTCCAAGGCTGCCGGTCTGCCCGGAGGGCAAACTCAATCCGGTGTCGACCTTACATTGCTTTCAGGAAAGACGATTTCCGGAAATATTTCCCTTCCGTCAGGTCGAAACTCCCCGGCAGGAGGAATAGGTTTCTATGTCAATGCTGAAAATATTGACCATATCTACGGCACTACGCGTGTCAGTTGTTTTCTCCCGGAAGGACAAACCTCATCATCGTACCATCTCACTTTACCCAATGACACCGTACTTCGGTTCACTTTTTTTTACAGTTATTATGGAACTGATTATGTCGACAGAGGTTATTATTCAATTTCCGGTACTCAAAAAAAGTCGGACGATGCCACGATTCTGTCCGGAGGGCAGGATTATTCAAATATAAACATAACTGTTTTATCAAAATTTTCCTGGCCCATGTTCATACCGGCGATCACCAGTATGAACAATTGACTGACGCAAAAGAATACCAGCGGCGCGGTCATCTTTCTGAAATATGTCATGGAGGGGGTTGGCAGGAAACATATCCCCTCCATGGGGGCAAAGCCACATAACAGGCAAAGCCTTCCCCTGCTTGGCTTGTTCAGCGTGATTGCCTGAAAGATTCTGCGCGTACCGATCTTTTTTTGAACCTTTTTCCCAGCTCCCGGTACCCATAAATAAGAACGACAACTTTTTTCCATTCAGGGCAGTATCCAGGCGTATGTTTGAAAAAGAGGGGGGAAATCCATGAACAGACGAAACAGTTGGAACAGCTTACTGAAAATAACCTTTATCACAGTCATTATGGGTCTGCTTTTTTCCTGTTTCTGTCTTGTGGCCAACATCCGGATGCAGGCAGGGCAACTGACAACACATGTCTCTGCCGTCAACTCCGGTTACACGATTCCATTCAAACAAAGAGGAGGTTCAAAATGAAAAAGAAATGTTTTCTGCTTACCAGTTGTCTTCTTCTCTCGATTTTCCTGCTGGGAACAGGGTCTTGCCTGGGAAAAAACATTGTTTACCAGGGGAAAAGAATTCCCGGCAACATCCCAAAGCATATCCCCAGGATCGTCAAACTCCCAGACTTGGTTATCACACGCATTTACAGCAAGACACACATGGGTAGCCTGGGGGTATGGGCCGACATTAAGAATGTCGAGGGGCCGATTCCGGAAGGAGAATTTAAAAAAGCGGACATGCGCTTTTACCTCACCTATCTGAAAGGCAGCAACAATTACACCACCGGTCCCATAGGAGGACAGGGTAATAACGGCTATATGCTCAGCTATCTGGACCGGACAGGGAAGTTAATGAAGCCGGGCGGCATGATTTCGGCGGAAGCTCCGGGAAACCTCACCTGCCGGGGAACCGTCAAGGTCAGGGTTGAAGTGGATCTTCCAGTCTCCGGCGGCGGCAGGATCAAAGAGAGTAATGAACATAACAATACAAAAACCGCTGTCCTGCATTGCCCGTGATGAAATGAATGACCACCAACGGTCATCCAAAATGAGCGTTGGTGGTAATCAATGCGTTTTATAAAAAAAAATAAAACAAGCTGACCCGACGTCAAGGGTCAGTATCGCGTAATATTAAGGTGTCAATATCAGTAAGTCAGGGCGGTATCTGCATTCATCACCTCGTTTACAAGCCGGCCGGCCTTCACAAGTTCACAACCTTCCACAAGCTGGCTGGTTGGAATCTTTCTCTCCTCAAGACACGGAATACAAACAAAAATCTTGCCGCCAAGTTCGGAAAAATCGTCAACCATCTTTTTGAGCGGCTGAAGTCCCGGCGCTATGATATGTTCATACATCCCCTTTGTGCAGGCCATAACGCCCTTTCCCTGAAAAATAGCTGTTACCTGAACATCCATTGCCAGGGCAGCATTGGCCACAACCATCGCAAGTGTAGTCTTTTCCGGTTCATCCAGGCCATGGGTAACAATGACAACCAGTTTTTTCCCCGCTATTCTCTCAGCCATTTCTTCCTCCTTGCTCTATCTGCATTATAAAAGATAACTTGCTATATCTGCCGTATGCACACGCTCTTCTGCTGCTTCTTTGAGATTAAATAGACATATAGGACACATTGTTGCCACATCTTTTGTGCCTTCAGGCAAAGATTCCAAGCGTTTTTCCGCTATTTCTCTTGCCTTTTCCGGAAACAGGGATTCCACTGGTCCGCCGCAGCAATGAGTAAGGCGACCTGAAAACAACGGCTCAACAATTTTAAATCCCTTGCCGGCAAGAAGGCGTCTCGGTTCATCCACCATATCAAGGTATCGTGAATAGACGCAGGAATCGTGAACCACAATGCTCCGCTCCGGTTCTTCCCCCTTTATCTCCCGCTCACTGCCGGCAAGCACTTCCAGATAACTTTTTACTTTAATATCAAAGTTGTCAAGCACTTCAGGATAGACAAGCCTGAACATCTGTGTGGTATGTGGATCAACTGTGATAATCAGTTCCGCACCACATCGCCTTAGAAGATCATGGACGGCGCGCGCATGGCGTTCAAAAACCGAATCAAGTCCCAGGTCATAGGCTAAGGCGCCCGCATAGAGTTCATCTTCATACAGATATCCGGGCTTAATGCCATGCCTTCCGAGTATGGTTACAATATTTTTGAGTATGTCGTTATAAAATTGTATATCTTCAGAAGAAGCTCCCATAGACAGGAGATTTACGATATTGACAATGCGATTTACAACAGTGGCAAATCCGGCATATTTTTCAAGCCATGAGCCATCCATTTTTTTGTTTTTTGCCGCCATTGCCCGGATAAACGGCATGATCTGGTACATATGGCCGGTATAAAGGATTGTCTTTCCGCCTTTAGGCAGTCCCAGACCGTCAGCCCACCTGGTCAGAAGCTTTTGCCGCACGGGCATGACGCTCCCTCTATTTTCAAGATTCTGGGCAAGTAGAGCCAGAATATGTTCTCTGGAGATGGCCATTTGTAAATTATTTGATTTTTGTCAGCATGTCATATATTGTAAACATCCTCTACAAGATATCGCCTCAATGTCCTGATATTTTCGGCAATCAATACCCCTTCCGGGCAGTTCTCCTCGCACATTCTACACAAGAGACATGAATAGATACTGTCCGAATACTCCATGATCTTTTCCTCCGCACCAAGCAGCACATAACGGAAAAGCTGCCTGGGGAGGATATCCATACCAACTGGACAAAGCGCGGTACAGGTTCCGCAATTAAAACACTGTCCGGCATTGAAATTTTTATCCAGCCGCGCTCTTTGCCTGAAATCCCCATTCACCCTGATCATGAAACGCTACTCCCCTTGGGCGCATATTTAAAAAAACGATCCCTCCTCTCTTTCGGCAGTTCCTCCACAAGTCCGTACCGCCTCATGGCCATGAGATACATCATGACCTCTTCAGAGGGCATGGAAAGCTCCCCGGCAAGCTCGGGAACGGTTTTCCCCTCATGGCCGAGGGCCGATAATATCTTTTTTTGCAGGCCCATTTCATCCCTGTAAACAGCCGGCTGTCCCTTTGGCCTTTTTTCGCTTGTCCCTTTCATTTTTCGTAACCAATCCTGGGCGTCACCCAAGCCATTTTACCGTCGACCGCCTAAAGCCTCTATCATTGCCTTAATCATATTGTGTCCGTAGCCTTTGATTTCCAGCGCCTCCTCATTACAAATGGCCACGCAGGCGCCTTCTCCCTTGCAGAGGGACTCGTTAATTTCTACCACAGTCCCATCCGGCGTCTCTTTCATCGAAATAGCGCCATATGGGCAGGATGAAATACATTCTCCGCACCCTGTACACTTTTCCGTAAGCACCCTGGCCACAAAAGGATCCAGATTCACCTTGCCGGTCAGCACTAATGAAGCGCTTTTGGCAACAGCCGCCATACCGCTTGCAACGCTCTCGGAAAGCGTTTTGGGCCCTTGGCAGGCACCTGCTATGTAGATGCCGTCCATCACGGTTTCAACAGGTCTAAGCTTGGGGTGAATCTCGTTAAAAAATCCTTCCTTGCCTACGGGCAGTTTCAAGATATCTATAAGTTGAGAATTTTCCCCCGGCACCATGCCGGTCACCAGCACAACAAGATCTGTTTCAAGCTCCATGGTTTCAGCGCCTGTAAGCAAGTCTGCAGCCCTGATCCGAAGTCCGGATCCGGAAACTTCCGTTACCTGGGGCGGATCCTTAAGGCCGTATTTCAGAAAAACCGAACCTTTTTTCAAAGCTTCATGATAGAGTTCCTCATACGCGCCATATGTCCTAATATCCCTGTAAAAATGAAACTGACCTATGGACGGATCTATCTCATGGGTCCTTACAGCCGTATGGACTGCCGCGCTGCAGCAATACCTGGAGCAGTAACGATTGCCCTCCTTGCCGTTCTGTCTTGAGCCGACGCAATATATATAGGCTATGTTCCTTATCTTTCTGCCGTTCAGCAAAAGTGTGTCCGTAGAGGAATCAAGCATGTCAATATACTGATTCAATGTAAGCACACCGGAAAGGCCGAAGCCGAATTCGCCATCCGTAGGCCTGTAACTGCCGGAACCGGTAGAGACAATGACAGCTCCCACTGAAAGTGTAGTCTCGTTTTTTCCGTCAACCTGAATCCTGATAGTAAAATTTCCTACGCTTCCGGTTTTTTCCAGGATCTCGGCACTTGTGTACAAAACGATATTTCCATTCGCCCTGATTCGCTCAAGCAGCGATTCTACCAGTTCATGGCCGGAAGAATTATCAGGGAAAAGACTCTTGCGACCTTTTATACTTCCTCCAGGTTCTGGCGCTGCCTCAACCAGATAGACAGTCACACCCATTTCGCCAAGCGCCAGCGCGGCCCTCATGCCGGCGAGCCCTGCCCCTATAACCATTACTGAAGGCTGCGCTGTAAGCTCTATAGGCGTCAGCGGCTCTGAAAGTTTTGCCTTGGCAACTCCTTCCCGCACCAGAGATACAGCCTTCCTGGTGGCCGCATCCTTGTTATGGGTATGCGCCCATGAACATTGCTCTCTTATGTTGACCTGGATGTATTGATATGGATTGAGACCAGCCCTTTCAGCCATGGCCCTGAAGGTATTCAGGTGCAGCTTGGGTGAACAGGAAGCGATGACTATGCCGTCCAGCCCGTTCTCCCTGATGTTTGCAATCATATCTTCCTGTGACGCATCGGAGCAGGAAAACATGTTAATTTCGGCAACTGTCACATTTTCTTCCCGGGCTATTTCCTCCCTGACCTGCTCTACATCGACATAGTCGGAAATATTGCCGCCGCACCGGCATATGAAGGCGCCAATTTTTTTCTCAGTCATTTAAGCGCACCCGTTCTTATAAGGTACGAGGCTGCCTGTGCCGACGCAGCGCCGGCATGGACAACACTGTCTGGTATATCTTTCGGCCCTGAGGCGGCTCCAGCCACAAATATGCCATCTACACTTGTCCTGCCTGGTTCAACAGTCCCGTCCACTTCCCTGATATAGGAAAGCTCATCCTGCTCCACCCGGTCATCACCTAATACCTTTACAATGCCGGGATTTGACATGGCCCCTACCGAAAGCACAACCAAGTCATGATTGGCCTGCCTGAGACCGCCCTTGCCTTCCATGTCTTCAAAATGCACTCTCAAATTCTGATCTTTGACTTCTTCAACCCGCACCACTTTTCCCTTTACAAAGTGTGTGCCCATACCCTCAGCCTGCTGAAAAAACTCGTCGTATCCCTTTCCAAAGGCCCTTATGTCTATATAATAAATGGTCACTTCGGAAATAGGCAACGCCCCCATTATCAGCTGGGCCTGTTTGATGGAATACATACAACAAATTCTTGAGCATCTGGGATTTCCTGCGTTAACGTCCCTTGAGCCTGTACACAGAACAAACGCAATATTGCCGGGTATCTTACCGTCTGAAGGTCGTAAGAGCGCGTTATACGGTCTTGTAGGAGACAGAAGCCTGTCCATCTGCATGGCGGTTATGACATTTGGATAACGGGAATAGCCGAGAAGCGGTTTGCGGGCAGGATCAAAGAGTCTGAACCCTGTCGCAAGCACAACAGAGTCTGTGTCAATCTCACAGGTGGACGGCTTCATGGCCAGATCAATGGCCCCGCCGGGACATACCTTCACGCATTGCCTGCATTCCGAACACACACCACAATCAAGGCATCCCGAGACAGCCTCCTGTACATTCTCCTCGGATAATTCCGTGGCCACCGTATAATGCGAACCTTTTGCCGGAATCTTTTCACGCCTGAGCGCAGGCACAAGAACCAACGCATCTTCAGAATTCCGTTTTTCAACAAGAGCCTGGACCATAACGGCGGCGCGCCGTCCCCAGCCTATGGCATGAGCCAAGAGATACGGCCGGTCCACAAGTTCCGGATAGGTTACTATTCCGTCTTTTACCACTGGGTCCATAACCAGATCCGGATTCCATGGAACAGGTGCAAGCGCTGCGGCAAATCCGCGTCTGCCGGCTTCTTCAGGGGTCATGGATGTATCGGTGTCTATTATGACGCCGGCACCGATGACATTATCTATTTCCCGGGCAACGAGTTCTCTGGACAGGCCTGCTTCAGGAACGCCTTCCGCCAATATGCCACCCGGTGCGGAATCCTTGGTAAATACCGTCACTTCATAGCCGTTAAGAGCAAGATGATACGCCGCGCTCAATCCGGCTGGTCCGGCGTCCATAACAGCCACTCGTTTTTCAGGAGCATCTGGAGCTGTTTTGATAGCCACCTGATCATTTGAGCCGTAATATCCGTTCGCCATCAAGGAGCTTACCCCCTTTATCGGGATGGGAGCTCCTTTTTTCGTCTTGCCCTTTGTGCAACGGTTCTCACACGGAGCATAACAGAGACAGCTCAGGGCTGCGGGAAAAGGTGAATCTTCAAGATGACGTTTGGCCGCCTCCCGGAACTTGCCTGCCCTCGCCAGCGACACAATGCCGTGGGCTCTTATTCCGGCAGGACACGCCTGACTGCACGGTGAAAGTCCTTTTTTCTCGATTACCGCTTTTTTGGGCACCGACTGGGGAAATGGAATATAAATCGCCCTGCGGGCTATCATCCCGTCGTTAAACTGATCTGGACGGGCCACTGTGCATACAGTCTCGCACTGGGAACAGCCTGTGCACTTCTGGGGATCAACATAGGAATTTCTGGAGACAACCCTGACCCTGAAACCATGGGCATCTCTTTTTACAGATTTGACGTTGCTGTATGTAAACAGTGTTATTCGAGGATGATTTGCGACGGCCGCCATTTTGGGAGTAGAAATGCAACTTGAACAGTCAAGAGTGGGGAACACTTTGCTCAGGAGAATCATTTTTCCCCCGATGCTGGCCTCCTTCTCCACCAGCGCTACATCAAACCCCATGTCCGCAAGGGTAACGGCCGATTCCATTCCAGCAATGCCTCCGCCTATTACAACGCAGTGGCATTTCAGAGACCTGCTGGTTTCTTTGCGCAAGGACTCACCTGTTTTCATGCTTCCAGTTTCAAAAGGACGCTGTTAAATTTTTCAACATGGCTGACAAACGACTCGGAACAGACGGAACAAATGGCGGCCATCTTTAGGCGCATCGGATCAATACCGTTTTCCTTTAAAAGCGCCTGCGCCGCCGCCACAATATTACCTGTCCGGGCCGTGCAGTCTTCCAAAAAAGGACAATCGGTTCCGTCCGCTGCAATAAACACGCCGTCAAAACCATTCTTGAGCGCATGGAGGATCCAACCGGGATGTATGCCGCTGGAACACGGAACCGATATTACCATTGCTCCGGTCGAATAATCCATGTGAGACGCCCCTGCCAGGTCAATGCCAGGATCCGATATACTGTCTGTGGAAAAAACAAGAATCTTCGGCAAGACCGTGCTTTTCACGTCCACTGTCATTATCTCAGTCAGTCGACTTTTTCACAAACAGGCGCCAGTATCCGGATTCTTCCAGTACGCCCAGAAATTCATGGCCTACGTTTTCAGCCCACATGGGCAAATCATCATTGGTGCCCTCGTCAGAGCTCAAAACTTCCATGATTCCGCCTGGATCAACATCCGCTATGGCCCTTTTTGCCTCAAGAAGAGGACCAGGACATGCCGAACCCCTTGCGTCAACCACCTTTTCCGCCTTGATGCCGCTAAGATCCACAGACATAATAACATTCCTCCATATATAATCAGTTGCTACATACTATATTGAACAATTGCACATATCAAAGAAAATAATATACACAATTTTCCCAGTGTCAAGAAAGAAATCGCCCCAGGATGTTACAAATCGATATTTAGATGATAATCAGGCAAGCCCCTTTGGAATAAGATCGTTACCTAAATTGATTGTTTCATTAATTTAGAAAATACCGAAAGATTATATCACAGTGTTTGACAAACAAAATATTGCAAATGAATGAAAATCTCTCAACGTTGGCGTAAATATTCTGCTGTAGCTTTCATGGACTTTAGCCATGACCGCTCCCTCTCTCTGGTGAATTATCTTGCGTCCCGAGGGTTGTTGGCTGTACACTGAACGTAGTAAAGACTCCGGATTTTACCGTCCCGGCCACAACAGATAAGCATAGACTTCGAATAATATAAATAGTTCGAAACGACACAGCTTCGTGGGACTATTTTCAACTAAAGAATCCACCCCCAGAGGGGGTGGGATTGAGTTTACCCCTAAAAGGGGATAAGAATGCCTCTTGCCCCCTGAGGGGGCGAGGTGTTGTCCCCGGTAAAATTAAAACAATCGCTGTTGACGACTTTCAGATTGTCGTTCCTTAGCTTCTTGATACTTCACATAACGACGAATCTTATCAGCATCTAAACCGACTGTATCAACACAATAACCACGTGACCAAAAATGATTACCCCAATACGGTTTCTTCTTCAAATCGCGAAACTTATTAAATACTCGAATCGCCGTTCTTCCCTTAACAATCCCCATGTAATCGGAAATAGAAAGCTTAGGTGGAATCATTACCACAATATGAACATGATCCCTTTGAACATTTAATTCGATAACCTCACACTTTTTTTGCTCACTGAATGCTCGCACACAATTGGACACCTCTTGGCCAACTGCTCCTTCAAGTATCCGCAGTCGATATTTGGGAGTCCAAACTATATGGTATTGGCAATGCCAAATGGTATGTGATAACTTCTTAAACCGGCTCATAATTCGCTCCATTTCTATGTTGTGGGGACAACACAATCTGGAGCTTATTATGAGCCATGTTTGTTCAACTGGCAAAGCCGTTGAACTCTGACCACCCTCAAAGAGGGTGGGTTTCTACTACGAACTAAAATTGCCTGGACTTTTTATGGATCCATCACCCCTGCAATGGCTCGCATGCATCCTTATCCTGTAGAACCCGGCCATCGCTACCCGGTGGGTGCCACCGCATCGAAGACGGGAACAAACTTCTGTGTGTTTTCCCGGCACGCCACCCGCATGCAACTGCTCCTGTACAAGCGGCCCGACAGCAGGCACCCCTTCCAGATCATCGATCTTGATCCGGAAAGCAACCGCTCCTTTTTCTTCTGGCACGTCTTTGTCAAGGGATTAACGAGCAAAAAAACCGTGGTCTACACCTGGAAGGTGGACGGACCGGATAATCCGGCCCGGGGCTATCGGTTCAACCCGGATATCGAGCTGCTGGACCCCTGGTCCAGGGCAACAACCGATGTTCTCTGGCAGCGGCCTTATTACCGGGACGCGGGATCGCCACAAAACGGCCCTTCCATGCGGGCCCTGGCCCTGCCGGAAAACGGCTATGACTGGCAGGGTGACAAACCCCTGCGCCGGCCATGTAACGAGGAAATCATTTACGAGCTGCATGTGGGCGGTTTCACCCGTCATCCCAACTCCGGGGTTACCCATCCCGGCACCTTTTCAGGGATCATTGAAAAAATACCCTATCTGCTGGAACTCGGCATTAACACGGTTGAGCTCATGCCGGTCATGGCCTTTGATGAACAGGACGTGCCGGACCGGGTCCGGGACCGGGGTTTAAAAAATTACTGGGGCTATGCCACCC
>Ga0256831_1001998_pt1 | contig 10727 bp, 7 predicted proteins | sample 132544metaG_FD_189087 | JGI IMG/M metagenome (GOLD analysis project Ga0256831, IMG submission 189087) | Hydrothermal vent microbial communities from Lau Basin, Pacific Ocean - 132-544 | ecosystem: Environmental > Aquatic > Marine > Hydrothermal vents | place: Pacific Ocean: Lau Basin | collected... | reverse complement strand
CACCGGGAAGTTTGGGAAGAAATCAAAAAAATCGATTTAAACGAAGAAATAAAATACCCTGAAAAGTTCTTGGAGAGCAAAATATCCCAGAGGAATGAAAATTGGGACTTCCTTTTATCCGAACAGATGAAGAAACTCATTAAGGATATCCTGAAGAACATAGCCAAGCCTTACGAAGAAGTGCTTGAAAAGGAGAGAAAGGAAAAAGAAATCTTGTTAATTGTCAAAGAAATTAGTAAGATAGGGGCATCTCTAACAGAAGAGCAAAGGAAACAGATACGCCAAAAGGTAGAAGAAGTTTTCAACCACCGCGGAAAGGTCGGCGAACTTGTCAAAAAATTATTGCTGGAAAAAGACCTCGAAAATCTTCGAAGGGTTTTAAATATATTCCGGGAAACCTATACGCAGGAATTGGATAAACTACTGGGGTTTTAAAAATCCAAACTAAAGCCTCCCTCAACCCTTTTAATTTTCTTAGGAGGAGGATTAATAGTTTCCTTAAGTCTTTTAAAGTTTTCCCACTCTTGGGTTTGCCACCATTCCATAATGTCTTTGTGGTTTTTATAAAACTCCGAAAGGTCTATTGCATCAACCTCTTTGAGGATTTTTTCGGTTGCTTCTCTACCGGTGGGGTCGTTATCCAAGGCAATAAAAATCCGATATTTATTCGATACTTTCCTTAAGGAGGATAGAACCTTATCGGTATTTTGAGCGGTTCCGAGAATAAGGAAATTTCCCTCCGGGTCAATCTGGTAAAGGGCTAAGTAGTCGGTAAATCCCTCCACCACATAGAGGTTTTGGTTTTTCCCCTTTATAAGCCTCGGCTCGTTGGACTTTAGGAACCCCTTATAAGACTTAGTTGGATTGATAGTCCTCCAATAAATGGGACTTCCGTTTTTATCTATCCAAACCATAACGGGGTCGGGGTATTCTTGGGATACAGTTCTAACCTCGGCAAAACCTTTCGGATTGTGAACCACTTTCTCCCTATGGATAACCAAATCGGCGATTTTGAGGTTTTCCGGTATCCTTTCGATTTTCCAAGCCTTGGATAACCATTCGGTTGCGATTTCGTCCTCTTGAGGGGAGCGGAGATTTTTAAGCTCCACTTTTTGGGAGAGGGACAGGGAACCCGCCGGAGGGGCTTTTTTTATTTCCTCCAAATGTTGGGTGAGAAAGTCTAAGGTCTCCACAAAACCGAGGCCTTTGTATTTCATAACGAAATCGATAATCGTTCCTCCCTCTCCTTTTCGACCGAGGTCGTAAAAGTGCCAATATCCCTCTTTTCCCTTAACCGCGTAAAGGGAGGGATTGCGGTCCGTTCTCCAAGGAACCCTTGCCAAAATGTAGGGTTTTCCGTCGTCTCTAACCCCCGAATGGTAGGGGATACCGAAATAGTCGAGGAGCTTTGGGAGCTCTATAAGCTCCCGTAATTTTTTGGCGTTATACCGCATTCTCTTAGCCTCCTCCCTTTTGCGGATAGCCTCGTTCCAAAAAATGTGAGGCAACCGCTTTTTTTGTCGGGACAAAATCTCCACCGGTCGTGGGAGCTGTTTCGGAGCGGTGGAGGGCTGACCGGACAAAAAAAGAGCCTGCTCTTCCTCTTTCTTCCTCAATACCGGTTTGGGTGGTGGGGGTAGATTGAAAACCTCTAAGGGTGATGGATAGGGTTCTCCGTCCCTCTTGAGGTTTTTGTAATACTCCTCCAAATATTGGCGTCTCTTCTCTAATCTCTCCTTTAGGAGTTCCTCTATCCTTTCCAAAGGGAGCTGCATATAGGGGTGGTCTGGAGGTAAAGGGGACTTAAGTCCATATTTCCGCTCTATCCAAGCTTTAAAAAGGTCTCTATCCCTATTAAAAAACCAGAACCGGAGGGGTTTATCCGTTCCCACTATTCGGTTTGCGATGTGGATGTGGAAATGGAAATTTTCGTGCTCCTTTTTGTGGGGTTTTCCCTCGTCTCCACGGTGGGCTACAACCGAATAGGCTATTTCTCCCTCCCGGTAGCCGTAAAAGAGAAAAGCCTTTATCTCTTCCCAAAGGTCGTAAATGTCCCTACCTTTTTCGGCGAGCTTTTTCAAAAGCTCCTCCTCGTTCTCGGCAAAGGAGATAACCAACGAATAGCCTATGTTCCCCTCTTTTATCTCCCTTGCGGTTTGATAGACGAGGTTGGGGTCTCCGTCGATTGGGAGACCCCTTGGCATCCTCTCGCCGAGTTCTTTAGCCTCCCAATCGGTTTCCACATACTCAAGACCGTTTTTTAAACCCTTTAAAGACCTAATCGCCGTTTTCCGAAAGAGCATATTTTTTCTCCCTCTGGAGAATGTCGGTTAAGACCGATAGGGCTACGGTTAAATCTTCCGAAAGTTGACCTAAGGTTTCCCCTATCTCAATATCAATTTCTTTTTGGATATTTACATACCGGGCTATCTGGTTAAGGTTTATCCCTATTCGGTTAAGCTCTTTCTTTATCCCTTTGAGGGTTTCTACAAGTTCCCTCTGACATTCGATTTCCCTTTCGGCTAATAGGAGCCTCTCTATCGCAAATCTAATAGCCTCACTTTCGGTTATACCATTTCGAGACGCGTATTGTTTTAACCTTTCTCTTACCTGCGGGCTTACCCTTGAAAAGACCCTTTCGGTATGTTCCTTTTTTCTCCTCCTCCCCATAAGTGGAACTCCTTTTTTCTTCCTCTCTCCCTAAGTGTGGTTTTTCAACCCACCCCCTAAGTGGAAAAATTCGATAGCAGGCCAGCTGCCACCCAAAGCTGGTAGCCTTTCGGGTTATTTTAGCAGACCCGAAGGCGGGCTGGCTCTATATTCCCCTACCCCCACTTAGGGAATAATTTTTTGACCATCACTTAGAGGTCAGGAAATAGTCATATCCTCCCACTTAGGGGTAAATGTGAGGTCAAATTTACCTCACTTAGGAGTCAGGAAATAGTCATAAAATGGTTAGATTTACTCCTACTTATGGATGAAGAAATAGTTAAATTTACCTTACTTTAAGGGTTATAAAACTTTTATAATTTAATTTGGTTTTAGTTTTATAATTCTTAGCTTATGGATAAAGATAAAATCAAAACCACCGAAGATTTGGGTCAGATTGAAGATACTACGGAGTTTTTAAAGAGTATTATTGAGGAAAGACAAAAACGAAAAAAGGCTAAAGCTAAAATCTGGAGAGATATACTTTTACAACACAAAGAGTTTATTATTCAATCACTTAAAAACGGTGTGAGTAAAGCCGATATTCATTATGCTCTAAATGAGTTTGTAAAGAGACAATACGGAAAGTCCTATATGATTAAAGCCAATTATTTCTATATACTCCTAAAGGAGTTTCTTAACGAGAACTTATCCCAAACAGAGGAAAACCTAAAACCACAATCGAAAGGGGTTCAGCCGACCGCGGAACCGCAGAAAACCACCGGCGAGGCTAAGGATAGACCTGACAAAAAAACTATCCTCGACGAACACAACGAAGGGGGGATTTTGTGATGTGGGTTGTTGTATCCACCAAAGGTGGAATAGGAAAGTCCATTATAGCGAAAAACCTTTTGGTTCCTTATGTGGTTAAGAAATACGGAAAAGCCCTTTATGTAAATACGGACGACACCAACGACGAAGAAAAGCTCATAAAAAAGGTTAACAATTTCAAGACGGAAATCTCTCGGATAACCCCCAAAAATATTGTTGAGTTAGACCCTCTCCCCTATGCGGTGTTGGATACTGGTGCAGGGAGAAATTCAGTTGAGGTTTTAAAAGCCTTAGCCTCCATCGACTACCAAGATATTGCCAAGGTAGTTATACCGGTATCCAAACGACTTTCGGAGATAAACGAAGCAATAAAGACATATAACACCGCCAAAAAGCTCGGTTTTGAAAGAGTTGTTTTAGTCCTAAATAGGGTTTCCGATTTTGATAACTATAGAGAGGAGTTTACAGTCCTCTTTTCCCCGCTAAAGGATAAACCTCTTATCGAACATTTTGGAGAGGATAAGGACAACCTCGTTCTTTTCCCCTACGATGATAAGGAGATTTTAGGAAATATAGAAGACCTCGAAAGGAGATTGCCTTACGACGCTTACCTGGAAGCCGATGCCTACATCTCCCAATACCGGGAAAAGAAGAAAGAAAGAAAGCTAACCCAAGAGGATAGGGTAAGAAGGCGATTTTTGGGATATTTAAAGGAAATCTTCGGGTTAATTCTCCGGGAGAAGAACCTCCAAATCCTCGAGGGGGTTGACGAGGGGGTTGAGAATGACTAAGAAATCCCTCGAAGACCTTTTGGAGGAGGTTAAACAGGAGCTGGAGGATACCATAGCGGTTTTAAACTCTCTCAAAAAAGAGGTTCCCGAAGAGATTAGACAGGAGATTAACTCCATCCGGGAAGTCCAAATTGAAAGACTTAAGAAACTTAACGAGTATGTAAACAAAGCGAAAAAGACCTTGGAATATCTATCCGAAACCGCCGAGGCTATTGAGGAAAGACTTACCGATACAGACCTAAGACTTAACAATCTCTATGCCGAAACCCTCCAAAAGGTGGAAGATTTACTAAACCAAATCCATAAAGAGGTCTCGAAAGTCTTAGAAACCATAGAAGAAACGGCTAAAAACGGAGCTTATCAAGGAACCAAACAGGGATTAGAAAAATACCTTAAGGAGGTTAAGACCTCCTTAGAGGAGCTAAAACTTACAGCTCGGCATATAAATAAAAACTTAGTTAAAAACCAAAAGGATATTGAAGAAATTTTTGAACGCTATCAATGGAGTTGGTTTCCCGCATTCCTATTTGTTTCCGCAATTCTTTTCGCAGGCATCCTCTATATCGGAGCTATTAAGGAAAACCAAGAAACTGCGGCTCAAATCCTTATAGGTAGTTTGGAAATACTCTTTTTCCTTAGCGGAACTTATACAGTTTGGAAACTTTCTAACCGATTTCCCCAAAAGTGGGTTGCTTATCTTATTTCCATATTCCTTTTAGTGGTTGCCTTATTTGTTGGATACACAACTTATAAGGGGAAAATTGTTATAACCAAAAAAGAGATTTGTGATTTACCTAAACCAAAACAAACCGTTCCTCAAAAAGACGGTAGCATCTGCTATTTTTACGATGGCTGGTATAAAGCTAATGGAGAATGGCATAAAGGTGAAATAGCTATTTGCAAATGACCTGACAAAAAAATTGCCGGGTCGAGTGTGTGTGTTTTTTTGCCGGGTCTTTTTCCTCTACAAATCGCCAGCGGGTGGAAGAGGTTAAAGGTGTTAGTAGAGAGGTTTAGATTATTCCCTACTAACACCTTTGGAGGAATAATCGGAAAATCACTCCCCTTGAGGGTTTAAACTTTCTCCCAATTCCTTTAAGGTTTTTGAGATAGCTACAACTTCCCTTTTGAGGTCTTCCGGGAGCTCCCCTATTACCTCTCGGTGTTCCTTTATCTCTTCTACCAAATACTCCAACTCTTGGATTAAATCGGATAACCTAACAAGGTCTTTTTTGAGGAGTTTTATCGCTCCCCTTTGTCTTATCTTCTTGGAAGCATCTAACACCGCTTGGGATAGGTGGCGGTATTGCACCCTTTTCCCTTTCTGCTTTATCCTCGCCACCGGATACTCGTATTCCCTCCCCACTTTGTTTCTAACTTTTCGATAGAACACTTCGAGGGTTTGGTCTTCCTTTAATCCCCATAAGGTTTTTAATCCCTCTACAAAATACCGGTCGAAGCTTCCCATTTCTATCCCCCTCAAGGTGTTAGTAGAGTTTTATCTTAATCTACCTACTAACACCCTCCGGCACCATCGCCAAACCGCTTTCCGAACCGCTAACGCTTTGGGAATGGAAAGTTGACCTGACAAAAAAACCGGCTAAGGCATAGGGCAAAACGGCCGACGCTGGCCACGCACGCCGCGGCCGCCGCAAACCACGCCCATCACAGCGCTGCTGGCCACGCCAAAGCCGACACAGGCCACGCGGCTGCCGTAGGTCGCCGGCCACACCAAAGCCGACACAGGCCACGCGGCCGCCACAGGCACCGCGGCCGCTGCAGGCCACGCGGGGCACGGCCGAGTTGGCTATACTGGCCAGGGGCGCGGCCGCTACGACCTTGACCCAACAAAAAAACCGCACCCCGCAGCAATAACCTGAGCGTGATTAGCAAGTTAGTAAGGGCTTGCTTGCTCCTCAGGCATTTTTTTAAAAATTTCGCTTTTTTTAAAACCCCATAGGGGCTTTTTTTGTCGGGTCAACTCTTTGCGTAAAGCTGGCTGTCTATTCGTAAGATTTGGCTGTCTATTCGTTTAGTTGTTTCTAAAACATTTTGGGGGAAAATCTCCTCCTCCCCCTTATATAGAGGAGGAGGATGTTTTTATTTTTTAATTTTTTATTTTTTTTTATAAATATTTTTTTTATTTTTTTATATATTTTATAGGGCGAATGTCAACAAAAGTGGCAGTTGGTATTTTTAGCTGTTTTTGCCCTTAAAAGGGTCTCTGTTCCGGAAACTCCTTAAAAGGCACGCAAACCCTTGATATTTCTAACTCTGAGTAGTTTTTATAAAAGGTCGAAATACCTTTTTAGGTTCTAATATTATTTGTATTTGTTGGCAAGTGCTAACCATATGTGGGATTTCGGGGGAAAATTTCCGCTTTTCGGGGGAAGATTTCCGCCATTTCAGGATTTCGGGGGAAAATTTCCGCTTTTCGGGGGAAAATTTCCGCTTTTCGGGGGAAAATTTCCGCTTTTCGGGGGAAAATTTCCGCTTTTCGGGGGAAAAGATTGACCGCTTCCCCCCCTTTGGGGTAGTATAGGTTGTATGAGCAGAAAAAGAAGACCCCTAAGAGCGAAGGAGCCCAACCTCCTGATAGAAGCCAAGCAGAAAATGACCCGGGAGGAACTGCTGGTATGGGCGTGGTGCTTGGCTAATGCGCGGTTTTGGATAACCGACGGGGACGGGCGCGAGCTGACCCTCGAGGAGTTAGAGGAGATAAAGAAGAAACAGGAAGTTTTCTATGCGGTATCTGAGGTGGAGTTAGAGGAGCTGAGACTGCTCTTTCCCGAACATTTCAACAAGGACAAAATCCGCTATTGGCGGGAAGTGCTTAAGGGAATGGAAAAGAAAATAGTTTTCGAAGTTAATTGCGAAGCATATAAACAAGTTTTAGAAGATTTAGGTTTTACCTATATTTTGGAGAAATTTGTAAAGAAAAAAGACCCTACTTATTGCGGTATAGCCACTATTATGGGCGTATTTTTCTCCGAACCTAAGGGCGATTTGCAGGTAGTTTATACGCCTTTAGTAGCTCCCCTATTGGTTTTGCTTAAAAAATGGTTCACTATTTACAATTTCGAGGAGATTTTAAACCTCGACCTTAAGGCATCTATTGTGCTTTACCGTATTTTTAAGGAAAAATTAGGCTTAAAACAGCAAGAATTTAAGTTAAGTAAAGAGGCATTAATAGAGCTTTTAGACCTTAAAAAAATTTCAGGAAAAGACTTAAGACGCGATTATATCGAACCCGCAATAAATGAGATAAACGAAAAGACGAGTTTAAGGGTTTCATTCCAACCCATAAAAAGAGGTAGGGGAGGGAAGATAGTAGCTTTTAAATTTTTTGTCCGAGAGCTTCCCAGATTGCCGAAGGTAGAAGACTTTATAGATGAACAGAACTTGAGAGATATGCTTTCGCTGGTGGAAGTGGTTCCCGAAGGGGAGTTAAAGGTAGAAAGAACAGCCTATGAGCTTTTGAAGAAAATAGTGAATATAAATCCCGCGGTAGCCTTGTGGTATCTATTGCACTTTCCTAAGGAAAAGCACCGGGAAGTTTGGGAAGAAATCAAAAAAATCGATGTTAGTAGTGAGATAAAATACCCTGAAAAGTTCTTGGAGAGCAAAATATCCCAGAGGAATGAAAATTGGGACTTCCTTTTATCCGAACAGATGAAGAAACTCATTAAGGATATCCTGAAGAACATAGCCAAGCCTTACGAAGAAGTGCTTGAAAAGGAGAGAAAGGAAAAAGAAATCTTGTTAATTGTCAAAGAAATTAGTAAGATAGGGGCATCTCTAACAGAAGAGCAAAGGAAACAGATACGCCAAAAGGTAGAAGAAGTTTTCAACCACCGCGGAAAGGTCGGCGAACTTGTCAAAAAATTATTGCTGGAAAAAGACCTCGAAAATCTTCGAAGGGTTTTAAATATATTCCGGGAAACCTATACGCAGGAATTGGATAAACTACTGGGGTTTTAAAAATCCAAACTAAAGCCTCCCTCAACCCTTTTAATTTTCTTAGGAGGAGGATTAATAGTTTCCTTAAGTCTTTTAAAGTTTTCCCACTCTTGGGTTTGCCACCATTCCATAATGTCTTTGTGGTTTTTATAAAACTCCGAAAGGTCTATTGCATCAACCTCTTTGAGGATTTTTTCGGTTGCTTCTCTACCGGTGGGGTCGTTATCCAAGGCAATAAAAATCCGATATTTATTCGATACTTTCCTTAAGGAGGATAGAACCTTATCGGTATTTTGAGCGGTTCCGAGAATAAGGAAATTTCCCTCCGGGTCAATCTGGTAAAGGGCTAAGTAGTCGGTAAATCCCTCCACCACATAGAGGTTTTGGTTTTTCCCCTTTATAAGCCTCGGCTCGTTGGACTTTAGGAACCCCTTATAAGACTTAGTTGGATTGATAGTCCTCCAATAAATGGGACTTCCGTTTTTATCTATCCAAACCATAACGGGGTCGGGGTATTCTTGGGATACAGTTCTAACCTCGGCAAAACCTTTCGGATTGTGAACCACTTTCTCCCTATGGATAACCAAATCGGCGATTTTGAGGTTTTCCGGTATCCTTTCGATTTTCCAAGCCTTGGATAACCATTCGGTTGCGATTTCGTCCTCTTGAGGGGAGCGGAGATTTTTAAGCTCCACTTTTTGGGAGAGGGACAGGGAACCCGCCGGAGGGGCTTTTTTTATTTCCTCCAAATGTTGGGTGAGAAAGTCTAAGGTCTCCACAAAACCGAGGCCTTTGTATTTCATAACGAAATCGATAATCGTTCCTCCCTCTCCTTTTCGACCGAGGTCGTAAAAGTGCCAATATCCCTCTTTTCCCTTAACCGCGTAAAGGGAGGGATTGCGGTCCGTTCTCCAAGGAACCCTTGCCAAAATGTAGGGTTTTCCGTCGTCTCTAACCCCCGAATGGTAGGGGATACCGAAATAGTCGAGGAGCTTTGGGAGCTCTATAAGCTCCCGTAATTTTTTGGCGTTATACCGCATTCTCTTAGCCTCCTCCCTTTTGCGGATAGCCTCGTTCCAAAAAATGTGAGGCAACCGCTTTTTTTGTCGGGACAAAATCTCCACCGGTCGTGGGAGCTGTTTCGGAGCGGTGGAGGGCTGACCGGACAAAAAAAGAGCCTGCTCTTCCTCTTTCTTCCTCAATACCGGTTTGGGTGGTGGGGGTAGATTGAAAACCTCTAAGGGTGATGGATAGGGTTCTCCGTCCCTCTTGAGGTTTTTGTAATACTCCTCCAAATATTGGCGTCTCTTCTCTAATCTCTCCTTTAGGAGTTCCTCTATCCTTTCCAAAGGGAGCTGCATATAGGGGTGGTCTGGAGGTAAAGGGGACTTAAGTCCATATTTCCGCTCTATCCAAGCTTTAAAAAGGTCTCTATCCCTATTAAAAAACCAGAACCGGAGGGGTTTATCCGTTCCCACTATTCGGTTTGCGATGTGGATGTGGAAATGGAAATTTTCGTGCTCCTTTTTGTGGGGTTTTCCCTCGTCTCCACGGTGGGCTACAACCGAATAGGCTATTTCTCCCTCCCGGTAGCCGTAAAAGAGAAAAGCCTTTATCTCTTCCCAAAGGTCGTAAATGTCCCTACCTTTTTCGGCGAGCTTTTTCAAAAGCTCCTCCTCGTTCTCGGCAAAGGAGATAACCAACGAATAGCCTATGTTCCCCTCTTTTATCTCCCTTGCGGTTTGATAGACGAGGTTGGGGTCTCCGTCGATTGGGAGACCCCTTGGCATCCTCTCGCCGAGTTCTTTAGCCTCCCAATCGGTTTCCACATACTCAAGACCGTTTTTTAAACCCTTTAAAGACCTAATCGCCGTTTTCCGAAAGAGCATATTTTTTCTCCCTCTGGAGAATGTCGGTTAAGACCGATAGGGCTACGGTTAAATCTTCCGAAAGTTGACCTAAGGTTTCCCCTATCTCAATATCAATTTCTTTTTGGATATTTACATACCGGGCTATCTGGTTAAGGTTTATCCCTATTCGGTTAAGCTCTTTCTTTATCCCTTTGAGGGTTTCTACAAGTTCCCTCTGACATTCGATTTCCCTTTCGGCTAATAGGAGCCTCTCTATCGCAAATCTAATAGCCTCACTTTCGGTTATACCATTTCGAGACGCGTATTGTTTTAACCTTTCTCTTACCTGCGGGCTTACCCTTGAAAAGACCCTTTCGGTATGTTCCTTTTTTCTCCTCCTCCCCATAAGTGGAACTCCTTTTTTCTTCCTCTCTCCCTAAGTGTGGTTTTTCAACCCACCCCCTAAGTGGAAAAATTCGATAGCAGGCCAGCTGCCACCCAAAGCTGGTAGCCTTTCGGGTTATTTTAGCAGACCCGAAGGCGGGCTGGCTCTATATTCCCCTACCCCCACTTAGGGAATAATTTTTTGACCATCACTTAGAGGTCAGGAAATAGTCATATCCTCCCACTTAGGGGTAAATGTGAG
>Ga0256831_1001997_pt1 | contig 10728 bp, 3 predicted proteins | sample 132544metaG_FD_189087 | JGI IMG/M metagenome (GOLD analysis project Ga0256831, IMG submission 189087) | Hydrothermal vent microbial communities from Lau Basin, Pacific Ocean - 132-544 | ecosystem: Environmental > Aquatic > Marine > Hydrothermal vents | place: Pacific Ocean: Lau Basin | collected... | reverse complement strand
AGCCCCCCCCCCGATCACCACCAGCTCCGGGTCCATGGCGTTGATCACCGCCCCGATCCCGAGGCCCAGGGAGCGGCAGGTCATGTGGAGGGCCCGGATCGCCCTCTGGTCCCCCTGGACTGCCAGGGAGGAGACCTCTTCGGGGGACTTGTCCTCGTGGGTCAGGTCCCTGAAGTGATGGGCCAGCCCGGAGGAGGAGCCCAGGATGCAGAGACAGCCCCGGTTGCCGCACATGCAAAGTGGGCCGTCGGGGTCCACCGAGATGTGGCCGAAGCCCCCGAAGTTGCCCGTGTGGCCCTCGAGGAGACACCCGCCGCAAACCGCCCCGCCCGTCACGCCTTTTCCCAGGGCGAGGAAAAGCATGTCCTTTTTGTCCTTGCCTGCGCCGAGTTGCCATTCACCGTATGTGGCAAGCAGTCCGTCGTTGAACAGGAATGCCGGAACGCCCAGTTCCTCCCGGATCCTTTCGGTCAGGGGGAAATCCCTGAGCCTGGGGAGGGCGCCGGAGACCACGACCTTGCCCTTCTCGTGGTCAATGAGGCCGCATATTCCGATGGTTACGGCTTCCAGCTTTTCGCCGGCCGCGGTCTCCTTGATCATCCGGACCGCGCGCTCGAGGATCTCCCGGGGCTGCCCGCGGCCCGTGGGCCTGCAAATCTTTTCCCCGAATCCCTCGCCTTCGCGGTAGGGCACGAGCTTCAGATTGTTTCCGCCGATGTCCAGTCCGACGATCACTTGGTTTCTCCTGGAGTCCGGGCAGGGAAAAAGCGAGGATCCTCAGGTTCTTTTATCGCCTCGATTCACCCAGAAAGATGAAGCCCTCGCTAGATCCGTAGGTTACCGCAAAAGTGCGCCTTCTCCATGTGGCACATAATTTTCCCCCCGAGTTCGAGGGGGGGACGGAGCGTTACCTCCTCCAGCTCGCCCGGGGGCAGTCCGCCCGGAGCCACCAGGTCCGGGTGGCCTGCGGCTCCGAAGAAGTCCGCCCCGACGGAGAGGCCCGGCCTTTCCAATACCAGGGAATCGAGGGGGTCCGCCTCCACCGGCTTCCCCGGGAGTCCTACCGGATCCTTCCTTCCCACCCGCGGATGGCCGCCCTGGTGCTCCAGGCCGCCCGGGACCATGAGGCCGAATTGGTTCACCTCCACCATTGGTTCCACCTGGACATCGCCCTGGTGCGGACTCTGGAGGAGGCGGGATTCCCCGTGGTGGTCACCTTCCACGACTTCTATCCCCTCTGCCCCCGGTTCTTCAGGGGCCGGCCCGGTCGGGAGGAGCCCTGCCCTCCCGGCCAGGGCTTCGAGGAGTGCGAGGCCTGCCTGGCGCCGGAGGCGCCTGGGACCCGGGACGAGCGGCTCGCCCTCCTGGAGGAGCGGGCCAGGAACTTCGCCCGTGAGATCCGGGCCGCCCGGGCGTTGATCTTCTTCTCCCGGGCCCTGGAGGAGTTCTACCGGGCCTGGCCCCACTTCCCCAGCCGCCCGGTCCAGGTCCTTCCGCCGGGGATCCCCGAGGCGGAACTCTGGCGGGAGGCCCGAGGGGCTCCACCCGATGGCCCGCCCTGGAAGGTCGGGTTCTGGGGGGGGATCTGCCACGCCAAGGGCTTGGACCTTTTGGTGGAGGCCCTTGCGGCGCCACCTTTCCAGGGAAAGGTGGAACTCCATCTCTGGGGACCCGTGCTGGAGCGGGCTTTCGCGGGCGAACTCCAGAGAAAGGCCCGGGAGCGGGGGCTTCCCCTGCGTCTTTGGGGGCCCGTCCCCTGGCGGGAGCTTCCCAGTCTGGCGGCGCCGCTTGCGGCGGCGGTCTTTCCTTCGCGCTGTTTCGAGACCTATGGGCTCGCCGTGGACGAGGCCCTGGGTCTGGGCGTGCCCGCCCTGGTCTCCCGGAGGGGGGCCCTGCCGGAGCGGCTGGGCCGGGGAGGCAGGACCTTCGAGCCCGGGGACCCGGAGGACCTGGCCCGGGCCCTGGCGGAGGTTCTGCCCGGGGAGGGGGGCGTCCAGCCCGCCCGGGGCCTTCCCAACCAAGTGCCCGAGTTCGCCCGCCACCTGGAGGATCTGGAAGACCTCTACCGGAGGGTGGCGGACTGAAAGTGGGTCCCCACTTTCCCCGGGTTTAGGGAAATTAGGGATCGCCCAGGCCGATTCGGGGGGGGAGAGAGAGACCGGGAGGATCTCCGGCTCTTTCCGCTTTCTTTTTTTGTTCCTTCGAGCCTTCTTCCAAGCGGGATTCCTTGTATGGAGGACCTTTTCCCATGATCACGCAGCAAGACGCCTTGGATTACCACAGCAAAGGCAGGCCCGGAAAGATCGAGGTGATCAACACCAAGCCTTGCCTGACCCAGATGGACCTCTCCCTGGCCTACACGCCGGGGGTGGCCGTCCCGTGCAGGGAGATCGAGAAGGATCCTTCCCTGGTCTTCAAATACACAGCCAAGGGAAACCTGGTGGCCGTGGTCAGCAACGGCACGGCCGTCCTGGGGCTCGGGGACATCGGTCCCATGGCGGGGAAGCCCGTGATGGAGGGCAAGGGAGTGCTCTTCAAGCGCTTTTCCGACGTGGACGTCTTCGACATCGAGCTGGACACAAAGGACCCGGAGGAAATCATCCGGATCGTGAAGGCCTTGGAGCCCACCTTCGGGGGCATCAACCTGGAGGACATCAAGGCGCCGGAGTGCTTCGAGATCGAGTCCCGGCTCGTGGAGATCATGGACATCCCCGTGTTCCACGACGACCAGCACGGGACGGCCATCATCTCCTGCGCCGGCCTGATCAACGCCCTGGAACTGGCGGGGAAGACTTTCGAGAGTATCAAGGTGGTCTTCAGCGGCGCCGGGGCGGCGGCCATCGCCATCGCCAACCTGATGATGGAGTTCGGCGTCCGCAAGGAGAACATGATCGTCTGCGACTCCAAGGGGGTCATCTACAAGGGCCGCAAGAAGGGCATGAATCCCTACAAGGAGAAATTCGCCGCCGACACCCCGCTTCGGACCCTGGAGGAGGCCATGAAGGGCGCGGACGTGTTCATCGGCGTCTCCGTGGCGGGCATGGTCACCAAGGAAATGGTCCGTTCCATGGCGGACAACCCGATCGTATTCGCCATGGCCAACCCGGACCCGGAGATAAGCTACCCCGACGCCCTGGAGGCCCGGGACGACGTGATCATGGCAACGGGACGAAGCGATTATCCCAACCAGGTCAACAACGTGCTGGGATTCCCCTTCATCTTCCGAGGCGCCCTGGACGTGCACGCCCGCAAGATCAATACGGAGATGAAGATGGCCGCCGCGCGGGCCCTGGCCGCCCTGGCCAAGGAGGACGTTCCCGACGGGGTGTGCAAGGCCTACGGCGTGGAGCGGATTACCTTTGGCCGTGAATACATCATTCCCAAGCCCCTGGATCCCAGGGTGCTGCTCTGGGAGGCGCCGGCCGTGGCCCAGGCCGCCATGGACACCGGCGTGGCCCGCCACCACATCGAGGACATGGACGCCTACAAGGAGCGCCTGGAGCGGTTGATCAATCCGGCCAGCCGGGTGACCAACGCCATCGTCCAGAAGGCCAAGAGAGGGCCGAGGAAGGTGGTCTTCCCAGAGGGGACGGAGGAGAAGATCGTCCGGGCCGCCCGGATCATGGTCAAGCAGGGCATCTGTCATCCCGTTCTCCTGGGGAACAAGGAGAAGGTCCTGGAATTGATGGCGACCCACGGCCTCAAGACCACCCACGTGGACGTAGTGGACCCGGCGGCCTCGGATCTTTTCGAATCCTACGTGGCGGAACTCTACGAGATGCGCAAGCGCAAGGGCATGACCATGGCCAAGGCCCGGGAGGTGATGCGGAGGCCCAATGTCTTCGGCGCCATGATGGTGCACACCGGCAAGGCCGACGGGATGGTCTCGGGGCTCACCTCCAACTACCCCGACACGGTCCGGCCCGCCCTCCAGATCGTGGGGATCAAGGAAGGCGTCCGGAAGGTTTCGGGCCTCTACATGCTCATCATGAAAAAGGACATCTACTTCTTCGCCGACACCACGGTGAATCCCGAGCCCGACGCCGAGGACCTGGCGGAGATCGCCATCGGCGCCGCCGACATGGCCAGATGCTTCGATGTGGAGCCCCGGGTGGCCATGCTCTCCTTCTCCAACTTCGGAAGCACCCGCCATCCCCTTTCCTACAAGGTCCAGAAGGCCGTGGAGATCGCCAAGGCGCGGCGGCCCGACCTGGTCCTGGACGGGGAGATGCAGGCCGATACGGCCACCAACCAGAAGATCCTGGACGGCTACCCCTTCTGCGCCCTCAAGAAGGAAGCCAACGTCCTGATCTTCCCCAACCTGGAGGCGGGGAACATCGCCTACAAGCTGATGATCCAGCTCGGCCGGGCCCTCCCCATCGGGCCCCTGCTGGTGGGGATGCGCAAGCCCGTCAACGTCCTCCAGATGGGCGCCTCCGTCTCGGACATCGTGGACGTGGCGGCCATCACCGTGATCGAGGCGCAGGCCGACGGTTGCCGGTAGAATCCCGGCCCGGGAAGGAGGCGCGGAGCCTCCTTCCGGCCCAGGATTCACCGGTGATCCCATGAAAGACCAGCGCTCTTGTTTCTTCGCGCCGGGGGCGGCTTCGTGACCGCCCCCGGGACCGATTTCGGCCTCCTCTCCCTGGCCACGCCCCTGGCGGCGGTGGTCCTGGCCCTGCTCACCCGCCAGGTCTACCTCTCCCTTCTTTTCGGCGTGGTCCTGGGCCAGGTCATCCTTGCCTGGCCGGCCCACGGGGCCCTGGGACTGCTCCTGGGGCTCCAGGGCTCGGTGGACACCACCGTGGGCGTCCTCACCGACCCTGGCAACGCCCGGGTGGTGCTCTTCGTGGCCCTGGTGGGGGCGGTGCTTCTCCTGGCCCAGCGCACGGGCGGCGTGGAGGGCTTCGTCCGCTCCATGACCAGGCTCGGCGTGGGAAAGACCAGGCGGCGGGCCCAGCTCTTCGTTTTTGTCGTGGGCGTGCTGGTCTTCATCGAGACCAGCATCTCGTGCATGGTCACCGGCGCGGTGGGGCGGCCCGTCTGCGACAGGCTCAAGATCTCCCGGGAGAAGCTCTCCTTTCTCTGCGACTCCACCTCCGCTCCTGTCTGCGCCCTCCTTCTCTTCAACGCCTGGGGCGCCCTCATCCTCCAGCTCATGGCCGCCTCCGGCGTGGAGGAGGGAAGGCGGGTGGATATCCTTCTCAGGAGTATCCCCCTCAACTTCTATTCCCTGGCCATCCTGGCCCTGGCCCTCCTCACGGCCCTGACGGGGTGGGAGTTCGGGCCCATGGCCAAGGCCGAGAGGCGCGCCCGGGAGATGGGCAAGGTCCTGGCCGACGGGGCCCGGCCGCTCATGGCCAGGGAGATCACCGAGGCCCGGGTCAAGGAGGGTGTGGAGCCCAGGGCCCGGCACTTCACCGTTCCCATCCTGGTGATGCTCCTCATGATGCCCGTGGGCCTCTACCTGACGGGCCTCCAGAAGGCGGGGCCCGGGGCCGGGATCACGGCGGCGCTTATGCGGGGCTCCGGATCCACGGCCGTCCTCTGGGCCGTCCTGGCCGCCCTGGCCGCGGCGGTGATCCTGGCCAAGTGGGACAGGATCTTGGGGCTCGGCGAGGCCGTGGACCTCGCCATCCAGGGGGCGGGGGGGCTCGCCTCCATGGCCTTTCTCATGTTGCTCGCCTTCGCCATCGGGGCCACCTGCAAGTCCCTGGGCACAGGCCCCTACGTGGAGGGGCTCCTGAAAGCCCACCTCACCCGGGAGTGGCTCGCGCCCTTGCTCTTTGTCGCCTCCTGCCTGGTCTCCTTCGCCACGGGGACCTCCTTCGGGACCCTGGCGGTGATGATCCCCATCGGGGTCCCGGCGGCGGCGGGCATGGGCGTCCACGAGTCCCTGGCCGTGGCGGCCGTCCTCTCGGGAGGCGTCTTCGGCGACCACTGCTCCCCCATCTCCGACACCACCCTGATGTCGTCCATGGCCTCCGCGGCGGACCACGTGGACCACGTGAAGACCCAGCTCCCCTACGCCTTCACCGCCGCCGCCCTGGCCTTCCTGGGCTTCTACCTGGCCGGCCTCTGACGCGGCCGCTCCGGCCCCACAGACCAGGCCGAACCCCGGTTTTCCCCTGGAATCCAAAAGGTAACTGGGAACCCCACCAATCCTTGGATTCCCACCCCCCCAAGAAAACCAGCCTTTTCTGCATGACATCCGGGAAGGCCGGGGTTGAAAGGACAATCTCTGGAAACATGGAGGGAAAAAGATTGAAAGGGGGGTTGACGGCCCGGGAAAAAGGTAGGAGAAAGGTCCTGTCTCAAAACCATTCATGGAAGAAGCGGCCCCCGGGCCATGAAAGGAGATCGCCATGAAAAGGGAATTTCCTCTCCTCTCCTAGGATCCTCTTTTTGAGGAAGACGGCGGGACGGCTCCTCCTTCTTTTTTCAAGTCTCTTTCTTCTTCCTGCCCTTCTTTTTGCCCAGCCTCCCGCCTGCGTCCCCGGGAATTCGATCGGGGAAAAGGGAACCGGTTATGGGCACATTGCGCCCTTGGGACCCGCCTTTCCCTATGAGCCCTTTCTCAATCCTTCCGGCCGGGAAGAAGCAGGAAAGAAAGCCAAAGCGCCTACCACCCCAAGAAAATTTTTCCCCGGCAACACGAATGTTTCGGCTTACCAGGAAATCACCGAAGGCCGGGTGGGCGTTTCTGCGCTAAGCGGGCAGTTTCAAGCCCTTTTCACTTTCTTCGATCTCAGCCAGGTCTCTTCGGACATCTCCGCTCCCATCGCGCTCTGGTATACTTCCCAGAGCAACACGAACCCGGGCGGGTATGCCGCCGAACATCCCGCCTGGACCAGGCCGTTTACCGATTGGTTCCGCGGCCCCTGGGACGAGTGCCTGGTGGGTCCAAAACCGGGCGATCCCGTGACCCGGGTTTGTTCCTTCGGTCTGGCCATCACGACCTCGGTCCCTTCAGACCCCGCAATGAAAAGGACCCGGAAGGTGACCACCAAGAGCGGCGCCCTCACGGTGGACGAATACTGCTACCAGCCCGCCCCGGACGGAACGAGGCTCATCTACGAGTGTCCTCCCGGCGCACCCGGATGCATCTGGTTCCGGGAATTCCCCGACGGCTCCCGGGTGGAATACGAACAGGCCGAAGGGTTCCAGGATAACCGGATCAAGCGTTTCTACCGCGGAGCCTGGGCCTCACCCGACTGGGAGGTGGTCTACCACTGGGGGAGCGGAAACAAGCTCTGGAAGATCACCGACACCAGGGGCCTGGAGTACATCTTCAACTGGGACGCCAACCTGACCCACGTGATCCGAATCGACGTGGGCTGGCCGGGGAAGGCGCCCGAGGCCTCCCTCTGGTTTCATTACAACACTAACGGATTTCTGGACCGGATCGTCTACCCCAAGCGCTCCATGACTTACGACTGGAACCACGACGGGGACTACCAGGACGCCAATGAGGTCCTGGAAGCCTACCCGGCCCTGGAGTTCGGCTACGGGGCGGGCACGGGCCGGATCACAACCTTCAAGCTCGCCTATTTCCAGAACCCTACGGACAAGGATCACATCGGCAGTTGCGAGGAAGACCGTCTCAGGATCACCTACCAAAGCGACCCTGCCTGGCGGGTGGAGAAGATCGATCGGCCCGGGAAGGATGGATCCACCTGGCTGACCGACCATTTTTCCTACCAGACGAACCCCGACGCCGTGATCTGGACCGATCCCCTGGAGGTGGTCCGTAAATACGAGTGGGTGAAATGGTCGCCGTATTCCAACAACCTTCTTGAGCGCTCCGTCGTCAAGGTGACCCACACGGCCCCCTCCACCGACCCCCGGGTCCAGGACGGGTATTATGCCCACCAGACCCTCACCTGGACCTTCACCTGGGACCACCTGCGGATGCTTTCCATGGAAGGGCCCACGGAGGGAAATTCCCCTGCCCAGCCCTTCCGGGTGGAGTGGACCTACGATGGCGAAGGCCGGGGTCTTTTGACCTCCATAAAGGTCACACCCGAAGGAGACGGGACCGCGCCTTCCCTGACCCGGACCTGGACCTGGACCGACTGGGGGAGTCCCTGGGAGGTCCAGGACCAGGCCTGGCTGATCCGGGGAGTCTCCCGGCTGACCGGCTACTCGGACGCGGCCGGGCGGACGATTTCCCTTTCCTACGATCTCCAGCCCGATTACGTCACCACCTCCATTTCTTACCCGGAGACCGGGTCTTCGGAGATCCTGGAGGATTCCCTGGGCCGTGTTCTTTCCATGGATGAGCCTGGATTCCAGGCCGTTCAGGGCGGACAGAGTGGAACGAGCCGTGGAACGGTAGAATTCGAGTACAATGATTCTTCTCCCGGCACGGCGGGCTACCGACTGGTCTTCCGGGTCATCCGCTACCGGGGACTCAACCAAACGGATCCGGTCAAGACGGAATTCAATTACACCGGCCTGGGCCTTGTCCAGGAAGTGGTGGTCCTGCCCGAGCACCAGGACTTGACCCGCCATCTCTGGCTCGAATACGACGGGGCCGGCCAGGTGGTGAAGACCTGGCTTCCCGACCCGGTCACGGGAGGGGTGGACACCAACAACCTTCCGGACCTTCACGCGGAGTGGGATCCCTTCGGCCGGGTCGTGCGCTTCCAGAGGCACGCCCAACACATGGACAATGGAATTCTCAAGGAATATCCCAACAACTGGATCCAGCGGGCCCTTTGCTACGATTACGGCGGCAGAATCTCCAGGGCGGTGGTGGAGCGGGCCCCCATGGACAACCAGTCCGATCCGAACAATCCCGACCACTGGCTCACCTACCAGTGGGAATGGGACAAGGGGGACCGCCTCTCCAAGTTTTTGGGCCCCGTCAAAGGGGACGACGCCTCCCACGAAGTCGATATGGTCTGGGACACCTTCGGGTATCCTTACAAGATAAAGCGCCTGCTCAAGGGCGCGGCCTCCTCCTCGAAGTCGACGGCCTCCATCCAGGAGTGGGCCGAGAGGAAATACGGGTTCCGCGCTCTCGGCGCCTTGGCCGAGGCCGTGGACGCCACGGGTTTCGTGAGAGATTTCGATTCCGACGGGTTCGGAAGGCTCACCCGGGTTCGGTGGAAAGGAACCGATGGGAGCGGGAACAAGTCCCTGGAAGTGAAGCTCGGCCCGGAAGGCCTGGTCCAGGAGGCGTATTTTTGGAAGAGCCCCGGCGGGAGCGACCAGCTATTGAAGAAGTGGGTCTTCCACCGGGACGGCCTGGGCAGGGTGACCCGGAGGGAGATCTACGAAAATGGAAATACCTCTCCCGTGGACTGGGAGGAGTGGACCTACACGGGGCTTTTCTACCCCCTCACCCTCCGGGACAAGAACGGCCGGGGCCGGGACTGGTCCTGGGACCCCTTGGGACTTCTCGCCAAGGTGGAGGACACCCTTTCCGCCGCCCACAAGAACGCCCTCCAGGTGGAGCGGGACGCCGCGGGCAACGTGACGGTGCTGACGGAGGTCGCCCAGAAGCAGACCGACTGGACCCCTTCGAACCTGACCCCTGTGGAGTATGTGACCAAGTTTCTCTACGACCGGCGCTCCCGGATGACCGCCCGGGAGAGCTGGGGGACCAATACGGGGGCCCTTTCCAAGCGGGCGTATACTCTCGATTCCCTGGACCGGCTGGTGAAGGCCCAGGACTTCGCCAAGGACGGGTCCGGGAGCCTGGCGGCCCGGAAATGGGTGGAATTCTCCTACGACGCCCTGGGCCGGGAGCTTAGGCGAAAGATCTTTCCCACCGGCGGGAACGCGGGGAGTGAAGTGACCCTTACGACCCATTACGTGGACCTGCCTCCTGCCTCGGGAGGGGGCCTGGACCCCAACCTGGGATTTCTCCTGGAGAAGGTGGACGACGAGGGCCACATGACGAGCTACCTCTTCGACCGGGGAGGGCGGCTCTGGAAGAGGAGGGTGCCGGGCTACCAGGATGAGTCCACCCATCACCAGTGGGTCTACACCCGGGACAAGGAGGGGCGGCTTACCTCCTGGACCGACGGGAACGGGACCCAGGTCTCGATTCTTTATGATTCCCTGATGCGTCCCACCCAATGGTATGGCGTCCAGGGGGCCTGGACCCTTTCGGCCATGACGGTGAAAGAGAAGTTCACGTACGACGACTTCGACCGGGTGACCAGCGTCCAGACCTTGTTCAACGATTGGTCCAACCCTGTGAACCTGGTCAAGGCCGGGGCCGTTTTCGACCTGCTCGGGAGGATCCAGCAGGAGAGCTACCAGTGGAGGGGCATGGACGCCTCGGCGGCAAAGATCCTGGCCAGCGGTTGGGTCGATACGGGTTTCAGGCGGAGTCTCGGCTACTCCACGGGCTGGAATTTCCAGTTCACCCCCGACGGCGCGGGAAAACTCGCGGAGATGAAGATCGAGGCGCCGGGGGCGGGATCTTTCAGCGAGCTTGGGAAATGGAGATATGAAGGGAACATGGTCCTTGGGAGGCGGATCTACCGGGACGGGTCGAACTTCCTGGAGGAAGCCCTCACCAGGAACAAACTTGGGATGCTGACGGGCATCGACGTGGACGGGGGGAGCACCCTCCACGAGGAGATCCGAAGGGACTGGCTCGGCAACGTGCTGGCCGTCAAGTATCCCCGGCCGGAGATGGTGGGGAACAAGTCCCAGCAGGAGCAGGCCTGCGGGGACGCCTTCGAGCTGGACGGTTTCGACCGGCTGATC
>Ga0256831_1001996_pt1 | contig 10729 bp, 9 predicted proteins | sample 132544metaG_FD_189087 | JGI IMG/M metagenome (GOLD analysis project Ga0256831, IMG submission 189087) | Hydrothermal vent microbial communities from Lau Basin, Pacific Ocean - 132-544 | ecosystem: Environmental > Aquatic > Marine > Hydrothermal vents | place: Pacific Ocean: Lau Basin | collected... | reverse complement strand
TCCACCGGGCTTCACCCGGTGCTATTCAAATAGCATCCCTTCGGGACTTTGGTAAAGAGTTGTTAAAAAAAACAGGTAAAGTTTTTTAGCTTAACAAAATCACTATCACATCAAAATAGGAATTAGCTAATATAGCAACCTTTAAAAACTCTCTTTACAAAAGGCCGGGTCTTTTTTTGCGGGGCCGCTAAAAGTTACGGTGCCATGAATGCCAAGATAAATAACCGGATTAACAGGGTCGTTGGTGTAAACCTTAATGCTTCGGTGAGCCACCCCTATTCCACGGGTTTTAATAGCAAGTACAAGGCTGCCACTTTCACCGGGTTCAATAACCCTGTTGGGTTTTCCTTTTAATACACATCCGTTACACAATTCAATTTTTTTAATCACCAGTTCTTTCGACCCCATATTTGAGAACATAAAATCGTGCCGGACGCGTCCATTGAAAATTTTGTGGCCATACTCAAAGTTATAATGGTTAAACACCATTCTGGGAACAGTATCTATATAATGTGTTTTGCCTATTTCGATGCCTCCTCCTTTTATAATGTTGGCATTTAGATACAAAAACTTCCAGGGATTCATTTCGTCGTTTGTTTCAATAACAACTTCCAATTGCACCGGGCCGGGTGGTAACTCGCGTACAGCATTAAAATGGACATTGGCCACTCCTTCAGTGTGCGGATAAAGAATTGAATTATCGTAGGTTACCGAAATAAGCTGACTGCTTTTTCCGGGAGAAAACACCACCTCTTCTTTTCCATAATTGTACATTTTCAATTTATAAGTGGACTGTGTTCCCGACTGAACATCGCCAATAAAAAAGTCGGAGCTGTCAACTGCAAAGCCAATATTTCCCAACACAAAGCCATAGCCCTCTTTGAGTTTTATTTTTTTAGCCTCTTTTTTTTGAGCAAAAAGCATCACGCTGAAAAGTGCAAACCAAAGTAATACCGACCGTTTTTTCAATTGTTACTAATTTTTAAAATGGCAAATCATTTTTTAATAACCGCAACTTAAAGGACAATGTTCTCCGGCCATTGGTTGTAGGCTTCATTTATCCACGGCGAAGAAAACTTTAAATACCAAACCTTACGCGACCCGGACACATTGCGTGCAAAGATAACAATTGCACCATAGCCCGGTTTGCAAAAAAATACATGATAAAAATCATTTTTTGAGGATTGTTGACACACAAGGTTAAAAAAGAGCTGTTTATTTAATATTATTTAGGATAATTCTAACCTTAAAAATGTTTAAAAAGTTCAATAGAATATTATCTTTGCCCCACTTATTATAAAACCAAAAAAATAAAGGAACATGACAAAACATAATTTTTATGCAGGTCCGTCTATTTTACCTGATTATACCATAGAAAAAACAGCAGAAGCTGTTCGTGATTTTGCCGGTACCGGCATTTCCCTGATGTCCATTTCGCATCGAAGCAAAGAATTTGTTGCTGTAATGGATGAAGCCCAGTCACTTTTTAAAAAGCTTTTAAATATTCCCGACGGATATTCGGTACTTTTTCTTGGAGGAGGTGCCAGTACCCAGTTTGCAATGGTTCCTTTTAACCTGTTTAGCAAAAAGGCTGCCTATTTAAATACCGGCGCCTGGTCGAAAAAGGCCATTAAAGAAGCCAAAAATTTTGGTGAAGTTGATGTGGTTGCTTCTTCGGAAGATGCCACTTTTAACTATATCCCAAAGGATTATAAAATTCCTGAAGATGCTGATTATTTCCATATTACAACCAATAACACCATTTACGGTACCGAAATAAAAAACGATATCGATTCGCCTGTGCCGTTGGTTGCCGACATGTCATCCGACATTTTAAGCCGTCCGGTTGATATCTCAAAATATGTGTTGATATATGGTGGAGCACAAAAAAATCTGGCTCCTGCCGGCGTTACTTTTGTAATTATTCGCAACGACATATTGGGTAAAGTGGACAGAAAAATTCCAACCATGCTCAATTACCAAACACACATCGACAAAGGCAGCATGTTCAACACACCTCCGGTACTTCCGGTATTTGCCGCACTGCAAACCTTAAAATGGATTGACGGTCGTGGCGGTGTTGAAAAAATGCATGAATATAATCAGCAAAAGGCAGCTTTGTTGTATGATGAAATTGACAGAAACAGCCTGTTTAAAGGAACCGTTACCAACAAAGAAGACCGCTCTATTATGAATATCTGCTTTGTAATGAACGATGGTGCCGAGGACAAAGAAAAAGCATTTCTTGATTTTGCCACCGAAAGAGGAATGGTTGGCATTAAGGGTCATCGCTCGGTAGGCGGTTTCAGAGCATCTACTTACAATGCCCTGCCCATCGAAAGCGTTGAAGCACTGGTTCAATGCATGCAGGATTTTGAAAACCATAATAAATAGCAAACCATAAAATTTACTGTTATGCCAAAAGTACTTATTGCCACCGTAAAACCTTTTGCAAAAGCCGCTGTTGATCAAATAAAATCGGTATTTGACAGCGCCGGTTACGAATACAACTTTTTGGAAAAATATGCCGGAGAAGAGGATTTGATTAATGCCGTGCAGGATGTTGATGCAATGATTATCAGAAGCGATAAAGTTACACCTGCCGTTATTGATGCCGCCAAAAACCTTAAAATTGTGGTGCGCGCAGGTGCCGGTTACGATAACGTTAACCTTGAAGCTGCCACCGCCAAAGGAGTTACGGTTATGAATACACCGGGGCAAAATTCAAATGCAGTAGCCGAGCTTGTTTTGGGTATGATGGTGTTTCAATACAGAAACCATTTCAACGGAACCTCGGGCCACGAGTTAAAAGGAAAAACAATTGGAATTCATGCATACGGTAATGTAGGTAAAAATGTTGCCCGTATTGCCAAAGGTTTTGGAATGGAAGTGGTTGCTTTCGATCCATTTGTGCCAAAAGAAGCCATTGAAGCCGATGGTGTAAAAGTTTTTGATAAGGTTGAAGATATGTATGCTTCATGCGATTTTGTCAGCCTTCACATTCCGGCCAACCAACACACCATAAAAAGCATCAATCATAAGTTGTTATCAATTATGAAAGACAATGCTGTTTTGGTTAACACCGCCCGAAAAGAGGTTATTGATGAAGATGACCTTGTAAAGATTTTTGAAGAAAAAGAAGGCTTTCAGTACATTTCGGACATTGCACCCGATAATAAATCGGAGATTGCCGAAAAATTTGAAGGAAGATTTTTCTTTACACCTAAAAAAATGGGGGCGCAAACGGCCGAAGCCAACATCAATGCCGGTAAAGCTGCCGCCAATCAAATAATTGCTTTTATTGAAAAGGGTGATGCAACTTTTAAAGTTAATTAATCATCATACAACAACCAAGGAATAACCAACAATCCCAAAAAATAGAAAAACCAAAATTAAATTTATTATTTACAAACCTAAATTAATGTGATATGAACTATCAAGAAGAGAGACCAGAGAGACAGGAAAGACAAGAAAATGAAGAAAGACCGGTAACCTTTTTTCGGTTTGAAGATTTGAGGATTTATCACAAATCGCTTGACTATGTTAACTGGGTACAAGAAAAAACCATGCTTTTTCCTGAAGAAGACAGGACTAAACTTGCTTTACGTTTTAACGAAGCTGCCCGCAGTATTTCCCTTTATATTTCTGAAGGGTCAGCGCGCAACAAAAGCCAATTTGTCCACTACCTGAAAATGGCAAAAAGCTCTATTCGTCAGTGCGTTGTTTACACAACGCTTGCTGTTCGTCAAAACCTGCTTACCGATACCGCTGAAGAGGAATCAAGAGGCGTATTAATGGAAATGACCAAAATGATTGGAGCACTTATTTCGTCGTTGCAACGATCAAACAATTACAACAATCCTAATTATAACAATAATTACGATAACAATAATCGTTACAACAATAACAGAGAATCCAATTACGATCCTTATAACTCGATGGGCAACACCGATTATATGGATAGAATGTAACAGATATTTTTGTAGAAATCCGGCTGCTCAGGGAGTAGTCGGATTTTTTTTACCCGTTTAAAATCCAATTTTTATTGGAAATCAATTTATAAAAACAGCATTTTCCAAAAAAAACCCTAAAACAATGGCTACACTTAAAGCATTCAAAGGGCTTCGCCCACCAAAAGAAATCGCCGAAAAACTGGCATCACGCCCCTATGACGTACTAAATTCAAAAGAAGCACGTAAAGAGGCCGAAGGCAACGAATATTCGTTGTTGCACATTATCAAACCTGAAATTGACCTTCCTGAAGAAACCAACCTCTATAGTGAGGAAGTTTACAATAAGGCTAAAGAGAACCTTGATAAATTTAAGGAAAATGGCTGGTTAAAGCAGGATGATGAAGAAAAACTGTACATCTACGCTCAAACCATGTGGTCGAAAACTCAATATGGTATTGTGGGATGTGCCAGTGTTGACGACTACCTGAACAATGTTATTAAAAAGCATGAACTAACCCGGAAAGACAAAGAGGAAGACCGCATGAAACATGTGCGGGTTACCAATGCAAACATGGAGCCGGTATTTTTTTCGTATCCGGCAAATGCCAATCTCGACAGTATGATTATGGAGTACGCCGTTACGCATACACCTGAGTACGATTTTACCGCTGACGATGGGGTAGGCCACCAGTTTTGGGTGCTATCCGATAAAGCCATGATTCAAAAAATAATCAAACACTTTGAGGCAATGCCGGCAGTGTATGTTGCCGATGGACACCACCGTACGGCAGCAGCAGCTTTGGTTGGCAAAGAAAAAAGAGAAAACAATCCCAATCATACCGGTAACGAAGAGTACAACTTTTTTCTTGCAGTGCATTTTCCTGATACGCAGCTAACCATTATTGATTATAACCGTGTAGTTAAAGACTTAAACGGATTGTCGGATGATGAGTTTTTGGAAAAGCTTAACAATAGTTTTATTGTTGAAGATATCGGTACCGAAATATATAAGCCATCAAACCTGCATCAGTTTGCAATGTATTTTAATAAGCATTGGTACAAATTAACTGCCAAATCCGGAACTTACAACGATGACGACCCCATTGGTGTTTTGGATGTTACAATTCTTACCAACGAAATTTTAAACCCTTTACTGGGCATTGAGGACTTGCGTACTTCAAAGCGTATCGATTTTGTGGGTGGTATTCGCGGATTGAGCGAACTTAAAAAACGGGTTGACAGTGGTGAAATGAAGGTAGCTTTTGCCCTCAATCCCGTTAGCATGAAACAGCTTATCAATATTGCTGACAGTGGTTTGATTATGCCGCCAAAAACTACCTGGTTCGAGCCTAAACTTCGCTCGGGACTGGTTATTCACGAACTGGATTAACAACATTTTAAACACAAAACATTTATTATGGAAACAATTGAAAAAGTATTAGAGACCCTAAAAAATACCGACAAACCTTTAAAATCAGGTGAAATTGCCCAAATGAGCGGTATCGATAAAAAAGAGGTTGACAAGGCCATAAAAAAATTAAAGGTGGAAAACAAAATAGTTTCGCCCAAAAGATGCTATTACGCGGCACAGTAAACACATTATCAAAGTACGCTATGAATCAAAGTTTAAAGTTCTATTTACCCGTTATTTTTTTTCTTCTTTTTACCACCGTATTAACTGCACAGCAGGATGAAATAACTTCGCAGGAAAAGGGCTATCAGTTAATGAAAACCTTTTGTTATGTTTGTCACAATCCAAATGTTACAAGCCATGATAAAATGTTGGCGCCACCCATGATGATGGTTAAACGTCATTACAAACCCAATTATCCTGTTAAACAAGACTTTATTAATGCCATTGTTAACTGGGTGCATCATCCTTCACCCGAAAAGGTTTTAATGCCGGGAGCAGTACGTAAATTTAAAATCATGCCGCCACTTGCTTACCCAAAGGAAGATTTGGAAGCCATCGCCTCGTATATATTTGACCATGAAATGGATAAGCCTGCAATGATGAAAAAAATGCAGGCTGAAAATGGCAATAACAAAATGATGAATGAAAAATCGGTTCTTTCGCTAAATGATGGCAAAAAATGGAAGGTGGATACTGAAACCATACATACAATGGATGAGGTTAACCAACTGCTTAATAATTTTAAAGGAAAAGAGCTGTCCGATTATCACACTTTGGGAAAAGAGGTTTTTGCCAAAGCTAAAAAGGTTATTTTGGATGAAAATAACAAAGGAGAAGCCTTTGAACAACTTCACAACTTTTTTCATGGCCTCGAAAATAACATGCACCAGCTGATGGAAGCCAAAAGTATGGAAGAGGGTGAGAAATACAAAGGATTACTTGAAGTGCATGCCTCAAGATTTGCCGATTATTTTGAAGAGTAAACACTATGCCGGAGCGAAAAAAAACGATTAAGCTTCTTGTTTGGGTTTCGTTACTGATAATTTTGTTGGGGCTGGGTTTTTACCCGACACCTGACATAATACCTGTAAAGTATGTTGACCGGCAAACCCACGAAATTAAAACCGAAAAAGTTGCAGGAGAGGCATGGCTTAAATGGTTGTACTATAACCCTTTGGGTGAGGTTGCGCTGCAAACGCTCGTAAAACGTAAGTTTGTATCGGAATTTTACGGTTGGTTAATGGATACAAAATGGTCGGCAAAAAAAATTGAACCGTTTGTTAAAGATTTCAATATTGACCTCAGTATTGCTCAAAAGCAACATTTTGAAACGTTTAACGACTTTTTTATTCGCAAGCTCAAACCGGGTGCCCGTCCCGTTAACAACGACAGCAATGTGGTGGTTTCGCCGGGCGACGGAAGAGTGCTGGCATATCAAAATATTTCCAATCAGGACTTTATCATTAAAGGTTATAGGTTTAACCTGAATACCTTTCTGAACAACGATTCGCTGGCAAATTTATACCGCGACGGGAGCCTGATTTCTTTACGTCTCTGTCCGGTTGATTATCACCGTTTCCACTTTCCGCTGGGAGGTACTGTTTCGCCTGATGTTAAAATTAATGGCGAGCTTTATTCGGTTTCGCCCATTGCTTTACATAGCATGGTTGATATTTTTCTGTTAAACAAACGCGAATACATTATTCTTGCCAACCGTCGTTTTGGCGATGTGGTTATGGCAGAAATAGGAGCTACCATGGTGGGTAGTATTGTGCAAACCTATCAGGGAACCAAAGTAGTAAAAGGCCGGGAAAAAGGCTATTTTAAATTTGGTGGTTCTTCGATAGTTTTACTGTTTAAAAAAGGTGCCGTTAAAATTGATGCCGACCTTCTCGAAAACACAAAAAATGGATTGGAAACCTATGTTAAAATGGGTGAAGAAATTGGCAGGGCAATCCGGTAATTATAGTATTAACCTCAGCTCGGCCTAAGCTTTGCTCACTTCCGATAGCAATCGGAACAGAATATTATTTCTTTCCAAAAATCCTGAGGCTTAAAAACACAACCCCAATCACAACAATGATGCCTAGTAAAAGCTGACCCCATGCACCAAGAAACACCAGTTTGTTTAGTATGGATTGGTGTTCGTGGTTATCGATTTTTACACCGGCATATTTTGCAACATGGCTCATTAGCGAAACAGCCAAATCCTGGTTTGGAACGGTTTTATGGCATGAGAGGCAAACGCCCCGGCGGTCGAGTTTTGAACGGGTTTGGTTGTTTAACGGTCCTGACAGTTTAAAATGATGCCCCACTGTTTGCAGCTGTTTTCCCTTTTCGGTTACAAACCGCGACCAGTCCATCTTAAGGTTATCAATACCTGGTTTTTGTGTGGTTGTTTTTGATGGCAACACTTTACCATCTGCGGTCATTAAGTCCACCTCAAAATCCTGTGAAGGGTCGCTAAAAATAAGTCCTCCTCCAATGCCGTAACCCATGGCTTTGGCTGTGGCGTGGCACTCTTCGCAATCGCGGGCTTTTTTTTGTATGGTGTGTGGTTGCACGGGCGACATGTCGATGGCCAGTTGACCTTCCTTTCCGGCACCTTCCACTCCCGGAATTTTAAATATTTGGTTTTGAATCAGTGCTTTGCCGTCTTTTCCAATAACGGTAATGGTTGTCTGGCAGCCCGGAATGGTAGGCGATACGCGTCCTTCGCCGTTTTGCGAAAGGGGCGGATTTTCCCAACGGAGGTAGCTGCGGGTTTCGGAAACCACTCCTTCAATTTTGTGCTTGCTTAAATCGCCACGAGCACAGGCGGTAAGTCCGTGTTCGTCATGGTCGGAGGCGGAAGCCAGCCAGTCGGTATGTTTTACGCCTTTGCTGTAGTCTATTTTAACATGGCATCCGTAACATTGTGGCGCCCAGGTGGCATGGCAGCTGTAACATTCCATCCGGTCGGTATGAACATTTATCTGGTCCATGGCTACAAGCGCTGCCATGTTGAGTTTGTTGTCTTCTTTAAGTTTTTTAAGGGGTTGCAGCACAAGGTCTTTGCCGCTGGCAAGATGTACCAGCACACTGTCGCCGGTTTTTACTACATTCTTAAATGCATTGCCTCTGGCAGTTCTCAAATAACCCTCTTTTTTATCGTAGGTTGTTCCCTTTTCAAGGTATTTGGCCAACTGCTGAATAAGGCCTCTGCTTTTTCCCGTAGCGGGGATGGTGTCGTATTCATCGCCATATCCCAAAGGAAGCTCCCATGGGTATTTTTTGGTAGTTCCGTGACAGTCCTGGCACTCCATTTCAACCGGAGCGAGGGTGGTTCCCGAAAGAAACCCGTCGCCATGTAAATCGTTGGTGGTATGACAATCCTGACAGAGCATTCCCTTTTGATAGTGGATGTCCTCTTTTAAATGCAGGTAGCGTTTGGTGTGTAGCCTGGGCTGGCTGTTTCCCTCTTTGTCGAAAGTGGGGGAGTAGGCGGTCTCCATCAATCCCTGATAGGAAACACCGATGCGTTTGCCCCTGTTGTGGCAGGTGGTACAGGTTTCAACCGGTACTCCCGAATAGGTAGTGCCGTGAACGGTAACTTTGGCGTTGCGGCTCGACTGGATGCTGTGAACCAAAAAGTGTCCGGGTTGGTTTTTGTCGATGGTGGGATCGTTTCCTTCGTAAAATCCATTGTTGGAGTATGGTATGTGACACGATGAGCAGCCAATACCGCGATAGTCGCCTCGTTTTTGGCGTCCTTTGGAACCGGTGTGGCACCTCAAACATTCCTGACGCAGGTAAGTATATGCCGCCAGCTGTGGGTTTTGTTGTACTTCGTCGGCTGTGGGTGCTTCGGGAAGTTTGGTCATCTTTTCAGGATAAACCTGAGGGTTTTTGCCGTGCAATGCCTGCATGTAGGCCTGGTAGTCTTTGGTGCCGAGGCGTGCGTGAGGGTCGTCGGGGTTTTTGGTTACGTAGTTTCCAACCGTATGATTGTATCCTTCCATGGCACCAAAACTCCACAAAGCACCTTGTATTTTTCCCTGCTCCGACATCATTAACGAGTTCATTTGAGCACTTACCTGTTCGGTGTGGCATTGCCCGCAGCTGTTTTCATTAATCCATGAGCTTCCGGGGTCGGGGTAGAAATTTTTTGGCCCTTTGTGATTGAAGAAATAATCCGGTGTGCCGGTATGTGCTGCAAGAGCAGTGGTTGCTTCGGGATTACCTCCGTGACAAACAACACATCCGTTGGGATCGCCGGCTTTTGCGCCCAGCTTGTATATCTCTTTCATCATTTTTGTTTGGTGCTGTCTGATGGGTTCGATACCGTGGTGACACGATAAACACCCTTGTTTTGGAGACGGAAAACCGCTGTTGTTTGTCTGGCCTAAAAGTAATTGTGACAGGAACAATATAAGAGGTAGAAGGAAAAGTTTTTTCATCTTGTTAATTTTTTACAAAAGTAACAAGATATATTTAAAAAGATAGATATTTGTACATAACAAAAGCACTATCACATCAAAATAGGAATTAGCCATTAGCCGGAATGATCCCCCGGATTTACTACAAAATACCTTACTTAGTTACATGACAGAATTTAATACCTTTGAACTTTTGTCGTGTTAAATCAAAAAGCTATGAAGAATCTACTCCCTTTTTTATTTTTTATGCTATTAATTGTAATAATGAATGTTTATACTACTGTAGCGCAGGTTGTTTGGGAACCGGTTAATCTTCCGGACAGTACCAAAACATATTCCATTGATTTTGATAGTACCGGAAGATGCTATATTATAACTGAATATGGGGTTTATTTTTCAGATGATAGAATTAATTGGCAGCAAACGAGTCTTACAAAATCAACATTAGGTACACTTTATATTAATGAGAATAATACTATTTATGCGGGAGGGTACGAACTTTGGCGCTCATTTGATGGAGGAATTACCTGGGACTCGATTTTTTATTACCCCTGGAGCGGAATAAACAGTATAATTACCCTTGGCGATAGCGTAATACTGTTAGGCGGAATGCGAGGCCTCTTCAGGTATTCGGAAAGTACCGGTGAGTGGACACATCTTTTTGACACATATAACGTTGAAATCTTCTATGATTTTGCCAGGAATAGCGAGGGAACCCTGTTTTGCGGTTCTATAGCATTCCAAACAACCTTTTCCCCGGGAGGCATAAGGCGTTCTTTCGATAATGGCCTTACCTGGGAAATGTCAAACCTTGACTATTATTTTGTTTCATCATTGGCCATAAACTCAAACGATGAACTTTATGCAGGCGCACGTGGCCAATATTATACCGGTGAATCGGGTGTTTTTAAATCAGACGATGGAGGGGATACATGGTACAAGGT
>Ga0256831_1001995_pt1 | contig 10729 bp, 13 predicted proteins | sample 132544metaG_FD_189087 | JGI IMG/M metagenome (GOLD analysis project Ga0256831, IMG submission 189087) | Hydrothermal vent microbial communities from Lau Basin, Pacific Ocean - 132-544 | ecosystem: Environmental > Aquatic > Marine > Hydrothermal vents | place: Pacific Ocean: Lau Basin | collected... | reverse complement strand
TGTAATAACCAACTTGGATGCCACAAAGCTCTGCCAAGCCTTAACGGACGACCTAGTCGCTGTGATGGCCTTGGTCCCCTTACCTTCTCCATATGGAATCGTGATAACTGATAACGGTAAGGTAGTGGAATTTAAGGAGAAGCCTAAGCTGAAGGACTACTGGATAAATGCTGGAATATACTGTATGAAGCCGGAAATATTCAAGTACTTGCCCACCTCCGGAGACATAGAGAAGACCGCCTTCCCGGAGCTGGCGAAGGAAGGTAAGCTGGGAGCGGTTAAGTTCCCGGACGCGTTCTGGAAGAGCATAGACAGCCATAAGGACTTGGAGGAGGCAAACAAGATTTTGAGCGAGATATCGCTCTTCTGAAGGGGATAGAGCTATGGATTGTTCCTACTTGTGGGGCTTCATAGCATTTCTGACGAGTACTATGGCGGTTTACTTGGCGAGCACGTGCATAGTCATACCTTTACAGAGCTTCGGGCTAGCTTACGCTGAAGGAGCCCCGATAGCCCTAGCCTTGCTCTCGTTGTTGTTGGCCGCCGCCTTAGAGCCGGTGTGCTCCAAATAAACTTCCCCACTATTTCAAAGGGGGCATGAGGAATGAGCTGTAGGACTTTGGTGGCCGCCTTCATAGTACCCTTCGTCACTAGCATAATGATGACCCTGGCTTTGTACATAGTGATCAAAGTCCAGCTCGTCCCGGCAGTGCTCTCCCCGCTCTTCGGAATTTTGGGAGGAGTGCTCGCGATAGCCTTGATAGAGATCTTGTCGCAAGTCTTCTGTAGGTGAGGGTCGTGGTTGCCGGCTCTCATCACGGCTCAGAGCGGCAGTCGTTCTCTCATCCCCGCTGGCTCTTGGACTTGCTCCACTATATCTATGGCATAAGGCCCCAATGCGACGTGAACTCTTTAAAGATCAAGTTCTCAAAGACCGGAATGCCTAGGTATGTATTGCTGAACGGCGAGAGGCTCTTTACTATCAAGCCTAACGACTTCTCCATAACCCTTTCCAAGAAGGGCGCGTTGTTCTTGGACAAATGCTTGCCCAAGCCTTACGCTAGGGTTTGGGTGGAAGAGGAGTTCGGGAAGACGGTCTTTGCCAAACACGTAATAGATGCTGACCCGAACATAAGGAGAGGGGTTGACGTCTTGATATACAAGGATAGGCTAATCGCGTTCGGGAAGGCCGTAATGAGCGGAGAGGAGATGTTGAACCTTAATTTTGGTGAGGCCGTTAGGGTTAGGGGCAAGGTAGAATGACTAGAAAGGCCTTCTACGTGGACCTTGGAAAAACTCCTCAAAAGTTTGAAAATACCGTAATGGTCACGGGTTTCATGGGCTTCGGACTAGTAGGCTATATAACGGTAGACTTCTTGGTTAACAAGCTGAAGCCCGAAAAAATAGGCTACATAGTCACTAGGCTCATGCCGGACCAAGTCTCTTACTCAGAAGAGAGGGGCTTGGAGTTACCTTTTGAGGTCTATTACCTCAAGAGGGAGGAGGGCAAGTCTCTGGTAATACTTCACAACCGCTGGATACCTCACCCGTTGGACCGTTTCGCTTACGCTAGGTTCGTGATCAAGTGGGCGAAGAGGAGGAACGTGGAAGCGCTTTACGCCTTCGGAGGTTTGGACAATTCATACAAGGAGGAGCCCAGCGAGAAGCTTAGGTGGGTCAAGACCTCTTGGTATCAAGGACCCTTGCCGGAAGCCAAGCCCATGAAGGGAGGCTTGAAGGTCGTCGGCCCCTTGGCGCACTTGCTGGAAGCAGCTGAGATATGGCGCCTCCCGGCCTTAGCCCTTTTGCCGTTCTGTGAGTCCATGAGGCAAGACCCGAGGGCCTCCGCAATAGGCCTAGAGGAGTTCAGCAAGCTCGTGGGTCTGGAGCTGGACACCAAGGAGCTAATAGAGAAGGCGGAACAGATAGAGAAGGAGTTAGAGACCTTGAGGCAAATGATGATGTCGACCGCTACGAGCGGGAGGGAGTCCCACTACATGTAATCCTTCAAAAGTTCTTTCAAGTCCTCGGGCATTTCTTCTGGGCACTCCAATTGGGAGAAGGGATATGCATAAACCAAGCTCTTGGGAACCTTGAGCTTGCAGTTGGCCTCGGCCCTTTCCCCATCGATGGCTTTGGTTCTCTCCAAAGCCTCTAGCAAGAAGTGCACGGAAGGGGAAAGGGAGTCCGAGACGAAGAGGGCCCTAGGGTAGCTGTAGTCCGGACATTTCAGCTTGAGTTTCCTAAGTTCCTCCAGACCCCTTTGGTCCAGCCTGCAGACGAAGTCCACGTACTGAAAGAACCTCCCTATCGGTATTAGGGCTCTGGCTATCTTGGTTACCTCCTCGATTTCACTGGGTCCAAAGAGGACGTCGTAACCTTGGAGGATCCTTATAGCGGCTTCGCATTTGTCCTTTACCTCTGTACACTTCAAGAATTCACAGAGCTCTTCCTTGTTATACGTTGGTGTTTCTATGTTCAAGTCCTTTATGCTCAAGACTCTTGCTCCGCACATTCCGGCCTTGTAGGATATCCTTAGGGATGCTTCACGCATATGTAATACTTGCCCTCCTCGAACTTATCGTCGGAGTACAGTATAAAGGGGTAACCACCTATCGAGAAGAGCTTCTTGTCTCCATCGTCCCTAACTAAAACCCCTCTGCCGCAGAAATCCTTCCCGAACTTGTACTCTGGCAACTCCTTAGATACCTCAACTATACAGGGGTCGCCCTTGGCAAAGGTTATTAGGTCCTCATGTATTAGCATTTCTACCTTCCTTCCGTCCTCGCACTCTATTACCATTATGTTGGTCATGGGTATCTTGCCCTTCTTTATGTCAACGATCTTTCCCGAGCACTTCATTTCCGGAAGCCCCCACGTGCTTGAAAAGGGGGCTTAATTTCTAGCTCGACGTGAAGGTAGGGGGATGTGTGGAAGAGGCTCATCTTGGGCACTATAATAACTGTCTTTGTCCTGTACGCTTACATTAAAGTATTCAACATCAATTTGGACGTGTTCTTCAAGGTCCCCCCTTGGGCAGTGGCGGCGAGCGTAGTATTATTGTTCTTGTCGGACTTCATAAGGTCCGTCAGACTCAAGCTCATTTCTAAGGGAGTTAACGCAGAGCTAGGAATGCTCGAGTCCTATCTAATTTGGGAAGCTTCTAGGCTAATGGCTATGCTAACTCCAGGCTTTTACGGAGGGGAAGTGGTTAGGATAGGCTACATAGCGAGGAAGTATGACATGGGGAAAGCGGTTGCTATAAACATACTGGAAACCACTTCAGAGGCCGTGGGAATAGCCGTTAACGCGTTGGTCTCCTTCACACTGCTCTACTTAATGAAGGCTCCCGTAAACATGGCTCCCCTGTTCTTCCCAGTCATAATAGCTGTATTTGAAGGAGTCTTGGCTACACTTGTACCTTCCTTGAGATGTCCAAAGGTCTTGGGTGAGAAGGTCTACAAGTACTGTTTAAGGGTTGAAGAGAGCATAGAGGAGGCCGGTTATGGGATATTTGCCATAGCGGTCTTAGCCTCAACCTTGGGGGTCTCAGTATATGTCCTCTCTTATGGGGTAATAGCACAAGCCCTAAACGGCTTGGGAGCCTTAGCTACCTTGGTCTTCGCCTCTTCCCTCCCCTTGACGATAATACCCATAACTCCGGGCGGCATAGGCCTCCCGGAGAGCGCTTGCACGTTAGCGTTGCCGGCCCTTGCAGCCAGCCTGGCCGTGTGGAGGATCGTAAGCATGACCGTAACGTCCTTCATGTCCATAACTTCGATAACATTCATAGGAGGCCTCAAGATCTCGCTCTCAGAACCTTCGCTTGATCCTCGGGGACCAAGAGCAAATGGTAAACGTCTTTCCCTCCGTAGGGTTCCCAGTGGACCATTGCCACCAAGCCCCTCTCCAACGTCCTAAGCTTCCTTATCTCCCCCTTACCAGTTAGGCCCGTCGCGTAAACGTCTCCTTCCTCTAGGATCTCACCTTCCTTGGGCAAGCCCCTCACTGCAGTATGGACCGCTCTGAGCACCTTTACTCTGGCCCCTTCCGGAACAAGTATGGCCTTGTTCTCGTTAGGGATGTGTATTATGAAGCTCACCTTAGCCCTTTCCTCCAACAAGTCCACAAGCTCTTGGAGAGGTATCTCATAAGGAACCTTACCGTATTCGCCTTCCTCTCCAAAGACTACCTCGTCTCCCACTACCTTAGCATACTCCTTACTCTTCTTGCCCTTAACGAAGAGTCTCGGAAAACGATACGCGCTCATCAGAACTCCCTTTTTACAGCGAACTCCAGCAGTTCATTAATCAGATCCATAGCTTCCTTGTCCACTACCTCGAGTTGGGATAGTATCTCCTTTGCCCTCGCCTCGAGCTGCTCGGCGACCTTCATGGCGTACTCCAAAGCTCCCGACTTCTTTATTAGAGATGCTGCCCTCTCGAGTTCCTCGAAGCTCTTCTCCTCCTTGCTCAAAATGTTCTTCAGCTCCTCCGCCTCCTCCGGAGGCAGGGACCTTAGGGCCCTTATGACGAGCAAGGTCTTCTTCCCTTCCCTCAAGTCGTTATACTTCGGCTTGCCGGTTACTTTCTCGTCTCCAACTAGGGATAGGATGTCGTCCTTTATCTGGAAGGCCTTTCCGAGTATGACTCCGAACTCCTTCATCCTTTCCGCGAAGTCCGGTCTCTCCGCCACTAAAGCGCCTATAGCTCCACAAGCCCCGAAGAGCGCTCCGGTTTTCTTGGCTATCATCTCCAAGTACTCCTCCTCGCTCACGTCCCACCTCTCCTCGAACATCATGTCCATGGCTTGTCCCTCAGCCACCGTTACGGCCGCCCAAGTCAAGTACTCGGCCATTTTCTTGACTAGATCGGGGGACTTCTGGGTCTTGAGGAGGGCCTCGTAGGCCTTGGCGTAGAGCAAGTCTCCAGCTAGTATCGCTAGGGGCTCTCCGTAGAGGACGTGGACCGTGGGGACGCCTCTCCTCATCTCGTCTCTATCCATTATGTCGTCGTGGACGAGGGTGAAGTTATGCAAGAGTTCTACGGAAGCTGCAGCCGGTAGGGCCTCTTCTTCCTTACCACCTAAGGCCCTCGCGACGAGCATGAGTAACGCTGGCCTCAGCCTCTTACCTCCTTTCAGCGGCAAGTGCCTAGCCGCTTCGTAGAGCCTCCCCGGTTCTCCTTCCAACACCTTTGCTATGTAGTTATCTACCTTTGGTTTGATGGTGTTTATGTATTCGATCAATCTCTGCATTCCGTCGTTCCCAAGCTTTGGTTGACCGGGAAAATTATATCCTATTTAGGCGGGGTCATCCGGTCCGTGAAGTCGTCATCCCCAGCGGTCTTGTCGCTAAAAGCCGTTCATCCCCCGTTACATTCCGAAGAACTCGTCCGAACCCAAGAGGGCCTCTTCCTTCTTCTCCTCTCCCTTTTGCTCCTCCTTTCCTTCCTCCTTCTTCTCCTCTTTCTTCTCTTCCTCCTTCTCCTCGCTCACGCTTAAGAGTTCCTCTTCCGGTATGTTTAGCTCTCCGCCAAGACCGAAGAACTCCTCCTCGCTGGCCTCCGGGACCTCTGGCGTCACCTCGACCTCCTTTGCCTCCTTCTTCAGCAGCTCCTTCGCTATCGACACTATCCTCTCAACCAAGTACGGCTCTGTAAGCTCTAGTACGGCTACGTTCTTCATCTGGACCATCATTGAGGCCTCGAAGGCTCCGGAGGGGAGTATTATGACGTATCTGTCCACCTCTGTGTCCAAGGCCTTGGGTATCCTAGAGGTAATGGCTAGGGACGGGTCCTTCTCTTCCGCGAAGTCTATTGCGAGCACCCTGCCTTGGGGAGTCCTAGCTATTATGTCGAAGGTGTGGTCTATTCCGCTCCTACCCTTCTCCTTTCCGGGCGACTCAACTATTAGGCCTAACTCCTTGAGCGCGTTAATTATTTCTTCCTTGTGGAGGGCTCCGGAGACGACCAGCTTCTGGCCTAAGGGAGTTAGGGTGTACTCGTAAACGGGCTCGTAGGAAGCGTTTAGGTAGTCGAACTGGTGGGTACAGTTCCTACAGTAGAAGGCTATTAAGGGCTTGTTCGTCTTCCTCTTACAGTTCAAGCACTCGAACACCTTACCTATTACCACGTAGTCGAGACCTTCCTTCCTCAAGGGTCTCTTACACTTTGGACATATGAGCTGGCCCGTGTTGGGGTCCCTAAACTTGGACTCGGTGTCTATGTAACCACAGAGAGTGTGCTGAATTATGAAGGTAGGCTCTATGTTGAAGCTCTTACACCAGGGGCATAGGAGCCTAGAGGAGACGTGGATGGAACCGCACCTAGGGCAGTGTATGAGCCTGTCCGCAACGTTCCTCTCAACTAGCTTAAGCCTTATGAGGTCCTCAATTACCTTCGTCCATTGAGGCAAATCCTCAAAGGGAGGATACCTAATTCCGGTCTCGAGGCCTATCTTGGGCCTAACGGTCCCCGCCTTAAATATAACGAGCATTATCTTCCTTGCAATAGGATCGTGAACTACCCTTTCCTCGATCTCTTTGGGGAGGCCACTGAGCGCTGGAGTTGCCAACGGTGAGCCCTATAACGGCTTCCGATCGACCTCTTTTAGATTTGTAGCATCCCCCTCGAGTAGGCCTCTATTAAGGCTGCTACGACGTAGGCCGGGTCGCAGCGACTCTCTTCGCCCAAGATGAAGCTACAAGGTCCAACCTTAGCTCTTATCCTCCCCCTATCCTTAGCCAAGTACACCTTTTCGACCATTAATATACCTTTTGCCCTCTCCAAGATGTCCGACGTTAAGGGCATTCCTAAATATTCGGAGAACTTCTCGGGATCCAGCTTGAGCCTCTTGAGTTTGTCCGTTACCAACAAAGCCTTGCCCCACTCGCTGACCAAGTCGATGTCTCCGCCTCCGTAATCCAAGAGCCTATCCCTTATCCTCACGAACGCGGGCTTCTTCACTACCGGTCCGAGAACTATTGCCTCGCCGGGCCTTAGGGAAGGCAGGTCAGATGCCAACCTAGCTCCGAGCTCCTCCGAGCTGTTTATTACTGCCTCTTGGTCCTTCGGGTTTATGAGCCTCATTATTATTTGGCTTTGACACTGGCTCAAGACTGTCTGATCAACCCTGCTGGGCCTCTGCGTTATCACCGTTAAGAAGACCCCGAACTTCCTGCCCTCAGACGCTATCTTCCTAAGCATTCCAGTGGTCCAAAGGTTCTCCTCGCTTGGCGGAGGAGCGAAGCGATGGGCCTCCTCAACAATTACCATTACCGGATAGGGGTAGCTCTCGCCCGGAACCTTCCTCATATACCTAACTCTGGCCTCGAACACCCTCTTCAACACGTTGTAAACCAAGTGCACTTGCACTTCTTTCCTTATCCCGCTCAAGTTGAAGATGGTAGCAGTTGCCGGCCTCAAGAAGGAGGTTATGGGGGTGGGCTTAGTTCCATAAACGCCCAGGCTCTTGAGTTCCTCAACATATTTGAGGAGGTCGAAGGCCGGGTCCGGGCCTCTCCTAACTATGCTCCAAAGCACACTCAAGGTCCTTTCCGGAACTTCCACTCCTTTCCTTTTCAAGAGGGAGGAGAACTGTCCTTGGGACCTCGCGAACTCCGAGGCCTCGGCTATTGCCAAGAGAACCTCTTCCATCCTTTCCAACGAATAAGCCCTCGGGTCTTGGGTCTCAGAGAACTCGTGCTCAGCTATTTGTCTGAGGGCCTCTAGGGTTCCCCTAAGCTTGCTAGCGTTCTTAGGTATTCCCATAACGAAGGCCAGTTCGTCCGTGTTCACAGTTGAGAGATCTATGGTATAAAGTACGTCTCCCTCCTGTTCGGCATTGGCCTTTAACACTAAGGCCTCAGCTCCCAGTTCCTCGACCTTTTCCTTTATAGGGACATATTCTCCGTGGGGGTCCAGTATAAGGACGGTAGCCCCCTTCTTTAAGAGTTCCTCTATCATAACCACGCTAGTCCACGTCTTACCAGAGCCCGTAGCCGCTATTATTGCCAAATGCCTAACCAAGGCGTTCAAGTCCAAGTTTATCTTCACGTTGGGCCTATTCCTAAGGTAGCCCAAATGCAATGACCTCTCCGGAGGAACGGAGTAAAGCTCCTCCACCTCCTCGTCGCTGGCTAAGTAAACCCATTGTCCCACCCTAGGGGGACTGGGCTCAAAGGACCTAACCTTGGCTATCACCACGGAGGTCTGTTCATCTATAGGAACCTTGGAGGCCACGTCCCAAGGCACTTCCGTCGGCACGCTGGGCCTCGCCTTGACCCATTCCACATATCCAATTCCATTATCCCACTTCACGAATTCGAATTTCCTCAATTCCACATCAGATGAAATGACAGCCGTAAAGCTGTCCAATCCCTCGACCTCTATTACCCTCCCTATAGGCTTCATGAGATCTCCGTGGATTAAGATGTAGAAGAGGAATTTATGGGGAGGGAGCGAAGGCAAAAGTTTCGTCTCGGCGAGGTCGGTCTCTTCACCGCTCCGTTCCGCGGAGCTCTCTCCTCATCGACGTATAAAGCCCCACACAAGTTAGGGGATACGCCCGCTTTAGACCGCCGAGGGGCGGGCGATGGGGCGGGCTTGTGCGCCGGAACATATTATTCCGCTCCCGTTCCAAAACTTTGGGAAAAACCTTTGGCCTCGGAAGTGATAGAACTACTAAAACAGCTGATACGCTTCGACACGGTTTCGCCAGAAGGGAAGCAGTACGAGGACTTGGTGAAGTTCCTCAAAGGGTGGCTGGAGGAAAGAGGGGTTAGCGCGAGGATAGAGTACGTTGATCCAGAATATAAGGCCAAGGCTTGCCCGAAAGGGGGACCTAGGCCTATACTCTTCGCTTGGGTTGGAGAAGGAGAGCCCATCCTAGAGTTCAACGGTCACTACGACGTGGTGCCTCCCGGAGAGGGTTGGGAAGACGCCTTCGAGCCCAAGCTGGAGGGAGAGTACTTGATAGGCAGGGGCGCCAGCGACATGAAGTCCGGCATAGCAGCCGTTGCTGCGGCCTTAGCAAACATAAGCGATTGGAAGGGGCCCAAGGTCCAAGCGGTCTTCGTGCCCGACGAAGAGGTTGGGGGCGAGTGCGGCACCGGCTACAGGGTTTCCCACTTGAAAGACAAGTATCCAATAGGCAAGCACGTCTTGATAGCTGAGCCCGGAGGAGTCTACATAGGTCACAAGGGGATGATATGGATAAAGGTGAAGGTAAAGGGTAAGCAAGCGCACGCCTCAAGGCCTTGGGAAGGGGAGAACGCGTTCTTGAAGGCTTCAGCATTAGCTTTGAAGATAGGGGAGGAACTGTTCCAGAGGTTCTTGAAGAGGCCCAGCTCTTACGAGTACGAGTCTCAGCACCCGTTCTCTAAGTTTAATGTCTTTAACATGGGTGGAATAGCGAGGTCCAACACTTCAGCCTTTAACATAATACCGGAAGAGTTCACCTTCAGCTTAGACGTTAGAGTGATACCGGAGGAAAGGGCAGAGAACGTAGCAAGGGAAGTGCTTGAAATAATAGGGGATGAAGCCGAGAAGGAATTGGTCGAAATGATGGAACCGTTCATCAATCCCAACAGCACACTGGCCAAGATAATAATAGAGAAGGGTTGGGCCGAAAGGGAAGTGGTGAGCGAAGGGGGCTTGGACTTGAGGTTTTACAGAGGCTACGACGCCATTTCGTGGGGACCGGGCATAACTTCCGAAGCCCACAAGATAGGGGAAAAGGTTAACGTAAAGAGGGTTGAAGAGTTCGTCAAATACTATTCCCAACTACCTAAGGAGTTGGTCGCTAGGGGTGGATGAGGTTGGAGAGGAAGACGAAGGAGACATTCGTAAAGGTAGAAGATTGTGAAGAACCCAAGGTTGAGGTCCCTATACCCTTCTTCAAACACATGTTGGAGACTTTGATAAAACACTCTGGCTTGAAGATATGCGTTAAAGGCGAGGACCTCTTGGGCTATGACGACCACCACTTGGTAGAGGATGTGGCAATAGTATTGGGAAGGTTCTTGAGGGAAAAGTTTAAGGAAGAGGGTAAGGAGAGGTTCGCCTTCAGCATAATACCCATGGACGAGGCTTTGGCGTTATGCTCAATGGACTTCTCTGGTAGAGGAGGTCTCTACGCGGACTTTTCATTCCTAAGGGAAGAGATAGGGGGCTTGGCGCTGGAGAACGTGGAACACTTCTTCTCGACCTTGGCCAGAGAGGGAGGCATAACGCTTCACTTGAGGCTCTTGTCCGGTAAGAACGAGCACCACAAGGTTGAAGCGTTGTTCAAAGCCTTTGCTAAGTGCTTGGCCCAAGCCTTTGGGAAGGGGAGCGGCAAGGTCAGCGCGAAAGGTACCTTAGACCTATGAAGCCTATTGAAGCTATTATTGAGGCTATTAAGAGCAACGAGGCCGACTGAAGGAACACGGACTCCTTAGAGCTCGAGAAGATGAAGCCTGCATAGAGGGAGGCCAAGCCCATGAAGCCCTGAGTTATGGCGGAGTAAAGGCCGACCATGAAGCCGCAAGACACCTTGCAACCTTTAGCCACCAAAGAGTCTTGGGCTACGGAAGAAGCTCCTATGGCAGCAGTAACCAAGGCGAAGCCCAAAGAGGCTATGACCAGACCGTCAAAGGGAATTGAGAAGGAGCCCAACGATCCTAACAAGTTGAAGGCTATGAGTGTGAGGACCGGTTCCAAGTAGCCCGCCGCTCTAGGCCCTCCTACGG
>Ga0256831_1001994_pt1 | contig 10735 bp, 10 predicted proteins | sample 132544metaG_FD_189087 | JGI IMG/M metagenome (GOLD analysis project Ga0256831, IMG submission 189087) | Hydrothermal vent microbial communities from Lau Basin, Pacific Ocean - 132-544 | ecosystem: Environmental > Aquatic > Marine > Hydrothermal vents | place: Pacific Ocean: Lau Basin | collected... | reverse complement strand
ATAGCTCTGCCAATTTCGCTTTACTACTCGTAAAGCATTTTCTATATCTGTTTTTGCTTCGCTGAGAGGAACATCATTTCGTGTCAACTTATAGACACTGTTTCCAAGTCCATAATGGTAGGTTTGGAGGACTTTGTTCAGCTCTGTAATAGGAATGAGAGAGCCAAAGTAGAGAGAATCTATATTCTTTTTCATTGAATTTATGTAATTTGTTCCCATAATTCCAATGGAGAAAAGTCCCATAGTGATGAGAATAAATAGTATAAAAAGTTTACTTCTAAGCTTCATCGCCTCAATAAATTTCATGGATATCCTTATTTGAAATATATTAAGCATTATATGTACCAAACTTTCATCCATTTATGATAAAATTCTTCATCTATTTTCATGAGGTACATATGGAAGCAAAAGCAATAAAAACAGATCAATATCTTACAAATGAAGAGATTAAAAAACATCTTCAAAATGTAGAGTACATCATTATGGCAGCACCTGCACCGGAGCACTTCAAGGAGACTCCCATTCATTTCACAATTTTTTTAAATACAGATGAAAAACTTCCTCAAAAAGTACAAGAGGCAGTACTTGAAAAATTTTTAAGAGAAAATAATATAGGAAAACCTGCAGAACTTATGAGCCAGTTGATGCCGGTGGGATTTGCACTCAGTAAAGCACAAGATACTCCTATGCCGATGCTGCTTGTAAAACAAGAAGATCAAAGAAGCATTCCTTTTGCAGTGATGCATGTGATGGATTTTCTTGCTGATTCAGATGCCTTTGATGAAGCAAAAGAGAAGAACCTCACCGGCTGGAGCTACTCGTACGAATAAGTTTTCAAAAACTCTCTAGATTTGCTACTTAGGTAGCAAACCCCTTTACTCTTGCTCGATAAAATTCTCCTCAGATATAAACAAAATTCAAATATATCCAAAGGAGAAACATCATGAAAAAGCTACTCTTATCAGCAGTTTTAGCATCACTTTTAACAACTACGGGGCTCTATGCGAGCAGTGAGATAAAAACTGTAAAACAGGTAAATAAAGGAGCTGTAGCTCACGGGACACAAGATGCACTTGCTAGTCAAAAGAAATTGATCAAAGAGGCGATTGACTCTTTAACATATACAAATAAAGCGCTCATCGCACTCAATAAAAATGATAAAAAAAGTGCAAAAGCGGATATTGAAAAGGCACTTGGAAAACTCGAAGTTATTCTCAGTGCAAAAGATGCACCAAAACTTCTTCCTATTGACAGTGCTGTTTCTATGGTAGAGTTTGTCGGTACTAAGGACGATGTCGAAAGAACAGTCGATGTAGTTAAAGATCTACTCGATGACAACAAAGTACAGGTTGCTCGTGTTTTATTAAACTCTCTACAAAGCGAGATCGACGTAACAGTTGTGAGCTTACCACTTGTTACATATCCTGATGCACTGAAGCTAGCAGCGAAATATATTCATGATAATGAGCTCGAAAAGGCAAAAAGTGTTCTTGAAGTAGCTCTAAGTACTTTTGATAAAACAACAACAGTTATTCCTTTGCCACTCTTAAAAGCAGCAGACTTGATCAACGTCTCAGCTGCACTTTCTAAAAATGGCAAAAAAGAGGAAGCTCTTAAATACTTAGATGCAGCAGAAGAACAACTCGATACTGCTGAAGCGCTTGGATACGTGAGCCATTCAAGTAACACATACAAATCACTTCATGAAGTGATCAAACAAGTAAGAAAAGAGATCAAAGGGAAAAACAAAGCAGAAAAACTCTTTGACGATCTTAAAGCAAAACTCAAAGACTTCAAAGAGAAAGTCTTTTCAGAAAAAGCAAAATAATTGCTCAAGAAAAGAGATTTAGGACTCTATCTCCTTTATCTCTTTCACGATATCAAAAGAGAGATTCTCAAAACCTTTTTTTGTAACCAAGATGTCATCTTCAATGCGAATCCCGATACTTCTATACTTTTTAGGGACACTTTTATCATCCTGATCAATATAAATTCCCGGCTCAATCGTTAAGACCATCCCTGCTTGAAGCGGTATCTCTTTGCCCTTTTCATCCTTATATGGGCACTCATCATGTACATCGAGCCCCATCCAGTGACCTATACCGTGTGGGTAGTACTTTTTGTGTGCTTTTGCTTCTAAAAGTTCTGAAACATTTCCATGGAGTATGCCCAACTTAACCATACCTCGACAGAGCAGCTCTTCTGATTTTTCTTGCAGCTCACTTCGTAAAATTCCGGGGCGTATCATCTCTATAATGGCTTTATTGACATCAAGCACCAAAGAGTAGAGCTCTTTTTGTGCTTTTGTAAATTTTCCACTGACAGGAATTGTTCTTGTAATATCACTTGCATAGTACTCATACTCACACCCTGCATCTATGAGAATGAGCTCTTTTTTTAGCAGTCTATTGTCATTAGAGATGTAATGCAGAGTATTTGCTGCGTTTGCACAAGCAACGATGGAGGTATAGGCATCGCTGTATGCTCCGTTTTTCTTAAAAACATATTCTAACTCTGCTTGGAGTTCATACTCATACGAGAGCTCTTTGGAGCATTGCATTGCGCGATGGTGTGCCTCTTTGGTAATAGCGAGTGCTTTTTTAATGAGTTTTATCTCCGCAGCTGATTTTATCAGCCTTGCTCTAGCAACGATCTCAGCCGCGTTATGACAACTACGTAAGTTTTTAAGCTCTTGTTTCAAAGGAGCGATGCGTCCCTCATCCTCTTTAAAATCATAATAAAATGATTGTATGCCATTTCCAAACGCAGTCAATTGCTTACGAAGCTCTTCAAAACTAAAAACATCATCAACATCAAAAAGCTCTTTTGCCGCTTCTACTCCCAGACGTTTCCCCGTCCAAAGCTCCATTGCAGGCTCTTTTTTTTGCACAAAAAGATACGATTTACACGCTTTGTCCGTTTTGACAAAGAGCAGCGCTGCATTGTCTTCTTTAAAACCGCTCAAGTAGTAAAAGTTACTGTTTTGACGGTAAGGATACTCCGTATCATTTGAGCGCTCTTTTGGAAGGGCACTTAAAAAGAGCGCTATACTCCCAGCAGGTAATTTTTTTGCAAACTTTCTTCTGCGTTTAGTGTACTCTTTTTGGCTAATCACTCTGCACCCTTCTCTATCCACTGCGCAGCACTACGTAGAACATCACTCAAAGCAAGACTCAGAGCCTCTGCTCCACCTGCTGCGTTTAGAGAGGAGAACGTTTTTGTAGCACTAAAGGTTTTACTCATCACTATGGTATGTTTTTTCGCATCCAGCAGAGTAAATGTTATAGTGACCTTGGCTGTGGCACTTTTTTCATCATCTGAAAAATACTGTGCAAATTCATCGACTCTTGTCTCAAGTAAAAAGTCACTCAGCACTTTTGATTTTGGACTTTGTACATACCCAAACGCAGCGCTTTTACGCATCATATCCATAACTGCTTGATGTATCATTGTCTGAGGAGATTCTGCCCATTTCGACTCTGAATAGGCATACTTTTTTCTTTTTTGCTCAATATAGAACATATTTCTCGTCTTTAAACTTCTGTCTGCATAGATATTGGCCACTTTAAGTGTTTTATCTTTGTACTTACTCGTTGATAATGCATCTACTTGCACATCCGGTGTCAATATATACTGCTGCGCAGCCGGTCGTACAGAGGCACAGCCACTTAGGAGTGCCACAAAGAGTGCTGCTGATACTATTTTATTTCTCACCCGGTCCCCTTTTTTCTTTTGTCTCTTTAAATAAAATATCACTTGGACTGCGTTTATACTCACGCATCACTTCATTAAACTCTATCATGGTACTTTGCATCTGTAACAGACTCTCATTTATCGTTGGCACAATAGTGAGTGAAGCATCTTTGACATCTTTTTCAACATTAGCAAAAGAGAGTGCCATATTTTCCATAATAACACCCATGTCAGAGTATGTATGTTTAATACTCACAAAAGAGTCACTCATCTTGTCTTCCCATGTTATGCTGTTTGTAACAAACTGCTCTATTTTTGGTGTCAACTCTGTAAGTTGCAGAGAAAATTTGTCTAAATTCCTTGCACTTGAACGCAGATGTGTCACGGTTTTTTCATCCAGTATCGCATCTACATGTTCGAGTATATTTGCCGTATGTGTAAGTACCCTGTGTGTTTCATTTCTATTACTCTCATCTAAAAATGTATTTGCTTTTTCGAGTACATCTGAGAGTTGTGATGAGAGCTCTCCTAAAGATTTTTCGACATTTTTAAAGAGTGAGGGTACTGATTTTATGACAGGATAGGCCTCACCTTTTTTTACTTTGAGCAGTGGAGCACTGTTATCACCCAAACTCAAGTTTATATAGGTAAGTCCTGTTATCCCCTGTGCTGTCAGTTTAGCGACCGTTGTCTCTTTTATAGGTGTCGTTTTAAGGATTTCAACTGTTGCCTGCACCTGTTCAATGTTTGAAGGGTTTATGCGAAGATCGACCACTTTTCCCACACTTATACCTCTGTACTTCACCGGAGCATTGAGGTTAAGTCCTGAGACCGATTCATTGAAATATATCAGATACTTCTGCATCTCATCTTTTGATGATGGCTTGAGTAACCAGTAGGTAAAACCAAATATCATAAAGAAGCCAAAGAGTACAGATAATCCTATCAGCTTATAATTTACCTTATTGTTCATAATCTCTCTTTAAAAAATGTTTGTACAAACTCACTCTGCACAGAAGCAATGTCATCCAAGCTTCCTTCATAGACTATTTTCTTCTCGTCTATTATAGCAACTCTATCCAAAGTATCATATATGGAGCTTAAATCATGTGTGACCATAACCACCGTCAGCCCCAGCATATCACGCAGTTTTAAAATGAGTGCATCAAACTCTCTTGCAGAGATAGGGTCAAGTCCGCTTGTAGGCTCATCCAAAAACAAAAGTGTCGGATCCATCGCCAAAGCACGTGCAAGTCCCGCTTTTTTCTTCATACCCCCACTTATTTCAGAGGGGTAAAGAGAGGCATCGCTTTGCTTGAGTCCAACAATACTGAGCTTAAACGCAACGATCTCCTCTATCATTGCAGGAGAGAGTTGTGCGTATTCCTGCAGAGGCAGCGCTATGTTCTCAGCGATGGTTAAAGAGGAAAAAAGTGCTCCAAACTGAAAAAGAACACCCCAGTGACGGCGTAACCACTGCGCTTCTCTCTCACGCAAAGACTCAACTTTTTTGCCAAGCACTTCAATAGAGCCTGATTGAAAGGGTTGGAGCATCACCATCTCTCGAAGCAGTGTTGTTTTTCCACACCCACTTGGTCCAAGCAAGCCGTATATCTCCCCTTTTTTGACTGTAAGATTAAGTTTGTCATGAATAATTCTATTTCCAAACGCAGTGACCACATCACGGACTTTTATCATTGCCATCTTATATTCCTAAGTTTGTAAACGCAATGGAAAAGAGAGCATCGCACACAATAACGGCAAAAATCGCTTCAACAACACTCTTGGTCGTGTTAAAACCTATGCTTTGCGTATCATCTTTGACTGCAAACCCTCTGTAGATTCCAATGGTTGCAATCAAAAAGGCGAAGAAAGGGCCTTTGAATATACCTACGAAAAAGTGCTTTGCCGCAACAACACGCGAGAGCCTGTCAATGAAAAGCTCAGGAGAGATGGAGAGGTCAACATTTGCCACGATCATACCACCAAAAATAGCCATGATATCTGCGACAAATATTAAAATAGGCATAGTAATCATAAGCGCTATAATGCGAGGCAGTACCAAAAAGGCAAAGGGTTCAAACCCCATTGTCCGCATAGCATCGAGTTCTTGTGTTATCTTCATAGAACCTATTTGCGCAGTAAAAGCAGAACCGCTTCGACCTGCTATGACAATGGCCGTGATGACAGGAGCCAACTCCCTAAATATAGAGATACCCAGCATATCAACGATGTAAATATTTGCCCCGTACAACTTTAACTGATAGGCAGACTGGTAGGCGATGACAAGTCCAATAAGAAAACTCGTAAGTGCCACAATTCCGAGTGCTTTGATGGCACTCTCGTTTATTTCAAACGCAATCTCTTTAAAACGAATGTAACGCCAAGAGGTAAAAAGACGAAGATTTGAAGTAAAGAGTCGTCCAAAAAATTCAATAAACGCAATAAATCCTGAGTAGTACTCATAAAATATCTTTCCCACTCTTTCACTAAAGCTAATCCTGTTTTCATCTTGATGCGGTCTATAAGAGCGCATATTTTCTTCCACAAGATGCAGCGTAGCCAAAATATTGTCATTTTCACATATTTGTGTAATAGTCGCATGAGAAAAAGAGTGTTTAATATTGTAGAGAAAAATAGCAGCAGCAGTATCCAAATAAGGAACATCACTAAGATCTATGCTCAAGTGGGTAAATGCAGAAGAGTCAAAAGCTGAGAGTTTTTTTTCATAGCGCGAGATGTCGTGGAGATTTATCTCTCCACTAAAGCGAAGCAAAAGTGCCGATTTTTCTGCTTCTATATTGAACGATTTTTTCATAAATAGTGCTAGAAAGTTCTCTCAAGCAGTTTATTTACTTTGAGTATCGTAATGATCTTATCTTCTTGTTTTCCAACACCCTCAATAATAGTATCATCTCCGCTCACAGTATCAGGTGCAGGCCCGATGTTCTCTTTTTTTATACGTATGGCCATAGTAAGTCTGTCGATGACAAAGCCTGCCACATCGTTGCCATGACGCATGACGATAAAGCGCGTATCATCTCCCTGCTTTTTACTTTGCAGACCAAATTTTAAACGCAGGTCAATAAGCGGAATAACAGCACCACGAAGATTGAATACCCCAAGAACATAGTTTGGCACCTGCGGTACACGTGTCCATGCAAAGGGTTTTATGATCTCTTGAATTGCAAGAATAGGCACAGCGTACTCTTCATCACCTATCATAAAGCCGACAAGTTGGACAACATCATCGAGTTGCTCAACTACACTATCTTTTTGTTCACTTTGTTTGTCAATAATCTGTTTTAATTTCTCACTCATTATAAAAACTCCGCTTTAAAATTCACATTTCTTTGCACAACACTTGCCAAGTAGTCTGCTGAATACGGTTTTGTAATATACTCAACCATTCCAGACTCAACGCCGCGCATTCTGTCTGATTTACTTGTTCTTGATGTCACCGCGATAAGAGGTAGATTTTTATATCTGTTATATTTTTTGATCTCTGTTGCAAGTGTATATCCATCCATTCTTGGCATCTCAATGTCTATAAGCATTGCATCGAAGTTATAATCTCCAGACTTGAGAATATTAAGTGCCTCCTGTCCATCACCTGCTTCAACAAGCGTTACACCCATTGGTTCAAGTGCCTTTCTCATGATTGTTCTATCTGTTTTGGAATCATCGACGATCATCACCGTATAATCACTCGGTTTTGTTTTTTCATTAATGGCAGCACCACCCTCTTCACCGGCTGTTAGAGCAGAAGCTTTTACATCTTTTGCCATATTCATAAGAGCGACAACATCAACGATGAGTGTTACACCACCATCACCACGAATGGTAGCTCCTGCAATACCTTCAATACCTTTGAGATAATCACCAAGTGATTTAATAACAATCTCTTCTTGTCCGACAAGCGTATCGACAATAAGGCCAAGTTTACTTGTACCAAGTCCAAGTACAACGACATAGGCATGTTCACTTGCATCTAAAATACGTTCAACTTCAAAGATGTCTCCGATATGTACTAAAGAGAGGACATCATCACGTAGTCTCATAACACTTTTGCCCTCAACTGTATAAATTTCATCTTTTGAAATACGTACAGTTTCAAGAACTGAAGCGAGTGGAATTGCATAATGCTCCTCTTGTACACCAACTAAAAGTGCCTGAATAATAGCAAGAGTCAAAGGAATCTTTAACTTAATAGACGTTCCTACATTAATTTCAGAATCGATGTCTATGATACCGTTGAGTTTTTCGATGTTTGTTTTTACAACGTCCATTCCAACCCCACGACCGGAGACACTTGTAACTGAAGCTGCAGTTGAAAAACCAGGTCTGAATATAAGTGTAAAGGCCTCTTTATCACTCATTGTCTCTACCTCTTTTTCAGTGATAAGACCTTTTTCATATGCTTTTTGTTTGAGCATCTCAGGATCAAGCCCTTTTCCATCGTCATCTATTTGAATGACGATTTGGTTTCCTTCATTGTACGCTTTTAGACTAATTGTCCCCTCTTCAGGTTTCCCTTTAGCCAAACGTTCTTCAGGGTTCTCAATACCATGGTCACATGAGTTACGGATGATATGCACAAGTGGATCTCCAATCTCTTCAACGATGGACTTGTCAAGCTCTGTATCTTCACCCGCAAGCACAAGCTCGATTTTTTTGTTCAGCTCACGTGAAAGGTCACGAATCATTCTCGGGAACTTGTTAAAGACCTTTCCAATAGGAAGCATACGTGTCTTCATAACCGCAATTTGCAGATCTGTCGTTACAAGAGAGACAATAGAGACAACTTGGTTCAGCTCTTCTAAGAACTCCTCTCCCTCATAACGCTCTTCTACATCTTCATTGATTTTCATCAGTCTGTTTTTTGCCAAAACAAGCTCACCAATGAGATTCATAAGGTGGTCAAGTCGTTTGACATCGACACGGATCGTCTGCTCAACAGTTGCCGGAGCGCGCTTTGTAGGAGCTGCTGCTTTTGGAGCTTCTTGTGCAGGTTTTTCTTCTTTTTTTGCAGGTGTAGGAGCTGGGGCTTTTTTAGCTTCTGCCTTCTCTTCCTCTTTCTTCTCTGCCTTCTCTTCTTCTTCAGATTCAGGTTGAGGCATACTCGGCACTTCTTCACCCGCAGCGAGTTTTGCTTCTCGTTTTGCCTTGTCTTCAGCTTGGCGCTGTGCCAAGAGACGTTCTATCTCGGCTTCGATCTCCTCTGGGTCCATATTGTCATAGTCGAGTTCTTCTTCCTCTTCTTGCGGTTCTGGCTCTGGCTCAGGCTCTGCCTCTTGCGCAGGAGTATCTTCGACTACAGCAGGAGACTCTCCATTACTGATTTTATCGAGTCTTGCAACACATGCTGAGACATCTATGCCCTCATCACTGCTTGTGTCACGAATTTTCTCTAAAAGTGCTTTCATAAGGTCGATGGACTCTAAAATGACATCCATTACATCAGGAGTAATCACTAAATCACCATGACGGGCTTTGTTGAGAATATCTTCCATATGGTGTGTTAAATGCGTAAGCACATCGAAGTTTAAAAACGATGAAGCACCCTTGACCGTATGTGCGACACGAAAGATTCCATTGAGTAATTCTAAATCTTCCGGATTTGATTCGAGTTCGACCAAATCTTCATCGAGTTTTTCTACAAGTTCAAATGATTCAACTAAAAAATCTTGTAATATTTCTTGAAATTCATCCATATTTATACTCCTATTTCTTCATATGTGCTTTGACAACACGAGATACTTCATCATAAAATGAGCTTGCCTGGAACTTAACCAAGTACGCTTCTCCGCCAGCCTCTTCACCTCTGCTCTCACTGAAGTGATCACTGATAGACGAGTTAAAGACAATAGGAAGATTTTTGAGTCTCTCATCATCTTTTACTTTTGCAGCAAAGTGAAAACCATCCATTTTTGGCATCTCTACATCTGAAATGATGATTTTGAGCTTATCTACAAGCTCATCGCCATATGTTTCATAAAGGTCATCAAGCTTCGCGAGTCCCTCTTCTCCATCCATCGCCTCGATGACATGAAAGCCCATTTTTTGCAGAGCATCTTTGACAATTTTTCTCGCAGTTGTACTGTCATCAAGTACCATTGCCAAACCTGAGAAGGTCTCTATTTTATCTGGTTCGGTATCAGTTTCCGGTTCATACAGACCCAGCTCCTGCACTACGCTCTCTAAGTCAAGGATAAGCAGGACATTGTCATTTTCTATTTTTGTTACACCGGTGATTTTACTGCTGTCCATACCAGAAGAGCTGTTCATAAATGAAGCCGGCTCAATGTCTCCCCAACTAATGCGACGGATACGTTTTGCTTCGTGCACGACAAAGCCGATAAGCACATTGTTGAACTCTGTAATAATGACTCGAGAACTCTCCCTTACATTGTCCGGTTCAACAACACCCATCCATTTTGCAAGATTCACAACTGGAATCACAACTTCACGGAGGTCAAATATCCCCTCTATAAAGTCCGGTGTTCCCGGGAGCTCTGTCAAGTGAGGAATCTTAATGATCTCACGAACCTTTGAGACATTTACGCCGTAAATACCTTCGTATACAGAACCATCTTCTTGTTTAAATATACGAAAATCAACAAGTTCCATCTCATTGGAACCGACTTTTAGTGATTTATCATCCATAACTATTTTCCCTTAGAGAATTTCTGTTCTTCTAAAACAGTATTGCTATTTGAGTATTTTATAATAAAATATCTTTGATTGCATGCAAAAGCTGCCAAATTTATATATTTAAAACCATCAACGTCAAAAGAGACATTTTGATGAAAATGCCCCTCTATGAAATAATCGCACGCAAACCTGTCACGCAGACGCTTTGTAATGAACTCACGAAAGCCTGTAAATTGATTACAGTCATCCTTTTTCCCCAAATGTGCCTCTACACTTTTTAAGATCCCATGATTAGAGAGTATATCGATATATTTTAAAACAAAAAGGACAAATGGATTACGTATAAACGCAGTGTAAGCCTTATAAAAGCTATCACCATCAAAATCTC
>Ga0256831_1001993_pt1 | contig 10738 bp, 6 predicted proteins | sample 132544metaG_FD_189087 | JGI IMG/M metagenome (GOLD analysis project Ga0256831, IMG submission 189087) | Hydrothermal vent microbial communities from Lau Basin, Pacific Ocean - 132-544 | ecosystem: Environmental > Aquatic > Marine > Hydrothermal vents | place: Pacific Ocean: Lau Basin | collected... | reverse complement strand
GGGGCGGGCCGCCTGGAGGTCCACGAGAAAGGGCCCGGGGCGGTCCCTGGGGAAGAGGAGGTTGCCAGGATGGAAGTCCGGATGGAGAAACCCGGCCTGGTGGAGGCGCGCCGTGAGCCTGGCGGCCTGCCCGATCCGGCGGGGAGAGAGGGCGCCGGCCTGGAGAAGGCTTTCCAGGGTGGGGCCTTCCCCCAGGTCTTCCAGGAGAAGCCGGGTCTCTCCTCCCGGGCCGAGGCCGGCGGCCAGGGGCCGGGGCGCGGGGAGGCCCGCGTTCAGCGCCGCCTGGAGGGCCCGGGCCTCCCGCCGGGCCGGATCGATGCGGAAGAAGGCGGCCAGGCGGGAGGAAACCCCGCGGGCCAGGTGGATCTTGACGACGGCGCTCTCTTTCCGCGTGTGGACCCGGCAGACCACCCGGAGAGGAGATTCCTTGAGGATGTCGGCTTCGCCGGGAGCCTTGGATGCGGCCTCTAAGAGAGCCGGAGCCGGGCTTTCCCCCCGGGGGCGCCATCGAATCCCCTTGCGCGCAGGTTCCACCCCTTCGAGGATAATCGACCGGCAACGATTTAGGAGGGGTTCTTGCGCATTCTCCACCGCTACTACCTGCAGGAGCTGGCGGCCAATTTCCTGCTCACCTTCGGGGTGCTCTTCGCCGTGGCCCTGCTCGTGGCCGTGGCGCGGTGGACCTACCATTCCGCCGGCCTGGATCCCCTGCTTGTGGTCAAGGCCATGCTTCTCTGGTCCGTGGACCCCCTGCCCCACCTGATTCCCGTGGCGGTGATGATCGCCGTGGTCCTCACCTACGGCCGGGCCGCGGCGGACCGGGAGATCCTGGCCGTCCGGATGGGAGGGGTGCACCCTACCAGGTTCTCCTGCCGGCGGCCTTCATGGGGGTCATGCTGGCCTCCCTGAACGGCTGGCTCCTCCACAACGTGATTCCCACGGTCTACTACAGGAAGCACAGGATGGTGGCCGACGTGGCCTCCCAGTTCTTCTCCAAGACCAACCCAGTGAACAATCTCATCAGTTTCTCCGGGTTCCGCATGCTCTGGCGCCGGAAGAGAGGGGGGCGGTTCGAGGATGTCTGGGTGGACCTGAGGAAGTCGGGGATCTGCGGGCACGCCGTCGAGGTCTGGATGGAGCCGCCCAAGGCCGGCAAGGTCCGCATCTTCTTCAAGGGCTTCCGGGGGCAGAGCGGGGGCCTGGAGATGGACGAGAAGTCCCAGGTCTTCCAGGCCGACGCCGAGGAACTGGACGTGCAGGTGGACGTGGGGACCTTGTTCCTGGGCCGGCGAAGGAGGGTGCGCTACCACGACATGACCACGGCCCAGCTTGTGGCGGAGCTGAGAACGGGCCGGATCTTCAACCCTTCGAAGGCGAGGCGGAGGATCCACTTCCGCATGTGCCACAGCCTGGCGGCCCTGCTCTTCGCCCTGATCGGCGCGCCCATCGGGATCCTCTTCCGGCGGGGGGGGAGGATGGCGGCCTTCGGGCTATCTTTCTTTCCCATCCTGGGATACTACGCCCTGGCCTACCTGGGCGAGGCAATGGCCGTGGCGGGAGGGGACCCGGTCCTTACGGGCTGGCTTCCGGGGATCGCCCTGGGTCTTCTGGCCCTGGTCCTCAATATCAAGGTGATGCGGATATGAGGGGCCGTCTTCTGGACAGGTACGTGGGGAGGCAGTTCGCCTTTTCCTGGATCGTCTGGCTCGTCTTCATGGTGGGCCTGATGATCATCTTCGATTTCTTCGCCAACATGGACGATTTCGCCGAGGCGGCGGAAAAGCTTCCCCAGATTTCCATCCCCCGGGTGGTGGTGGAGTACTACCTGGTCAACTCGGTCTTCGTCTTTCTCCAGATCGCTCCCTTCATCACCGTGACGGCGGCCATGTTCACCGTGACCAGGATGGTGAAATACAACGAGGTGGTCCCCATCGTCGTGACGGGGACGAGCATCTACAGGATCCTGGTTCCGATCTTTTTTGGAGCCGGCCTGGCGACTGTCCTCATGGTGGGGATCAGGGAGTTGAGCCTGCCTTCCCTCCGCCCCCTGAAAGAGAGGCTTCACCAGATCGCCTTCGAGGGCGAGGCCGAGAGGGTCAAGCAGAACCTCTTCTTCCTCGATTCCGAGGGAAGGCTCGTTTCCATCGACAAGTATTATTCGATCAGCAGGAAGGCCAAGGGGGTGAGCCTCTTCTCCCTCGGGAAGCTCTCCGGGGACTGGGAGAGGATCGTCGCCGCCGAGGCGGTCTGGGCGGGAAAGAGGAAGCCCGGGGCCAAGGGTTTCTGGCGCCTCGTAAAAGGGAGGAGGATGGGGCCGGGCCCGGCCGGGGAAATCCACGTAAAGAAGATCGACAGGCTCTCCAAGAAGGACCTGGACCCGGATTTCCTGGCGAAGGAGATCAAGAAAACGCGGGAGTTCTTCGATTTTTCCTATTCCGAGCTTGCGGAACTGGCCCGCCTCAGGCCCGACTTCAAGAACTACCAGGTTCTTCTCCATTACCACGTCACCTTTCCCCTGGCCAACATCCTGCTCCTTTTGTTGACCCTTCCCTTCGGGTTCAATTTCGAGAGACGCTCCACCCTGGAAGGGGTGATCCTGGCCATCATGATCTGCGGTCTCTACATGGTGCTGGACATCGCCATGCGCAACCTGGGCGGCACGAAGGTCATCAATCCCGTGGTATCGGCCTGGATCGTCCCCATCGTCTTCGGCTCGGCGGGAGTGGTGCTTTTCGGGTCGATCCGAACGTGAAACCGACCGCCCGGCAAAATTCTTCGAGGAGTAAAGAAATGACCGGATCTGTGAAGCGGGGATCGTGGGCCCCGGCGCTTCTGCTTTTTTTCTGGTTCCCGGGGGCCGCCGCCGGGCAGGCCGCCGGGGTTCCCCCGGGGGTGCAGGGTCGCGGCTACGACATGCGAAACGATCTCCGGCCCACCCGCCTGACCATCGCCATGTGGGACTACTGCTGGGCCTACATGCACTACAAGGGCGGAGCCTACGAGGACTGGAAGAAGGTCTGCTCGGAATTGACCGATCGCGGTTTCAACACGGTCCGGATCGACGCGTTTCCCATGATCATCGGGAGGTTGAAGTCCCTGGACGAAGAGGTCTCCCTCAGGGGCAACCCCCTCCGGACCTGGGGTTTTACCGACAAGGACCGGAAGCATCCCCTGGCGAAGGACCTGGTAGAGTTCGTGAAGACCGCCGGGAATGCGGGGCTCTACGTCATCCTCTCTACCTGGAACCACGATTGCGTGGAATACCCCAAGCTGCGTGAATATTACGCCAAAGACCGGAAGCTCTATTGGAAGGCCTGGGAGCGGGTCCTGGACCTCCTGGGGAAGAACGGGCTCCTGGAACGGGTTCTCTACGTGGACCTGGACCAGGAGTTTCCCTGGTTCAGCCCTTTCCGGCCGGAGTTGAACCGGTTGGGAAAGGGGGACGAGTCGGGCGGGGACGACATGGAGAAGGCGGGACGGATTCCGGGTTTCGTCTGGAACCGGCGCCAGCTGGATTTCGTGAAGGACTACCTGGGCTCGTCGTTGAAGCATTTTCAACGTCTCTATCCAGGATTGCGCTTCACCTTTTCTTTCACCAGCTTCTGGAAGGAGATCAGGTCCCTGGGCCTGAAGTCCTTCGATGTCCTGGAAGTGCACATCTGGATGACCACCATGGAGCGGTTCCAGGCCCGAACGGGCTTCGGCGGCCTGAAGAAGGACCGGGGCGGGCGTTCCTACGCGGATTACATGCGGCGCCTGAAGGCGGCCATGAAATCCGTGCGCCCCATGCTGCTTGCTGAGATGCGCAACCAGATGCGTTTCGCCGCCGACTGGGCGAGGGAGATCGCCGCTCCCCTTACCACCACCGAGGCTTGGGGCCCCTGGTGGCACATGGACCATCCCGACCTGGAGTGGCGATGGCTCTACGACTGGTGCGAACAGTGCATGGCCATGGCTCCGGAGTTCGGTTTCTGGGGCGTCACCCCCTGGAACTACAGCCATCCCTTCTGGAAGAACTGGTCCAACGTGGAGTGGTACCGGAGAGTCAACCTCCGGTTCCTGGGAAGCTGAAGGGACTCCCTGGGCTTCCCGGTCACCTGCCGAAGGTGAGCAGGACGGCGTTTGTGAGGTCCAGGAAGTAGGGCGAATTCGGCGTTGGGAAGACGAAGGCCTGGGCGGCGACCTTTCCGCCGGCCAGGGTGGTGGATCCGGGAACGCCGAGGGAGAGGGAACTCCCCGGGCCGGCCGAGAGGAAGGCGGCGGTGTAGATGGCGGAGGTATCGAAGTAGAGCCATCCATTCCCGAAGGCCCAGGGATCGTGGGTGGGATCGGCGAAGACGAGGACCGCCGCCTGGCCCCACTTCATTCCGGAGAGCGAGATCCGTGTCTTCCCTCCAATGACCGGGTCGGTCGCGGTAAAGGCGTAATCGTCGCTCGTGCCGAAACCGAAGGGCTGGGCCGTGGCGCCCGGGAACCAGGTCCAGGGCTCTGAGCCGTGGGAACCGTCCTCCGCCCTGAAGAGCAGCTTTCCGCCGGAGAGGAACATGAAAGAAGGGGTGGAGCTGTAAGGGCCCGGGTAGATCTCCCCGACCATGGTGGTGCCGGCGGTGGTGCCGTCGGATTTCCAGAGTTCCGTTCCATGAGTGCCATCGTTTGCGGTAAAGGCTATCTGGCGGGTTCCTATGGCGATCATGACGGAAGGATAGCTCCCGGGGAAACCGGGGTAGATATCCTTGACCATCACCGTTCCCCCGGCGGTGCCGTCGGTCTTCCATAGTTCATTCCCGTTGGTTCCGTTGGTGGAACGGAAGAAGATGGTGTTGCCCAGCACGCATGGGAAGTTGAAGTACCCGCTCCGGGTGCCGGGGTTGATGTCCCTCAGGAGCTTGGTGCCCGCCTGGGTGCCGTCGGAGACCCATGGCTCGTAGCCGTGGGTGGAGTCGTAGCCCCTGAAGAAGAGCTTGTTCCCCATGGCGGTCAGGTAATAGCCGCTGTAGCCGTTCAGGGTGAAGGCCGGCTTGGTTCCGGCCGGCGTCCCGTCGGTCACGTAGATGTCATACCCTCTTCCGGCCGCCTTGTAGCCCCGGAAGTAGACCTTCCCCCCCATGACAGCGGGGTCGTAGAAGTAGGCCGAGGCGACCCCGCTCCTGATGTCCTTGAGCATCACGGTGCCGGCGGCGGTTCCGTCGGTGACCCAGGGCTCGCGGCCGTGGGCCGGGGTCTGCCCGCTGAAGTAGATCTTTCCGTTGTAGGGGAAGGGGAAGAGCCAGTAGGAGCTGAACCCCCCCTTTACCTTCACGGTTCCGGCGGCGGTTCCGTCGGTCTTCCAGAGGGCGTAGCCGGACCCGTCGTGGGCGAAGAAGTAGACCTGGTTCCCCAGGACGCAGCCGTAGTAGAAGTAGCCCGAGGCGGCGCCCGGGTTGATGTCTTTGACCATCACGGTGCCCGCGGCTGTGCCGTCGGTCTTCCAGATCTCGTATCCTCCTGCGGATGTGTGGCCCTGGAAGAAGAGGGTTTTGCCAAGGGCGGCGGGTTTCCAGGAGCCGTCTCCGCGCCAGTAATACATCTTGGAGTAGTGGAGGTAGGCGCCCGAACCGGTGCCGGCGTGGATGTCCTTGACAAGATGCGTGCCCGATGCGGTCCCGTCGGTCTTCCAGAGTTCAGTGCCGTGGACGCCGTCGTTGGCGGTGAAGTAGGTGATCCCGGAGACGCCGAGGAAATCGGAGGGATGGGATGCCTGGGTACGGATGGCGCCGCCGTAGATATCGGCGAGGAGCATGGTGCCCTTGGCTGTACCGTCGCTGCCCCAGAGTTCGGTTCCGTGGAGGCCGTCGTTCGCCTGGAAAACCACTTTGTTTCCGGGGACGGTAGTGAAGAAGTAGGGGTAGGAGCTGGTGGATCCCGGCCGGATGTCCTTGACTTCCATGGTGCCGGCGTCGGTGCCGTCGGTTTTCCAGAGTTCGTAGCCGTGGCTCGTTCCGTTCACGGCATAGCCTCTAAAGAAGATTTTTCTGCCGGCTACAGTGGGATACTGGAAGTACTTGGTCTTGGAACTCATCACCTTGGTGCCGGCGGAGGTGCCGTCGGTTTCCCAAATGGAGTAGTTGTAGCCCGTCGCGGTGTAGGCCTGGAAGTAGACTTTGCCGCCCATGACGGCCGGGTGGTAGAAGGAGCCCGAGGCGGGCCCGGCCTTGATGTCCTTGAGAATCTTCGTGCCGGCGGCGGTGCCGTCGGTGACCCAGGGCTCGAAGCCGTTCGCCGGGGTGTTTCCTCCGAAGAGGATCTTGCTTCCCAGGGGAACGGCGTAGTGCCAACTGGAGCGGAATCCACCCTTGACCAGGGAGGTTCCCTTCGATGTGCCGTCGGTGGCGTAGAGGGCGTAAGCGGATCCGGGGCGGGAGAAGAAGTAACACTTGCTCCCCATCGCGACGGGGGAGAAGAGATAGCCCGAGGCCGAGCCGGGGTGGACGTCCAGCAGCAACTTCGTGCCGGCGGCGGTGCCGTCGGTGACCCAGGGTTCGGAGCCGTTCGCCGATGTGTTTCCCCGGAAGAGGATCTTGGAGCCGAAGGCAACGGGATAATACCAGAAATAACGAAGACCTGAGTAGACCTTCGATGTCCCCGCGGTGGTTCCGTCGCTCACCCAGATGTCGTATCCGGATCCGTTGTAGGAGGTCCAGTAGGCTTTTCCGCCCATGACGACCGGATAGTAACAACCTCCGCTCAACCTCCCGGTGAGGCAATCCTTGAGCATGAAGGTCCCCTCTGGTGTGCCGTCGGTGATCCAGGGCTCGCGTCCGTGTATGCCGTCGTAGGCCTGGAAGAGGACCTTGGTTCCAAGAACGGTGAAATAGGTGGGATAGGAATTGCGGGGACCCGGGTGGATGTCCTTGATCAGGGAAGCCTTGTTGGTCGTGAGGACGTATTTCCAGAGTTCGTCACCGTGGTTCCGGTCCCTGGCCTTGAAGACGAGGACGGAGCCGATTTTGGCGAACTTGTAGTTGTCCCAGGGGGTGGAATAGTTATGGCTGTAACCGTAGGGGTTCGAGGAAGGGTTGGCCTTGATTTGCCTGTTGATGTCCTTGAGGAGGGCGGGGGACTGGGCTGTCGCCGGTGTGGCGAGAGCGACTCCGAGGAATGCCGCAAGAAAGAACGAGTGTCCCATTTTGAGAACCTCCTGGCCGAAGAATAAACGATCGGAAGCGGCCGATTTCGAGATGGTCAGTCTACCCCCTCCGGCAGGAAGGCCGCAAGGGGAGAAAGGCCCCGGTCCAGGGGGCCTTGGTCGTTTCAGGTTTCAGGAATCGGGGAACCTCGGTTTGCGGGTCTCCGAATCCTGGGATCAATTGCCGAAGGTCAGAAGAACCCCGTTCGTGAAGTCCACGCCGATGGGCGGGGTTGAGGCCGGGTAGACGAAGCCCTGGGAAGCGATCTGCGCTCCCACGAGCGCGGGATCGTTGGGGACGGGCAGGGTGGTGGCGCCGCCGCCGGCGGGGGTGACGACGATTCCCATGTAGAGGGTCGAGATGTCGAAGTAGATCCAACCCGGACTGATGGCGGTTGGGTTGGTCGTGGGGGCGGCCAGGATGAGGAGGCCAGCCTGGCTCGTTCCCATGCCGGAGAGGGTCATCTTCATGGTGGTCCCAAGGGCCGGGTCGGTGGCGGTGAGGGGGAGCAGGTCGTTCGTGCCGAACCCGAAGGCCTTGGCCGTGGCGCCCGGGAACCAGACCCAGGGTTCGTAGCCGTGGATTCCGTCGTCGGCCTTGAAGAGGACCTGGCCGCCCGAGAGGGTCATGTAGTTGGGGCTGGAACTTCTGGTGCCCGGATAGATGTCCTTGAGCATCATGGTCCCGGCCGCGGTGCCGTCGGACTTCCAGAGTTCCGTTCCGTGAATTCCGTCGGTGGCGGCGAAGACCGCGTGGCGGGAACCGATGGCGGTTATCTGGGATGCGTAACTCGAACCGGCGCCGGGGTGGATGTCCTTGACCATCACGGTGCCGGCCGCGGTGCCGTCGGTCTTCCAGAGTTCATAGCCCTTGGTCCCGTCGTTGGACCGGAAGAAGAGGGTGTTGCCCACCACGCAGGGGTAGTAGAAATATCCGCTTCCTTTGCCGGGCCTGATGTCCTTCAGGAGCTTGGTGCCCGCCTGGGTGCCGTCGGAGACCCAGGGCTCGCCGCCGTGGGTGGAGTCGTAGCCCCTGAAGAAGAGCTTGTTCCCCATGGCGGTCAGGTAGTAGCCGTTGTAGCCGTTGATGGTGAAGGCCAGCTTGGTCCCCGCCGGGGTGCCGTCGGTCACGTAGATGGCGAAACCGCCTCCGGCGGCCTTGTAGGCCCGGAAGTAGACCTTTCCGCCCATGACAGTAGGGTCGAAGAAGTAGGCCGAACCGGAGCCGCTCCTGATGTCCTTGAGCATCACGGTGCCTGCGGCGGTGCCGTCGGTGACCCATGGCTCGCGGCCGTTGGACGAGGTCTGTCCGCTGAAGTAGATCTTTCCGTTGTAGGGGAAGGGATAATGCCAGTAGAAGCTGAATCCTCCCTTGACCTTCACGGTGCCTGCGGTGGTGCCGTCGGTCTTCCAGAGTGCGTAGCCGGAACCGTCGTTGGCGAAGAAGTAGACATGGTTGCCCATGACGCAGCCGTAGTAGAAGTTGCCGGAGATAGAGCCGGGGCGTATATCCTTGACCATCACCGTTCCCGCGGCGGTGCCGTCGGTCTTCCATATCTCGCCTCCGGCGGTGGATGTGTGGCCCTGGAAGAAGAGGGTTTTGCCAAGGGCGGCGGGCTTCAAGGAGCCGTCACTGCGCCAATAATACATCTTGGATTGATAGAGGTAGGCGCCGGAGCCGGTCCCGGTGTTGATATCCTTGACCAGGGCGGTGCCTGCGGCGGTGCCGTCGGTCTTCCAGAGTTCGGTCCCGTGGACGCCGTCGTTGGCGGTGAAGTAGGTGATCCCCGAGACGCCGAGGATATCGGACGGATAGGATGCCCGGGTGTTGGCGCCGGGTCCAACGATGTCGTCCAGTAGCGTGGTGCCCGTGGCGGTTCCGTCGCTGATCCAGAGTTCGGTCCCGTGGACGCCGTCGTTCGCCTGGAAAACCACCTTGCTTCCGATGACGGGAGTAATGAAATATGGATAGGAACTGCTGGGGCCGGGCCGGATATCCTTTACTTCCATGGTTCCGGCGTCGGTACCGTTGGTTTTCCAGAGTTCGTAATCGTGCCTCGTGCCCGTCGCATGGTATCCTCTAAAGAAGATATAGCCTCCGGCCACGGTGGGGTAGTAGAAGAAACGGCTCTTGGAACTCACCACCTTGGTGCCGGCGGAGGTGCCGTCGGTCTCCCAGATGGAGTAGGTGGATGCCGTGGCGGTGAAGGCCGCGAAGTAGACCTTGTTGTTGAAGACGACCGGGGAGTAGAAATGGCCCGAGCCGGTCCCAGGCTTGATGTCCTTGAGAAGAACAGTCCCCGCGGCGGTGCCGTCTGTGATCCAGGGCTCATAGCCGCTTGCGGACATCCTTCCCCTGAAGACGATCTTGGTTCCCAGGGGAATGGGATTGTACCAATAGAAGCCGAACCCGCCCTTGACCACGCTGGTTCCCGTCGGGGTGCCGTCTGTGACGTAGAGGGTGTAACCGGAACTGGGATGGGAGAAGAAGTAGCACTTGTTCCCCATGGCGACGGGATAGTAGATGTAGCCGCTAGCGGTTCCGGCCTGGACGTCGAGGAGCATCTTGGTGCCGGCGGCTGTGCCGTCGGTGACCCAGGGTTCGAAGCCGTTGGCCGAGGTGTTTCCCCGGAAGAGGATCTTGTTGCCGAAGGCGACTGGGTAGTACCAAGTATACCGAAGACCCGAGTAGACCATCGATGTCCCAGCGGTGGTTCCGTCGCTGACCCAGATGCTGTAATTGGTTCCATTGTAGGATGTCCAGTAGACCTTTCCGCCCATGACGACCGGGTAGTAGCATCCCCCGCTCAAGTTTCCTGCGTAACAGTCCTTGAGCATGAAGGTTCCCGCGGCGGTGCCGTCGGTGACCCAGGGTTCGGTTCCGTGGGTCCCGTCGCTGGCGGCGAAGATGACCTTGCTCCCGAAGTTGGTGAAGTAGGAGGGAGAGGAACTGCTCGAGCCGGGCCGGATGTCCTTGATTAGGGTGGCCGTATTTGGTGCGGGGAGGCTCTTGAAGAGTTCGTTGCCGTGGACGCCGTCGTTGGCCTGGAAGATTACGAAGGGGCCGATCTTGGCGAACTTGTAGTTGTCCCAAGGGGTGGAATAGTTGTGGGTATACCCTGTGGGGTTAGATGGTGGGTTTGCCTTGGGCTTGGTGTTGATGTCCTTCAAAAGGAGCGGAGACTGGGCAATTGCAGCCGCGCTGAGGGCGAGACCGGCCAAGGCGGTGAGAAGGGAGAGGCGTCTCATTTGTGAAGACCTCCATTCGAGGGTTTCGCGGGGCAGGAGGGTTGTGACCCTGGATTGAAAACATGAAGATAGTTCCTGGTAGCCCGGGATGGCAAGGGCCTCCGCAGAGACTCTTTTCCTGAAAAAGGAATCATATTTGGTGAGCCTGCTTTCTGGATCGTTTGGAGCCACTCGGGTTATCCTGGTCCGGGGCCGGGGGCGGATCGATCGGATGGGATTTCCCATGGGTTTTTCCTTTTCCTTTTTTTCCGGTTTTCTTCCTGCTTTCCTGCTTTCTCTTTTTCCGGCGGCCTGTGCAGGCCCTTGCCCGGCGCAGGCATGGGG
>Ga0256831_1001992_pt1 | contig 10748 bp, 8 predicted proteins | sample 132544metaG_FD_189087 | JGI IMG/M metagenome (GOLD analysis project Ga0256831, IMG submission 189087) | Hydrothermal vent microbial communities from Lau Basin, Pacific Ocean - 132-544 | ecosystem: Environmental > Aquatic > Marine > Hydrothermal vents | place: Pacific Ocean: Lau Basin | collected... | reverse complement strand
TCGGTCATTTAAACCTCGTTTACCAGTAACAGATGTTGCGGATCTGTAGTCTCATCAATTTCCCCCACTATGGTTTTAATTTGACGTTTTAGTTCATCATGTTCCAGATCAATTAGCTTAGGGTTAAGTAAAGGCCGACCGTTAGCATCATACATGATCCTGACTACCGGGATCAGCGGTTTGGCTCGGTTTACTTCAACCACTATACCCTTCTCACCCGTGGTTAATTCCACGGCTGAAGTCAGAGGATAAATTCCCAGGAGTTTAATCAGGGACTCGACCAGTAATTTATCCAGTTTATTCTGTACCGCTTCTTTATAAAAAACCCGCAAAGCTTCAGAAGGGATAAGACCCGGGCCATCCAGCAGACCATGGATGGTTTCATCATAATAGTCTGTCAGGATAAGTATCCTGTCCATAGCATCAAGCTGCTGCTCCAGCAGGCCATCCGGATATCCGGAACCATCCAGGCGTTCATGATGTTTCATCATCATACTACACACTTTATCCGGGATATTATGGCTTTTGGACATTAAAATATTGGCAATTTTCTGGTGCTGGTAAACGACTTTTTTCTCATTTTCAGAATATTTCTGAGGCTTGCCAAATAAATTAAGCGGCAATTGAGTCCAGCCCAGATCATGCAGTAAAGCAGCCATAGCCAGCTCTTTTAATTCATCTTCACTCAACTCCTGTTGAATCCCAAGAGTCAGTGCCAGGGTCATAACACTAAAGGAATGGGCAAATAACTTTTGCTCATAACGCTTAAGATGCATAAGTGTCAGCAAAGCCTGGCTGTTTCTCAGTAAACTGGAGATGGTATCATCAATAACCGGCTGTAGTTTGCGGACCGGAATGACTTTTTTCTGCTCGATACAGTCATTAATCTCATTAAAAGCCTGTTCAGCCTGTTTTTTAAGAATAGCAGCCCGCCCCATTTCTTCATCCAGCAATACCGTAGGATTGTTAAGGCTATTGGCACTTAATTCCGGGGTTGTAACTGTAGGACTTTCGGACAACTCACATTCTGCTTCAGCACTGCCATCCTCATGTTGCGCTTCATTATCCATAAGCTGCTCAGACTGTTCCGGTCTGAGCAGCTCAGCATCGGAGGCAGCCTGCTCGATTTCCATCTGGCTTTTATCCAGATCAATCGTAAGCTGTTTAACACCCGAACGCTTCAGCAGAGCAATATCCTTTTTTGTCTTAATGGCCCTGCGATGGAACAAAAAGGGAGATTTTATCCATGAGATATCCAGATCAACAACAAACATGCCAGTCTGCAACTCACCAATGGTTATTTTTTTGTGGCCCGCGCTCATAAAAAACCCTGAAAAATCCAAAATTAAAAATTTACTATAAACTGTCAGATTTCAGCTAAACCAGCCTGAAAATAAACAGCCTGAGAATCCCTGCAATCTATTAGAATAGTATAGAAGATAATCTGTAAAAGTAGAGTGAATAACTCAGATTTTGGAAAAAAAAGCAGATTATTTAATGCTGTGAATACACTATCAGTGTATTTAGCCTTAAGTGATTAGATTTAAGGCTAAATTCACTGATTTGTATGAAGCCATCAGATAGCAGTCAGGCTATAGACTGATAATAAATATTCTGTGGATGATTGCCCTCGGCAAAGAAATACCAGCGCTCTGCAATCAGCCCCAGGTACATAGAAACAATGGCTGGAAGCAGAACTGTTAAAGTGGGTTTAAACAGAGCCACAATCAGTAAGACCAGCGGTACAGCAAAGACCAGAACCAGAAAGATGGTTTTAATAGAGCGTAAGAAGAACAGGGTTTTACCATGGAAAAAATCCCGGGTATTCATGGAGCCACCCATAAAGCCCATGGATTTCTGCTTAATCTGGTTATGCCGCACCCCAATGGCCGTCTGTACCGTAGATTTTGGTCGTAAACGCTTATTGCGGATCAAGGAAGCCCCCCTGGATATAAAAGCAAATACCAGCATGACTATAGACCAGCCCACAAAGAAAGAGACCAGTTTCGGCTGCCAGTAAGCCGCAACCACACTGGCCATAGTGAAACCGGATACCGAACCCAGTAATAAATAATTAATGACCGTCAGAGGGCTGTGCCACTCCTGCAGAAACTTAAGACAGGCATAAATCATTCCAGTAGCAATATATAACGAGAAGGTGGCCAGAGTAGCAAAAGCCCCGATAATCAGACTTAAACGTACTTCTACCTGACCAAAAGTCATAATCACCGGATTCCAGGACATAAAATGCACAATACCGAATAAAAATACCAGCCCCATCACTATCGGCAGGATAATGACTTCACGGGATAACCAGGAGGTACGCCACATCGCCGCTGCCCGCCAGGCCCGCTCCGGTCTGCCCAGATGAAAGATTGAAGCTATCAGCCCCAGAATTAACAGAACTAAAGCCACACCGCTGGCAATACCGTAAAATCGGTCACTGCTGTTAGTCTGTACAACATTCAGTACGGAATACACCTGTTCTGTATAAATCGCAAGAAACAGGCCCTGCCCCATACCGATTAATGTAGTTAAAAAAATAACAGAAAATGCCGGTTGCATACCAGACTCCTAAAACTAATTTATTACTTAATTCAAAACCAGAAACTTACCAGCTGGTTACATCATCCAGTGAAGGTTCTGAAGCATCCACCTGGTAATCTTCTTTCTTCAATGGATTATCCGCACGTTCCAGCTCATCCTTATGATAAGACACATGGTTCTTATGTCTGGGCAGATAATGGTTCGACGGTTTAGTACCCCACTCGGGCATTAACTGATAACCACCCTGCTCCCGTATGGCTACGGATACTTCAGAATCCGGATCATGTACATCGCCAAATATCCGGGCACTGGTAGGACAGGCCAGGACACAGGCAGGTTTGCGCTCATCCTCCGGCAGACTCTCATCATAAATTCGATCCACACACAGGGTACATTTTTTCATCACCTTCTGATGCTCATCAATTTCACGGGCACCATATGGGCAGGCCCAGGAGCAATAACGACAGCCGATACATTTGTCATAATCCACCAGCACAATACCATCTTCCTCGCGCTTATAACTGGCTCCCGTTGGACAGACCGGTACGCATGGCGGATCTTCGCAATGCAGGCAGGACTTGGGAAAATGCAGGGTTTCGGTTTTTGGAAACTTGCCAATTTCATAAGTCTGCACACGGTTAAAAAAAGTACCGGTCGGATCCTTACCATAAGGATGATCATCACTTAAGGCACCGGCACTGCCGGAGGTGTTCCATTCTTTACAGTTCGTAACACAGGCATGGCAGCCAACGCAGACATTTAAATCAATCACCAGGGCTAGCTGACTCATTTGGCACCTCCTTTAAATTTTCCCAGACCGGCAAAAAAAGCCTGCCATTTCGGCTTACGTTTCGGCGTTCCCGGCGTATGCTTATGCGGTTTAAACTGCGGTGAGGTCTGAGCCGGCTCATGATCATCGGCTTTATAAATTCTGACCCGGACATCATACCAGGCCGCCTGACCAGTAACCGGATCGGAATTGGACAGATGATCACCATCGACATTTTCCGGCAATTCTTCACTGATCAGATGATTAAGTAAAAAACCACGCTGCGATTCATTGGCATGTTTATCCAGCCCCCAGGCACCAGATGCCTTGCCGATGGCATTCCAGGTCCAGACGGTACCCGGCTCGACCGCTTCACTAAGGCGGCACTGGCAGCGCACCTTACCGTGCATGGATTCCACCCAGATCCAGTCATCATCAGAAATGCCGTTGGCCTGAGCCGTCTGCGGATTAATATGCAGGTAATTATGAGCATGGATCTGACGCAGCCAGGCATTCTGTGAGTCCCAGGAATGGTACATGGCCATAGGCCGCTGGGTGACCGCATTAAGCGGATACTTCTGGGTATCTGTTAACTGGGATTCCAGCGGTACATAATACATGGGCAGCGGATCAAAATAGGTTTCTACCCGCTTACGCAGATGTTCCGGCGGCTGTTTACCGGGCAGTTTGCCCTGCGCCGCCAGACGGAATTTCTGCAGCACTTCCGAGTAAACATGAATGGTGATCGGCTCAGCAAAGCGGGTCAGGCGGTGCTTTCTGGACCATTGCAGATAGCCCTTGTTAAAGTTGCGCATATACTGGTAGGACTTGGGCAGATGGTAATGATAAACACAGTTGTTTTTCTCATACATCTCCCACTGGTTGGGATTAGGCTCACCCTTCATGAATTTTTCACCGGCCTTGCCGCGCCAGCCTGCCAGGAAGCCGATACCGGAACCCGGTTCGGTTTCATAATTAATCACAAAATCCGGATAATCCCGATATTTACGGTTACCTTCAGCATCAACAAAGGCCGGCAGTTTCAGGCGGGAACCCAGTTCAATAATGGTTTCCTGAAAAGGCCGTGAGTCACCCGTCGGAGGCAATACGGGAACCCGTACCGAATCCACAGGCCCGTCATATTCTGAAATAGGCCGATCCAGCATGGACATAACATCATGGCGTTCCAGGTAGGAAGTATCCGGCAGTACCAGATCAGCAAAAGCGACCATTTCAGATTCAAAGGCATCACAGACAAAAATATTGGGTATTTTATAGTTGCCGTCTTCATCCTTGTCCTTAAGCATATCGCGGATATTGACGGTATTCATACTGGAGTTCCAGGCCATATTGGCCATAAAAATCATTAGCGTATCAATAGGATAGGGATCACCGCGCCAGGCATTGGTAATGGCATTATGCATCAGACCGTGTACGGATAAGGGGTATTCCCAGGAAAAGCCCTTGTCCAGACGAACCGGCGTACCCTCATCATCCACAAACAGATCATTGGGTTCAGCCGGCCAGCCCAGCGCCATACCCGCCAGTGGGGTATTGGGCTGTACGCCTTCCGGTCCACGTGGCGTTTTGGCACAGGGCGGGATCGGACGCGGAAACGGCGCTTTATGACGGAAGCCCCCCGGACAGTCAATGGTGCCCAGAATGGTCATTAAGATACTAAGGGAACGAATGGTATGAAAGCCATTGGAATGCGCTGCCAGACCACGCATGGCATGGAAAGAAACCGGATTACCGGACACGCTTTCATGTTCTTTGCCCCAGGTATCGGTCCAGGGAATAGGCAGTTCAATTTTCTGATCACGGGCGGTAATACCCATCTCATGAGCCAGCTGTTTAATGGTTTCAACAGGAATACCGGTAATAGATGAGGCCCATTCAGGGGTATAGTCCTTAACTCGGTCCACCAGCAACTGAAATGCCGGCTTGACTTTCATGCCGTTATCCAGTTCAAAATCACCCAGTAAATAGGGATCCGCTCCTTCAGTATGGGTTATGACCGCACCATTGGCATGCCGGTCCCACCAGAGTTTGTTCTGATTATCCACACAGGCGTCATCAATGGCTTTTTCACCCTGGCGGACAAACAGACCTTCTTCATTACTGGCTTCATCTACATTCACCAGCTCTGCTGAGTTGGTGTACTGGATTAAAAAGTCCCGGTCATACAGGCCCAGTTGAATAATTTCATTGATCAGAGCCAGTATCAGAGCCCCGTCGGTACCCGGCTTAATAGGCACCCATTCATCGGCAATGGCAGAATAACCTGTACGGATTGGGTTAATGGAAATAAAACGGCCGCCATGGCGCTTAAATTCAGATAACTGGATCTTCAATGGATTGGAATGGTGATCTTCTGCTGTACCAAACATAATAAACAGCTTGGAGCGTTCCAGATCCGGCCCGCCGAATTCCCAGAAGGAACCGCCGATGGTATAAATCATACCGGCCGCCATATTAACGGAACAGAAACCGCCGTGTGCCGCATAGTTCGGTGTACCAAACTGCTTGGCAAACAGGCCGGTCAGTGCCTGCATCTGATCACGGCCGGTAAACAGGGCAAACTTTTTAGGATCAGTGGCTCGGATTTCAGACAGCCGCTCTTCCATAATGGCATAGGCTTCGTCCCAGCTGATTTCTTCAAAATCATTATCACCGCGCTGTGCACCTTTACGACGTTTCAGAGGTTTGGTTAAACGTGCCGGAGAATACTGTTTCATAATACCGGAAGAACCCTTGGCACAGATCACCCCCTTATTTAAAGGGTGATCCGGATTCCCCTGAATATATCTCACTTCACCATTTTTCAGAGTGACACGAATACCGCAGCGGCAGGCACACATATAGCATGTAGTATTTTTAACCTCAATATGATCAGGGGATTCGGCTAATAAATTATTCTCTGAGTACATTCAGATAAACCTCAATAAACGTCTTGAAATAAACAGCAGGTAAATGAAACGCCGACTATAAAATCGAATTTAGTATTATATTCTGATATTCTAATCTGTTCTAGTATTGATATAATTCAATGAAGTCATGTATTACTAAAAAGTTACAATTTCCAGAAAATTGATCTCTGACCTATTACATTAGAGATAGAATAAATCGACATTACTCAGAATGCCGTAAAATAACAATCTGTGCCAGTTAAACTCAGATACTCCATAATACTTACAAATAAAATACCGTATTCAGAAAAGATAGGTAATTTTGATTATTTTTCGACCATAGAAAATCGTATAATAGGGATTTATTCAGGTTTGACTTTATTCATAATACAGGTATTTTTTGTGACCCAATCATCCAGTTATTCAGAACGCTTTGGAGGCATCCAGCGACTGTACGGCAAAACCAGGGCTAAATGGATACCTCAACTGCATATCTGCGTTATTGGTATCGGCGGGGTCGGCTCCTGGGCGGCTGAAGCACTGGCACGTTCCGGCATAGGTAATATCACCCTGATTGATCATGATGATATTGCCCTGTCCAATATTAACCGGCAGATCCATACTCTGGACAACACCCTTGAACAGTCTAAGGTGCTGGCCATGAAAGAACGCATTTTACAGATCAACCCGACCTGTCACTGTCATGCTATTGATGATCTGCTGACAGAGAATAATTTAAGCAAATATATTGTTACTGATTATGATTACGTTATTGACGCCATTGACAGTGTCAAACACAAAAGCGCGCTGATTTATTACTGTAAACGCAATAAAATTCCCGTGATTACTACCGGCGGAGCCGGAGGTTTAATTGATCCAACAACGGTCGAAATCTGCGATTTGAGCAAAACCTATAATGATCCATTAGCAGCCAAAGTTCGTTCACAGCTGCGCTATCATTATAATTTCAGCCGCAATACCAAACGCCGTTTTGGCATCGAATGTGTCTTTTCTACAGAACAGCAAGTTTATCCGCAGGCTGACGGCAGTGTCGGACAGGAAAAACCCGGCGTTAAAGGCGTTAGCCTGGACTGTAATTTCGGCTATGGCTCTTCTGCCTGTGTGACCTCTGTTTTTGGCTTTACCGCAGCAGCTCGTACTATTGAAAAATCTCTGCAGAAGAAAGAGCGCAACAAACTTGTTTAATTCCCATCTGCAATCATATTATTACTGTTAAAACCAGTCTTGCAATCTATTTTTTAGATTATATCAATTCAATCATTCTGTTTTATCTATTGAAAATCTTTCTCTATAGTAGTAACCAGTCTCCCAAAGCAGACTTAATGTTATTAGACAGCCTCAGATTAGAGGTTAAGGAGTTAGATATGAACAAAAAAACACGATTGACTATGAGCAATGGTTGTCCGGTTATAGATAACCAGAACGTATTAACAGCAGGGCCTCGTGGCCCCATGTTACTGGAGGATGTCTGGTTCCTGGAAAAACTGGCGCATTTTGACAGAGAAGTCATTCCGGAACGACGTATGCATGCCAAGGGTTCAGGTGCCTATGGTACGTTTACAGTTACCCATGATATTTCACAATACACCAAAGCCGCTCTGTTTTCAGAAGTTGGTAAAAAGACCGATGTCTTTGCCCGTTTTTCAACGGTTGCCGGTGAACGGGGAGCGGCGGATGCTGAACGGGATATCCGGGGCTTTTCAGTCAAGTTTTATACTGAAGAAGGCAACTGGGATATGGTGGGAAACAATACACCGGTCTTTTTTATGCGCGATCCGCTCAAGTTCCCCGATCTGAACCATGCAGTTAAACGCGATCCCCGAACCAATTTGAGAAATGCCAACAGTAACTGGGATTTCTGGACCTTACTGCCGGAAGCTCTGCATCAGATCACCATTTTAATGAGTGATAGAGGTAACCCTAAAAGCTATCGGCATATGCACGGTTTTGGCAGTCATACTTTCAGTTTTGTTAATGCCCGAAATGAGCGTTTCTGGGTCAAGTTCCATTTTAAGAGTCAGCAGGGTATTGAAAACCTGAGTGACGCCGAAGCCGAACAGATTATCGGTAAGGATCGGGAAAGTCATCAACGAGACTTATACGAAAGTATTGAACAGGGTAATTTTCCCCGCTGGGATTTTAAGGTGCAGATCATGCCGGAGCATGAAGCCAGGGATTATCGTTTTCATCCATTTGATTTAACCAAAGTCTGGTCACATAAGGATTATCCGCTGATGGATGTCGGGGTACTTGAGTTAAACCGCAACCCCGAAAACTACCATGCTGAGGTTGAACAGGCGGCCTTTAACCCGGCCAGTGTGGTTCCGGGAATCGGTTTCTCACCCGACCGTATGTTACAGGGCAGATTATTTGCCTATGGCGATGCTCAACGTTATCGTCTGGGGGTCAACCACAGCCAGATCCCCGTTAATGCAGCTCGTTGCCCGGTGCATAGCTTTCATCGAGACGGAGCAATGCGGGTTGATGGAAACTTTGGCAGTACCAAAGGGTATGAGCCAAATAGTATAGGAGAGTGGCAGGATGCTCCACAGAATAAAGAACCGGATCTGGAACTCCATGGTGCCGCCCAGCACTGGGATCACCGTGAGGATGATACCGATTACTTTACTCAGCCCGGTGAACTGTTTCGTCTGATGGACAGCAATCAGCAGCAGGTTTTATTTGAAAACACAGCCCGGTCCATAGCAGACAGCCATATTGAAATCAAGAAGAGGCATATTTGTCATTGTCTGCAGGCCGATCCTGCCTATGGTGAAGGCATTGCCAGAGCTTTAGGCATATCGCTGGATGATATTGCCTAAGGTACAGACAAAAAAGCCCGCTAAAATTGCGGGCTTTTTTATCAACCGATATCTGAAGTATTATTCATCAGATTCTTTAGGGGCTTCTGGTGTATCATCTGCAGGGTCATAGCCTTCAGGCAATTCATGAGCAATACCCTTGTGGCACTGGATACAGGTCCAGCCATATTCTGTAGCCTGTTCATGACGATTTGCACTACGAGCCTCCTGTTTGTCAAAGTCCATAGATTCAAAGTCGTGACAGTTACGACATTCACGCGAATCAGTAGACTGCATGCGTGCCCATTCGTGTTTAGCCAGTTCCAGTCTGTGTGCTTCAAATTTTTCACGAGTATCAATGGTTCCTAACAACTTGTGATAAACCTCATTAGAAGCCTGAATTTTACGTATAATTTTATGGATCCATTCTTTAGGTACGTGACAATCCGGACAGGTTGCTCTAACACCGGTACGGTTGGAGTAATGAATGGTTGAAGTATATTCTTCATAAACATTGTTTTTCATTTCATGACATGAAATACAAAACGCTTCCTTATTGGTTGCTTCCAGGGCTGTATTAAAACCGCCCCAGAAGATAATACCCAGTACAAAACCGAAAAAAAGTATTTTTAATGTACCTTCTTTAGAAAATAAACCCATTGTCCTAATCCCTATATCTTTTTTATATAATTTTTATAAAAGTTAGTCATATCTGATTGGTAGATTATACACTACCAATCAGATTATTAGAATATACACATAAATATTATATGGGTATTTTTATTCCTCATTCTCATAGGTATTTTCAACCAGAGGATCACTATCTACCTGTGGTATATGACATTGAACACAGAAATAACGACGTCTGGAGATATGCTTGAGCGTTTTACCATCACGAGTAATGTAATGGCTATCACCTACTTTTGGTGCATCTTCCTTTTTATAGGCTTTTTCACTATGACACTTCAGACAACCATTATTTTTTAAAGTGATTCGATATTTATCTATTTTATGAGGAATTAACGGCGGCTGTTTTTTAAAGTTTCTTTCATAACCACCTTCTTCGGTTTTTACTTTATATTTTCCCACCTTAACTGAATGACTGTTTAATGGGTCATCACCGCGTAAGGATTCTACAGACATTGCCGGTAATGAGAACATAACTGCGGTTAAAACCAGCAGTGTCATTAGTGTTAGTTTTCTAATAAGACTCTTATGAGTAAAAGCCATTGTTTTTTTAGTGTTAAGCATTTGTTTTCTCCATTAAAATCTGGAATTTTAAATCCGAAGTACACGACTCCGAAGTTAAACATTAGATACTAAAGTTTTTTAGCCTTTAAAACGGCTGGAAAATTTAAATACATCCTCATCACATACATCAATACAACGTCCGCAGTTAGTACAGTTGCCCTCGTCAATGAGCGGGCCGATACCCTTGTCTGCGCCTTTTAATGCCGGTCTGATAACCTTAGGTTCGGGACAGACAACAAAGCAATCATTACAGTCATCACACTGTTCACGATTATAAGCACTGACCCTGACCAGACTTTTCTGCCCCAGCAGGCTGTAAAAAGCCCCTACCGGACAAAGATGACCACACCAACCTCTCTGACTGACAAAAATATCAAACAAAAAGATTGCCAGGATCACCATCCAGGCCCATCCCATACCAAAGATAATGCCGCGAAACATTAACGATAC
>Ga0256831_1001991_pt1 | contig 10749 bp, 10 predicted proteins | sample 132544metaG_FD_189087 | JGI IMG/M metagenome (GOLD analysis project Ga0256831, IMG submission 189087) | Hydrothermal vent microbial communities from Lau Basin, Pacific Ocean - 132-544 | ecosystem: Environmental > Aquatic > Marine > Hydrothermal vents | place: Pacific Ocean: Lau Basin | collected... | reverse complement strand
ATTTTTGCACATCGACGACTTATTAAAGAAAAAAATAAAGATTGATTTCTGATAAATCATTGATATACAATAGTAAAATTTGCCGTGTTTCACGTCTTTTAATCGCACCATATTGGAATTGAAACTTTCTTCAATCTTGTAACGGTGTGCAAAGATATAACCCTTTTAATCGCACCATATTGGAATTGAAACTAAGGTCGTCTAAACCAAGAACGGGGGGAACAAAATCTTTTAATCGCACCATATTGGAATTGAAACCGATACCTTTTAGTTTTGTAAGATAAATATCGATTTGCTTTTAATCGCACCATATTGGAATTGAAACTTTACTGCATCTAATAATACTCTTGAGACTTCTGCTCTTTTAATCGCACCATATTGGAATTGAAACTAGTAAGAGACGATTACCTGCATCGCATACAAGACACTTTTAATCGCACCATATTGGAATTGAAACTGACAATCCTATAGAGCACTTCGGCACTTCACTTTACAACTTTTAATCGCACCATATTGGAATTGAAACCAGGCATATAAAAAAGGAAATGCACTATTATTAAAGACTTTTAATCGCACCATATTGGAATTGAAACAAGGTTATAACCAACCGAGAAACTGAGCGACTAATACTTTTAATCGCACCATATTGGAATTGAAACTTTTAAGCCCCGTGACGAGCTTTTTTAATTGGTCTATACTTTTAATCGCACCATATTGGAATTGAAACTAAAAATGCACATTTGATAGGTGGCCGATTAAGCGCTTTTAATCGCACCATATTGGAATTGAAACACAAAACCGGTGCTGCGATACCTTTTCCATTTTTTCCTTTTAATCGCACCATATTGGAATTGAAACTATATGCTGATGCCGTGATTAGAATTACCTCCGTAGCCTTTTAATCGCACCATATTGGAATTGAAACAAAAGAATTTTGAATCTTCCAATAATTCATCTTTAACTTTTAATCGCACCATATTGGAATTGAAACAATAAACTGCTCCAATTTGCAAACGGTGCAATTTACCTTTTAATCGCACCATATTGGAATTGAAACCAAAAAACTATTTGGCATAGAGAGGTTGCGGATGGCTCTTTTAATCGCACCATATTGGAATTGAAACATATAAATCTTATCTATACTATATGCTATTGTACCCTTTTAATCGCACCATATTGGAATTGAAACCTTTTTCCTTTGCTTCTTTTTTGGCTTTTGCTATAGCCTTTTAATCGCACCATATTGGAATTGAAACTGATTTTATTGTGTTTACTATTAACTTAACTAGTGCTTTTAATCGCACCATATTGGAATTGAAACAAGCTTTTAACTTATTAGTACATTTTTTACTCATGACCTTTTAATCGCACCATATTGGAATTGAAACAAGTATACAATTAATGCAAAGAAGACAAAACAAATCACTTTTAATCGCACCATATTGGAATTGAAACTATCGTTCTGGGGTACGATAGTAACGATATAAGCGCTTTTAATCGCACCATATTGGAATTGAAACAATCGTCCACGGTTTTAAATTCCTTTCCGTATTCATCTTTTAATCGCACCATATTGGAATTGAAACCTTTGTATTTCCTCGAAAACCAATCCGTTTGACCAACTTTTAATCGCACCATATTGGAATTGAAACAATGGTAATTTACCCCCGCTCGATTCACTTAAAATTCTTTTAATCGCACCATATTGGAATTGAAACAACCTAAATATTACATTAGGGTATTGAGACTTTAAACTTTTAATCGCACCATATTGGAATTGAAACTATAAATTGTTCCAAAAACATTTAAGGCGTATGTTGCTTTTAATCGCACCATATTGGAATTGAAACAAACTTGGTCATCACTTCCTAAGCCGCTTATATCTCCTTTTAATCGCACCATATTGGAATTGAAACAAATATTCCACATATACATCTTCTATCGCCTGTCTGCTTTTAATCGCACCATATTGGAATTGAAACTTATATACGCCAACATTGAGCGACCTATATTTTTCATCTTTTAATCGCACCATATTGGAATTGAAACGAAATGTATGTAAATGAATTTGTTACTATTAATGGGGCTTTTAATCGCACCATATTGGAATTGAAACATTATTATCAATAGACAGTCTAAATAGGGTTTTTAAACTTTTAATCGCACCATATTGGAATTGAAACTTGTAAGCACGTACAATATCAGATGCTATTTTTTGCTTTTAATCGCACCATATTGGAATTGAAACGATATTGCAAATTCATTATTGAAGATTGATAACACACTTTTAATCGCACCATATTGGAATTGAAACAAATACATTTCTAGGGCTTTATGATATGCATTTCCGCTTTTAATCGCACCATATTGGAATTGAAACGTGTATTTGTGGTATTCGTAATATTTACCCTTAGTTCTTTTAATCGCACCATATTGGAATTGAAACGGATAAACTTCATACCCCTCATTTGTTTTCGCTGTACTTTTAATCGCACCATATTGGAATTGAAACATAGTGCATTTTTGGCTGCTAGTTTTTCGATTGTGCCTTTTAATCGCACCATATTGGAATTGAAACCATAGATATAGAAACTTACAGCTCAATCGACTTATCTTTTAATCGCACCATATTGGAATTGAAACATGCAAAGAAGACAAAACAAATTACAGCTGAAAAACTTTTAATCGCACCATATTGGAATTGAAACAGATGAAATAAGCTTGCTTAAGCAGCAACAACAAATCTTTTAATCGCACCATATTGGAATTGAAACATTACATCATCCATAATTATTGGAATGTTTAAAAACCTTTTAATCGCACCATATTGGAATTGAAACATAACAATAGCACCTAGTACAAAATTTGCATAGGTGCTTTTAATCGCACCATATTGGAATTGAAACGAAGCAGTAGAGGCGATACAAGCTACACGCACGGCGACTTTTAATCGCACCATATTGGAATTGAAACAAAATATACCCTACAGTTACTACAAAAGCTAATTTCTTTTAATCGCACCATATTGGAATTGAAACGCTTTAACTTTTGGTAGGTTTACAACCGTACAAGCCTTTTAATCGCACCATATTGGAATTGAAACTTGTCTACTCCCTGTGGAAGCACTACCGGATATATCCTTTTAATCGCACCATATTGGAATTGAAACTTAAGATTTTACGGTATATTTGAAAAAATTTAGTGTCTTTTAATCGCACCATATTGGAATTGAAACAAAAGCAAACCGCTTTGGATGTATCCCGAGCCGCCCCTTTTAATCGCACCATATTGGAATTGAAACTAGATTTTGTCTTGATACTCTTTTTCGGATAAAGTACTTTTAATCGCACCATATTGGAATTGAAACAGACAAAATCTATGAAATTAGAACGGCAGCAATTCAACTTTTAATCGCACCATATTGGAATTGAAACTTTGATTGACTTGCTACATACAGTCCTAATCCCAAACTTTTAATCGCACCATATTGGAATTGAAACACATATTGGACAACTCCTTTGTGTTCCAATAATTCCGCTTTTAATCGCACCATATTGGAATTGAAACAAGAAAAACGAATGAGGGCAAAAATGAGGATAAGGACTTTTAATCGCCCCATATTGGAATTGAAACACAAAACCCGGCAATCCACGGAATAAAAAATCTAACTTTTAATCGCACCATATTGGAATTGAAACCGCCTTCACTCGGGTCGGTCAATAGTGCGTTTTCCCCTTTTAATCGCACCATATTGGAATTGAAACCAGCTCTGGGCGTTGTTATATCCGGATTAATAAGTACTTTTAATCGCACCATATTGGAATTGAAACAACTCTGTTAATGCTATGCCGTTGCCGTTGTCTATCCTTTTAATCGCACCATATTGGAATTGAAACTTATAAAAGTGAGTGATTTTGCGGCTTCTTCTAATGGCTTTTAATCGCACCATATTGGAATTGAAACATTTATTGAATTACGTGTATAAGTGAGTTATGAGCACTTTTAATCGCACCATATTGGAATTGAAACTAATACAGATTATTCTTATACAATCCCGGACTTAACTTTTAATCGCACCATATTGGAATTGAAACAGTGCTACCCCGTTTTCATCTACTTTTTTTGTAAGCCTTTTAATCGCACCATATTGGAATTGAAACTCTGATTTTAATGATGAAATTATACCCTCGTACATTCTTTTAATCGCACCATATTGGAATTGAAACTTGCTTCTTTTGCGGCTGCTTGAATTACGTGCAATCTTTTAATCGCACCATATTGGAATTGAAACAATTTTGCCGCGTTTTGACTATTCATCCCTGTAAACTTTTAATCGCACCATATTGGAATTGAAACCAAATGAGAAAAGGGCTACCACCGGACAATCATTTCTTTTAATCGCACCATATTGGAATTGAAACTATTTTACGGCTCCGAGTTCGAGTAGGTTTGCCTTTCTTTTAATCGCACCATATTGGAATTGAAACTTGTCTACTCCCTGTGGAAGCACTACCGGATATATCCTTTTAATCGCACCATATTGGAATTGAAACTTTAACAAAGCATCTGAAACCCAACTCATAGAACCTCTTTTAATCGCACCATATTGGAATTGAAACTAGGTATAATACATTTTATTAAATAATTTAATGACTTTTAATCGCACCATATTGGAATTGAAACCATACATCGTTATTCTCAAACCACCTTAAATGTGTTCTTTTAATCGCACCATATTGGAATTGAAACTCGTATCTTTTCGATAAAGCGTCAACACAATTTGTTCTTTTAATCGCACCATATTGGAATTGAAACAGCATTGATCACCGTTGAATTTAAAATATCTCCGACTTTTAATCGCACCATATTGGAATTGAAACTTGCCATAGACGTTGGAAAACCAAACTTTTCCTTCCCTTTTAATCGCACCATATTGGAATTGAAACAACATAGTTATTTATTTTTTATTGTTAATTAATTGTCTTTTAATCGCACCATATTGGAATTGAAACTAATTTGATAAACAAATATACAGTAGATGCGTACTTCTTTTAATCGCACCATATTGGAATTGAAACATTGATTTACTATAATAAGATTCACTTTATCCGGTCTTTTAATCGCACCATATTGGAATTGAAACACCTCCTTGTCGTCTACATCTTTTACGACTTTTAAAACTTTTAATCGCACCATATTGGAATTGAAACTCAATGTACAGTAGGTTATTAAAGTCACATATGCATCTTTTAATCGCACCATATTGGAATTGAAACTTGATAATAATCCACACCATCACCTTTCTTCATATCCTTTTAATCGCACCATATTGGAATTGAAACATAGTGGAGGATATAATCTTCAATAAGGATATCACTCTTTTAATCGCACCATATTGGAATTGAAACGGTATTGACCCACTTCTCAAATCCGGCTCTCAATGCTTTTAATCGCACCATATTGGAATTGAAACTTGGTATATAACTATTAATTATAGCATTATTTGCAATCTTTTAATCGCACCATATTGGAATTGAAACAAAAAAATAAATAATATGGATTTACTACTTTGGAACTTTTAATCGCACCATATTGGAATTGAAACAAACTACCGAAATCTATGTACATACTTCAGTTGCTACTTTTAATCGCACCATATTGGAATTGAAACTAGTCATCTTCATACTCGGTGATCAGTTTCCCTGTACTTTTAATCGCACCATATTGGAATTGAAACTTGATTTAGTTTTTGCAGGGAGGTAACAACCACAATCTTTTAATCGCACCATATTGGAATTGAAACTTTAATAAATTGTTTTCCGTGACCTTCAGACGATTTCTTTTAATCGCACCATATTGGAATTGAAACTAGTCATCTTCATACTCGGTGATCAGTTTCCCTGTACTTTTAATCGCACCATATTGGAATTGAAACCACTTATCACCTTCAACACCAACCCATATTTCATCATCTTTTAATCGCACCATATTGGAATTGAAACATTTAAAATCATTGCATCAGTATCAGCTACATTGATCTTTTAATCGCACCATATTGGAATTGAAACTTGCAGCTTGGATACTTCTGATCTGATCCTTAAATCCTTTTAATCGCACCATATTGGAATTGAAACATATGCAGCTGCATCCGATCACTACAAAGAATATACTTTTAATCGCACCATATTGGAATTGAAACTACTCCGGCTTTTCCTTTTCCGTTAGGACCCTCCATAACTTTTAATCGCACCATATTGGAATTGAAACAGAAATCAAAACCCGTGCATTAAGCACAATCAATACCTTTTAATCGCACCATATTGGAATTGAAACCCTCTAATAAATTATATATAGATAACACAAGTACATCTTTTAATCGCACCATATTGGAATTGAAACTACTCCTGTATTGTCATATATGCGCTGAATAGACTCTCCTTTTAATCGCACCATATTGGAATTGAAACTTGATATTGAGGAAACTGTTGAAGATTTAATTGGTGCTTTTAATCGCACCATATTGGAATTGAAACTTTGTTATCTAAATCAGCTATTAATTGATTTAGTGTCTTTTAATCGCACCATATTGGAATTGAAACGTGGTTCGGTCGCTTGGGTTCTCCGGGTTTCTTCCTCCTTTTAATCGCACCATATTGGAATTGAAACGGTTAATGTAGGACCCGGATAAATTAATTAATAGTTCTTTTAATCGCACCATATTGGAATTGAAACTCGTCTCAATCGCCGGTGATTTTTTGACCAATGGTCTTTTAATCGCACCATATTGGAATTGAAACGATAATCCTGAGCCGCTAATATTTTGGTCGTCTGTGCCTTTTAATCGCACCATATTGGAATTGAAACACCGTAGAAAATTGTTATATTATGATAAATCCAAATCTTTTAATCGCACCATATTGGAATTGAAACCAGACGTAAACGGCACAACAGAATGGAAGTCGACCCGCTTTTAATCGCACCATATTGGAATTGAAACGATCAATTAAGATATAATCTTGTGAGATTAGATTAACTTTTAATCGCACCATATTGGAATTGAAACTTGTTTTAGCGTCATAACCGTCATACTGTTTTAGGTCTTTTAATCGCACCATATTGGAATTGAAACCAAAATCTTATTTGGAAAGAGATTGACAGGATAGTGGCTTTTAATCGCACCATATTGGAATTGAAACCTAATCGCAAAAAATAGGTTCTGTAATTCGTGAACACTTTTAATCGCACCATATTGGAATTGAAACTCGAGCATTGTCTTTGCATTGTCTATAATGCTCTTGCTTTTAATCGCACCATATTGGAATTGAAACCTTGAGCTGGATAGAGTGCTGATGTTTTGCACCGGCTTTTAATCGCACCATATTGGAATTGAAACAAGGGTATATATTATTTTGCCTAATATTGAGTATAACTTTTAATCGCACCATATTGGAATTGAAACTTAACTCCACTATCCTATTATCGTCAAATATATTTCCTTTTAATCGCACCATATTGGAATTGAAACGATTTTTCGGTGTCGGGGTCTATTCCGATGAATATTCTTTTAATCGCACCATATTGGAATTGAAACCAGGATATCGATGGATGGTATTGCGCTGCATATTCCTTTTAATCGCACCATATTGGAATTGAAACTGGTGTAAGCAATCCACCGAGCCACACCCACCAGGCTTTTAATCGCACCATATTGGAATTGAAACAGTCAAGCATCACAGGTATCATCGTGATATGGGCTACTTTTAATCGCACCATATTGGAATTGAAACAGGTAAAAGAAGTAAATGATTGATTAATTTTGTAAAACTTTTAATCGCACCATATTGGAATTGAAACTCGTCTCAATCGCCGGTGATTTTTTGACCAGTGGTATCTTTTAATCGCACCATATTGGAATTGAAACATGTTGGCAGTGACACACAACATTTATACATTTTAACTTTTAATCGCACCATATTGGAATTGAAACGACGACCCCACAACCGTAGATTTGTCCGGATATCTTGCTTTTAATCGCACCATATTGGAATTGAAACGTATGAACGCTCAAATAGAACACTATAATATTATTACTTTTAATCGCACCATATTGGAATTGAAGCCGAAAAGATAGATTTGATTAGGGCGCATTTCATTTTTTCGCGTTACCTCAATTTACACTAATCGAAAAAGGTAACGAAAACGAAACTCTAATACCATTATCGAATGATTTGTCTCCTCTAAATGCCCACGAATATCTTATATTAAAATATCCTAGTATCTTGTCAAATCCGACTCCTACCTCATAATAAGTACTTTCATTATATTTTTGAAGCAATTTGAAAGTTATGACTTCTTCTATTTTCAATTTGTTTAATAAGGGTATTTTACTTATTAGCAAACCCTTGAATTTTTGCTGAGCGATAAATTTAAAATAAGAATTAAAATCTGCTCGCGTATAATATGGTAATAAATGGAATGATTTAGAATAATCTTTTGGAAACATCATAATCATCTGATTTCCGGAAAAATAATAATCGTCCAATTTATCTACTTTTTCATTGCTCAAATACTTTCCATATTCAAAATAATAATTTGTATAACCCAGCAAACCGGGAGAGAAAGTACCTATGATTCCTGTTTTTATTATATCATAAGAGACAAAATTACCTCCAAGTGAAATGGCTTTGTTGTATTCGACAAATGCCTTTGGATATGGAGAATATAACGCTTGCAATTTATTTGGCATATCTATATATTTGACTCCGGGTTTAAAGGAGATTCTAAATTTTACTAGAAATTTATTAGGATATCTGATTTCATCTTCTTTTTCATAAATATTCGGTTCAAACGTATTTTCTTTTTTTGAAAATGAATAATTTGTATGATTGATAAGTTTTTCTCTTGTATTATATTCTACAAATAAACCGGTGTTGATTCCCGGTATAAAATTTCTGCGAATGTCAATGTTAACAAACCTTTTGTCATATAGCATTAGGTAATTCTTTGCATCGAATAGATTTATATCCGTATTAAGCATTCTATTAACCATAACTCTATCGGAAGGTTGCTCATATTTTCTTCCGGCTTTAAAAATGTATTTGAACTCATACTTATTGTCTAGCATTTGCTCATATTTGAATCTAGGTAGCAATTGCTTATCTGCAAAACCGTATTCTGCTATAAGTTTAATTTTATAATACCTATTGGTTTTTGTTTTGTTATAACCAATACCTATTTGTGAATTTAAGCCTTGAACAGGGTTAAACCCGATATGAAATAATGGGGAACTAATAAACCAAGCTGACATATTGAATGAATTATTGTGTGTATATCCAGTCAATATATCTTTCAATTTGAATTTGTTATCAATCCTGTCCATAGAATCCAAATACTCTTTTGATGAAGTGACCGCTTCTATACTATCCATTTTATGATACCCTTTTCGCTCTTTTATTCCCAATGGTATTGGACGAATTTTATTCCAATAAACACTATCCCTTTTATTTGAGCCATCTTCGACTTTGATTTTTACTTTATCAAAAAAACCTTTGGAAAATTTTTGATTCAAATCGTAATTGATAAAGTTTTTTGAATGATATCCTTTCGCTTGAAAACCCATAAATCCTATATTGAATGAAGCGTATTGTGATAGCAATGCCCATTCTTCTTTATCCTCAGTTAATTGCCTGAAGCCTTGCTTTATTCTGATAGTATCAAGCAATCTATTATTTGTATTTTTTGAATCTAATTCCAAGTCCAATCCATAGATATTCCAGGTATCATCTACAATAAAAATATCACCTCTAAAGACAGGATCGTATTTCCTCTTTGGAATTACACGTATTTTATTTATGGTATTTCCGTTTTTATCGACAAAAGTTCCCAGTAACTTATATTTGTAAAACAACATTGCATTGGATGAAATAGGAGAGATTATTTTTCTGCCAATCGGCACATAGTTACTGTAAAAAGATAGATTTGTAAATAAAGAGGACATATCCGAATATCCTTTTTTATCACCGCTTATCCTTGAAGAGATAATGGTTTCTTTCCATTTGTTTCCTTTTGCTTTATAAAACTCTGAGACGGTCTCTGTCACTAATAGGACATTGCTACTTGTATCCAAAAGCTCTTCCATTTCTTTTTTATCCTCTTCGGATTTAGCGACTTCAATCCCCATAATTTTTTTTGGGGCATCGAGTAATTCCAGTTTGAATTTTTGATAAATTTTAGATTTAAAATTGTCCGGTTTGTCTTTAAACAAATCTCTTGCTTTTATAGCATTTCTTATAATCGCATATGCCGGATCTTCGGCATCTGCACGGATAATAACAGCATTTAAAATCAAATCATTTGGTTTAAGAGATATGTTTTTTTCAATTTTTCCCCCTTTGTTCTCTATAATCAACTCTTTTGTTTGATAGGATATGTATTTGTAAACAATTTTGTTTTTTCCGGGATTCATTTGCAATAAGTACTCACCCTCTTCATTGCTGAATGTACCTGTCGTTGTCCCTGCGATAAATACAGCTGCAAAAGGAAGTGGTTTACCATTTTCATCCGTTATCTTACCGTATAATTGAGCACTTAGATTTGATATTGACATGGCAATAAAGATTGCGAAAAACATTATTTTTCTCATACTGGTTTTCATTTGGTATAAATTGTTTGATGATACTACGTATATGATTTAAGAATTTTACAAACATATAAAAAAGCCTTTTCTAAATTTATAGATAAAGTCTTAGT
>Ga0256831_1001990_pt1 | contig 10756 bp, 7 predicted proteins | sample 132544metaG_FD_189087 | JGI IMG/M metagenome (GOLD analysis project Ga0256831, IMG submission 189087) | Hydrothermal vent microbial communities from Lau Basin, Pacific Ocean - 132-544 | ecosystem: Environmental > Aquatic > Marine > Hydrothermal vents | place: Pacific Ocean: Lau Basin | collected... | reverse complement strand
CTACCGGGCCCCCTCCGGCTGGAGGAAGGCCGGGAGATCCGGCCAAGCCCTAAAAAGCCCCCCCTTGCGGTTCTGGCGCAATACCCGCCCCGGCTCAAACCCGCCACCATGTCGTATTTTCAGCACCACTCGTGCGCCGCCTCCGACCCTGTTGTTTTCGTCTCCAATTACATGCCCTACCGGGGCCAGTGGATCTACGACTTCTCCGCTTTCCCATCCAACTTCAAGGGGTCCATCAGGGGAATGGACCTCCGCCGCACAAGCACTATCAATGGCAACGAATCGCCCCCCAACTTTTGCCGAACCGCCCTCATGGGGGGTGGTCCCACCCTCCATGTGGGACCAGATCAGCCCAGGCCCTGGCCGGCTCGAAGTTCTATTCACAGTGGATTCTCGTGCAAACCAAGCCTGCGGTCAAAATCGGGGCCTCCGGGGGTGCCAACTTCATGCTCGCTCCATCCACGGGAGGAATCCCAATCGATTCCGGTTACGGCTACTACAGGGGAAATTCAAACCCGGACACTGATCCCGCCATCAAGGTCTACGGCCCGAACCGCGGTTTGGTTCTGTATCTCTATCACAATTAAGGAAACTATTAGGGTAATCGGTTCCCTCCAAGGGGACAGGTCGGCCGATCGACCTGCCCCCTTTCTTTTTGCCCGATTTTAATGGCCTCTACCCGGGCCTGTTGTCGGCGGTGATTTTCTTGTGGCTTTTGGGGCTTTTCCCTTTCCAGCCGCCGCCGGCCGGTCCCGGGAGCCCCCTGGGTTTGGATAAAGGCAACGCGCCGGTGCCGATCCTCCCCGGTTCGGGGAAAAAGAAGGGGAGTGCGGAAGAGGCCGGACCTGGGGCCGGGCCCGCCAGGCCGGGAAGGAAGAAGGTCCTTCCCGGGGAGGCCCCCCTTTCCCAAGGGGAGGGCTCGGGACTTCTGGTGGTCAGGGTCTGGGAAAAGGGGAAAAAAGGTCTCACCCATCCCGGGAGTTCGAGGGTTCACCTGGAGACCCGGGTCTTAAATCAATTCAGTTGGGGGCCTTTCCTTCTTGGAAAGTTGGGAGGCGCCCCGAAAGGGGAGGAGAAAAGGGCTTGGGTCTTTCCCGTGGGGGAGAAAGGCGTCTTGTCGATCCGGCTTTGGGGGGAAGGCGGCATCCTTTCCCAGGGAGATGCGACGTTTCGCTTGTGGGCCGAATCCAGGAGAGGAAACCTGGCTTCGGACCCCAAGGAGGTCCGAGCCGATCCCAGGACGGGAATTTGGCTCCTGGAGGGGGGCTGGAAAGTCAGGCCCCACAAGAGAATCGATCTCGTCCTCCATCCTCGCCGGGACCTGGAGTTCGTCGTCAGGGATGGGGAGGGGCGGGGCGTTTCCGGCGTTTTGGTGGGGCTGTATTCCACCAACAGGGATATCGCCGGGTATCAATCATTGTGGTTCAGGAGCCGATCCGGGCCCGGAGGGAAGGGCGCCTTCCAGGACCCGTGGGCCGGGATGCGCTCCCCCTTCAGGGGCGCCATCGATTTCAAGAAATACTACCTGGGGTTTCTTTTCCCCATGCCGGACCCCTCCCGGAGATTCTTCCCGATCCGGAAAGAGAACCTGGAAGGGAGCCCCGTGGAGATGCGCCTTCCCCCCACGGGCCGGATCGAGGTCCATGTGTCCATGCCGGGGAAGCGCAAACAGGACATTTCCGGCCTGGCGGCTCTCCATGACCCGTCCATGCAGTGGAGGGACGGCTGGGCCCGCGGCCCGGTGGGGGATTTGAGGGTTCCCCTTCCGCGGGGTTTCTACGACGGAAAAGGCCGGGTGATCTTTCTGGTGGTTCGAAATGCCGGGGGTGGGCCGGTCCTGTTCAGGAAGATCCAGGCCTTGGAAGGTCTTCGCCCGGCGGAATGGAAGATGGGCCTGGTCCGGCTGGCCTCTCTTCCGTTGATCGCATCGGGGCGGGTGGTCGTGCAAGGAGGGGGAGATGTTTCGGGGAGCGCCGTAGTCTGCAAGGTGTTCAGGATCCAGAGAGGGAAACCTGCCTGGTGGCCCATCGGCTGGCAGCGTGTGGGGCGGGATGGAAGGTTTTGTTTCCGGGGCTTCCTGGAAGACCGGGAGGTTGAAGTTCTTGCTTCCCTCAAGAAATCCGGTTTGTGGGGGAAGGCCGAGAAGGTCCCCCTGGGAGCGCGTAATGTGTTGCTCAAATTGTTCCGTGGAGGGGAGATCCGGGGCCGCCTGCTCGTGGACGAGGGGAAATGGTTGAAGCAAGGGTTTTTGAACGTATATCTCTGTCCCAGGTTCCCGCTCGGGTCCCTTCACTGGGACCCTGTGAAGAAGGTGGAAGAATCGGGGTGGTTTTCATACGAAGGTTGTCCCCCGGGCAGGTACGACTTTCTGGTCACCATCGGATGGTGGCCGGGGATTCCTGTCTACCGCCTGGAGGGCCTGGATTTCCTATCGGGAAAGAACCCCTTCCGCGGCGATCTCGGGGTCATTGACCTGAGGGGGCGGCTGGAGAAGGTGGAGCTGGAGTTCTTCGACCAGGAGGGGAAGCCTTTGGATTTCTATCATCCCCGCCAGCCCGTACGGGTGGAAGGGGTGCCGGAAACCATCCTTAAAAAAGCGGGAAACAGGATTTCCTTCTTGAAAAGAAGAGGAGAAATCCTGGAACTCCGGGTCTCCGTCAAAGGATTCAAGAGAAAGAAGATCACTCTCCAGGCAGGTTCCTACACCGTCCGGATGGAAAAGGCGAAGTAGCGATCCAGGAGATGGAAAATCCACGGCCTCCCAAGTTTCTTCCTCTTTTCCTCCTGGTCCTCTTGGGGATCCTGGGCGGGCTTTACCTCCTTGTGGGAATAGGAGGAACCAGGGCGCCCAATGTTCCGCCCGCGACCCGGCCTTCCCCGGGGAAAAAAAATGGGGCCGCCCCCGCCGGGAAGACCCGGGCGGGGGGAGGAGGACTTCCCTCGGCCCGGGTCCCTCTCCCCGCCGGGAAAGAAGGCGATTCCCCGCTCTTCCTCACGATCCGGGGAAAGGTCCGGGACAACGGGTCAAACGACACATCCTTTTACGAGATAAGACGACACCTCCTTTTACGACACCCAAGGGCGGAGGGCTCTTTTCCGGTTTTTCCGGACTATTCCCGGACAAAAAAGAGGCGGGAAATCCGTTTCCCCCTTCCACCCCCCTTTTCCCAGACGGAAAGTAGAGGTATCCTTCCCCTATCGACCGCCCTGGAAGAAAGGGGAAAAGCCATGGCGGACTTCCCGGACAAGAGCCCCTTTGAGGGATGGCCTCCCATGGAGGCGATCTGCGAGGCGGCCAGTGCTATGGCCCGGGCCCTCCTTCCTTTCAAGCCCTTCCTCGCCCATGAGGCGGCGGACCTGGCCCTGGCACTCCTTGAAGACAAGATCCTCGAGGGATGGAAGCCCAGGGACCCCATCGCCTGGATCCGGGGCGTCGCCAAAAAGGAAGCCCTCCACCTGGCCTCTACAAGGAAGACGCGGCCCGCCTCCCTCGAGGCCCTGGGCCCGGAGCAACAGGAATCCCTCCTGCGCCCCTCGGACCTCCGCCTTTCCACGCCACCAGAGTGGAAAGAAACCCTCCTCAACCATGAAAAAAGGTCCCTCCAAAACCTGACCCCCAGGCAAAGAAAGGCTTACTGGGCCTACCGCCTGGAAGAGAGCGTGAAAAAAGCAGCCCGCCGGGCCGGAATGACCGAGAGGGATCTCCGGGTGGCCAAAAAAGAAATCGAAAAAAAAAACAAAAAACCCCCCCCCCCCCCCCACTACATAGGGAAAGGGAAGGAAGGAGGCCGCGAAAAAGGAGGGTTTCCAATGAGAAAAAATGTGTCTGGGACTGTGTGGCGCACTGGCCCTAATATGGTTCCTTTCGGCTTTAACATTCTTATCAGGCCCGACATTGTTGGCCGAGGAGGGAAGCGGGGAAGCAACTCTTCACAAAGACCAGTGGGAGGATTTGGTCGAAAATCAGGGAGTCATATGCAAGGATTATAGTTTCACCAACGATGAAGAAAAGGGTAGCAATTCAGTCCAAAAGATTCGATACAAATTCAAGGGGGACTCCGATTGGAGGTATTCTACCCTTGAGCCCGAAGAAACAAAGAATATTTCATGCTACATCGTGGATGTCGATGCCCAGGAAACTGTTGTTCCATTAAGCCATATTGTTTGGACTTATATATTTATCGTAATTTAGAAAAAAATGGAGGGCAAAAGCGTTTTACTTAAAACCTTCCCCTACCTGGCGGTGTTCCTCCTTGGAGGCGGGGTGCTCTTTTTCCTTTTCCTCGATAATAAGGTTGAAGGAAAAAGAGAAGTTGGCCTTCCTTCCCTGACCCTTCCCAAAACCGCCAAAAAGGAAAACACCTTCCAAAAAACACAAAAAAACCTTGGAGAACCCGGCTCCCAGCAAAAAAACATCCTTCCTGGAACATTGAGGGAGCCACATCAAAGGAAACCTTCCTGCTCAGGGGTAATGTCCGAAACGAGGAAGGTAAAGGCCTCCACGCCATGGTAGCAATGTTCTGCGTGAAGGAAGAAAAAGGGATAGACTCCAAAACCCCTCTGGCTCAGTTTAAAACTCGAGAGGACGGAAATTTTCGTATTCGCGGATTGGAAAAGGGCAATTATGCTATCCTATTAAAAAGCTACAACTGGATTCTCGACCACCCTGTCCGGGTGGCAGCAGGCACGGAAGACGTGGACTGTATTGCAAAAAAGGCTCTTTTTCTGAAGGCCCAGGTTCTGGATGCTGAAACATCAAATCCTGTGCCCCTAATCTTTTTCGATATCCAAATAACAGACCGAAAGTCTGGCAAGAAATTTGAAATTGGGGGCGCCTGTTTGAATGGAAATCTTCAAGTAGAATGGATTCCCAAGTGGCGTCTTCCCAAAATTCCTTTCCCTGTTTTGATCGGTTTGTTCTCACCTGATTATTTTCAACATCGGGAGACACTTTATTTAGAGGAAACCCTTTCCGGGCCTCCACCCACCATCTTCGTCGAGCCTATACACCGGGTCCCAGTCCTCTTCAGGGCAGTCTACAAGGATGGTACCCCCTTGGAATACCCGGTCCTTATGGTCGACTTCTGGAAGCCGGGGGAGAAAAAACCCATGGGAAGGGCGAAAGCCCGCCTCCAGGGAAAAGGCACATACAATGTCCGTCTTCCTGAGGGAAAAAACATGATCAGAGTTTTTCGGCCCATGATGAGGCTACCATGGCCTAAGGAATCCTGCCCTTCAGGAGAATGGACGGTGCCGGGAAAAATGTCTTATAAAGTCGTTTTTTCCAAGGGGGCGGTCGTACGGTTGAACCTTTCCCCGGAAACCATGGACTCCTTAAAGAAGGGTCCGACCATACTTTGGATGGAAGGAACCAGGAAGAAAAAAGCCTATATGGAATTTGGATGCCAGATCTCTCCAAGAAAAATTAAAAACAGGGTATTTACCATCCAAGAAGTGCCTCCTGGATCCTATATCCGTTTCGCATTGAAGGAATCAACCGAAAACGACCGTCTCGTACGAGCCACCCGCCTCATGTGGGTTGGGGAAGGAAGCGAGCTCGATTTCTTCCTCTGACAGGTTTGGTATCGGCGTTTTTTAGAGAAAAGACAGGGAACGAACCACTTCTGGAAAATGAACCCTTTCAACAGCGGGTCCTTTCAATAGTCCAAAAGAATCTAATCTGCACAAAAGTAGGTTTCGCCGATGAAGAATTCGGAAGACCCTCATGGTGTCCCTGAAGATGGTCGAAGCACGGGTCAAGGTCCCGGAAAAAGGGAAAAGGAAAGGGAATTGCCTGCCGGTTCAGGGGCCGAGGTGAGCAGGCGCGGCTTCCTGTCCATGGCCGGCTTTCTTTCCACGGGCGGGCTTATCTTTTTCGCCGGGAAAGGGAGCTTGTTTCTCTCACCCGGGGAAATATCCAAGCTCAGAGCCCTGGGAGACGGACCGCAAGGAGGGATGGATGGTTCCCCCCATTTTCCCGCCTGCCATCCTTATTCCTGGTTCTCCGACGGCCGCGATTGCATCGACGGCTGGGATTGTTACACCGGTTTCAAGTGCCAGGGACATTGGTACGACGATTTCGAATGCACTGTATCCTTCACTTGCTCCGATTCCTCGAATGAAAACTTCGCCTGCTACTACAGCTTCGACAACGAGGATTGTGAAGGTTTGTTTGAGTGTGAATCGGACCTGGATTTCACCTGCGTGGAAGGATACACGCAAAACCCGGTTTGAAAGATATGAAGAAATGAAAATAAGAGTCAGGGCTCCCTGGGCCGAGGAGGTTCTTTTTTCCAGGGTCGGCTCCTTTCCTGAGACCGGCAAGGCCCGAAGAACAAAAAAGGGATTCCTGCTGGAGCTGGAACCCGGGCATTCCTACCTCTTTTTCGCGAGAAAAGGAGGAGAGGCCAGGTCCGCCCTGGTTTCTTCCGGACCCTCCATGGAAGGCGCCGAAGCGGAAGTCTCCCTCTTTCCTCACCGGATCCGGGACGTCACGGTAAAACTCCAGGGAGACGGCGTTTCCAGCGTTTCCACCCTTGCCTGGATCCGCTGCCCTGCTCATCGCCCGGGGAACCTGCCCGACTTCCCCGTCCCCCCCGGATTCCTGGATCACCCATTCTTTCGCCTGGGCTCGATGCGAGGGAAGACCGGAGCCTTGCCTCTCTGGAAAGAGCAAAAGACTGCCTGTCTCATCTTCACCAAACAGGGTCCCTTTCTACGCGCTCTCCCGGCGCTTCCACCCGGGGTGACCTTGAACCTCTCCCTTCCCCGCCTTGCCACGGTTACGGTAATGGATAAAGAGAACCGTCCTGTCCCGGGAGCCAGGGTCCTCCTCCCGAGAAAATCCCCCACCAGGCCCTTTCGCCTGGGAGGATTCCGCCGCTATGAGGCGGGTTGGACCGACGCCCGTGGTCGAGTGGCCGTCCCCCAAGAGGACCTGGAAGGCCGGACCGTCATGGCCCTTGCCTGGGGATACCAACCCGGACAGACGGAAAGCTCGAGAAAGGGAGCCCGGCTTGTTCTGGAAGCTTCGGAGACGCCCAGCTTGGGCCTGGAGCTAAAGCCCGCCGCCGGGGAGATTGTTTCCGCCTGGGCCTACGGCCTGGCCCCGCGGGACATCGAGGTCTCTTCGATCTACCAGGGGGGGGAACTCCGCCTTCCTTTTTCCCGGCTGTCCAGGGTCCGGGTCCACATCTTTACCTCGAAGAGGCTCTTCTTCATGGGCCGGGCCCCAAAAAAAGGCCGGGTCCGCCTGGAAACTTCCAAGGAGATCCGCCTCCATGTGGTCCCGGAGGATCCAGGGGCCCGGTTCACCCTCACGAGAGTTGGATTCTTGCCCTCCGGCTTCAGGCCTACTCCCGGGTTTCCCGCCAATCTCCTGGACCTTTCCGGGCGGACGGTCTCTCCCAAGGGGACCGTCCCGGCCCACCTAGCCTTGGGCATGCAGATCGTCCTGGAGGCGAAGGATTCATCCCCCTTGTGCTGGATCTTGAAATCCCTCGAGGAGGCCCCCTCTGAAGTCAAGTTCCGGAAAGTTCCCGGGAAGAAAGCTGTGCTCAAGGCCTTGACGCCCGGCGGAAAGCCTGCCGCCGGATCCCTGCTTCGATACAAGCTATGCGGAAATAAAGCCTTTCTCGACGCCAACCTCGCCCGCCTCAGGAAGGGAAAGACCTGTCTGCCCCAATATGGTGGAATCCACCTGGACCAGGGAGGCAGGTTCGAGATCGTCCTGCCCCAAGAAGCGGAACTCCTGGTCTTTCTGCGTTCCGAGGAGGATCTCCTCGGCATGTGCCGCCTGCGGGGAGGGGAGGAGAAAATCCTCCGGCTCCAACCCGGCGCATGGGCCGTGGTGGAGGGAGCGGGAGCCTCGGTGAAGGCCAGGCCCCTCTTCTTTCCTCCCGGCGCCGCCGGAGCCGCCCGCTACATGGGCGTGCAGGACTACTTGGGCAAAAGAACGGGCGAAAAGGAACCTGTCTTCATGGGGCCTCTCTTTCCCGGGAAATACCTTTTCAGGACCTCCTTCCGAACGAAGGGGTTCACGGACCTGGGACCCCTGGACAAGAAAAAGACGGTCCTCCTCGAGGCCGGGAAGGTCAGCCATGTCCGGTTCTGAAAAGCACCCGGATCCAATCAGGGAGAATTCCTCTTCCTCCTTGGAACGGGTGCTGGCGGGCCACCTGAGAGTCTACCCCAAGGACCGATTCGAGGCCGGATACTACGCGCTCAGGAGCATGGGGGTCTCCCGGAAGCAGGCCCTGGAGGTGGTTTGCGGGTTCAAGGGGAAAAAGCCCCTTCCTTTCCCTCCCGTCACCCACATGGAACTCTTCCTCACCCGGGCCTGCAACCTTGCCTGCCCCTATTGCTTCGTTCGGGAGAAGCCTTCCTCTCCAGGCATGTCCCTAGAGACAGCCATGGAGGCCGTGAAATTCCTGGTCAAGGAATCGAGGGGAGTCCGGAAGGTGGGGATCACCTTCATGGGCGGCGAACCCCTCCTGGCCTTCCCCCTCTTGAAAGAGTTTCTCCCCCGGGCCCGGCGGAGACTGGAGGAAGCGGGCAAGGAGGTCCGTTTCGACATGACCACCAACGGGGTTCTCCTGGATGAAGAAACCTCCCGCTTCCTGGCCGAATGGGACGTACACGTCCTTGTGAGCCTCGACGGAGGCCCCGAGACCCACGACCGCTACCGGGTCTTCCCCTCGGGAAAAGGCTCCTTCCAAAGGGTCCGGGAAGGTCTCGAGGCCCTCCGGCGTCACCAGCCTTACCTGGGAGCCAAGATGACCGTAATGCCCTCCGAGGCCGGGAAACTGCTCCAGAACGTGGAGATCCTAGCGGAAATGGGAATCAAGCATTTCATCGTCGGCCCCGCCACGGGTGTTCCCTGGGAAGAGAAGGCGGAGATCCTTTACAGGGGTTTCCGGAGGGTCTTCGAGTGGTGGAGGTCTCATCCGGGTGCCAGAAAACTCTCTTTCCAGTTTATTCGGGAAGCCCTAAAGCCAAGAAAGAGAAGGCCCCACGGCTGGGGGTGCAGGGCGGGAAGACACGGTCTGGCCGTGGACCCAGATGGAAACCTTTCCCCCTGTTCCAAGATCCTTGGGCTCCGGGAGAAAGGGATCCTTTGGCTGGGGTCGGTCCGGGAGGGGTTCCAGGACCTGGAGGTCCGGGCCAGGTTGTGCGGGTTCCTTCCGGCCGACAGGCCCGCTTGCTGGAACTGCGCCCACCAGAATCGCTGCATGGGGGGGTGTTACGCCGTAAATTTCGAAGCCACGGGAGACCCTTTTCTCCCGGGGCGGGAATGTAGGATGACCGCCCTGTCCCTGGAATTGTCACGCTGGATCCGGGGGAGGATCCGGGAGGGAAGAGGAAAGGCGGGAAGAAAAGAACCAGGGCCACCGTCCCAGGCCGAGGTTGAAATTGTGGAGGAGAAACCATGAAAACGAGACGGCTTTTCCCTGGGGCCCTGGGCGTTTTCCTTCTTCTGGGGGGACTTTTTCTTCTGTGGGAAGGCCTCCGGCCGGGCCCTCTTCCCGGGGTGAAAGGCGCCAGCCCGGAAAAGGAGGTATCCTCACCTGCGTCAACCCTGCCGGTGGCCCGGGCCCGGACCCTGGCGAGAAAAGAGGTCCCTTCCCGGCAAAAGTCCCCTTCAGGGCCCCTCCTTCAAGGAAAGTTCCTCCTCCCCAAGGGCGGACCGGCCTGCTCCATCCGGATCCGGATCCTCGATGAAAACGGAAAAACCCGTGAGGAGACAAGAGCGGAGGCGCCGGGGGGATTCGCTTTGCCCTGGAAGAAAGAATTCGGAATTCAGGTGGAAGTCCTCTTCCTCTCCAAGCCTTATCTTCCCTGCAGGATCTGGGCCAGGAAGGGCGAGGGATCTCTCCTGGTCCGGCTCCGGGAGTCCTCGTCGGGCGGAGCCCTGGCCTGGACCCTCGGGACCGACCCCCTGGCTCCCAGGGAGGACCTCTCCAGAGTCGCCCTCTATTCGGCCCACGATCCCAGGAAGAGGGACCCTGAGACCTCGGTGGATGCCTTCTTCGCCGGAACCCGGGCCTGTTCCGGGCCGGCTCCGCCTCTCCTGGAGAAAACTGTGACAGGCCGGCCGGACGGCCGGGGCGGTTACAGGTTCCTGGCCCGGGGCCTTCCCACAGGCTCCTTCCTTGCCCTCCTCTCCAGGGAGAATTCCGGGTTCGCATTGAAAAGAGTGGAAATCCGGTCGGGAGAAACCCAGGACCTGGGACTCCTGGCCTTGGAAAAGAAGATCCTCCAGGTCCTGGTCCTGGACGGGCGTGACGGCACGGCCCTGAAAGGGGCCCGGGTGGTCCCCTTCTTGGGGCTCTGGTCGGCAGGCGGCGCCGTCTTCACCGATCCCTGGGGCAAGGCGAAGATCGATCCCTTTCTGGGAGACCGGGTCCAGGTCTGGAAGGAGGGCTTCGAGCCCGTCCTGGTCCGATCAGGAAAGGACAAGGTTCTGAAGGTTTCCCTGAAACCCGCCTTGGAAGCGGAGATCCGCGAGGAGCCGGGAACCTGGGCTTTCGGGTGGGTCCGGGGCGTTTCCGTGTTGCTTCCAGTCGGTCCCTCCGGAAAAGTGCGCGTCCCCGTCGGGCGGCTGGACACGATCCTGATGCTCTACAAGCCCTGGGAAAAACGGTGGTTCGTCCTGCCCATGGAGAAGGGGAAGGTCATCCAGGGACCAGGGGTAGTGGAGTTCCATGTCCGGGCTGGGAAGGAACCTCTCGATTGGGGAGGGGTGGAACTCTGTGAA